>ERZ1645192.4672-NODE-4672-length-10796-cov-5.839400_pt1 | contig 10796 bp, 9 predicted proteins | sample MGYA00575354_ERZ1645192 | MGnify/ENA primary metagenome ERZ1645192 (study PRJEB40844, sample SAMN11349763) | freshwater sediment metagenome | isolation source: river sediment | host: Sediment | place: India: Faizupur Khadar , New Delhi | collected 2017-02-21 ...
TCCATTTTGCATGCGATTGTTTTAAGCAAAAAGTATCTTTTACCGACTTCAGATAAGAAGTTTCAATTGACCACACATCTTCTGAATTAACCGTTTTTCCTCCGCAGTTAGAATGAAATGCAGCGGAAATAGGTTTGTTATGTTGATCAATAATAATATCGCCGTTTGTTTGCGAAGTTGCCATCATGATTAAGCTATTCGTACATCTTCCTCTATACAACTGACAATGAACATTATCGCATAAATTAAACGCTTCTTCTTTAATATGTTTTCTTAAGTTGCTTATGGCATAGGTTCGAGAAATGATAGCTTGTAATTTTAAAAACTCTACGTTCTTTTTTATTCCTCCTTCAGACTCAACAACACCGGCCACATAATGCTCCAATTCAACAACATTTATTATTTTAAATTTACTATTTTCAACAGAAATTTGAAAACCATCATCGTAAACTCTATCTTTTATAACAGGATCGATACTTTTAAGATTAAATGTATTTAAAAACCCCTCTGCGGAAAAATTTATATTTTCATATACTCCTATTATTTCTCCTTCTTTAACTAACTTTATTTTTCCTTCGGTAATTAAAACATCGACAGAATTATTTTTATACAAGTCTAATACTTTGGTATCCTTATTATAAATAACATATTTCCCTGAAAGAGGTGTTATTTTTATTGATTTTAAAGCAATATCGGTATATATACGAACATTAATTTCAATAGCAAAAGAAATAGATGTTATTGAAATTAACAATAAAAAAATACCGAATTTTAATCTAAGCATAGAAATTTAATTAAATAATAGCGTTGCAATAATTTTCAAATATAATAAGGTATCTACAGAAAACAAAAAATAATTACACCCGACAAAACAAAACGACCTATTTTCCAAACATCAATGAATTTGTGATAATGTTAGCCGTTTTATCGGAGGCACTTCCCGATCCCAACATTTTTTTAAGCTCCATAAAACTCGACTTCATTTGTTCTCGATTTTCGTTTTCCAGGATTTTTGTCAATTCAGCAATTAGCCGTTCTTTATTGAAATCATTTTGTATTAATTCTTTCACTATTTCTTTATTGGCTATTAAATTAACTAAGGAAATATAATTAACTTTTACCAATTTTTTAGCCAGCATAAAAGATATATTAGACCCTTTATAACAGACTATTTCAGGCACCCCAAAAAGAGCTGTTTCCAATGTAGCTGTTCCTGAAGTTACAATCGCTGCATAGGAATTATAAAGTAAAGGATAGGTTTTACCGAAAACAATTTTAACCGGTTTATTTAAAATGATATTTTCATACATTTCCTTTGGTAAAAAAGAAACTCCTGCAATAACAAATTCATAATCCGGAAAATGTTCTACTACAGAAAGCATAATAGGAAGCATTTTTAATATTTCCTGTTTTCTGCTACCCGGAAGAATTGCAATAATTTTTTTATCGGAAATATTATTTTCATTTCTAAAAGGAATCATTTCACTCTTATAGCAATCATCATTCATTGCATCCAATAAAGGGTGTCCTACAAATTCAACATCGAAATTAAATTTTTTATAAAAATCCTTTTCGAAAGGAAGAATCACAAACATTTTATCAACTATTCGTTTTATTTTTTTTACTCTTCCTTGCTTCCATGCCCATATTTGAGGAGATATGTAATAATATACCGGTATATTTAGTTGCTTAACAAAAGAAGCCATTTTTAGGTTAAAGCCGGGATAATCAATTAGAATAACGACATCAGGCTTATAAAAGACAATATCTTTTTTGCAAAATTTAAAATTACTTAAAATTGTTTTCAGATTAAATAACACCTCCACAAACCCCATAAAAGCCAAGTCTTTATAATGCTTTACAACACAACAACCTTGTTCTTTCATTAAATCGCCACCCCAACAACGAAATTCCGCAATCGAATCCTTGCGCTTAATCGCTTTAATTAAATTAGCCCCATGTAAATCGCCTGAAGCCTCCCCTGCTATAACATAATATTTCATTCACCTACTTATTTAATTAAATACTCATGAGCAAAATAAATCAATATATAAATAAATGTTACCAAAAGTATTCCTCTTCCGGTTCTATCGTATTTAATTTTAACCATGTAATAGCGAAAAACAAAAATATTACTGACAATAGCAATAAGATACATGGTAGAAGGGACAAGTAAGACATAAAGATGAAAGAAATAACAAATAAGTTCATTAATACCATAAATTATTCCATATAAAAATATAGGCATTAAAATTCCTAAAACAATTCCTAACCCGATATGATCTTTTTTTAATATTTTTTTCATGATTCCAATTCTTTAAGTTGTTCAATAGCATAATGAGCAGTAAAATCGTATTCAACCGGCACGACCGAAATATATCCATTTTTCAAAGCCCATTCATCGGTATCGCATCCTTTATCATTATTAATAAATTCTCCTTTTAACCAATAGTATTTTTTTTGGTGTGGGTCTTTTCTCATTTCATATTCATCGGCCCAATATGCATGCGCTTGTCGACAAACCCTGAGTCCATTAATTGTTTTTAATTTCGGCAAATTTACATTTAAACAAATTTTATTTGGCAAGCCTTTTTTAAGCACATTCTTTGCTATGGCTAAAATATATGTATCAAATTTCGATAAATCGGCATCAATAGAGCTATCTATCATAGAAAAGCCAATACTCGGAATGCTTTCAATTGCGCCTTCTAAAGCAGCCGACATGGTTCCTGAATAAATTACGTTTATAGAAGAATTAGAACCATGATTAATTCCACTCACCAGCAAATCGGGTTTACCATGAAGAATTTTATTAACAGCTAGTTTAACACAATCAACAGGAGTCCCGCTACAGCTATACTCTTTATTATGTTCATGTTTATCGGCTGGTTCCAATCGAATGGGGTTTGCAATGGTTATGGCATGTCCCATTCCCGATTGTGGTTTGTCTGGAGCAACGACCACAACATCCCCAAGCTTTTTCATTAATTTAATTAAATGTCTTATTCCTGGAGCAGTTATTCCATCATCGTTAGTAACTAAAATAACAGGTTTTTTTTTATTTTTTAAGTTCATCATTCTATTTATTCGATAATTTACAAATATAACTCATTTTTATTTTCAATATATTATTAAAAAAAACAAATAATACTTAAATTTGACTATTAATCTATCTAAACCATGACCTCATTATTTTTAAAAACAAGTTTTATTTCCCTATTTGTATTATTATTGAATAATACAAGCTATACACAAGTGGTATCTGATATTGATTCGCTGAATAAAACATATATAAACTGGCATCTTAAAGGGCCTAACGAAAATAAGATAGAAGGGATACGATTAGAAAAAACATATACTAAATTATTAAAAAACAAAAACCCGAAAAAGAAAATAGTCGTTGCTGTTATCGACAGTGGCGTTGACACCTCGCATGTTGAGCTTAGCGGAAGAATATGGAAAAACGAGGATGAGATTCCCAATGATGGAATTGATAACGATTTAAACGGATATACAGATGATATTTATGGATGGAATTTTATTGGCAATACAATAGGAGAAAATCTAAAATCGGAGAACTTAGAATATACACGGATATATAAAAAATTAAATCCCCGTTTTCAATATATTAAAAGCAGAACAGATGTGTCTGCCAATGAATTAGAAGAATATGAATTATACATTTCTTGTAAGGAAAAATACAATAAAGAGCTCTCTAATTATCAATCTCAAAAAAACAACATCGCATCTTTAATAAAAAAAATTGAAACGTCCGATTCTATTATTAAGAACTATTTAAAAAAGGAAACCTATACTAATACAGATGTTGAATCAATTTCATCTTCCGACGAATTAATTAAAAATGCAAAAAATATTTATCTCAATAATTATAAAAAAAATATTTCGTTAAAGGGAATTGAATCTTATTTGAACCATGTTGAACTATATCTTAACAAATATCTCAACCTTGATTTTGAGCCAAGAACACTTTTGGGCGATGATCCTGAGAATATTAATGATACAAAATATGGAAACCCAGATGTTATGGGCCCTACACCAGAACACGGAACGTTAGTAGCTGGATTAATTGCAGCCCAAAGAAATAATCAGATTGGGATTAACGGAATTGCCGAAAACGTTGTTATTATGCCTATACGTGTTGTTCCGGAAGGAGATGAACGCGACAAAGATGTTGCACTTGCCATACGATACGCTGTTGATAATGGAGCAAATATCATAAATATGAGTTTCGGTAAAGCATTTTCCCCTCAAAAAGAATGGGTTGATAGTGCTATCCAATATGCTACAGAACACCATGTATTACTTGTACATGCTTCGGGTAATGATGGAGTAAACAACGATTTAATTCCACACTACCCATCCTCTACTTATAATAATGGCTCTAAAGCAAAAACAATGATTACTGTAGGGGCTTCCAACATATACCTTGACCAAGAGCTGGCTGCTATTTTTAGTAATTACGGACAAAGTGTTGATTTGTTTGCCCCCGGTGTAAATATCGTTTCTTTATATCCGGGCAATAAATATAACAAAACCAATGGCACCAGTTTTTCGTGCCCTATTGTTTCTGGTATTGCAGCGTTAATATGGTCGTATTATCCCGATTTAAGTACAGAAGAATTAAAAGACATTCTCTTAAATTCGGTTACTTCGTATAAAAAGCTTTCTGTTTATCAACCTGGTTTAAATTCAGCGAAAAATGAAATAGTTCCTTTTAGTCAGCTAAGTGCTACGGGAGGTATTTTAAATGGATACAAAGCAATTAAATTGGCAGAGAAAACAACAAAAAGAAAAAAATAATTCTTATTTAGGAATTAATCATTTTATAATGACATCTTAGCACATCTTTTTTATCGGGGCTATGTAGGTGCATCCCATTACCTTTACACCATTTATAAACATCGCATTTAGCACAAATCCCTTTTTTAGTCCAATCCCTATTTCTCATTACTTGAAATTTATTATTCCAGACATCCCAAAAATCATGGTTATAAATATTCCCTTGAATATACTGATGATTAATATTAGGACACGCACTTATAGAACCATCGGCTAATACAGATGCAATATTAATTCCGGCTCTACAAAAGAAAAAACCATTACGAACCTCATTTTCATAATTCCCTAAAAACCCTTCGCAGCCATAACTTATATTAATTTTATTCTCTTCGCTTGTTTTTTTAATAAACTCCATTAACATTTTAAATTGACTATCGGAAATATCTAACAGCGGGTTTTCAGTGGCTCGTCCAATGGGGAATATTGTAAAAATACGCCATTTATTCACACCTTCTTCAATTAACAAGTCTTTTAAGCGATCTAACTCATGAATATTTTTTTGATTGACACAGGTAACTACATCATATACTGGATCATGTGCTTTTACAATCATTTGAATCGCTTTCATCGCCTTCTCCCACGAATCTGGCTTGCCTCTTAACCAATTATGGCTGGATGCAAAACCATCCAAACTAATAGTAATAGAACGCATACCCGAATCGATTAAAGATTGAAATCGTTCTTTTGTTAAGTTATATCCATTTGAAACAATCCCCCAAGGGAATCCTAACTTATAAAGCTCTTTCCCGCAAAGTTCCAAATCTTTACGCAGCAGAGGCTCTCCCCCTGTAATAACAATCATTGTTTTATGTGGATTAACTTTGGTAGAAATATTATTTATTACCTTTAAGAAATCCGTAAAAGGCATATCTTTCGTTAGTGCATCTTTACGACAATCGCTGCCACAATGCAAACAATTCATATTACAGCGCAACGTACATTCCCAGAAAAGATAAGAAAGTTCATGCTGAATTGTTTGAACTTTTATATACTTACTAAAAATATTTAAAGCTATTCTTTTTTTAAGCGGGATTGATTTTTTTTCCACGATTCATTTCGTTAGGTTTCTCAATTCCCTTTTCTTTATTTGGCTTTTGAGCTGTTTTCATTTGTACTGCACGGTGATTATTGGGTTCATTCGATGGTCTCCATGCTGATTTAGGAGTGCCGTAACATGCTTCAAATAGTATTAGAACACTACACACTCCTAATAATTTTAATATATTCTCTAAAAAAAGAATTTTGAAATTATATAGTATTTTTTTCATTATAAATATTATTTAAGGTTCATTGACACAATAATTGCATTTAATTTTTGATCTACTAACCTATTTGCTTCATCAAATTCATTTATATTTTTAATTTCTGTTTTCACACCAAAATAAAATTTTATTTTAGGTTCTGTTCCAGAAGGACGAACCGTAATAATGGTGCCATCGTATAAAAAGAATTGAATTACATCTGATTTCGGTAAATGAATTATATTTTGAATATTCGACTGAAAATTATTTTCCACTTGTAAGAGATAATCTTTTATTTTAATTACTTCCTGCCCATTAATTTGTTTAGGTGGATTATTACGATAATTTATCATCATTTGTTTTATTTCATCAGCTCCATCTTTTCCCTTTTTGGTAATTGAAAGGAGGGATTCTTTATAAAACCCATATTGCATGTAAATATCAACAAGCAATTGGAACATCGATTTTCCTTTACTCATAGCCCATGCAGCAGCTTCTGCAATAATACAGCATGATACAACGGCATCTTTGTCTCTTACAAAATCACCTATTAAATAACCATAGCTTTCTTCTCCGCCTCCAATAAATTTTTTAGAACCCTCATTTTTAAGAATAACTTCCGCAATAAATTTAAAACCGGTTAAAACATCAATGCTTTCAACGTTAAAAGAATGTGCAATTTTATTTAAAAGCTCAGATGTAACAATTGTTTTAACAATAAATTCGTTCCCTTTATAACGTTTTTTTTCTTTATACGCATTCAGCAAATAATATATTAGTATAGTAGCTGTTTGATTTCCATTTAACAAAACAAATTTTCCATTTAAATCCTTTACAGCAATACCCACTCTATCGGCATCAGGATCTGTCCCTAGAAGAATATCGGCATCTATTTCTTTTGCTTTCTTTAAGGCTAACTCCAAGGCAGCAGGCTCTTCCGGATTTGGAGATTTAACGGTAGGGAAATTACCATCAATAACACACTGTTCATCGACACAATTAACATTCTTAAAACCATACAAATCTAATGCTTTAGGTACAAGATGAACGCCACTTCCGTGAATTGGGGTATAAACAATTTTAAGTTGTTCAAATTTTTTATTAATATCGGGATGTAAAGAAAGTGATTTTATTTGTTTCAAATAAACAGCATCTATTTGTTCGCCGATAATTTCAATATTTTCTTTTATTGCATTAATTTTAACCTCATCAACGCTTTTTATTTTTTGGACTTCTTTTATCACATTGATATCATGTGGATTTACCAGCTGACCTCCATCATCCCAGTATACTTTGTATCCATTATATTCTTTGGGATTATGTGATGCAGTAACAACAATACCACTTTTACATTTTAAATGCCTAATTGTAAATGAAAGAACCGGTGTAGGACGAAGACTTTCGAAGAGATATACATAAATACCATTGGCCGATAATACATCCGCTACTATTTGAGCGAACAATTGACTATTATTTCTGGAGTCGAAAGCAACTGCTACTTTTATTTTTTTTTCTGCAGGGAACATCTTCCATAAATAATTAGCAAGACCCTGTGTTGCCATTGCAACGGTATACTTATTCATTCGGTTTGTTCCAACGCCCATAATACCACGCAAACCACCTGTGCCAAATTCTAACTCACGATAAAAAGCATCTGTAAGTGCTGTGGGGTTATTTTCTAGTAAATATTGAACTTCCTTTTTTGTTTCGGCATCAAAACTACCATTTAACCACTCGTTTGCTTTTTTTAATATTTGATTATCAATCTCCATCATAAAAAAAATAAAAATTTAGATACCTTTTTCTTTCAATTTTAACATACAATCATTTAAACTATCTTTCCAATAAGGAATTGTAATGCCAAATGTTTTTTTAATTTTTGACTTATTCAATACACTGTAGGGTGGTCGGGTAACAACGAACGGATAGTCTTTTGTTTCTATAGGATTAATAACACATTTTATTCCGGCTAAAGCAGTAATTTCTTTTGCAAAATCGTACCAACTAGCAACCCCTTCATTTGAATAGTTAAAGATTTCGAATTTACTGGAAGATTTGTAAGAAGGAACTATATCCAATATTGATTTTGCCAAATCTCTAGCATAAGTAGGAGTTCCAATTTGGTCACTGACAACATTTAGTGTTCCTTTTTCTTTGGCATTTTTTATTATTGTTTTAACAAAATTATTTCCAAAAGAAGAATAAAGCCATGAAGTACGAATAATTATGGCATTTTGAGCATTAAATATCACTTCTACTTCTCCATCGAGCTTTGTTTTACCATAAATAGATTTAGGGTTTGTAAGATCGGTTTCTAAATATGGTTTGTAATTTTTTCCGTCAAATACATAGTCTGTTGAAATGTGAACAAACAACGCTTTTTGACTTGAAGCAAATTCAGAAAGCAATTTCACGGCCGTTACATTTAATTTTACAGCTTGTGTTTTATCTGATTCGGCTTTATCGACAGCGGTATATGCAGCACAATTAACAATACAATTAAATTTATTTTTTCCAAAAAATGATTTCAAAGAAGCGTCATTGGTTATATCCAATTCTTCAATATCGGTAAATGTAAAATCAATATTTTTATATAAAGGAGCTAACTCCTTTATTTCGCTTCCCAGCTGACCTTTTGAACCTAGAATTAGAATTTTCATTTATGAAATTGATTTGAAATAATTGATTGTTTTATTTAATCCTTCTTCGAGCATTATTTTTGGTTCCCATTGTAATTCTTTTTTTGCAAGAGCGATATCCGGTTTTCGTTGCAAAGGATCATCTTCCGGTAACGGTTTAAAAATAATTTTAGATTTTGAATTCGTTCGTTTTATAACCATTTCAGCCAGTTCATGTATTGTAAATTCATTCGGATTCCCTGCATTTACAGGGCCTAAAAAATGGTCAGGGGTATTCATCAATTTAATCATGGCATCTATCAAATCATCTACATAACAAAAGCTGCGTGTTTGAGAACCATCGCCGTAAACGGTAATATCTTGCCCTTTTAATGCTTGTACAATAAAGTTAGAAACAACCCTCCCATCATTCGGGTGCATACGAGGACCGTAAGTATTAAATATCCGTAACAATTTAATTCTTACATTATTTTGTCGATGATAATTAACAAACAAGGCTTCGGCACAACGCTTTCCTTCATCGTAACATGCTCTTATGCCAATAGGGTTCACATTTCCCCAATACGATTCGGGTTGCGGATGAATGGTTGGATCTCCATATACTTCGGAAGTAGAAGCTTGTAATATTTTGGCTTTAATTCTTTTAGCTAATCCAAGCATATTAACGGCACCCATTACCGATGTTTTAATGGTTTTAATCGGATTATACTGGTAATGAATTGGAGAAGCGGGACATGCTAGATTGTATATTTCATCAACTTCTACATAGAATGGAGTGGTAACATCATGGCGAACAAGCTCAAAAAAAGGATTATTTAAAAGATGAACAATATTTTGTTTTTGCCCGGTAAAATAATTATCTAAACAAATAACCTCATTTCCCTCATTTAATAATCTTTCACATAGATGAGAGCCTAAAAACCCGGCTCCACCGGTAACTAATATTTTTTTCTTTATCATATTATTCCTCTTTTATTCCAATACAGAAATAATCGAACCCCGACTCTTTCATTTCTGTTATATTATATATATTTCTTCCATCGAAAATAACCGGGGTTTTTAATAATTTTTTTATTTGAAGAAAATCAGGAAGTCTAAATTCCGACCATTCTGTTGCTATTAATAAACAATCGGAATTTTTAAGAGCATCATACATATCTGAAGCATATTTTATGCGATCCCCAATTCTTCTTTTACTTTCGTGCATGGCAACGGGGTCATAGGCTTTGACTTTAGCACCTGCTTCTATTATTTTATCAATAAGTACTAACGCAGGAGCTTCACGCATATCATCGGTTTGAGGTTTAAATGATAATCCCCACAAGGCAATTTGTTTTCCGCTGATATTATTATTGAAATATTTCATTAATTTATTAAATAACACCGATTTCTGATCGTCGTTAACATCTTCCACCGCTTTTAATACACGCATACTATAGCCATTTTCGTCGGCCGTTTTAATAAGTGCTTTTACATCTTTTGGGAAACAAGATCCACCATAACCAATACCGGGATAAATAAATTTAGTACCAATACGAGTGTCGCTACCTATCCCTTTCCGAACCATATTAACATCGGCACCCATTATTTCACAAAGGTTAGCGATATCGTTCATAAATGAAATTTTTGTTGCCAACATCGAATTAGCCGCATATTTAGTCATTTCAGCTGATGGAATATCCATAAAAATGACAGGATGTCCATTTAACACAAAAGGCTTATATAAGCGAGTCATTATATCTTGTGCTTTTTCCGATTCAACACCAACAACTATTCTGTCGGGTTTCATAAAATCGTCGATTGCAGCTCCTTCCTTTAAGAATTCGGGGTTTGAAGCAACATCAAACATTAAATCGCTTTTTCGTTTATCTAATTCCGTTTGCAGTGCATTTCTCACTTTCTTAGCTGTGCCTACAGGTACGGTACTTTTTGTAACTACCAACATGTATTTATTCATATTTCTTCCTACTTCTGCCGCAACCGATAACACATATTGTAAATCGGCACTTCCATCTTCATCGGGAGGTGTTCCAACCGCAATAAAAACTACTTCGGT
>ERZ1645192.4673-NODE-4673-length-10795-cov-4.591806_pt1 | contig 10795 bp, 10 predicted proteins | sample MGYA00575354_ERZ1645192 | MGnify/ENA primary metagenome ERZ1645192 (study PRJEB40844, sample SAMN11349763) | freshwater sediment metagenome | isolation source: river sediment | host: Sediment | place: India: Faizupur Khadar , New Delhi | collected 2017-02-21 ...
ATGTACTCTTTGGAACCTTCAAAGGAAATCACTCGGGCCGGGATTCCGACCACCACAGCATTTTCAGGTACGTCCCGAGTAACCACTGCATTGGCCCCAATAGCAGCGTTGTTACCAATGACGATCTTCCCAAACATTTTCGCGCCGGGACCGATGTACACATTATCACCAACGGTGGGAATACCTGCCCGTTCGCCACGGCGACTGACGCCAATGGTAACCTGGTGGGACAGGTTGCAGTTTTTGCCTATTACCGCGTGTTCACTCACAAAAATTCCGCCCTCATGCCCGATATACAGACCTGGACCCACCTGGGTTTTGTAAGAAATGCCAATTCCAAAGCGGATTTGCTGACGTCGATTGATCAGCCAGGCCAGCGGGAATAGTAGCCGACCCAGCTTTGAGGTTGAGAGAAAGGCACAAAAGCGCATCCACCAGGTGTACCGGTAGCCTGGGGCGAGGAAAACCTGGACAAGATGGTCACGAAAGGAGGCGCGACCCGCATAGCGAAACAGATCAGCCCTGGTGAGCGCGCGAAATTCAGGCCATTTCATGGGGTTTTTCCAGACCAGAGACATAATGAGCGCCTAAGACCAGGCCCAGGATGACGGCGAGGAAGAAGGCAATGATGATATTCACGTTTGCCAATATAAGCGAGGCGGAGCTGGTTACAAGCCAAGCAACCAAAAGCAGCACTTCCTGTGTTTTCCTTTTCTTTGAAGATTCTGCATCCGAATATTTATAATGACTTCCCAGTTCAAAAGCCCGAAAAGAGGCTTCGGATGAACTTAAGGCAACCTCATACACGTTGAGAGCAGAAGCAACACCCAGGAAAATCCAAAACAGGATTTCGAGGTTCCGGCCGAGGGTGAACGCATCGAGCAGCCCAAAAACCAGGATCGCAACCACCCCACTGGCAATGCCCAGCCCGAGGACGCGATTGATAGTTCTCTTGTAGGAAATCGCCTTCCAGGCCAAGGACGCAAACCCTCCAAGCAAGATTGCATACATTCCCAAGCCGGGGAGGCCGATTTCGACTGCAGTGGAGAGGAAGGTATTATGGGCATGAAAAACCACGTCTGCCGAGGAGGGGAGGAAGATGGAGGCAAAGTAGAGTTTGTAAGCCTCGCCAAATGAACCCAGCCCAATGCCGGTTACCGGATAATCACGCAGGATGAGGAAGGCTTTGGACCAAATCTCAACGCGGCCGGGAAGCGTGGCTTCCTGGCTGGTATCAAGGAGAGAAAGTAAACGAAGCACCTGACCATCGGCGCGCCAATACAAAACCACCAGGAAAGCAATCAGCAGCAGGGGCAACTGCCAAAGGAAGCGTTTCTCTTTCAGGATACATAGGACTACTATTCCCGCAGCGCACCCCAGCCAAGCTCCGCGCGATTGGGTGAGAAGCAGGGCAAGGAGGACTAGGCCAAGGACGAAGGAAACCAACAGTTTGTAACCAGAGCTCGGAAGGGCTGACCATCGGGCATTATGTGATTTTAGACGAGCGAAGGCGCCTTTATCCCACAGCAAGCTGAGCAAGAGCGGAGGAAAGAAAGCGAGCGCGCCACCGATGGTGTTTTTGTTGATTTTTTCAATCCCGAGCATTCCAAGAATATTCGGCAGGCGCTGATAAACGCGATCGAACAGAGCAAAGTTCCCAACAGGCCAATCTGTGCCAAACAATCCCAGGACAGCCATGGCGAACCCAAGGATGAGCAGCATGAATATTAGCAAGGGCAGGCGCTGACGGAAGCGGAAAAAATTTACGATGAGGTAGTATGCTGAAACCCCAATGATTAACCCGGCAATTTTTTGGTAAAAGAGATCCTTGAAAGGCGTGAAGAAAAAGCCCAACGCAGCTATGACTAACAAACTGATGAGTGGGACATCCAAAGGCGTTGAATTGCCCCGCCGCCCCAACTTGATCCAATAAAAGAGCCAAGCCAATAAAAGAACCCCAACCAGGAGGTTGATGGGTCGATTATTGAGCAGGAGGAGATAGAGCAAGACGCTTAAGGCCGCAATGCCAACCAGGATATAGTCCGAAAAGGACATAGGAATCTGGCGGGCAAACTCCTTTGGCTTTGAGGCGGAAGAAAATTTTTCGGGCATATCAGGGGGCTGGAGAAATAGGCGTTGAGAGGCGTTGCACCGCCTGCAGCGCGGTTGGATCGTCTGGAGCTACGAGCAAGAGGTTTTGATAGGTTAGAAGCGCTTTTTGAGGGTCGCCAGCCAGCTCATAGGCCTGGGCAAGATAGCGATATCCTGAGGGCTCTTCTGGAGATAACTTGACCAGCTGCTGGAAACATTCCACAGCAAGGAGGGGCTTATTGACTGCCTGAGAGAGATAGAGCAAACCGAGGTTCCTCCAGGCCGTCTGATTTGAGGGGTTTTCATTGACCACCTGGCGGTAGGTCAGTTCGGCCTGCTGCCAATCCTGTTGGCCGACAGATATGTCGGCCAGGTAGCGCAACCAGTCGGAGGCATATTTGGAATTAGGGTACTGCTGCATTGACGCACGCAGCAACTCCGTGGCTTCTGCAAGCTGACCCTGACTTTTTAACGTGAAGGCCAGACTGGAGGTGTATTTTTCTGGATCCAGCTTAAAAAGGGATTGGTACGCCAGGAGGGTGTTTTGCGGGCTACCCTGCTGACTGGCTGGATCAGCCGCCCTTTCCAGGAGAAGCGTGTCGTTCAGAGATTCCCAAATCTTGATGGCCTCCGGGACTTGGCCGTTGGCATAGAGATACTCCGCGTAGGTTTCGAGAATAGCCCGGTCGGGTTGAGCCAACAACGGCTGGATGATTTGATTTGCCAATGGAAGGTTGTTTTCTTTTAAGGCCTGGCGCGCCAGGAGAATAGCCGAATCTGGCAGATTTCCGGAGGGAAGCGCCAAAGCAGACGCACTGATGCCCTGGTTGACCTGCTTGAGCAGGTTGAGCGACCAGGCATTTTCGCGGATAAGAGCCACAATGCCACCCGGTTTGAAGGTGCTCCAGATCAGGAATACGGCAGCCAGCAAGGCAATGACGAGTTTGTTTTTCAAGTTATGAGGTCATTTTTCGTGATTGGTATCTCAGGGTTCTATCCGTGCAGGCTAGTGTTTTCGTGTTGGCCACCAAGCCCCAATGAGAACGCCCATATTGTTGTTATTGCTGCAGCAGGGTTTGTTGAATCCAGTCGACCAGGCGGGAATCCCAACGGTAGACATAGGCGGTGCTATCCAGCGAGGGGAGGTAGACATAGTCGGCGGTGATGAGCTCGTTGGGCACCTGGGAGGCGCGCAAGTTGGCGCCATCGAACTTGCGCAAGAAGCACAGACCAATGCTGGTGATCTGGTCCAGGGAGAGGTCGGTGAGGAAGGCGTCCTTGAATTCCGATATGAGGCTGGGGACGCGGATGAGCGTGGCCGGCTGGATGAGCTTGTTCAGGATGGCGCGCATGACGATGGTTTGATTGCTGACGCGGAAGGCATCGGAGTAGTTGGTGCGGATGCGCATGAGGGCCAGGGCACGCTCGCCGCTGAGGGTCTGCTTGCCGGCGGGGAAGGAGCCGAAATCTGGGCTGGGGTCGGTGACGCCCTGCGGCAGGTTGACCTCGACCCCACCGATGGCATTGATGAAATCCACGACGACGCCAAAATCGACCACGGCATAGTGGTTGGCAGTGACGCCGAAGTTGTACTGGATGACCTCCGCGAGGGAGTTGGCGCCATTGCCTCCGCCAAGGTATCCACCCCAACCTTTGGTGCCAAAGAGGTAGGCCTGGTTTATCTTCATGGGGTTTTCCTCGGTGAAGCGGCCGGCAGGGGCCTCAACCAGCAGGTCACGCGGGAGGGCGACCATGTTGACCTTGAGGTTGACCCAGTCCACCTGCGCGATGCGGATAACATCGGCCAGACCATAGAGGTAATCACCACTGTAATCAATGCCAACAAGGAGGACGGTCCAGGAAGCCTGCTTGCCACAGGCCGGCTTTTGCAGGAATTTAAGCGTGGGCACTGGCATGGCGGGCGGTAATGCCTGCAGGTTGGAGGGGGGTTGGACCGGCTGCGCTGTGGTTTGCACCACCACGCCATCCTGAACTTCAGAGGTGACTTGAGGCTCCTGGCCAGTGAGGGCTGAAAGGTTCAGCTGCTCGGCCAGGGGTTTGAGCATGGATGGGCGCAGCCAAGCCAGGTAGAGGAGGCCAAAAAGCACGACCAGGGCAGCTACGATGCACAGGAATACCTGCCAGAAGCGTCGTTTGCGCTTTGGAGCAGGCGCCTGGGAGGGGTCCACGTAGATTTTTTGGGTTTCATCTTTCATGATTTTTCCTTTGCACCAAGGTGTCAGCGCGGTTCAGAGCCAGACAGGACGCCCTGGATGAAGGCGGGGACATCGGCGTGGGGGATGAGGACGGCCGCGCCAAGGTTGGTGGTGGCATGATGATACATGCTATCTGGAATTTCGACAAAGCGCACGGCATCGTCTTTGACCTGGCGGGCCAGGCAGATGAGAGAGTACATTTCCTTCAAGGAGAAATCCAGTGCTTTGCCGCCATCGGAGAGTACCCTGGTGACCAGCGAGAGGAGCTGGGCAGGTTGCAGGCTGGTGAGCACATTGTGGTAGAAGGCCGTGAGCACCTGGGACTGACGGCGGATGCGGTGGAAGTCGTCATCGTAGTAGCGCATGCGCATGAAGGAGACGGCGGTTTGGCCATCCATGTGGTGGTCGCCGGCGGCGAAGTAGAGCTCGCCATCCGCGACGGGCTGTTCGAGCGTGAGGTCCACGCCCCCAACGAGGTCGATGTAGCTGGCAATTTCATCAAAATAGAGCACAAGGTAGTGCTCTGGTGTGACCCCGAAATTGGACTGGAGGTTGGTGATGATGGATTTGATGCCACCCCCGGGACCGTTGAAGTATTCGCCGTAACCAAAGGTGGCATTAATGCGCCCCTGGGTAATGCCGTTGGCGGCCATATCCACCACGTTCACCCAGAAGTCGCGTGGGATGGGGAGGATGACCACCTCCGGCTTGACAAAATCGACGCGCACCAGGCGGATGGCGTCGGACTGGGCGTTTTCATCGATGCCGAGCACGAGCACCAGCAGCGAGGCCGGCCCACCACAGAGCGGCGACTTGGCGGTTGGTTGGGGAAGGGCGGCGGTTGCCTGGGCGGGAGGCGTGAGGGTGAGGGTGGGCGAGACGGCGAGGGGAAGAGCCGGCGTGGCTGTGGCGCTGGGGAGGGCGGTGAGGAGGTATTCCAGCAGGAAGGGCAGCTGGGCGGGCGGGGCGGGTGTTTGCCCGCCGGTGTTCGCGGCCTGCGCGCTGGGGGAGGGTTCGGGCGGTGTGCGCAGGATGAGCGGCTGCCAGCCCTGGGCGTTGCAGGCGGTGAGACTTACCAGGATGAAAGCCAGCGCAAGCAGAATGATGTTTTCGCGTTGGATTGGGCGGGCTGATGTGGAACTGTAAAGTTTCAAATTTGGCTTTGTCAGAGAGGTTGGCCTGTTTTTTTAAAGCCTCCGCCCTCCCGACATGTTACAAAAATGCCGGCAGGGAAGCGTATGCACCTTTCTGAGCCAGTTTTAGCCGCGGGCAACCCGGCGGCGGGCGGCCAGGGGACGTACAGCCGCGGCCGGGACTTCCACGCGAATTTTTTGACCAGAAAGGATTTCCATGAGCACCAAGACACGCTGCTTGCCGTTCAGGCAGCGGTCAAACAGGCCCTTGAAGCCACCCATGGGAAACTGCTCCACCCAGACCGGGTCGCCTGAGGCGAGGCCGGCGGCAGGGGCGGCCGCGAGCTGGTTTTCGCGTTCCACCTGCTGGCGAACAGCGCTGATGAGCACGTCCGGGACGGAGGCGGGCAGGCCATCAAAGGCCACCAGAGCCTGGGCACCGGGCAGCAGGCCCACCTTGGAGGCATATAGGGCGGGGAGGGTCCCGCGCACGAACAGGTAACCGGGGAAGAAAGGCACCTGGGTGCGCGAACGGGGATTGACGGGCTTGACGGACAGGCGGGGGTAGTAGGTTTCAATACCCTTTTCAAGCAGCTGGTTCCAGACGGTGGCTTCCATGTTGGGCTTGCAGCGCAAAACATACCAGAGCCTGGCGGTTTGAGCCGAATAAATTCTTGAAATTTCCTGGTCCATTTTTGCCCTCTTCCCAAATGATTATTATAAACCATCCCAGGCATCCGCCCGGCCGAAAGCCCATTTAGGCTTTGAACACCATCATGCATTGGCCGGCCGGTGTTTACAGATGACAGTTCTCGCGGGGTACCTTATAGACACGTTGCGCGTGTGGTTGGAGGACAGTGAATTTGGGTGACACGGGGTTTCATGTTATTCTTAAGTAAAGTAAAACAATAGTTAACATGGAGTAAAAATGGCCAGAGAAATAGTTTTGGCACTGGGCGGGGGCGGTGTACGCGGAATCGCGCACCTGGGGGTGCTGAAGTGCCTGGAAGAGCATGACTACCAGATAAAAGGCATTGCCGGGACGAGCGCTGGGGGCCTGTTTGGTTCCCTCTATGCCGCCGGGACGAAGATTGATGACATTCTGCCGCTGGTCGGCGAGTTTTTCACCAAGCCCAACTTCAGGCGGGCCTCCACCGATAAACCTTCGCTGGTGGGGACGAGCGGGATTGAGGCCAGCCTGCGGAAGTTGCTTGGCGAGCGGAACATTGAGGATTTCCCGATTGCTTTCGCGGCCACGGCGGTGAGCCTGAAAACCGGCGATGAGATGGTGCTGGACAAGGGGCCGGCGGTGGACGCGGTGCTTTCGACCATCGCCATCCCGGGGCTCTTCCCCAGCCGGGGCGAGGAGGATGAATACCTGGTGGATGGTGGCATTTTGGACCCGGTGCCCATCCGGGCGGCCAGGCGATTGAACAGCAGCTTGCCGGTGGTGGCGGTGGTGTTGCATCGCAAGCCGGCGGACTTTTCGCCCAGGCATGCCCGGCTGCCACTTTCGGATTCCATCCCCCAGCCCATCTTCAGGCAGCTCTCTCGCACGCGCATGGCCGAGGCCTTTCAAACCTTCTATGCCTCGCTGGAGGTCATCACCGACCGCCTCACCGAGCAGGACCTGGTGCTGGCCAAGCCGGATGTGATTGTCTCGCCGCTGGTGGGGCAATTCAGCATGCTTGAAAAGGTCGACCCGGATGAATTAATCGCGTACGGCTACAAGGCGATGAGCGAGGAGTTGGAAAAGCTGGAGGAATCGCTTTCACTCATCAACGCCATCAAGCGCATCACGAAGTATACGGAAGCGAAAAGTTAGGGACAACTAACCGCGCCGGAGGACGGCAATCAGGGTGAGGAAGAGGCCCAAACCTGCCAGGACGATGATGACCAGGCCCAAGGGGATGCCGCCAGGCGCGGTGGCGCCGGTTTCCGCCTGGTAGGTGGGGATTTGCAAGGCGGGCGGCTCGGTGTAGGTGGGCAGGCGCGAGGGCTGCATGGTGATGATGAACTGGGCAGCCAGCGTGGGGTCGATGGTGCGGGTGACCGAGGGAGTGGAAGTGGGCGGTGGCTCAATCATGCGCAGGGTGCCCCCGATGACCTCGACGCGGGCCAGGAGGATCCAGCCCTTGCCGTCAGGGCCTGAGGGGTAGGCTATCTGGACGTAATTCTCATAGTAGCCGTAGGCCGGCGCTTCCTGCCCAACCATGAAAACCCCGATTTTTTCGTAGGTGGAATTGGGACCCGAGCGAATGTTGAGCGGGTCGGTATCATCACCAATGGCACGCACGTAAATGCCACGCGGTGATCCGGTGACGGTGGGGATGGAGACGGTGGGGAATTGACCCAATACAACCTGGCTGAGCGAAGGCAGTAGGCTCAGGATGAGCATGGCAGCCACCAAGAGCAATGCCATGAGCCAGCGGGTGAGCAATTTTATTGATTGTTTCATATATTTTGTACCGTTCTGCAATACCCGATTATAATCTAATCAATTATCAGCCTGGATAAAAAGCTCATGACCATCACACGGATTTTTCACGGAGCAATCACACCCGAAGACATCGCGCGGGACCTGACTGCGTATTTTAACCGCGGCAATTACCAGGTGCAGCGCTTTGGGCAGGGAGACAACCTGGCCGTGCAAATTGCCACGCGCCAGTCCCGCAGCGCGGGCGGCCATACAGCCCTGACCGCGAACATTCAAAAGGTGGCGGACGGGATTAGCGTGGCGCTGGGTAACCAGGTTTGGTTTGGGCTGGCAGCCAGCCTTGGGATGACGGCACTGAGCGCGCTCCGCAACCCGCTGTCCATTTTGGGTCGGCTGGATGACCTCGCGCAGGATGTTGAGTCCGCCCAACTGGCAGAGAACGTCTGGCAGGTGATTGAAAGCACGGCGCAAAAACAGGGCACGGGGGTCATGCTCTCCGAAAGGCTGGCACGAACCGTTTGCCCCTATTGCTTGACGGCCAACGTGATTGCCGCGGACCGGTGCGTGGCCTGCGGAGCGCCTTTGGGTGAGGTGCAACCACGAACCTGCAGGCATTGCGGCTTCGTGGTGCGGATGGGTGAAACGACCTGCCCCAACTGCCACCAGGCGCTCTAGTCCATTCTCTCCGGCCCGCTACCCTTTACAACAACTTTTTTCCTGCGTGCTACCCACGTGGTATTATTCTATTGTCTTATTTACGTATTTATTAGCAGGAAAGAGGTCATTCATGATTCATATTGTTACGGATACCACCTGCGGCATCCCGTTGCCAGATTTGGAGGCCGCGGGCATCTCTTTCGTCCCGCAAATCATCACCTTTGGGGATACTGCGTATCGCGATGATTTTGAACTCACCACGGAGATGTTCCTCGAGAAGCTTAAGGCTGCCAAAACTCTGCCCGGAACGGCAGCGCCACCACCCGCGCTTTACCAACCCATTTACGAAAAACACCTTGCTGCCGGGGATACAATTTTGGTCATCACCCCTTCAGAGAAAGTGAGTGGCACATTCCGCAGCGCCACGGTGGCGGCGGAGGAATTCAAAACCGACCGCATTCATGTGCTCGATTCCAAGACCATCGCGGGTGGGTTTGGTTCGCTGGTCTTGCAGGCCAAAGCCTGGGCGGATGCCGGCATGGAAATCGAAGAAATCAAGCACCAGGTGGCAGCCATGGCCAGCCGCGAGCGGGTTTTCTTCCTGGTGCCTACGCTGGAATACCTGCACAAGGGCGGCAGGATTGGCAAAGCCTCGAAGTTGATTGGCACCCTGCTGCAAATCAAGCCCATCCTTACCGTTACGGATGGCATGGTGGACACCTACGACAAGGTGCGGACCTTCAAGCAAGCCATGGCGACCATCGAGCAAATCGATTACGAAATCGGCAAGGATAACCCCGACGCGCATCTGACCATCAGTCATTGCGGCGCTGAGGAGGAGGCGCTCAAGCTTGCCAGCGCCCTGGGAGAGCGGCTGAACTCAAACCATATCCCCATCTACCTCGTACCGCCGGCCATCGTGGTGCATGCCGGCCCGGGTGTGCTCAGCACCAGCATTTTTGCGAGGGCTTAGCTCCTCCAGTTTTCATAAGCAACTAAAAGTGCTTCCCTCGAGGAGGCACTTTTTCTTTTCAGGCAATCCCGCCAGGCTGAGGATGCAATAGGAGTGAGTAGTCGAATTAAATACTTTCAGGCGGGGTAATTTAGACTAGAACAGTTTGGAAATCACCAGCGCGCCGAGGATGTAACAGGCCATGCCCGCAAACAGGTAGATATACGTACGGCGAGGGGAACCGCGAAACTCGCCGTACGCCAGGCCCCACATTTGCGTCCACAAGCCGGCTGTTATGCCCAGCGGCCAGGCAACCACCGCGCTCAGGTTGCGCGTGGCAAAGGTATGGATGATATTGCCGCCGTAATGGGCCAGGCCCGAAAGGATGCCGAATTTGTGAACGCGCAAGCCAGCTTTCCAAACCATGGACCACTGCTTGCGCAGGGTCAGGCTAGTGCCGCAAATGACCAGGGCGCACAAGAAGGCGCCGGTGCAAAGGACGGCCATGAAGGGCATAACAGCCATGCCATGTGGCTGGGTGATGGAGGTGAGGCCGTAAGAAAGGCCGATGGAATAAGCCGGGGCCAGCAGCGAAGCAGCTGCCAGCAGGAGGATGGCAGTACGGGTGGTCTGCTGGGTGTTGCGCTGTTCAACCGCGCTTGACCGCACCGCCTCTGCTTGCCCCCTCAGGGAACCAGCTCGCATGGACAGCAGGATGGCTGCCAGCAGCAGCACTAAGGCCAGCGCCATGCGCGCCGCGGTAAGTCCCTGAGGTATGCCGCCAAGCAAACCGGAGAGCACGGTGCCGATAATCAGGTTCATGGAAGCCTGCAGCGGTTGGGAGAGCGCTAAGCCAATCAGGCGGATGACGTGCAGGGAGAGGAAGATGCCGGCCACATACACAAAGCCGCAAACCAGGGTGACATACACCCGGCTGGGGTCGGCCTGCCAGACCAGGCGGATGTTGGTTATCAGCGCGCTACCATCCAGCAGGAAGCCGGCACCCCAAACAAGCACCATGGAGGTGCTGAAAAGCGTGAGGTAAAAAGCCTCCACCGGGTAATCGTCGAGGTACTTGAGGCTGATGAACCAGGTTCCCCACATGGCCGCGGCGACCAAACCCATCAGCACAGCGGTGGTGGTTGGGATGGTTGGATCAAAGTTCATGGCAGCCTCGATGAAAACATTGATCCCAATTCTACAGCCAAACTCCATGTTTTTTCGCCGGGTCTTTGAAGATGTTTAACTGGAAAACTGTTAATTTCAACAAGATATTCATGGTTAACCAACACCTGTGCCATTCAACCCG
>ERZ1645192.4674-NODE-4674-length-10793-cov-36.899143_pt1 | contig 10793 bp, 11 predicted proteins | sample MGYA00575354_ERZ1645192 | MGnify/ENA primary metagenome ERZ1645192 (study PRJEB40844, sample SAMN11349763) | freshwater sediment metagenome | isolation source: river sediment | host: Sediment | place: India: Faizupur Khadar , New Delhi | collected 2017-02-21 ...
GGTGGTGTCCGCGTGCGGCACCCACCCTTGGGAGCGCGCGTCGGTGCCGTCGGGGGGCGTAGGGCCGGCATTCAGCCGCTGCACGGCGGCGGCATCGCCCTGCACCGGGTTGGCGGCCGGGGAGTCGGCCTCCGCCTTGGGCTGCTGGGCGGCGCGGCGACTGACCTCGAGACGACTGGCGGGCGTCGCCGCCGCTTGCGCCTGGCGGGCGGCCTCGGCGTCCTTGGCCGCCTGTGCGGCCTGCTGCTCGGGTGTTAGGGTGACCACGGACGACGGCACGTCGGCCAGCTTGGGCACGTCCACGCCGGGCACGGCGGTCTTGCCGCCCTTGCCGCTGGCGGCAACCGTGGTCGGCGCGGCTGCGCCGGTGTCGCTGGGCACAGCCGCCCGCAACGCGGGATCGTCACGCAGTTGCTTGGCCGCCACTACTCCCTCGGTGGCCATGCGATCACTTTGGAGTTCGCCGTGGCCATAGATGTTGCTGGGGTCTATCCCACTGCCCACCGCCACCGTGGTGCCAAGTCGGCGCGCTGCCGCCAGTTGCTCAGGCGTGGCCCCATCCTTGGCCCCGACCAGCGCAATGCCCATGGCGTTTTTATTGCTCAGGCCAGTCTTGGACCCCGGCTTGATGTGATTGGTGCGCTTATTTAGGGGCGCGCCTTGGACAATTTTGCCATCCCGATCAATGTAATAATGGTAGCCAAAAGACCCGCCGCGCACGGCATCATGGGTCTTGCCATAAGCTACCTCGTTATTTAGTGAATCCGAGGCGGTGTGATGGTAAACAATCCCCTTAAATGGTTCGGCCTTGGCCGTGGCGTCTTTGCCATAGCTCCAAGTGGGGTCACTGCGATCTTCAATATTGAGGCCCGACAGATCTGGTTCGGGCATGGCGGCTGAGGATGGAGCGGTCGCGGCGGGCGGGGCAGTGGTGACCGGCGCCACCGGGGCAGCCGGGGTTGCCGCGCCGGTCCCGCTGTTTTGTTGTACCCGCGCCGCATAAGCGGCCGTTCCGGTGCCATAACCTGCCAAGCCCGCGCCCAGGTTGCCTCCTGTGGCCTTGGTGCGATTCGCCAGGTACTGCGCCGCAAAATCGGCCTGGCGTTGCGGCGATTGTTGATAGGCGGGACCGGGTAAGGGGGTAGTGTTATAGCCCGGTCTTGTCGCCGTCGAGTCCAGGACGCCAAAGATGCCGGAAGCCGTCGATTCGCGCCGGCCTTGCGCATCAGCAGGGTAGTGATAATCGCGTTTTTGTCCCGCGAGCCCGCCGCTTTCCGTCTTAGCCAGGCCCTGCATTGTGCCCGGCGGAAAGCCGTACTGCTGGTCCAAGCTGGACAGATAAGCCAGCCACTCCGGGGAATCGAGGGCGACGTCATCGGGCAGGGTGGCCGCCACCGTGGCCGGCGCGGGAGCGGATGCTGTGGTCGTGGGCGCGGGCGGGCTGGGCGGCGCGGTCGTGGGCGCGGACGTTCCCAGGTTTGGCAGCCCGCCTCCGAGCGGTGACGAGCCAATCTTGGCCTCCGCCGGCGACAGCAGGGTGTCCCAAAAGCTTTTGCGCGGCGCGACGGGGGAGGCTTGTGCCCCGGTGTCCCACGGCGTGCTTAACGTGCCGCCATAGCGGCCGCGCAGCAGCGTCGGGCTCAGGGGGCCGCCGGGCGGCAGTTGGCTGACACTGCCCGGCAGGGCCGCCGGCAGGCCAGTGGTCAGCTCCTGCTTCAGCCAGGCGGTGAATTCATACAGCGCATCCTTGGTGCCATCGGTGGCGGTCGCCAAGCCTTGCAGCGCTTCGGCCCCCACGGTGAGACCCTTGTTCCATTCATCCATGAAGATCCGCCCGGTGGCGGCCAGGGCGTTGTCGCCCGCCGCTTGCGTCGTGCGGTTGATGGTCGCTGAGGTGCCCTGCTGGCCAAAACGCGCCATCGCCGTCAGGGTTTGCCGTTTGATCGCCTCCGGATCGCTGTTGGCGTCGGCCAGCAGTTTGGTGATGTCCTCGCGCGCCTTGCCGCCCTCGCCGGTTAGGTCCAGCCCCTCGGCGTAGCGTTTCGCCGTGGCGCGGATCTCCTTGGTGTCGCTCTGGTCCAGCAGGTCCACGGCGTCCTTGATGCCGCTGGTATTACTGAAATCCTCCGGGCGCAAGCCATACTGGGCCAGTTGCGCCTTGGCGTCGACCAGTTTGGCCCGGTCCTGGGCGCGCTGCTGGTAAATCTGGTACGGCACGGCAGCACCGGGGAGGGGCAAGTTGAGCAGGTTGGCCTGGATATCCAGTTCCATGGATTCACGGTCAAAGTCCGTCCCCCGGCCTTGCGCCGCCTCTCGCGCGATGCGGTGCGCCTCCTCGGCCGCGAGTTGCCCATAGGTCATGCCTTGCGGCGCACGCGATCCGGGCACGGCGCTCAGATCAAAGTTGGCTCCCTCGGCCTGAATGCGCCGCACCGTGTACGGGTTGTCGATGCCGTAGCGCTGCAAGGCTGTTGCCATCATGACGTTGCGCGCGTCGTTTTGATCCGAGCGCAGGTTTTCGTCGTATTGGCTGAGCAGGTTCTGCCCGTGCTTGCCCGACAGGCCGGGCATGGTATAGGTGACGGCGCGCAGGGCGGCGAACTCGTCGAGCTTGCCTTGATTGGGGCTGGCCAAGTCGTGGCTGATGTAGCGGTCGACGGTCTGCGCCAGGTCGTCAATCGCCTCGTCGGCATTGGCGGTCATGCCGGTGCTTTTGAGGGTGCGCGCCAGCTTGAGCAAAAATTCGTTCTGCGCCGCGACGGTATTACCCACCGCGCCGGCGCGTTGCAGGCCGCCCAGGGTGCCGGCGGTCTGGTTGATGTTGAGGCCATAGGCGCGGGCATAGCCGGCCGCAGCCTCCAGGCCGGTGGCCGCGCGGTCGCGGTCGACCTGTTGCGCGGCTTGGGCATAGACCTGGGCCGACTTCAGCGTCTCGGTAGCGCTCAGGCCGTAGCGCCGCCCCAGCGGCTCAAACTGATCGGTCAGGGACACGCCGCCGCTGCGCTCCCGGGTCATGCGCCGCAGGGTATCTTCGGCTTCGCTTTGGCCGCGCGCCGCCGCCAGCCCCGAGGAGGTGAGCCGCGTGATGCCTTGATAGCCCAAATAGGCGGCCGCGAGGGGCCGCAGCTTCTTGATGGCGGCCATCAACACGCCGTTGACGGCATCCGCCCCCTCCGCGCCCCCGCCGCCCGCCGCCTCGCCGGGAGTCGGTCCCCCGTGGCCCGTGCCGCCGCCGCGCCCGCCGCCCGCGCCATAGTTCAGCCCGGTGCCACGCAGCAGGGAGCGGAAGTAATAATCCATCTGCCGCTGCAAGGCCGCGCCCTGCAGTCCGGGGAACAACTGGGCAAAATTGGGATTGAGCGGGTTGCCGCCGGCGCCTAACTGCTGGGCGAAACGTCCCGCTACCCCCGGCTGACCCAGGGCTTGCTGGGCGCGCAGGTAGTGTTGGGCATTGCGCTGCAGCAGCTCGGCACTGCGGCGCAGTGAAGCATCAAACTGCGACAGATCGAGCTTGTTGAGCGTCCCCGCCGCCGCGATGGCTTGATTGAGGGCCGACGAGAGCTTGGTGATCTCGTCCGAGGCAAACAGCCGCATCCCGGCGCCGGTGGCGCTTTCCTGGCGCAGCTTGCGCAAGCCGTTGAGCACGCGGCTGATGCTGCTTTCGGCCTGCTGGGTATTGGCGCCAATGGTGGCGGAGACATTAGCCATCAGGGGCGCTCCTCATGGGTGACATCTTCCCACTCGTCTTCCTCGCCGAACATCTTGGCGACATCGGCCTCGAAGTCATCATTGTCGAAGGTCTGATCGGTCGGGCGACGACTGAAGTATTCCGCCCAAAAGTCACGCTCCATCTCGGCGCTGCTGGCGTCCAGGTAGCGCGGATCGGTCTCCGGCAGGCGGTAATGCTGGCGATACCACCACCCCAGTGACTTGCTAAGCGCCCGCGCTTCCGCCTTGACGCGCTTGCGCCACGCCGTCGCGAAATCGGTCCTCCGCGTCCCGCAGGGCCGCGTACAGGGCGTAGCAATCGGTGAGGTGGGCGTCGTCGAGCTTAAAGTCGGCCGGGCACTGCTCCAGCAGGACCGACAACTGCGATTGCACAGCGGCAATCAGGCGCAGGCTTTCCGGGGCCTCGTCCTCACTGCCACCCAGCGCCTGGCGATAGGCGTGCTCAATCTTGATCTGGGTGCCCATGGTGCGATGCTTGGCGGTGAAGTCGCCGAGGCCGGGAACGGTAAAGCTAAGCGGGGCAATCATGTCGGCACGGGCTCCAGAAGCGGTAACGAGTGACGCTATGGTGCTGTCACGACTGGCGCGGCGGTGCGCTACACTAACGGCATCTGCCTCCAGGACGATGCCATGACAACGTTTATTGACGACCATCTGCTGTCGCGCGCGCAGGCCGACGACCCGCTGGCGGTGCGCACCCTGGCAGCCATCGCCGCTCGCACCCTGGCACCACTTGCGGCCCGCCACCCGGAGGTCGCCTGGTTGCTGACGGTGGCGCAGCGCTTGGCCCAGGGCGAGACGGTGCCGAACCCCTTGGCCCTGCCCACGACAACGCCGGGGACTGGGGCTTATGAGGCCTCCGCGCTCTCGCTGTGGGTCAAGACGCTCATGGACACGCAGGGCTACTCCATGGCCGACGCCATCGCCCAGGTGGCGCGCCTCTATCCCGGGCCGGACGATGACAGTGACTGGACAGAGCGGGTGACGGCGGCGTGGGAGCGTTTTCAGGGGAGCGAGGAATTACCGCCGGACCTCTACCCCCTCGACCCGGCGGCGCTGGCGCGGGTGGCGAACTTTGAACAGCGGATCAAACAAGCTTTAGCCAGCAACCCTTAACGAAAAACGGCACCGGATGAGGGTGCCGTTCCCCAACTACGATTAAACGCCGTCAGACAAACGTGCCCTCGACGTCGCGCGCATTGAAGGTGGCATTACTCATGACCACGCGGTGCGCCTGCACGTTGAAGCTGCCGGACGCCAGCGAGCAATAGCGATATTTCCGCAGGACCGCACCTTTGGTGCCGCAGGGCTGCTTGCTATAAATCACGATATCCAGCTCCAGCCCTTTTAGGCGGTCGCAGCCATTTTCCGGCACCACCCCCAAAGACAGCAGGGTGTTCTTCTTAAGCACGGCGTATTCCACCGAGATAGTGTGCCGCGCCATGGATGGCGGGTATTCATAGACCTGGATAGAGCCAATGCCCGACACCGGCTCGGGGCCATAATCATCGTTGACCGACATCGACGCGATGGTGCCCAATACCTCATCGCCGAATTCTAACTGGATAAGGTTGCCGGTTTGGGACGCGCCGTCAGCGCCGGGAAATTCATAGGTAGTAGCCATAGGAGATTACCTTTAGCCCGTGACCAGCGTGCCGCGCCAGGGCGAAACGCTGATGCCAATCAGGACATAATTGATCGGAATGACCGGCGAGCACTCGAACGCGACGTGCATCACATCGCCCTCAATCTCCAGACTGATATTGCGATACGCCGGGTTGGCGGCATCACCCACGATGGTGCCGGGGCCATTGGGTGGGGACACCGCCAAATCATCCAGCACCGAGGTCAGCCGTGAACGGGCACGCGGCAAGATCTCCGGGCTGGCGCGATCACCCAGCAACGGTTCCATGGCCATCCGCACGGTCCGCGACACATAGTCCACGGCGGCCCCCACCGACACCTCGCGGCGGTTGTAGCGGTCGTCCATCTGCCAGGTAGTGATGGCCTGCGAAACAATGACCCCGGCCTCGTTCTGCACCAACGGCAGCACGCCCGCCTCGATCAGATCGTCGGTATCGGTCGGCTCCTTAAGCAACACCTCGGCAGCGGCGACGGACAGAGCCTTGCGGCTCATGGTGGTGCCCGGGTTGAGGCAGGCAAAGGCCGCCGCGACATTCACCGCCGCTAGATACGCGGGTTTGAGCACCAATTGCCGGGTAAACACTTCATATTCATAAACGCCGGGCCACACATAGGCGACGCGGTCGCTGTTGATGCCATAGGCATGGCTCTTGGCCTGCTCCTCGGTCACGCCGGTATCGGCACCGACAAAGGCGCGCCGTTCGCGCTTGCGCGCGGACAAATAATCACAGTGCGCCGCCGTCATGTCCCAGATCGCCGGATTGTCGGTCAAGGGCACCAGCCAGTGGGCCTCCACCTCATGTAGCGCCTCCAAGCTCTCTTCCCAATCCGTCGGCACAACGTTGCCATTGATGCCCCCGGTCAACGGCGTCCAGGGACAAGCGACGGGCGACAACACCGGGGCGGTGGAGGCGAATTCCGCCGTGACATAAATCTCGGAATTGGAATTGAGATAGTTGACCACTGACCAGGCGTTGCCGGTCAGCACCCCGGCAGCCGTCTTGGCATTGGCCAGGGTCACCTTGTCCATGCGCTCGGGACGGAAGCGCTCCGCGCCACGTTCCACCGTGACCTCCCAGTCCGTCATGCTGGCGGTAATGGCCTCAACCAAGGCGGCGGTGGACGCCCATTCATTAAGAATATAGGTCTTGACGGCGGTGCCGGCCGGCGCCTCCAGCACCAGGTTGCCGGCCTCGACCTTGACGGCCGCCGTCTCGGCGCTGCCGGTATACTGCACGTTGATGACGTCCAGGCCGATGTTGTCGCGGAAATAGACCACGCCGTCCTGGCGCACCGAGACGCGGAAGCCCACACGCGAGCCCGTCTCCAGCCGCACCTCCAAGCCGCTGGTGTGGGCGCCATAATCGGTGCTAGTGAGCTTGATGACCTCCACGTCGCCCGCGCCTTTGAGCACGGCCTCGGATTGGGTGGCGGGGTCGACGCGCACCGCTAACACCGCCGCCGGCGAACCCGCCACGGACGCGGGGGCAAAGGCGCGGATGGCGGCCTCGAGCAGTGGGCCGGAGCGTAACAGCCGCTGGGCGTGCAGCGGCGAGCGCAGCCGCAAGGCGGTCTTGGGCTTGCCGCCGGTCGCTTCGCCGATCAATGCCAGCACATTGCCCGAGGGCAGGCCGACGGGATACATCAGGCTGTCATCGACCGCCGAGACGACGTCCGGGGTAACGAGATAGCTACCGTTGAAAAAGGTACTCATTAATAGGCTCCCCGCTCAAATGCGGTCAACAAAGCGCCGTACTCCGCGCTGGTGGCGCGCAAGGTTTTGCGGCGTTGACAAAAACGCGCAAAGGCCCCGGTCATCTCTGGGCGCTTGGCCAGGCGCGGCTCGCGTGACAGATAATCGTCCAGCGATAACGGGGTGGCCGGCGGCGCGGCGGCCGCGACAGCATCGGCGCCCGCCTTGGCGCGCCGGGGTGCGGGTTCGGTGGACGTGGTCATGACAAGACTCCAAGAGCAGGGGAAACAGGGTTAGTGTGCTGTCACGACAGGGCAGCGGCGGCATCTTCGCCGGTGATGTCAGTGGGGTAGATAATCTCGCGCAACGGCATGGCCTCGCTCCAAATGACGTCCGGCGCCAGGTAGGACAGCTTGGCCACGGTGTGATAGAGCGGGGCGTTATAGGACTGAAAATCCTCGCTATCGGCCAGGGACACCTCCAGCTCCAGCAAGCCGATCAGCTCCAGGACGTCGCGTCCCGCCACCAGGATGTCGCGCAGGGCGCGGCGCAGCAGGCGGCGTTCATCGGGGTTGAGGCTCCAGGCCTCGACCTGCACCTGATAGCGCGCCCACCAGCCCTCGTCGGTGCGCACCTGACCGCCCTCGGTGACGCTGTTACCGATAAAGCCGCCGATAAAATGCTGGTCGGCAGTGGCCTGATCGAGATGCACCGCCACGGCGGGAAAGACCGCGTCTTCCAGCACCGGCGGGGCGGTGAGGACGGTGAAGTGCTGACGCGGATGGCGCAGATGGCCAGCGGCCACCAAGGCATTGAGGCCCACCTCAACGCGCTCGCGGATCACGTCCAGGCTATCGCGCGTCGGGGCATGGGTCTGGATGGTCGGGGTAATGCTGCGCGCCGGGCCGCGCGTCCAGGTCAGGCCGGTCAGGTAATACGGGGCGTACCAATGGGGCACGCCGGGCACGACCTCGTGCCAATCCAGGACGCCGCTGGTCAGCGGCCCGGCATAAATCTCCACATTGCCCGCCCCACTGGGCAGAGCGGGAAAGACGTCGTCGTAGCGGCGCGCCAGGCGCAGGTGACTGGGGCCGCTGGGGGGATCGAGATACAGGTAGACCGCCGCCGCCGCGCGGCTCAGGTCTTGGAGATAGGTGATGGCCATGGCGCCATCATGGCGTCACGACTGGTCGCCCAGGAATGCGGCGACATCCTGCCGCACTGCTTCTTGAAAAATACGCTCGGCGGCGACGCGGTACTGGTCAACGGCGCTCTTGAGCGGGAAGCGCCCGGGCTGCGCGGGGCGAAGCCAGCCGGATGAGCCTTCAATCATGGTGCGGAAGGTCAGGTACTGGCTATGCCCGCCGCCGCCGGGCTGGTCAAAGCGCACCATGCCTTGCAGCCGCTGCACCCGCGCCGGGGCCAGGCCGGCTTGTTGCAAGTGCTGGCGGGTCAGGCGCCCGCCCCAGTGGTACTGGAGCTGCGGCACCATCCGCCCCGGATAATTGCCGCTGGGGCGCTGGCCGATGCCGGTGATGTGCGACGGTGCCGCGCGCAGCACCTTGCGCGCCAGGGCATATTCCTGGGGGGTGAGCACGTTGCTGCCAAAGGAGATCCCCTGGCCCGAGCCGGTGCCGGTGCCGTGGCGAAAGGGGATGATCAGGTAGCGGCGCCCGTCTTTGGTGCGTCGTACCTTGGCCGAGGTGGCGAGGATCTGTTTGAGGTCATAGGCGGCGGTGCCATACTCGATGGCCCCGGCATAGGGGGCGTTGGACGCCACCTCCCACTGCAAGTCGCCCTTGGGCGTCAAACTAATCGACTTGAGATAGGCCCCCGAGCGCGGGGTAATCTTGCCGCCCCCAGGCAAGGGGGCGCCCTGGGCATAGGCCAGCCACTGGCGATGCACCTGGCTGGCCACCTGCTGCACGGCAAAGGCCAAGCGGGAAAACACCGGCCAGTCGGACAGGGCGGGCAGTTGCAGATCGACGATCAGGTCAATGTCGGCCATCAGCGCGTGCGGCCAAACAAATCGAAGCGGCGCAGGATGACCTTGCGCGGCAGGGTCAGCCCGCGCGGGGCGTCAAGGTCGACGCTGGGCTGATCGCCGGTGGCCATAGCAATCGTCAGGCGCCAAACAAGTCGTAGCGCCGCAACAGCACTCGGCGGGGCAGCGGCTCACCACTGTGGTGCGGGCGGTCGAGGGCCAGGGTCAGGTAGCAAAAATACTCGGGGTGGCGTCGCCCGCTGATGCTTACGGTCGCTCCGGGTGGCGGCGTTAGAGGGGGTGGTGTCACGCCGCCCGTCACGCCGTTCGCCAGGTAAGCATAGGTGCCATCAGGCCGCACCTCAAACGTCAGCTTGAGCGTAAATTCCCGACCGTCGCTGGTGACAAACACGGCACCATCCGGGGTCGCAAACCGAAATAGCCCATCAACCAATTCTCCGCGCGCATTCAGCCACGTAACGGCATGGATGCTTACGGGGTCAAAGCGTAAGACATTGCTGCCGGGAATAAGATTGAGGCTAAACGGCTCGGTGCGGTCGGTCATCACCACGCGGTCGAACTCGCCGATGGCATAGACCGGCGAGTCACTGGGGATGACCAACAGCACGTCACCCGCATCCAGCAGGCCCATCGGCGCATATTTGCGCGCAATCTCATGGCTGACAATGCCGGCATGGCAGGCGATAGCCGTGTCCCAGCGGCGCCCCTTGCCGGCACAATGACGACAGCTAGGGTCCGCCGCCCCGGAATAGGCCCGCACACACGGACAGGCGTGACTGGGGCGCCAGGCCAGGTCCTGACCGATGCCGGCCAGGAAGCGATTGAAACGGGCAGGATTCAAGCGCATGACGTACCCCCGTCTAGCAGACGATCATCTGCACGCCATGAATCACTTGCCGCAGCCGCTCCAGGTGCTGGTCGATGTCGCCCTGGAACTTGTCTAGGTCCAGGCTGCGGCTTTCCGACAGGCCATCGGCGCTGATGCTGGACGAAGCGCCGACAAACTGCGCCTGCAGGATACGCAGGGCGGCCATGCGCTGCACCAGGTCGACCAGCTCGGGATACTGCTGGGCGGCATTGCGCAGCCCGGCGGTGTAGCGCAGTTGAATCATCTGCGGCACGGTGCGCCCGGCGCCCATGACCTGCATGACCCACGCCGACAGCGGCGCGGCGAAGGCTTGAGTGCCCGGCACCAATCGGATGTGACCGTACTTCTTGTCGGTGCGAATCCAGTCCGCCGGCACAGTGAACACCCCACTATAGGGCTGGGGGTAGACAAACTGCATGGAGTGGACGGCGACGATAGGCCGATGGCGGGTCACCAGATAGCCCCAGCGCTCGCCACTGAAAAAGTCGCCTTCCAGGTCGTAGCCCGGCTCTTCCACCCACGGGGTGCCGGCTTCGTCCAGGGCGTCTTTTTCCGCCTGGCTGGCGGTCTCGGGCAATACCAGGGTCGGTTGCAAGAACACGCGCAAGGCCAAACCCGCGTCGACCGTCGCTGCCCGCAATTGGGCGGCGAGGTAGTCATCGTGCAGGCTGATGCCATCCAGCGGGGTACCGGCAATGCGGTCCCGGCGGAAGGCGGTGACGGCGGTCTGCATGTCAGGGAAGAGGCTCATGCGGTCAGTGTGCCGTCACGACCCGCTTACTCGGCTCGTTCGGCCAAGAGGTTGTGCAGGTAGTCAATCCGGGCGGCGAGGGCCTGATCGGAAGCAATCCGCT
>ERZ1645192.4675-NODE-4675-length-10791-cov-3.878912_pt1 | contig 10791 bp, 12 predicted proteins | sample MGYA00575354_ERZ1645192 | MGnify/ENA primary metagenome ERZ1645192 (study PRJEB40844, sample SAMN11349763) | freshwater sediment metagenome | isolation source: river sediment | host: Sediment | place: India: Faizupur Khadar , New Delhi | collected 2017-02-21 ...
TGTTTCCAGCACGGGCTGGTTTGCGCCGCGGTGACCGTAGTTGAGCTTGGCCGTCTCGCCGCCGCGCGCGAGCGCGAGCAGCTGGTGTCCGAGGCAGATTCCGAACACAGGCGTTTTCGCTTCGCAAAGGCGGGCGAGTTCGAAAATGACGCCCGTGTTCTCCGCGGGGTCGCCCGGGCCGTTACTGAGCATTACGCCGTCAGGTTTGAGCGCGAGGATTTCCGCCGCCGTGGCGCTTGCGGGAACATAGGTTACGTCGCATCCGCGCAAAAGAAGTTCCCGCGCGATGTTTCGCTTTGCCCCGAAGTCCCACAAGGCCACGCGGTGTTTTGCGCCGCCGGCAGCCTGCGTATACGCTTCTTTGCAGGTCACGTGTTCAACCGCCTGTTCCACGCGGTAAGCGCGGAGGCGCTCCATCGTCTTCCGCCCGAAATCCGGGTCGTCCGAGATGGCAGCGTTCATCACGCCGTGCTCGCGGATGATTCTCACCAGCGCGCGCGTGTCGATATCCCAGAGACCCACAACTCCATTGGCTAATAAAAAAGTGTCAAGGTCTTCTCTACTACGAAAGTTAGAAGGCTCCTGACACCATGAACGAACGATATACGCTTTTAATGCGGGTTTTTCTTCTTCAAAATCTTCGGGGATGACGCCGTAATTCCCAATCAGCGGGAACGTCTGCACCACCATCTGTCCGTCGTAACTCGGGTCGGTCAACGTCTCCAGATAGCCGGTCATCGCCGTTGTGAACACAATCTCGCCAATCAAATCTCCCGAAGCTCCAAACGCTTTTCCCTGAAACACCCGTCCGTTTGCCAGCGTGAGATATCTTGCACCCGCCATACCGCTTCCCCTGCCTTTCTCCGTGTGGATTCTGCGGAACCGCTTACCCATGCCCCGCATGCTTAGAGCGTATGATAACACACAAAATCGCGTCTGGGAAGGGGTAAATACATATTCATGCAATATTTATTTATATTTATGCTTTCTCGCCTGTCCGCACTGCGAAAAAGATCATCTATTCCCAGCATGAAAACAGACAGCAGCATCTAGTATGGATGCTGCTGTCTTTTATCTTGCATCTAGGCAAAGCGCCATTTGTAAAACGGCTCATCGCGCCGAATCAGTGCACTTCCCGCCCGCCGGTAATATTGATGGCCTGACCTGTAATATAATCCCCTTCCGCAACGAGGTAGAAAACGTATTCCACCACGTCCTCAATGGTCGTGAGCCTGCCCAGCGGTATCTTTGCCGTAAACTTTTTAACGACTTCCTCGCGCGGCAGGTTCAGGTTGTGGATATACCCGTCGGAGACGTTCGCCCAAACGCCGGTTGCATCCGTAATGCCCGGGCAGATGCAGTTGACGTTGATCTTCTCTTTAGCATACTCAAACGCGAGCGCCTGCGTCAGCGCAATCACCGCGCCTTTTGCGGAGCTGTACGGCGCCATCAGGGCGGAACCCGTCTTGCCGGACTTGGAGGAGAAGTTTATGATTCTGCCGCCCTGCTTGCCTGCGATCATAGAGGGCAGCGCGCCTTGGCAGCACCATGCGGTACCGTTGACGTTGACGCGGAATACGCGGTCAAACCCTTCCTCGGTATACTCCAGAAACGGGCGCTGATCCACGATGCCCGCTACGTTGCAGAGGCAGTAGACGTTACCGCAGTCCTTAACGATCGTATCAAACAGCCGAAGAACCTCTTGTCGCTTCGTGATGTCGATCACGTGTCCCCAGACGGGATAGCCCGCGTCAGCAAGCGCTTTCGCGCTCTCCCGGACAGCGGGATCGATATCGAGCAAAACGGTTTTCGCGCCCTGCTCGGCAAACTTCTTTGCGATTCCGTATCCAATGCTCTTTGCCGCGCCTGTTACAACGCAGACCTTTCCCTTCAGCCGGTCACTGCTTAAACTCATATTCCGCTCCTTTCACGCAAACGGGGCTATTCTCCCGTTACAATCCGTATTCCCTTACTCGTGCCAAGCCGCTCCGCACCCGCGCGGATCATGTTGTCCGCGTCCGCCCTGCAGTTGATGCCGGTGGACGCCTTGACTTTTGCGCGGCCGCCGACCGTGCGCTTCATCAGCGCGACGTCTTCCGCCGTTGCGCCACCAGTGCCGAAGCCGCTGGAGGTCTTTACAAAGTCCGCGCCGGCCTTGACCGCGAGCTCGCAGCCCAGCACCTTTTCTTCGTCGGTCAGGTCGCTCGTTTCCAGAATGACCTTGACCAGCGCCTTTGGATGCGCCGCTTTCACAACGGACGTGATATCCTCCAGCACCTCGTCGAGCCTGCGGTCCTTGAGCGCGCCGATGTTGACAACCATATCGACTTCGTCCGCACCGTTTTTGACCGCTTCCACGGTTTCCACCGTCTTAACCAGCGTGGTTGTCGCGCCCAGCGGAAACCCGATGACGCAGCAGGTGGCTACCCCGCTGCCTTCGAGCTGATCGTGAACGAACTTCACGTGGCACGGGTTTACGCAGACGCTTGCAAAGCGATACTCTTTTGCCTCGTCGCAAAATCGCTTTACCGTTTCCCGCGTGGTTCCGCACTTGAGCACGGTATGGTCGATGTACCTTGCGTAGGAAGCGTCGTAGTTTGGCTTGTTTTGATCGTCCATTCGTTTCTCTCCTTACAATCCGTCTGCCGTTTCACGGTGCACAAAACCAAGGCCGGAACAGGCCGTTTGATCATTTCTGAATTATTATCGTCTGAAAGCGATTCTATTCGCGGTTATTTCTGCACGATGAATTTCGGCTTGCCGAACACCGTGTTTGGATCGATGGTGGAGTTGTCCGTCAGGCGCTTAAAGGAGCCCGCCGCCGCGATGAGCAGAACGCTTAGGTGCTCGATGACCGCGACGTTCTCATCCTCGGAGCGCTCGGAGCACTGGGAAACGACATACCGCGCAAATCCGATCAGGTTGGCGCGAATCACCTTTTCGCTCTTTGCGTTGTTGGGCGCAAGCTGGTTGAACATCTGATAGCGCGCGGCATAAAACTCCTTGCAGGCGGAAAGCGTCTCCTCGTCCTCGGCAAAGATCTGGCGGTAGGCTTTTTCTACCACCGTGTCTTCCACGAGCTTCCTCGTTTCATCCTTATTGAACCGTTTCGTACCCCAGGCGCGCATGGCGATGACCAGCAGCACGCTGACGAACTCCATTGTAAAGCGCAGTGCGCTCTCTTCCTGCAGGCCGAGAGCGGCATAGATTTCGTCGTTGCTGACGCCGCGCTGGTAATACTCCTCAACGAGCTTTACCCATGTATCGGCATACTCACCGAAGTTGAGCAGCAGTTTGGGGCTGATTTCCTTGAATTTCACGTTTCATCCTCCTATTCGAGATTCGCGTGATGGCTTTTTACGTCCGCTTCCGATAAGCCGCGGCGCTGCATAATGTCCAGCGCAAGCGCGTCGCCCAGCAGAAACAGCTGCTGTTCAAACAGCGAGGACATCGGCTGGCGGGAAGGATACTCCGTTTTGGCGGCATACTTCGTGCGCCCAAAAAGAATCAGTCGAACATCCGCCAGCTTTGCAATCGTGCTCTCCGGACTGCAGCCTATGTAGGCGACCGCTGCGCCGAGCCGCTTTGCGATTCCTGCAATGGCAACCGGCAGCGCACTCTCGCCCGACGACGAACCAACCACGAGCAAATCGCCCTCGTGCAGCGGCAGCTCGGTTTCGCTGCCGACGTAGTTAATCTCCACGCCGAGGTGGCACAGCCGCTTGACCCAGGCCTTCAGCGCGATCATCACGCGGCCTACCCCCATGAGTAAAACGCACCGTCCGGGTTTTGTCAACTCGTTATAGAACGTCTCGTATTCATCCGCGTCGAGCTTTGGCAGCGTTTCGCCAAGTTCGCGCAGAATCAGTTGTGCGGAATCCGCGCTCATTTGACGCTTGCGCTGTAGAGCGCCTTGCAAATGGAGACCTTCCGCTCATAGATATCGCTGCAGAGCTTCGGCAGATCGCTCAGCCCGCTGCGATGGGTAATCAAATCCAGCACCTGCATGGTTCCTTCGTCCAGCATGCGCATGGTGAAGTGCCATTCGTTGATCGGCAGGCCGGAATAATGCGAATTCCAAATACCCTGCAGGGTCAGTTCTTTGCGCAGAATCTGGCTGTGCTGGCTGAGCTTTATGGTCGTGTCTTTATGGGGATTGCCCATCAAAACGACCGTGCCAAACGTCCGCGCGCACTCAATCGCCTGACCCAGCGCCGCGCCGGTGCCCGTGCCTTCAATGACCACGTCCGCGCCGCGCCCGCCCGTTAAGGCTTTTACCGCCGCGACGACGTCTTCCTTCAGGCTGTTGACAACGTTCTGTCCGCGCACCTTGCCGAACTCCACTTTTTCGTCCACAACGTCAACAAGCAGCACTTCCGCCGCGCCGAAAATCTTTGCCCAGCGCGCCGCCATAATGCCGATCGGCCCCGCGCCAAAGATCACCACGTTCTGGCCCGCGGTTACGCCGCCTTTGCGGATGGCGTGCTGCGCAACGGTGCAGGGCTCGACCATGGCGAACATCTCGTCCGTCGTGTCCGGATTATGCGACTCGATAAAGTGCCATTTGGAGGGAACGAGGCAGTACTCGGCAAATCCGCCGTCGCTGCGGGAACCCAGATAGTCGTAATCCTCGCACATAGCGTAAGATCCCGCGAGGCACGGCGGGCATTTTCTGCACGGAATGCAGGGAAAAATCGCTCCGCGTTTGCCGATCAGGGATATATCCGCATTCTCGCCGACGGCGACGATTGTGCCGCCGAATTCATGGCCGAGCGTAAGGGGGTACTTCTGCTTGCTCGTGCCCAGTTCGAAGATACGGGGAATATCCGAGCCGCAGATGCCGCAGGCGCCGACCTGCAGGAGCAGCTGCTCTTTGACAGGAGCCGGAACCGGTACTTCATCCGTTCGGAAATCATTGATTGCGTGTAGACGCGCCGCTTTCATCGATTGACTCACCTTTCTATTTGAGCAGGCTCGCGACATCGACTTTTTTCTGCGCGGGGATGATCTGAATCTCCACCTTGATGCCCTTTGCGATGAGCTGCTTTAAGATTTCGTTTTCCTCCGGAGAGGTGGAAACGTTCTGGAAGAACTTCTTGCGCCCCGGCGTCATGCCCATACCGCCGATGTTGACAAAGTCGATGTCCACCCCGGCGTTGATCAGCGTCTGAATGGTCTGCGGCACCTTTACGATGATCATGGTCGGCTTTGCGAGCCCGCCTTTTAAGCTTTCAATCGCTTCCGCGATGCTGAGAATTTCGATTGTAATGCCGGACGGAACGAGCAGCGAGAACATCTCCTGCATAAAGGGATCCTGTCTCGTTTTGTCGTCGATTACGATAATATGCTGTACCTTGCCGTAGGCATGCAGCCACGCGGCGACAACCTGCCCGTGAATCAGGCGATCGTCGATCCTGGTGAATTCAAGATTTTTCATGTTGCCTCCTCAACCGTAATAAAAAATAATGACGCCAAATCTATTTTGAAACCAGACTGGTGATTTCCAGGTTACGCTTTACCGAATTCCTTGATCTCCGAAGCGCCAACGCGCATGAGCGCTTCAACGAGCTCCGCCTGCGTGGTGGTTTCCGTGCGTTCGGTGATGGCATAGATCAGCATCGGCAAATTGAACCCCGTAATGATGCGGACGTTCTTCTCCCGTTTGAGCTGATAGACCGTGTTGTTGGGCGTTCCGCCGAACAGATCGACAAGCGCGATCACGCCGCTGCCGTCGTCCACCTGCTCGATGATTTGGTGCACGCGCGTATAAAAAGTTTCCGGCGTATCGCCTTCCAAAACGCCTTCGCTGGCAAGCCGCTCTCCGTGGCCGACCAGCATAGCCGCGCTCTTGACCGCCTCGCCGGCAAATTGTCCATGGCTGAGTACGACAATCCCTACCATATTCGAACCTCTTTCGTTCTTTTAGTTGGCCTTCGTGAGGGCCCCGCAATATTCCGTATAGAGCCGCGCGAACGACGCCGCGCCTTCCTTCATCATGGAGGAGGTTCCCGTTACAAACCCGCTTGCGCCGGCCTGGAACATGTTTTTCGCGTTCTCCAGAGTAGTGTTGCCGTCTACGATAATCTCGACCTTCTGCGCGGCTTTGCTTGTAACGGCGCGCACGCGGCGGATTTTATCCAGATGATCCGGCACCATCTTCTGCCCCGCGAAACCGGGGTTGACCGCCATGATCAAAACAAAATCTAAAACGTTCAGGCATTCTTCCAAATACCCGACCGAAACGCCCGGGCTCAGCGCGAGCCCCGCCTTCAGCCCGCGATCACGCAGGTTCTGCATGAGCCGGTACGACTGATTGCTGACTTCGGGATGAAAGCTCACCCAGTCGCCTTCGCGAAACTTGAAGTACGGCAGATACCGCTCCGGTTCAAGGCACATCAGGTGCACATCCATCGGCAGATTCGTCATGGAGCGGATATCGTCAAACGTATTGGTGCCAAGCATGATGTTTGGCACGTAATGGCCGTCCATCACGTCAAAATGGACGGCGCTGACCCCTGCCTCTTCAAACGCGGCAAGATAGTCCCTTACTTCCCAGGGCTTGCTGCACATGATGGAGGGGAAAATCGGGAGACACGCTTGGTTCATCAGGATCCCTTTCCTCTAAACACAATTCCGCGGCCTGATTTTTAATCGGTCAGGCCGGTTTGCCTGCGCGGGGATGCAGTTCACCCGCGCAGGCATTTTGGTATGCAATGGAGCGATGCTGTTATGGATTAATACGCGCCCATGATGGCTTTGATGCCAACGAGCACCAGCGCGAGTCCGAAGCAGATGAGGATGACCGTCATCGGCTTGACGCGCTTCTTGAGCAGACCCCAAACGCCGAGCACCGTGCCGAGCGGCAGCAAGCCGGGCAGCAGGGAGTCGAACACGCCGGTCTGGATGTTGAGCTTGACTGCGCCGAGTTCGTTCGTCCACGTAAAGTCGAGGAACGACAGGTCGAGCTTGACGTTGCCAACGGTCATGCTGCCGACAACCATGAGGCCGACGATGCTGACGGCTTCGAGGATGCGGTTGAGCAGTCCGGTCTGCAGCAGGTCGATGATGGCGGCTTTGCCCTTTTTGTAACCCATCATGTACATGTTGTAGCCGAGGGTGAGCATGAGCACTTTGTAGATGACTTCAAACAGGATCGGGCCCGCGAAGTTGCCGGCGAGAGCGAGCTGAATGCAGACGCCCGCCAGAATCGGGTAGCAGATGGACTGGGAGACGACGTCGCCGATGCCGGCCATAGGTCCCATCAGAGCGGAACGAACCGAGATGATCTCGTCCGCGGTGATTTCTTCGCCGTTGGCGCGTTTTTCTTCCATGGCGGCCGTGATGCCGTGCACAACGGTGCCCATCCAGGAAGGCTCGGTGTTGAAGAAGATCAGGTACTTCTTCAGTTCTTCCGCCTGCTTCTCTTTGGGATACAGCGCGCGGATGATCGGAACAAACGCGTTCGTGTTGCCAAGGCCCTGCAGACGCTCGTAGTTATAGCAGGTTTCGCTGGAATAACCGAGCAGCCAGTTCTTTACGAGATCAGACTTTTTGAGTTCTGCCATAATTACGCACCTACCTTCTTAGCCGTGTTGTCGGAGAAGTTGTAGAGCAGGAAGGCGACGATCGCGCCGATGGCGGTGATCATCATCGTGCTCAACCCCATGAACTTCGCCAGCGCAAACCCGAGGAAGAAGAACGGAATGATCTTTTTCTTGCCAAGATAGTTGAGCAGCATGCCGATACCAAGAGCGGGAAGGATGCCGCCGGCAATCGCGAAGAGATCCATAATCCACTGCGGGAACGTGGTCAGCCAATCGCCAAAGGCTTTGCCGACCAGCACGATCAAAAGGGCTGGCAAGCCGTTTAGAATCAGCGAAACGAAGAACGAGGGCACATAGTTGCAAACGCGAACCATCTTGATGTTGCCCGCGGCGAGGTAACGGTCCGCAGCGTGCACCCAGAGGGCGTTGATGGACATGTAAGCGTTCCAGGAGAGGACCGCCACGCTGCCGAGGATAACGCCGATGGTCGTTGCCGTTGCGATATCCATGCCGGAGACCAGCGCCAGCGCGGTGCCGACCGGGCCTGCAAACATCGGGTTGCCGGGCATGGAGCCGCCGGCAGTGATGAAACCAACGTAAGGAAGGTTAATCGCCGCGGCGATCATCATGCCCTCCAGGGGCTTGCCCATAACGAGGCCGACAAGGAAACCGGACCAGATGGGGTAGAGCCAGGTTCTCGTGATGGAATGGCTGAACCACCAGGTGCAGCACGTTGCAATCAACGCGACTACGATTGCTTTAAAAATCAATTCTCTCACTCCTTTTCAATACATTTTGAACTAAAGATTTGAACAAGCGACAAGAGCTATAATAGAACCCCATCTCCTCCTTTCGAACAAAGAGAGCAACAGACTCCGAATTGGACTGCGCCGTCGGCGTTATACAAGCGCGTAGTCCTCGGGGAGTGCTTTCAACAGGTGCATTTTGACTTCCGTTGCGTCCTCCGCATTTATCATCAATTCCCCCGTTCCGCATAGAACCGCCGTGTCCACTAGACTCAGGCGCTTTTTCGTTTTCAGTATGCCGGATGGAGAAACACTGACCTTATGGATGCCCAGCGCCACGAGCGCCGCAAGCCCCAGCGCGTCGCCCGCCATTTCGCCGCAGAGCGAGCAGTCGATTCCGCACGCCGCGGAAACGTCGATGGTGCGCTTGATCATGCGCAGCACCGCAGGATCCAGAAAATCGCCCAGATAGCTCACGCGGGGATTCATGCGGTCCGCTGCGTAGGTGTACTGCGTAAGATCGTTGCTTCCGATGCTTACAAACTCCGCCGACTTGGCGAGCTTGTCGAGCATGATCACCGCGGACGGAACCTCCGCCATCATGCCGACGCGGGTGCACTTTCCAAACGGGATTCCCTCACCGGTCAGCTGCGCCTTTGCCTCTTCCAGCGCGGCGAGCATGCCGTCGAGTTCCTTTTTGACCGCGATCATCGGGAACATCACCCAGATTTCCCCGTATACCGCCGCCCGCAGAATCGCCCTTAGCTGCGGCAGGATGACGTCCTTGCGCTCTAGGCTGATGCGCACCGCGCGGTAACCCAGAAACGGATTATCCTCCTTGGGCAGATGCAGGCACTCGGCTTCCTTGTCCCCGCCGATGTCCATCGTGCGGATCGTCAGCGGCAGGCCGCCCAGTTTCTTTGCGGACGCGGCGTAAATGGCAAACTGTTCTTCCTCCGTCGGCAGCGTCGCGCGGTTCATGTAGAGAAACTCGGTTCGAAACAGTCCAACGCCGTCCGCATGGTAGTTCAGCACCTTATCCAGTGTGAGGGGGTTGACGATGTTGGCCAGCACGAGCACGCGCTTTCCGTCCCGCGTGACAGCTTCTTTTTCCGCAAACGCCAGCAGTTCTTTCCGCTCGCGGTGGTAAACAAGCTCTCTGTTGCGGTAGTCTTCCAACAACCCAGTTTGCAGTTCGTTTTCCACCGTTCCGTGTTCGCCGTCCAGAAAGACGAGCTCGCCATGCGAAATCTCCATGGCTCCCCGGCAGCCGACGATGGACGGAATCTCCAGCCCCGCGGCAAGAATGGCGATATGGGAGGTGCGGGTTCCGTTTTCCGTAACGATTCCGCGAATGCGGGAAAGCTCCGCCGTAATCAGCATGGAAGGCAGCAGATCGTGCGCAACAACGATGCAGTCTTCTGTCAGGCCAGCAAGGCTCGGATACGGCAGGTTCGCAATTTTGCAGGCAAGCCTGACCCCCAGGTCACGAACGTCGTCCGCTCGCGCGGCCATGTATTCGTCGTCCAGCGCCGCAAGCATTTGTTCAAAGTTCCTTGCCGCACGCAGTACGGCGGTTTCGGGCGCATATCCCGCCGCGATGCCGGAACCGATCAGCTCTGTAAACGATTCGTCGTTCAGCATGGCGAGCTGCACTTCGAGCAGTTCGGCGTTCGTACCGCCGGACTGTTCGGCGGTCAGACGAAACTCATTCTCCAACTGCGCGCTTGCATCCCGATAGACCTGCTTTGCGCGCTCCGGGCTCACCGCCGCGCGAAGGTCATAATCAAACTCCGGCAGCGGCGAAAGCCGGAAGCTTTGACTCAGCGCGACGCCCGCGCAGACGGCAACTCCGCGATACCGCATGTCAGCCCTCCAGCGCTTCGATGAACGCCGCGATCTTTTCCGCGACTTCCTGCGCGTTTTCGCCTTCCACGCTTAAGCGGACGGTTTCGCCCTTGACAAAGCAGCCGGAAAGCAGGCTGAAAATACTCTTGGGGTTCACTTTGCGTTCGCCGCTGGTGAGCGTGATCTCATTGGGAAAGCTCTTGCACAGTGCGCTGAGCTGCGCGGCCGGGCGAGCATGCAGTCCCGTTTGGTTTTTGATCACGGTATCCAGTTCGAACATGAAACAAGTCCTCCACAAAAGTAAAAAGATACGATTCAAAATTGGGGATATTCGGTGAATTCTGAAGATTGCTGAAAGAGTAAAGATGGTTTGCTTTTGCGCCGCGTTGGCGGGAAGCGGTTTCCTAGTCCGCTTCCCGTCTCCGGGCGAGGGGGAGGTAATATGGAAACACTTCTCACCTGATATATAGCAACAATCTTGCCAAAACACTTTTTCGCCCTATTCCGTACGTTTTTTCCGTAGAAAAGCTAAACTGTTTCGTTTTGCCGTTTTTCGCCAAAACAGTTTATCCGGTATAAAACACTTCTTTTCGCTTTCCGCCAAACCAGATTTCCCGATATAAAAATACCGCGCGGGAAACCGCGCGGTGTTT
>ERZ1645192.4678-NODE-4678-length-10785-cov-30.300466_pt1 | contig 10785 bp, 16 predicted proteins | sample MGYA00575354_ERZ1645192 | MGnify/ENA primary metagenome ERZ1645192 (study PRJEB40844, sample SAMN11349763) | freshwater sediment metagenome | isolation source: river sediment | host: Sediment | place: India: Faizupur Khadar , New Delhi | collected 2017-02-21 ...
CGAACCCCGCGCGGACCCTCCCGCTCGCGGGCCAGGGCAGGCTGCCCCGGGAGTCCGCGAAGCGGCGGCGCTCGCCGGCTCCCTCGGGGATGTCGGGGAGGGCCTGGCTCAGGCCCGCGATGACCCCTTCCAGCTGCTTCGCGCTGGTGGTGAGGCGCTCCAACTCCGCCCCGGACGCGCGGAGCTCTACGGCGAGGCGCGCGAGGACCGCCTGGCGGGCCCGGCGCTGCTCGGACAGCTCCTTCTGGCCCGCCGTCTTCTCGGCCTGGAGTGCCCGCAGGCTCTCTTCCTCCCGGGCGAGCGCGTCCTCGACCTGAGCCAGGGCCGCGAGCTGCGTGCGCAGGCGCTCCACCTCCGCGGCGCGGGCGCGCTCCACCTGCCGGTGATAGGTGAGGACCCGGGAGAGGCGGGACGGGTCTTTCTGGTTGAGGAGCAACGCGAGGTAGTCGTGACGTCCACCGGCATAGTCGGCGCGGACGAGCCGCGCGAGCAGGCGGCGCTGGGCTGCCAGCGACTTCTCGAGGCCCTCGCGGTCGCGCGCCAGCGTATCGGTCCGGGCGCGGACCGCGGCGATGTCCTTCTCGGTCTGCCGCAGTTCCATCGCGAGTTGGGAGCCGGCGAGCTCCGCCGCGCGTAGTTCCTCCTGCAGGCCCTCGCGGATCGTGCGCGTCTCCTCGAGTCGGCCGCGGACCTCCTCGATGCGCTGGCGCACGCCACCGAGCTCCGCCTCCCGCGCCTCGCGACCCGGGGGGGGCGGGGGGAGAGGAGGCGGCGGTGGCGCGCCAGGGAGCTCCGCCGTGGCGAGGACCGCCGCCCCGACGGTGACCGCGATGAGTCCTCGATTCACGCCGCCGCGCCGTTCCGAAACCATGATCAGGGGGGACAGCCTACCATGGGCCCGGCCGAGGGGGCGGCGCCGAACGTGCCGCGGTCTCTCCCCGTCGGCACCCCCTGACCGGCGGCAGGTTGCCGCGCGGCTTGCGATCCTGCGCCACACGGGTATGCTCACGGCCGGTAAGGATGCCGGCCGGAAGTGCCCGGTCGGTGATGCTCGCGCCCGGTGTCCCCCCAGGGGGGGCGGGCCAGGCGCTTCGAAACGGAACGGGGGGAGAATTCCATGACTACCGAGCGAATCGTGCGGATCGTCGCGGGGCTCATGATTCTGTTGACGGTCGGCCTGGGACTTCCGGGCAGCCCGATCTTCGCCAGTCAGTACTGGCTCTGGTTCACCGCGTTCATCGGCCTGAATCTCCTGCAGAGCGGCTTCACCCGCTTCTGCCCGCTCGACATGATCCTGCGCAAGCTGGGCGTGCAGGCCGGTGGACTGTAGGAGGCACGGGCTGCCGTGGAGCAACTCCTGGAGTTCGCCGGTAATCACCTGGGCCTCTTCGCGGCCCTGGGCATCATCCTCGCGATCCTGGCCTGGACCGGGTTGCAGGGCCGCCTGGGGGGGGTCCGATCCATCGGGCCTGCCGAGGCGACTCTCCTGATCAACCACGAGGACGCCGTGGTGCTGGACGTGCGTGAGCCCAGCGAGGTCAAGGACGGGGTCATCCTGAGCTCTGTCCACATCCCCATCGGCCAGCTCAAGGACAGCCTCGGCAGACTGCAGAAGTACCGGGAGCGGCCGATCATCGTGGCGTGCCGCTCGGGGAGCCGCTCGCAGTCCGCGTGCGCCACCCTCTCGCGAGGGGGCTTCACCCGGGTCCACAACCTGCGGGGTGGGATGCTCGCCTGGCAGAACGCCAACCTGCCCCTGGTTCGAGGCAAATAAGGCGCACCTCAGACCCGAGGCGCATCTCAAACCCAACACGATCGGGAGCACGAGCCATGGCAGCACCGGAAGAAGCCGCCGCGGGCGGACAGGCCCAGAAGCAGCTGGCCATCCAGCGGATCTACGTGAAGGACATCTCGTTCGAGGCGCCCAACGCCCCCAACGTCTTCAACCGGGAATGGCGCCCGGAGGTGAGCATGAACCTGGGGACCGCCAGCCGCGCGGTCGGTTCGAACCAGCACGAGGTCACGCTGACGGCAACCGTCACGGTCAAGTCCGGCGAGGAGACCGCCTTCCTGGTGGAGGTGAAGCAATCGGGCGTCTTCGTGCTCGTGGGGTTCAGCGACGCCGAGATGGGCCCGCTCCTCGGGAGCTATTGCCCGAACCTGTTGTTCCCGTACCTGAGGGAGACCGTGTCGGACCTGGTCACCCGCGGCGGTTTCCCCCAGTTCCTCATAGCGCCGGTCAACTTCGAGGCCCTGTACGCGCAGCACCTGCGCCAGCAGGCCTCCCAGGCCGCCTCCGCCGCGCCGAACTGAGCCCGTGAGCATCGCGGTCCTGGGGGCGGGCTCCTGGGGGACCGCGCTCGCCGTTCTCCTCGCCCGCAACGGGGTCCCCACCGAAATGTGGGGACACGACCCCGCGCACATGGGGCGCCTGGCCCGGGCCCGGGAGAACGTGGAGTTCCTCCCGGGCGTACCCCTGCCCGAGAGTCTGGGCCTGTCGGCCGACCTCGGCGCCGTCCTGGCCCGGGCCGGCGACCTGCTGCTGGTCGTGCCGAGTCAGTTCTTCGCCCAGGTGCTGGAGGAAGTGCGCCCGGCGCTGCGGCCGGGGTCGCGGGTCGCCTGGGCCACGAAAGGCCTCGAGCCGGAGACGGCGAGACCGCTGCACGAGGTGGTGCGTGAGTACCTGGGCTCCGATGTCCCGGTCGCCGTGGTCTCGGGCCCCACCTTCGCGCGGGAGGTGGCCCGGAGTCTGCCGACCGCCATCACGGTGGCCTCGCCCGACGATGCCTTCGCCCGGGACCTCGCGCTCGCCCTGCACGGCCCCACGTTCCGGGTCTACGTGAGCCGCGACGTCGTGGGCGTGGAGGTCGGGGGCGCCGTCAAGAACGTGCTCGCGATCGCCGCCGGGACCGCGGACGGCCTCGGTTTCGGCGCGAACACCCGGGCCGCCCTGATCACCCGCGGGCTGGCCGAGATGATGCGGCTCGGGGTTGCCATGGGCGGGGAGCGCGAGACCCTCATGGGCCTTGCGGGGCTCGGGGACCTGGTGCTGACCTGTACCGACGACCAGTCGCGCAACCGGCGCATGGGGCTGGCGCTCGCCCGCGGCGCCTCGGTGCAGGAGGCCGAGGCCGCCATCGGCCAGGTGGTGGAGGGGGTCGGGACGACGCGGGAGATCGAGCGGGTGGCGAGCCGGTACGGTGCCGAGATGCCCATCTGCCACGCCGTCTACCGTGTCCTCTACGAGGGGTTCGATCCCCGCGAGGCCGTGCGCGCCCTGCTGTCGCGCGAGGACGCCCAGCCCGAGCGCAGGTAGGGGGGCGCTCAGCCCTCGCGGCGCTCGCGCACCGCCCGGGCCAGGGTCTCCAGCACCGGGACGGTCTCGTCCCAGGCCAGGCAAGCGTCGGTGATGCTCTGGCCGTACACCAGCGGTTGGCCCGGGACCACGTCCTGACGCCCCCCCACGAGGTGGCTCTCGATCATCACGCCGATGATCCTGCGGTCACCGGCGGCGATCTGGCGGGCGACGTCCTCCGCAACGGTGATCTGCACGCGCGGGTCCTTGGCGCTGTTGGCGTGGCTGAAGTCGATCATGACCTGATCGCGCACGCCGGCCTTGCGCAGCTGCTGGGAGGCGTCCTCGACCGCGGCCCTGTCGTAATTGGGCTTGCGACCGCCGCGCAGGATGATGTGGGTGTCCTCGTTGCCCCGCGTGGCGAAGATCGCCGAGTGCCCCGCCTTGGTGTAGGACAGGAAACGGTGGGGCCGGGAGGAAGAGCGGATGGCGTCGATGGCGATCCGCACGTTGCCGTCGGTCCCGTTCTTGAACCCCACGGGACAGGACAGGCCGGACGCGAGCTCGCGGTGGACCTGGCTCTCGGTGGTCCGGGCGCCGATGGCGCCCCAGCTGATCAGGTCGTTCACGTACTGCGGGGTGATCAGGTCCAGGTACTCGGTCGCCGCCGGCATCCCCATCTCGTTGATGTCGACGAGCAGGTGGCGGGCGAGGCGCAAACCCTTGTTGATGCGGAAGGTCTGGTCCAGGTCGGGGTCGTTGATGAGCCCTTTCCAGCCGACCGTCGTGCGTGGCTTCTCGAAATACACCCGCATGACGACGTACAGGGCGTCGGCGAGCCTCTCCCGCAGTGGCAGCAGCCGCCCCGCGTATTCCCGCGCTGCGCTCACGTCGTGGATCGAGCAGGGCCCCACCACCACCAGCAGCCGGTCGTCCTGCCCGAGGAGGATCTCCCGGATGACCTGGCGGGCCTCGAAGGTCGTGCGCAGCGCCGCTTCCGAGCCCGGGTACTCCGCGTGCACCTCCGCAGGCGTGCTGACCGCGTCGATCGACGCGATGCGCACGTCCTCGGTGCGGTAGGGTCGATGATGGGGAGTGTTCATGCCTCGCGCCCTGTCTCTTTTTTCATTCTATCACGGCCCGTTACAGGTGCCGGTCGATCTGGTGGGCCTTGAGGCCCCAGCTGAACACCGACAGGAAGCGGCGATTGGCCGTGCGCAGGCGCTCCACCAGCGTCTGCACGATGTGGCGCAGGACGAAGTAGCCCTGGGCCGGGTGCAGGTCCAGGTACGCGAGTAGCGACTGGCCGTCGACGATGGCGATCTCGCAGTCGGTCAGAGCCACGACGGAGGCGCTCCGCGGCTCGTCGTCGAACAGGCACAACTCCCCGAAGATCTGGCCCGCGTGCAACTCACAGAACCCGGGGTGGACGCGGCGCTGGTCCTCGAGCTCCACCGTGCCCCTCACCTCGACCGTGCCCGAGAGGATGAGGTAGACGTCCCTGGCCTGCTCGCCCTCGAGGACGATGGTGTCGCGGGCGCCGAATCCGGCGCGCCGCCACACCTGCCCCTCGGGAAAGTCCGGCTCGTCGAGCAACGCATGAAGGGGCGAGCGCACGGATGGATTCCTCGGGCGCCCTCAGCCTGTTCCGGTGACCCGAGCCAACTGGCGTCGCTCGCGCTTGGTGGGGCGCCCGGCACCCGGGGCGCGGACCGGTGCAGTGCGCCGCTCGGCGGCCACGCGCTCCCGGGCATCCCGGCTGGCCGGCGTTTCCTCGTAGAGCTGCGATGCCTCGGAGAAGGGACGCCGCTGGGGCGCCAGGCCGAGCACGACGACCTCCAGTTCCACGTCGCCCTTGCCGACGCGCACCCTGCTCCCGGGTCGGACCAGTCGCGAGGGCTTGGCGCGCAGGCCGTCCACGTGCACCCGCCCGCCCTCGACCGCCTCGGTGGCGAGCGACCGGGTCTTGAAGAACCGTGCGACCCAGAGCCACTTGTCGAGCCGCTGACCCGGCTCGCCGGCCTCCGGGGTCATGCCGGTTCCCGGGCCTGCTCTCATGTGCGTGTGCCGAGCCCCGGCATCGGGTCGAGCCGGCCTTCCCGGTCCAGCTCCGCCCTGTCGTCGCGACCGCGGACGTTACGATCCCCGATGAAGACCAGGGGGTCGGTCTGGCGCCCGCTGCGCTTCCGCATTTCGGTCCTCCCGGCCGGGGCACCGCTCTCGGCCGCTGTGGGGTTGACGGGTCCTGAAGCAGCGGGGCCGGCAGCCCTCACCTGTTTGCGACATTATTCACTATTCTAGGAGGCATGCGCGCTCCGATGAAGTTCGCAATCCAGGTCAACGAAGGTCCGTACCAGCACCAGGCCTCGGATTCGGCGTATCAATTCACCCGGGCGGTGCTGGAGAAAGGCCACCAGGTGGTACGGGTCTTCTTCTTCCACGACGGCGTGAACAACGCGACCCGTCTCGCGTCGCCGCCGCAGGACGACCGCAACGTGGGACGACGCTGGACGGAGCTCGCCGAACGCTACGACCTGGACCTCGTGGTCTGCGTGGCAGCGGCGCAGCGCCGGGGGATCGTCGACGAGGGCGAGGCCGAAAGGCACGGCAAGGGCGCGACCAATCTGGCGCCGCGGTTCCGGGTCTCGGGCCTCGGTCAGCTGATCGAGGCCGCCATCGAGTCCGATCGTCTGGTGGTCTTCGGCGATTGAGCGCGGGAGGGAAGCGTGGAGGACGGGATGCAGGGGGTGGGGACAATCAAGCGCTTCCTGTTCGTCAACCGCCGGGCACCGTGGGGCACCGGGTACGCCGTGGAGGCGCTGGATGCCGTGCTCATCGCCGCGGCCTTCGACCAGGACGTCAGCGTGCTGTTCGTGGACGACGGTGTGTACCAGATCAAGAAGGGGCAGGACACGAGGGCCATTGGCGTGAAGAATTTCTCCCCGGCCTATGGGGCGCTCGCGACCTGTGACGTGGAGAAGCTCTACGTGGAGCGGGAGTCGCTGAAGGCCCGGGGGCTCGGTGAGGGGGACCTGCTCGTCCCCGTGCGGGTGCTGGGGGCGAAGGAGGTCGCGGAACTGATGGACGAGCAGGACGTCATCCTCAGCTTCTGAGTGGGGGAGCCATGCTGCACACCGTCAACCGGTCGCCGTTCGAGAAGAGCTCGCTGGAGAGCGCACTGCGCCTCGCCAAGCCGGGCAGTGCGCTGCTGCTTCTGGAGGACGCGGTGTATGCGGCGGTGAAGGGCACCGTCCTGGAGGAGAAGATGCGCGAGGCGGCCCGCCGGCTCAGGGTCCACGTCCTCGGTCCGGACCTTCAGGCCCGCGGACTGGAGGAGGGCGCGCTGATCGAAGGCATCGGTGTCGTCGATTACCGCGGTTTCGTCGATCTGGCGGTGGAGAACGACAAGGTCCATGCCTGGGTCTAGGTGAGAGAGGCCTGTCATCACGAAAAGCGGGAGAGAGCTACATGCCCATCGAAGTCCATGGGAAGCTTCTGGATACGGACGAGGAGGGATACCTTCGCAACATGCACGAGTGGTCGCCTGCGGTCGCCGAGGCGATGGCAGCCGATGACCATCTCACCCTCACCCCGGACCACTGGGAGATCATCCACTTCCTCCGGGAGTACTACCGGGAATACCAGATCGCCCCGGCGGTACGGGTCCTGACGAAGGCCGTGGGCAAGAAGCTCGGCCCGGAAAAGGGCAACAGCAAGTACCTCTACGAGCTCTTCCCCTACGGTCCGGGCAAGCTCGCGTGCAAGTACGCCGGACTGCCGAAGCCGACGGGCTGCGTTTAGAGGAGAGAGTGGACGCGGACGAAGGTTGCGGGCTGGTCGATGCGGGTGCGGGCTCGCCCCTGCAGCGCTGGGTCGCATGCCTGCTGCGGGCGCTCGGCCGCCCGGTCAGCTTTCTCGGCGGGCCGGTCTGTCGACCCCTTGCCGCGCTGCTGGCGCTGCTCGGTCTCTGCCTGGCCTGCTCCGCGGGCGCCCTGGTGCTCGGGGCGGGGCCGCGCCCGCTCTTCGTCGCCCAGATCGCGGTGCTCGGCGGCGCCGTCGGCCTCGTCTCTCTGCTCTATCGCAGGATCGACCGACAGCTCCTCGGCCCCCTGGCGCAGCTGAGGGACTGGGCGCGGCGGATGCGCGGGGGAGACCTTGGCGCGCGCCTCCCGGTGCCGGCCGGGGGGGAGTTCCAGCGGGTGGCCGAGGACATCAACGACCTCGGCGACGCACTGCAGCGCCTGAGCGAGCGGATGGACCAGGAGGTCCACCGCCACACGGAAACGCTGGCGCAGAAGACCCGCTCCCTGCAGGTCCTCTATGACGTGGCCGCGAGCGTCAACCTGTTCAACGACCTGAACGACCTGTTGACGCGCTTCCTGCACACGCTCATCGACGTGGTCAAGGCCCAGGCGGCGACGGTTCGGCTGCAGGAAAAGGACGGGCAGATGCGGTTGGTGGCGAGCGTGGGGCTCTCGGAGCAGAGGACTGCCCACGAGCCCCCGGCGCCCGGTAGCCCCCCAGCCTGGGCCACCGTCATCGCCCGGGAGGAGGGTGGCGAGGCGGCGTTGCCCGAGGGTCCGCCGCCGCTCATGGTCGAAGGGCTGCACACCATCTCGGTCCCCTTGCGCCACCACGGCAAGACGCTCGGGGTCTACGACCTGTTCGTCGAGCAGGCGGAGCTCGCCGAGCGTGGCGACCTGCGGGACCTGCTCACCAGCATCGGCCGGCACCTGGGCATGGCCGTGGAGAAGGTCCGGGTCGACGCCCAGGCCCAGCGTCTATCCATCATGCAGGAGCGCAACCTCCTGGCCCACGAGCTCCACGACTCGCTGGCGCAGACGCTCGCGAGTCTGCGCTTCCAGGTGAGGATGCTCGACGACACCCTCGCCCAGGGAGGCACGGCCCAGGCGCGGCGGGAGCTGGACCGGATCCAGAACAGCCTGGAGGAGGCGAACGCGGAGCTGCGGGGGTTGCTCGAGCAGTTTCGTGCCCCGATCGACCACCGGGGGTTGCTGGCCGCGCTGCAGGGGCTGGTGGAGCGGTTCCGGCGCGAGACCGGGATCGTCACGTTCTTCCAGAAGGAGTGTGCCCACGCCGAGCTGGCGGCGAGCCAGGAGATGCAGGTGGTGCGCATCGTCCAGGAGTGCCTCGCGAACATCCGCAAGCACAGCCACGCCCACGCCGTGCGCATCCTCCTGCGGTGCGACCACGAAGGCCACTATCACGTGATGGTGGAAGACGACGGCGTGGGTTTTGGCGAGGAGGTCGAGGCCGCCGACGCTGGTGAGCACCTCGGGCTCGCCATCCTCCAGGAGCGGGCCCGCCGCCTCGGAGGTGAGCTCAGCGTGGAAAGCGAGCCGGCGGAGGGGACGCGGGTCGAGCTAAACTTCAGCAACGCCCGCGCGCGATGACCAGCGTCTTGCGAGAGGTGGCCGGGCGCGGGGTACCTGGAACCGGTGGAGACGGAGACTCGGGGCCGACGTGCGAATCCTGATCATCGACGACCACGCGCTCTTCCGCGGCGGGCTGCGGGAGCTGCTGCAGCGCAGGGGCATCGAGGTGGTGGCCGCCGTCGGCGCGGGCGACGAAGGATGCCGCCTGGCCGCCGAGCTGCTGCCCGACGTGGTCCTCCTCGACCTGCGCATGCCCGGGATGGACGGCCTCACGGCCATCCACGAGCTGCGGCGCGCCGGCTTCTCGGCCCCCGTGGTCATGCTGACGACCAGCCACGAGGAGCGTGACCTCGTGGAGAGCCTGCGCAGCGGCGCCCAGGGCTACCTGTTGAAGGACATGGAGCCGGACGAGCTGGTCAGCGCCCTCCACGACGTGGTGGGCGGCCGCACCGTGGTCGCCCCGGACATGGCCGGCGTCCTGGCCCGGGCCCTCCAGAAGGACACCCCACCGCACCCGGGCCGGCTGTCCTTCTCGACCCTGACCCGGAGGGAAATGGACATCCTCTGCCACCTGGCCGCCGGGCAGAGCAACAAGGTCATCGCCCGGGAGCTGGGCATTTCCGACGGGACCGTCAAGCTCCACGTGAAGTCGATCCTTCGCAAGCTCGAGGTGCACTCACGCGTGGAGGCGGCGGTGATTGCCGTCGAGCGCGGACTCTGCCCCAAGTCCTGAGGTCCCGCCGCCCGGGCCTCTCCATGCCCTGCGACCCGCGTGCAGGTCCCCGGGCAGGCCACCGGGGCCGCGGCGCTGATCACGACACCCGGCGCGAGTTGCAGGCACCGGTCGATTTGCCTATATAGGGAAACTGGGCCGATTCACCCCTTCCGGCCGCCCACAGGAGACCATTGATGGCCGTCTTCGACCAGGAGCTCGACGCATCGGGGCTGGGTTGCCCCCTTCCGGTCCTGCGCGCCAAGAAGGCGTTATCGACCCTGCAGAGTGGCCGCGTGCTGCGCGTGGTCGCCACCGACCCGGGGTCGGTCAAGGACTTCGAGGCCTTCGCCAAGCAGACCGGGAATCCCCTGCTCGAGTCCGGCGTGGAGGAAGGCAAGTTCGTGTTCCTGCTCAAGAAGGCCTGAGCCGGGGCACAGCGGCCACGGCGGGTCCCATGATGCCGCACGCGAAGAAGCTGGCCATCATTGCGGCGCAGGGGACCCTCGACTCGGGCTACCCTCCCTTCATCCTCGCTTCTACGGCCGCGGCCCTTGGTTACGAGGCCCGGATCTTCTTCATGTTCCATGGCCTGCAGCTGCTGCGCCGGGACCTCGGCCTGAAGGTCTCCCCTCTCGGGAATCCGGCCCTGCGGTTGCCCTTCGGCATGCACAGGTGGTTTCCGGCACTGGTGGCGGCGCTGCCGGGCATGGAGACCCTGTTCACGGCCCTCCTGAAGCGCAGGCTGCGGAGCAAGGGCGTGGCGAGCCTCGAGGAACTGCGTGATCTCTGCGTCGAGTCGGGCGTGAAGATGATCGCGTGCCAGATGACCCTCGACCTCCTGGACGTGGACCCGAAGGACCTCATCGACGGCGTCGAGCTCGGCGGCGCGGCGAGCTTCCTGGACTTCGCCGGCGAGTCGGACATCTGCCTGTACATGTAGCGTCACTCCATCGCCGCGCACGTCGCGGCGCGTTCCCGGACCTCCCTGCCAGCTTCCCGCACGCCGCGTCGCGTTGTGGCACCCCCTCGCGCCCTGTGCCCGGGTTTTTCAAGGTATAACGGCATATAAGAATATTCTTTCGGAATTACATATCTAGTTCAGTCGGTTACACGATTCCTTTCACAAAATCGTTGTCTCGCGGGTGTTCCGTTCCTATAGTCCGAAAGCGGATCCCGGGCCACAAACGTACCCGACTGTCAATGACAGGCCCGGCTTCCTCGCCCATACGATCACGAGTCGGGAGAGAGAACCATGATGCTACGCAAGCTGGCCCTCGTGGCCCTGTCGGCCCTCACGGCCACACCTGTCCTCGCAGGGGTCCCCACCGACCTGCCGTTGCCCAAGGGCGCGCCGAGCGCGGACCAGATCATCGAGCAGG
>ERZ1645192.4679-NODE-4679-length-10785-cov-6.657502_pt1 | contig 10785 bp, 8 predicted proteins | sample MGYA00575354_ERZ1645192 | MGnify/ENA primary metagenome ERZ1645192 (study PRJEB40844, sample SAMN11349763) | freshwater sediment metagenome | isolation source: river sediment | host: Sediment | place: India: Faizupur Khadar , New Delhi | collected 2017-02-21 ...
GGATCAGGGCGCGGATGCGGCTGCCGCGCTCCATCAGGTTGTCCATGTCGTGGGTGTCGAGGCCCTGCAGGATGGAACGGATCTTGTCCATGGCCCCGGAGGCTGCCAGAAGATGTCGGTAGGCCTTGGCCGTGATGGCGAAGCCATTGGGAATCTGTACGCCCTTGGGGGTCAGGTTGCGGTACATCTCGCCCAGGCTTGCGTTTTTGCCGCCGACCAGCGGCACATCCTCGATGGCGAGTTCGTCAAACCAGAGGACAAAAGCGTCGTTTTTGTTCACGCGGACCTCCTTTGGCAGTCAGTGTGTTCTGAATCCACTCATTCCATGCCAGGGACAGGGGATTTCTGCAACCTGGGAGGGCGAAATCAAGGGAACAAACAGGATTGGGGGGGCAAGATACAAACGAAGCCGAATCGCGTGGGATCTGATCCGATCCAGCGGTATTGGTCATGTTTTGCTTACCTTGCGGCATCGCCACAATATCGATCCTGCCCCACAAAAAATCTTTTCCTGAAGAAGAAGATTTTCTAGAGGTGGCCGGAGTTGGAGCAATTGTCACCACTTTGTCACAATTAAGGATCATCGATGTACACTATTTTGATACAAACCCTCGGAGGCCTGGGTGTGTTCATCCTCGGCATGAAGCTCATGACCGAGGGTCTGCAGATGGCTGCAGGCAACAGGATCCGCAACATCCTCAAGGCGGTGTCCGACAACCGGGTAGTCGGATTTGCATCGGGCGCGGCTGTGACCGCCGTGGTCCAATCCTCCTCGGCCACCACGGTCATGCTGATCAGTTTCGTGTCAGCAGGACTCATGTCGTTGACCCAGGCCGTGGGGGTGATGCTGGGCTGCAACGTGGGAACGACCATGACCGCTCAACTCATTGCCTTCAAGCTCTCCAACCTCGCTCTACCGGCCATCGCCATCGGAGTTCCCCTGAAGTATTTTTCCTTGCGCAAGAAGTACCGCTACCTTGGCGAGGTTATCCTTGGCTTTGGACTGCTCTTTTTCGGGATGACAGTAATGGGGGACGGGTTGAAGCCTCTGCGAGAAAACCCTGAATTCATTTCATTTTTTACAAAATTCAATGCCGCAAGCATCGGTGGGATACTGTTCTGCGTGGCCACTGGCTGCGTCGTGACCATGATCCTGCAGTCCTCCTCGGCCACTGTGGGTCTGACCATGGCGCTGGCCACCCAGGGGCTGCTCGACTTTCCGTCGGCCATGGCCTTGGTCCTGGGCGAAAATATCGGAACCACCATCACTGCCGAGCTGGCCACCATCGGGTCCACCAGCATCGATGCCCACCGTGCCGCCAGGGCCAACACCATGTTCAACGTGCTGGGCGTGTGCATAATGCTGCTCATCTTCCCCTGGTTTTTGGATGGAGTCGAATGGATGACCCAATATTTCATGGGAACCAAGTCCTGGGATCTGAACGTGGGCGGCGAATACCCCTATGTAGGCCGTTTTCTGGCCAACGGGCACACCCTTTTCAATCTCATCAATGCTATTTTATTTCTTTTCTTTCTGCCTGTTCTGATTCAGGTGGCCGTTTGGCTTTCCCCCAAGGACAAGACCACGGGCGATGTCCTGTTCCGTCAGCCTGTCTTTGACCAGCATGTGGAAGGCAACCCCGTTGCGGCCCTGGCCCAAGTGCGCGGAGAGATCCACCGCATGTCCCAGATCGTCCAGGCGGCATATACCAACGCCTTGGAATGTCTGGAGAAGAGGGATCACCGCACCATCCGGCAACGGCAACGTTTCGAGGATCAGGTGAACGAGATGCATAAGGCCATCGCCACCTTCCTGGCCAGGACAATGCAAAGCGAGATCAATGAGGAAATCTCCAACGATATTTCGGAGCAGATGCGCGTCGTGAACAACCTCGAGCGCATTGGTGACGCGGTGGAGGCGCTCGGGCTTTTGTGCGAGGATATCGTCGACAAGGAATTGAGGTTCAGCGAAAGCGCCATGGGCGACTTTTTTGTTCTTTCCGCAAAGGTTGATGAGTTTCTGAAATTGATCAGTGACGCGCTGATCAAGGAGCAGGAAGATCTCATGGAAAAGGCCGAAGAGGCCGAACGGACCATTGACTCCATGCGTGCGACCATGCGTGATGCGCACATCGAACGGCTCAAGGTAGGCAAGTGCGGGATCGAGGGCGGCCTCGCTTTTATCAATCTGCTAGCCAGGTTAGAAAAAATAGGGGATTACTGCTACTCCATCGCACGGTCCGAGACTTCCCAGCAGTGACAAACGCCTTCTGCCCCAAATTCCCGCGAGGGGAATAGCCTTGAGGGAATTGCTTGCGCCTCCAGCCTGGCACCGGTATTTCCTTTGAAAACGCTCCAGGTCAGGCGGGCCCTTGTGTGGTCCGTTGGGGGGGATACATGCGATTTCCCGTTTTTGCCTCCATCCGCGCCAGTCTTGTCTTTCTTGTTCTTCTGGCCCTTCTGCCGGCCCTGGGCATCATGCTCTTCACTGGCTACACTCTGCGCCAGAGCGTGATCCGCAACACGGAAAATGCGGCTTTGCGGCAGGTGCAGGCCATGGCCGCGCACCATGAGCGGGTGGTGGACAACGCCCGACTGCTTCTGGCGACCATGGCCAAGGCGGGCGAGGTGCAACGCCTTGATGCCCTGGCCTGCCAGGTCCTGCTTGAAGACATGCGTTCCCGCGAAGCAGCCTACGTCGCCCTGGCCTTGGCCGACGAGCACGGCCGGATCGTGGCCACCTCCCCCTCCAATGCCTTTACATCTATCGAGCATGAAAAGTACTTTCAGGACGCCATGCAGGACATGCATTTCACCATGGGAGACTATCATCTGCAGTCCGAAACACACCGTGTGGTGATCGAGTTCGCACAACCCGTGGAGGGACAGGACGGCAGGCCTCGCGGCGTGCTTGTGGCATCCTTCGACCTCAATTATTTTGGGCGCATATTTGACGACGCACGTTTGCCGGAGGGCTCGGTCTTTACCCTGACCGATTGTGTAGGCATTCGCCTGACCCGTTTCCCGGAAACACAAAAATACACCTGGGTTCCCGATCTGCCGCAGATGATCGCGCGCATGTCCGTGCCCGAGGAGGAAGGCACTTTTCTGGAAAAAGGCGTGGACGGCGTGCACCGGTTGTACAGTTTCAAGCGGGTTCATTTTGCCGACGCGCCGTTTCCTTACCTTATGATCCGGCTGGGACAGCCCGTGGATCTGGCCTTGGCTGAGGCCCGCGGGGTGGTACTCCGCAACATGTTCCTGCTTTTTCTGGCGGCAGTCCTGGCAGTGGGAACTGCATGGCTGGTTGGTGAATTCACCATCATGCGCCGGCTTAATCTGCTCATGCAGGCCACGGATCGGCTGGGGTCTGGCGACTTGGCCTCCCGCACTGGCCTGACCTATGACGAGGGAGAGCTGGGCCGTCTTGCGGCGGCTTTTGATCGAATGGGTGAGGGCCTGCAGCGCCAGGACCGAGAACGGCGGCAGGCCGAGGACGAGGTGCGCCGCTTGAACGAGGAATTGGAGGAGCGTGTTGTACAGCGTACCCAGGAACTGGCAGAGGCCAACGCGGATCTGCACACGGCCTTGACGGATCTGAAAAAGGCACAGGCACAGCTGGTCATGTCTGAAAAACTCGCTGCCCTGGGCGAACTGGTGGCGGGGGTGGCGCATGAGATCAATACCCCGGTGGGGGTGGCCTTGTCCGCCACCTCCGCCATGGCGGACAGGAACAGGACCATCCGCGATCTCTTTGAAAAAGGGGAAATGAAACGTTCGGATCTGACCGAATATCTCGAATCCTCCCGGGAGGGCGCTGAGATGACAATGCTCAATCTGAACCGGGCATCGGATCTGATCCGCAGTTTCAAAATGGTGGCTGCGGATCAGGTCTCCGAAAACCGTCGGGCCTTCAACATCCGGGATTACGTGGGCGAGATTCTCCTCAGTTTGCGGCCCAAGCTGAAGAAAACCAGCCATAAGGTGGAAGTGGACTGCGACGAGAATCTGGTTGTTGAAAGCTATCCAGGTGCATTCTCCCAGATTTTGACCAATTTCATTGTCAATTCTCTTGTGCATGCATTTGAGGAAGGTCAGGCCGGATTGATCCGGATCCGGATTGCCAGGGAGGGGGACACACTGCATTTACTTTATTCGGACAACGGCAAGGGTATCGCCCCGGAGTTACAGAACAGGATCTTCGAACCCTTTTACACCACGGCCCGGTCCAAGGGCTCCACGGGCCTCGGTCTGCACATCGTCTTCAACATCGTCACCCGCACTTTGGGCGGGACCATCACCTGCAGCAGCGTTCCTGGCCAAGGCACAACATTTGAAATGTATATGCCCATCTCACGAGAGGATTCATGACTGAAAATGACGAAATCATCTTCAAGGACGAGGCTTCGACCGCTACAACTACAACCCGGGATCAGGCAAAGGAGGAACCCTGGAAAATCCTGGTGGTAGACGATGAAGCCGACGTGCACAGCGTGACCACGTTCATGCTCGCCGGGCAGAAGTATCAGGGCCGGGAATTCACCTTTCTGCATGCGTACAGTGGCGAGGAAGCCAAGGCAGTACTGGCTGCCAACCCGGACGTGGCCGTCATTTTGTTGGACGTTGTCATGGAGACGGACGACAGTGGCCTCAGGTTGGCCAAATTCATCCGAGAGGAGATGCAGAACCGGAGCGTACGCATCATTCTGCGCACGGGACAGCCCGGCAAGGCTCCGGCATCCCAAGTCATTCTGGATTACGATATCGACGATTACAAGGAAAAGACCGAACTGACCCTGGAAAAGATGCTGGTCACCATCGTGTCGGCCCTGCGCAGTTACAGCTTCATCACAACTATTGAGGACAACCGGCAGGGCCTCAAGCGCATCATCGAGGCCTCGTCGGACATCTTCGAGCGCCAGTCCCTGCAGAAGCTTGGATGCGGGGTATTGAGCCAGCTGACGGCCATTCTGCAGCTCAAGAAGGATGCCGTGTACACCCAGGCATCGGGGCTGACAGCTTCCGGGATCAAAGGCAAATCAGTGGTATTGGCCGCCACGGGGGATTTCTGCGAGTTCGTGGAGCAGCCCATGGAGCAAATTCCAGGGGAGGTAATGCACAAGGCCCTGGGCCAGGCCAAGAGTCAGCCCCATGGATTTTACTGCGAGGGAGGCAAATGCGCATGGTACTTCCAGAGCAAGACCGGTTCCGAAAATTTTCTGTATTTCGAAGTGGCCAGGGAACTGGATGAAAACGACCAGGACCTGCTCGAACTGTTCTTCACCAATGTATCCCTGGCTTTTGACAACCTGTTCCTGAACAAGGGAATTGAGGACACCCAAAAAGAGGTCATTTTTCACATTGCAGAGACAATGGAGTGCAGGTCCGCCGAAACAGGCAGCCATGTCCGCCGCGTTTCCGAATACGTGCGTCTCATGGCCCTGAAGTACGGACTGCCCGAGGAGGAGGCGGAGATGCTCAAGATCGCCTCCACGGCCCATGACCTGGGCAAGGTAGGCATCCCTGATTCCATCCTGAATAAGCCTGGCCCCCTCTTGCCTGAGGAGTTCGAAATCATAAAGAGCCATGTCCAGCGCGGGTATGACCTGCTCAGCCGCTCCACGAGTCCCATCATCCAGGCTGCTGCCCGCATCATTCTCGCCCATCATGAGCGCTGGGACGGGCAGGGCTATCCCCAGGGACTCAAGGAAGATGAGATCCACGTCTACGGACGCATTGTGGCCGTGGCAGACGTGTTTGATGCCCTATCCAACAAGCGGGTTTATCACGACGCATGGAACTGGGACCAGGTGTTTGGATATTTCCTGGAGGAGAGCGGCAGACATTTCGACCCGTGTCTGGTCGATATCCTGCTGGAAAACCGCGAAGAATTCATGGCCATCTGGGAGCAGTACCACGACGAGTGCGGGATATGCTGCGTTGGAAGTGAGACGGCTCAGGTCACCCCGAGCCGTCCTGAATGATTGATCTCAGATGGTGATCCTGGCCCCGAGGAGTCCAACGAACTTGGCGATCCAGTCCGGGTGTGCTGGCCAGGCCGGGGCAGTGACCAGGTTCCCGTCCACATGGGCCTTGTCCAGGGGTATGTCGGCATACTTGCCACCGGCGCAGGTTACGTCCGGCCCGCAGGCAGGGTAGGCCGAACAGCTCTTTCCCTGCAGCACTCCTGCCGTGACCAGGACAAGCGGGCCGTGGCAGATGGCTGCGATGGGTTTTTTTGCGGCGTTGAATTCGCGCACGATCTCCAGCACCCGCTGGTTGAGGCGGATGTATTCCGGGGCCCGGCCCCCGGGCACGACAAGGCCGGCATAGTCTGCCGTGTTCACTGCGGCGAAGTCCTTGTTCAGCGTGAAATTATGGCCGCGTTTTTCGCTGTATGTCTGGTCGCCCTCGAAGTCGTGAATGGAGGTGCGCACGAACTGCCCGGCCTTCTTGTCCGGGCAGACCGCTTCCACGGTGTAGCCGAGCGTTGCGAGGGTCTGAAAGGGGACCATGACCTCGTAGTCCTCAACATAATCCCCAACCAGCATGAGTATTTTTCTGGACATCATGAAACTCCTTGTCTGCGTTATGGCGCATGGGGACAACCCATGCGCCGGGTTGAAAGCAGCTCGCCGTCCTCGCCGCCAGGGGCAGGAATATCGACCTTCCGGCAGCTGAAGCGGGGCGAGGGCCCTTACTTCTTTTTTCCTTTGCCCCCTCCGTCGTGTTCAGAGATATCCCCGGGCTTGTCCGTTTTTCCAGCCTTGCCCCTTCCGTTGCGATCGTCCTTTCCGCCGCCTTTGTGCCCCTTTCCGTCAGGGCCCCCGGATTTTTTGCCGTTGACCCCGCGCATGGTGAACCCAAAGTCCCCGCGTTTGAGAGCGTGGAATTGTTCGGAACCCGGTTTGATACCCAAGTCCTGGGCCATGACCCCCCAGCCATGGGCTTTCTTGGTGTGGTAGGTGCGCATGATCCGATCGGTCGGGAAACCTGTCATGCGTCCCAACTGAAAGACCATGAAGGCGTCGGCCAGGCTTCCGGTGGAGCCTATGATCATTTCCACGTCGCTGAATGGCACGCCGAAGTGGGAACTGACGCTGGACAAGAATCCGTTGCGATCCGCGGCGGCCTGCACGTTCAGGTTGTCCAGGAACGTGTCCAGGCCCCCTGCCAGGGCCGGGATCGTGCAGAGCAGGCAAAGGCAAAAACTGAGAATCATTTTTTTCATGTGGCGCTCCTTGGTCGGTTTGCCCCGCATGGGGGACGAGAAAAAGTCATGCGTTTTGATCGTAGCCGCAGATAAGGGGCCAAGGCAACGCCCACCATGGCCGAGGATTCCATGCGTTATGGCCCCAGCATGGCCAAAAGACGTTGGCTGACCCGTTCCGGAGGGAGATTTTCAAGGCAGGCGTGGTCATTGCTGGCGCACCTGTTCTGGTTGCACGGGCGGCAGGGGAGATCCAGAAAGATGTCCTGGTGGATTTCCGAAGGAAACCTCCAGCCGCCGCTGGTGGCGCCCAGGACCGTCAGGGTCGGACAGCCCACGGCCACGGCAAAATGGCGCGGTCCGGAACAGTTGCCCACGTGCAGACGGGCCATGGACTGCACGGCCGCCATCTGCCGCAGGCCGATGACCGTGTCCGGCAGGATGCAGGCTTGGGTTGCGGTGCAGCTGTTCAGCACCTCCCGGACCATGGCCTCCTCGCCCGGACCGTACAGGATGAAAAATCGGAGCGCTGGCCTCGCGGCATGGACCTGGTCGATCATGGCCCCGTAGTGCCGGGCCGGCCACAGGCGGGTGGAGCGGCGGTGGGTGGGGTCCAGAGTGACATACGTGCCCGGAACAAGGCCGCAAGCGGCAAGATAGTCCCTGGCCCAACCCTTTTCCTTTTCCGTCAGGAACATTTCAGGTCCCTGACCGTTCCAGACGATGCCCAGGGGAGCGAGGATGCTGGCCCGGTAGCTGCCTGAATATCCATGCACAGGCGTGGCCCAATGGGTGTAGAGGAGGCGGTTGTACCACGGCGGGGGATAGGACAGGCGAACCCGGGCGCGGCTCATCAGGGTCACGAAGCGGCAGCGGGGCAACTGCTGGAAGTCCACGACGAGGTCATAGTTTTCGGCGGCGATACGGGCATAATAGCGCAGCTCCGCCAGGAAGTTCGGCAGGGCTTTCTTGTCCAGGGCCCAGACCCGGCGCACATGGGGGTTGTTTTCGAGGACCGGGACGCATTTCTTTTCGGTGAAGACGTCGATGGCCGCGGCCGGGTAGCGTTCGTGCAGGAGACGGATGGACGGCGTGGTCAGCAGCACGTCGCCGATCTGGCGCAACTGGCAGACGAGGATGCGTTCGGGGCTGAAGGACGAAAGGCCTGTCATGCAAGGTTCCGGATGAGATCCGCATAGGGCCCGAGGCCGCAGGGCGGGTTGAAATCGGTTCTGGCCGTGGGGCCACTGTGGACGAGGGCCGCGATGCCCTGGGCGAGCCGGGCGTGGTCGGCCGGATCGGGCAACACCGCCTCCGGTCGCAGGAAGGCCGAACTGCCGTTGCAGGCCGTGGAGACGACGGGCAGGCCGCAGGCCAGGGCTTCGAGCACGGCGTTGGCGCAGGCGTCGTAGAAGGTGTTCAGCACGAAGATGTCTCCGGCCCGGTACAGGGAGGGCATGTCGTCCACCCGCCCCAGGAAGCGGACCCTGTCCCGCACCCCCAGGCCATCCGCCAGGGCGAGCATTTCGGAACTCCCCCGCCCGCCGGCCACGGCCAGGTGGACGGAAGCGGGCAGCTGGGCCAGGGCGCGGATGAGGATGTGCACGCCCTTGAGACGGAAATTGGTGCCCGCAGTAAGGATGAGGTCGCAGTGGACCGGGAGGCCGAAGCGCTCGCGGAGGGCGGATTTGTCCGCGCTCTGTCCGGGACGGAAGCGGCCGAGATCGGGCTGGTTGTAGATGACGGGGATGTCACCGGCCTTCAGGAAGGGGAAGGCCTTGACGGTCAGGTCGCGCACGAAGTGGGAGTTGGCCACCAGCAGCGGCGTGCGGCGAGCCTGCATTCCCTCGATGAGCCGCGCCAGCTGCTTGCCCGGAGAGAGGCGGCGGGAGATGGACTTGAGGGTTCGCGGCAGGCCCGCATCGTAGGCCCGGATGGAGTGGTCCCAGAAGAGTTTCGTGGGACCGCCCGAAAGGCGAGCGATATCCTGGGATACGGTGTTTCCCAGCCCGACGGTCACGTCGAACTTCTCCCTGCGGCGCACGGACTCGGCGGCCAGGGCGAACCACAGGGTCTTGCCGAGCTTGCCCGGTACGGGCCGGCCTACACGGATGACGCGTACGCCCTCGGGGGCCTCTCCGTCCTGCCTCGCGCAGACGAAGCTCACCTCGAAATCGCCGCACGCGGCCAGGTATCCGGCCAGGCGATGGCCAAACTGCTCGGCTCCACCGTAACGGCTCAGATTCGGGAGCATCAGGGCGACGCGCTTCATCGCAGATCCTCGTACACGGCCAGGGTGCGGGCCAGGAAGTCCCGCTCCGAGAGGTCGGCCATGCGGCGGTGCTGGCCCTCGCGCAGGGTCCGCACGAGACCGGGATCCGTCATGGCCTCGCGGATGCGCAGGGCCATGGCCTGCACGTCCCCGGCCGGGAAGAGAGCCGCGGGTTCGAGCAGGTCGGGCATGACACCCACGTCCGTGCCGATCAGGGGCACGCCCGTGGCCATGATCTCCAGGGCCGCCCGGGCGATGGTCTCGGACCACAGCGACGCCACCACGCCCAGATCCAGGGCGTTCAGGCAGGCGGCGATATCCGGCCGCTTGCCGGTGATGCCGGAGATGTCCTCGATGCCGTGCTCGGCGATCCAGCCGCGCACCGTGGCTTCGGGCGTGGCCGAATCGAAGCCCAGCAGCAGGAGACGCAGCCTGGCCGCCCCGGCGAGACGCAGGCGGCTGACGGCCTCAATCAGCTCACGCTGACCCTTGACCCGATCGAAGCGGCCCAGCAGCCCGACCACGAAATCCGTGTCCGCATAGCCCAGTTCGGCCCTGACGCGCGCGCGGGCCGCTGCGTCCGGGTGGAACACGGACGTGTCCACACCGCCCAGGATCTCGTGCAGCCTGTGTTCGGGCACGCCGAAGACGTTGCGGAAATGCCGGGTCATGGGCGAGTTGGTGGTGATGATCGCGTCGCTGGCCTGGTTGTGCAGCCAGCGGTTGACGGGGTTGGCCTTGGGCAGGCGCTGATCCCCGCGGGTGCGGACCAGCCCGAAGGTACCCAGTTCCTTGCGCAGCAGTCCCCACAGCAGAAACGCCTCACCCCGGTGGCAGTTGACCACGTCGGGCCTGAACTCCCGTACCAGCTTCTTGAGTTCGGCGTAGAGCGCGGCTATGCCCCAGGGCGTGGACGTGTTCAGGCCCATGAGCCGCATGGGCAGTCCCCACTCTCCGCCCTTTTTGGCCGAGAGGGTGCCCGGCAGGCCGAGGACGAGCACGTGGTGGCCTGCTCCGATTAACAGGCGGCTCAGGAACATGGCGTACCACGCGGTGGCGTTGAACCACCGCACATTGACGACCTGGATGCATCTCATGACATGTGTTTCCGTGATCATTCCCGCCCACAACCGGGCGGGCGTTCTGGGTCGGGCAGTGGCCTCGGTGCTGGCGCAGACATGGGCCGACCTGGAGCTCATCGTTGTCGACGACGGCTCCACCGACCATACCGCGCAGGTCCTGGCCGGCTTCGACGATCCCCGGCTTACGGGAATGCGTCAGGAAAATAAAGGGGTCAGCTCCG
>ERZ1645192.4681-NODE-4681-length-10781-cov-6.906116_pt1 | contig 10781 bp, 7 predicted proteins | sample MGYA00575354_ERZ1645192 | MGnify/ENA primary metagenome ERZ1645192 (study PRJEB40844, sample SAMN11349763) | freshwater sediment metagenome | isolation source: river sediment | host: Sediment | place: India: Faizupur Khadar , New Delhi | collected 2017-02-21 ...
GATCGCGCCGCATTGCAAAGAACCGGGACGAGTCGCCCCAGAATATCATCCTGCCAGATCCGGACAGCAGTCACACAGCAGGAAATCCGGACCTCCCCCTTATGAAGGGCTATCTCCTGAAGCGACGAAATGCCGGAAAGGTCGAGCACCTTCCGGGGAATGGTCTTCGCATTTTTCATATCGGGAAAGATGTCTGTCCCTCCGGAGAAAAGAATCGGTCTTTCCTCCTCCCTGTCAAGGATGGAAACCGCTTCCGAAAGGGACGAAGGGAGAAAGCACCACCTTCTTTCATCCGGATTGAGGGATACCGAACTATCGACCTGAAACTCCTCGTGTTCGCAGAGATCCCCATATCCTTCATCCGATGCCCGCAACACGGCGCGAATGATCTGCTCGTAACCGGTGCAACGACACAGATTTCCCGCCAGAGCTTCCCGGATCTTCTCCCGCGAAGGTTTGGCATCCTGCATGAAGAGCGCTCTGGCGGCCATGACCATGCCTGGTGTGCAAAAGCCGCACTGCACGGCTCCTTCTTCGACGAACGCGCGTTGCAGGAGATCCGGTTCGCTCCCGCCTAGCCCCTCGATCGTGAGGACGTTCTTTCCACGAAGCTGCATGGCCGGGATCATACAGGAATTGACGAGCCTGCCGTCCAGGATGACGGCGCACGCGCCGCATTCGCCCTCGCCGCACCCCTCCTTGGTCCCCATCAATCCGTAGTCTTCCCGGAGAATATCGAGCAATCGCCGGAGCGGGTGCGAATCGATCGTACGTATAATTCCGTTGATGCGACAGATGCACTTCATCGTCTCTTTCCCGCCCCTTCGTTCAACAGGGTGTAGAGAACCTCTCCGGTGATTGGGATTGCCGTAGGATGCGCTCCCGTGGCGCATTCAACCGCAGATGCGAGCGAAGGAGCCCCAGCATCCATGGGCAGTTCTCCGAGTCCTTTTGCGCCGTAGGGACCATCGGGACTCGGGTTATGAATGAAGTCGACCGTAAACTTCGGAGCGTCCTGCGACGTGGGAATGAGGTACGAGTTCAAATGCCCGGAAGCGTATTTTCCCTGTTCGCAGGGAAGGTCCTCAAGATACGACCAACCAAGGGCCTGGAGGGCGCCGCCCTCGACCTGTCCTTCTGCAAGGACGGGGTGGACCGCAACTCCGGCGTCGACGACGCAGGTTGTTTCCAATGGAACGATTTCACAGGTTCTCTGGTCAACTTCGACTTCGCTGACGGTTGCAATCCAGCCGTACGCCTTGTACGCTTCGCCCCGGAACGACGCGTCATCCCATTGCGCGGCATACTCCGTATGGAATGATGAAACGCCGAAAAGTTCCTCTTTCTCGTTCAGAAAACGCTGAGCGATCTCGTCGATCGTGCCGAGAACGTTATTCGAATCATCCGAAATACAACCATCGCGTACGGACATTTTAAAAACAGTCAAATCCGTTCCGGCAATAGCATAGGCCTTCAACTTTTCGAGCAGATCGCGACAAGCATCCACCACCATCCGACCGACATACATGGTCGTTCGGGAGGCCACAGTCGGGCCGCTGTTTGGAACCTCCGACGTATCGGGGAGCGGATGTCGGATCCGTGAAGCCGGTATCCCGAGAGCTTCGGAGGCGATCATCGGGAGCACGGTCGAAGCCCCCTGCCCCATCTCAACGCTGCTCACCAGGACGTCCACCGTAGAATCGCGGTTCCATCGCACTTTCGCTGTTCCGGCGATCTTCTGTTCTCCGGAACCCGTAAAGCCGCTCCCATGAACGCCGAGCGCAAGGCCTATTCCCTTTCTCTTTACACCGCAATCATTTTGATACTTGTGTCGCTTTTCCCGGTATCCGGACAGAGTCGCCGCCCGTTCGAGAATGTCGCGGACCGGAAAGCCCTGTCTCAATCTTTGGCCGAAGGGGAAGATATCTCCTTCGTTCATTGCGTTTGAAAGTCGAATGTCCAGCGGATCCATCCCCAGTTTCATCGCAATGGCATCCATCTGGCGTTCGATAGCGAATATGCTCTGCGGAACGCCGAATCCGCGAAAGGCTCCGTTCGGCGGCGTGTTGGTGGCAACGGCCCGCGCCCTGATGCGCGCATTCGGGAAGCGATATCCGCCGGTTGCATGCAGCGCAGCTCTCTGAAGAACGACGATGCTCATCGTCGTGTATGCTCCTCCGTCGAGCAGAATGTCAATATCCGCGGCGACGAGAGTTCCGTCGCGCATAACGCCCGTTCGGTGCCGGATCAGAGATGGATGTCGCTTCGTCGAACAGAGGATATCTTCGGTTCTGTCGTGGATCCATCGGACCGGATGCCCTGATTTCAACGCCAGGAGAGCTGCGTGCAATGCAAGCACGGAAGGATAATCCTCTTTCCCCCCGAAGGCGCCTCCCGTCACCGTCTGTCGGACGATGACTTTCTCAGGCGGTAGCGCAAGTCCTTTACACAGTGCGTTATGGACATAATACGGACACTGCATTGAGCCGAAGACCTCTATACCGCCGTCTCGCAGCGGATTGGCGACAACGCCCTGCGTCTCAAGGTAAATATGCTCCTGATATCCGGTACGGTAGGCTCCCTCGATAATGTCGTCCGATGTCGACAACCCCTTGTCCGGGTCGCCGCAGTCAATCCTGTATTCCATGATGATATTGTCGGGGGGATACACAATTCTTTTGAGAGAAAAGGAGTCCTCCATCGTCAGAACGGGCGGTAATTCTTCAATGTCCGCGTGCAGGCGTTGCAGCGCTTCTGCAAGTGTCCCGGGATCCGGGGCTGCGACTATCGCCAGAGGTTGTGTCGCGAATCGGATTTCGTCGGCCGCAAGGATTGGAAGGTCATCGCGGACCATGGCGACCGAGTTTGGACCGGGCAGATCCTTCGCAGTCAGACATACAACCTTCGACCAGTCAAAGGCGTCATCCTTCCGGATTCCACGAAGTCGTCCCCGAGCGACCGGAGAGCGAAGCGTTCCGCCGATCCATGCGCCGGGCGTTCGGATATCTCCAATGTATCGGGCTTTGCCGGTAACTTTCTCCCATCCGTCCTGTCTCGGGACATTGGCGCCGATAGTCGAAAAGTGCTCGTTATGCTTCATCGGGCTGATGCGTGCCTCCCTCGCGTTTGATGAACCGATTCAGTTCGCATTATTCAGGTTCTTCAGAAATAGACCGCGAATATCTTCCGCGGAGGCATAGCCGTGCTTCTCGAGCCATGTTTTCATATCGTCCGCGATCGCGCCGTAGACGGAAGCTCCCTTGAGGATGGCAGCAGTGCAGACCTGAACGAGAGAAGCGCCCGCCATGAAGAATTGGATCGCATCAGCGCCGGAAGCGATTCCTCCGACGCCGATAACGGGCTTTGGCTGTACGGAAGCGATCTGTGAGACGATTCGCAAAGCTATCGGTCGAATGGCCGGACCGGAAAGCCATCCGAACGAGTTGTTCGAGCCCAGCGTCGCACGGGGCGTTTCGATATCGAAATCGAGAGCGGGACCAACGGAGTTGATCGCAACAAACGCGTCGACATAGGAAGCCGCCCGAATCGCCAGTTCTTCGATGTTCGGCGTGCTCGGCGACACCTTCATCCAAATCGGGATCTGCACGCTCTCGCGAAGCGCCCGCGCGACCTCGAGCAGCGGATCGAGCGATTTCCCGACGTAATGCGTGGAGAATTCGATCGCATCCGGCGCAACTTCTCTCTCGAGCATCTTGCCGAGTCGCGCGACATCGTCCGGAGAATACCCGATTGACACGATAAGAGGAACGCCTTCTCGTTTGATCGCCCTGTACGCATCCAGAAACGATTCGGCGGAAGCTTCAGACCATGTTTCGCAGTTCAGAAGCCCTGCTCCGCACTTGCGAATGGTGGGCCGGGGGTCTTTCGCAGGGATGACGGAAACCGTCTTGGCCACAATCCCTCCCGCTCCACCACGGATAGCCGCAATCATTCGCTCTCCTGTCGCGACATTCGGTCCTGCAGCGGGAAGCACCGGATTCCGGAAAACGATATTGGTGACACGTGTCTCTAGAGAAGCCAAATAGACGAACCCCCTTTACGGCAGCTAAAGAAGAAAACGCGAATACGCGGCATGAAGTTCTCCGGCGACTCTTTTCCCCTGAACGCGTAATTCGTCGGCATCAAGATGCGGGAAAACGCCTTCTTTCCAGAGAACACGTCCGTTCACAACCGTCATGAAGGCGCGTCCCTGCTTCGCTCCGAACAGAAGATGCGCGAGTACGTTCTCCCTGGAAACCGGCGTCAGAGGGATATATTCCGGCACCGTTATATCGGCGGCGGAACCCTTCGCGAGGCCGCGGCATTGGGGAAAAAACGAGCGCAGGGCTTCCCTGCTTTTTTGAAAGAACATCCCGCTCGTCCGATTCGAAGGTTCTATCCCGCCAAGGCCGAGAAGGACGTACGATCTGAGGCTCTGGATCATGTCGCCCGACATTCCGTCGGTTCCGAGAACGTAGTCGGCGACCGCATCGCGGTCCATACGCCCCACACCGTTATTCGCGTTCGATTCCGGATTCGTTACGATGAAGGGGCGAACCGAGCGAACAAGATTTCTGTCACGAGAAGAAAGGTGAACGGCGTGCGCGAGCAGTGAACGGGTATCAAGAAGGCCGTGTTCAAAAAGCCGTTCAACGGGGCCGGCATACCCGAGACGATGACACGCATCGACATCATCCATCGCTTCGGCGCAATGAATATGCACGGGCACTTCCGGCGGGCGACAATCCGCGACGGTTCGCAGCGTCTTTTCCGAAAGCGTCAGGGACGCATGAAGGCCAAACAACCCTCGAAGCATCGACGTTTGTCTGTGCGACCGGCAAAACGCAAGGTTTTCCTCGATATGTCTCTCGGCTTCTTTTTCGCCGAAACGATCCGATGTCTCGAAACACAAGGCGCCTCTGACTCCGGTTAGATCGAACGCGCCCGCCATCCTTTCGAGGCTTCCCGATACATACCCCATGGACGCATGATGATCGAACACCGTTGTTGTCCCATGCCGGATCGATTCCATGAGTCCTAGAACGGCGGCGTAGAAAACGCTCTCCTCAGAAAGTGCGAGGTCGAGCTTCCACCAGAAATTTTCCAACACCTCGGAAAACGTATCCGTCTTACCGCAGGGCTGCAAACCTACGGCGAAATACGAATAGAGATGGTGATGGAAGTTCACAAAGCCCGGCAGGATCAGTCTGCCTCCTACATCGATAAAATCGCTGCAGACGGCTCTCGCTTCTCTGGAAGGAAGGATGTCGATGACCGCGCCCGAGTCAATGAGGACGGCGCCGTCGGGGAGAAACAGTTCCTCTCCGTCGGAAACCACTCCCCCTCCTATTGCAAAGAGCGCCCCCTCAATCGTCTTCATACGGCGCCGCTTCAGGAGATTCCAAGCCGCCGTATTTCTCCGAGAACCTTCTCCGGCGTCAGCGGCAGATCGAAGAGCCGGATTCCCACGGCGTCGAAGAGTGCGTTTGCGATGGCCGGAGCCGGGCCGTTGATCCCGATTTCGGCGATCGACTTCGCGCCGAAGGGACCGGTTGGCTCGAAGGAGTCCACAATGATGGTCTTCATCTGCGGGATATCCGCCGCAGTAAAAATCTTGTAATCCCAGAAGGAAGGATTCGTGATTCGTCCGTTTCCGTCGAAGAGCAATTCTTCGGTGAGGGCGTAACTTATGCCGTTCACCGTCGCGCCTTCGAGTTGCCCCTCCACCATCCGGGGATTCAGCGGAACGCCGCAATCAGCCGCAGTAACGAAAGACAGCACCTGTATCTTCCCCGTGCGGACGTCGACGTCCACTTCGGCGAACTGCGCCACGAAGGGAGCCGGGGATTCTTCGGTCACGCAGGATGCCGTCGCCTGGATCTGGAACTGGTTGGCTCCGTATGTGGCGCGACAGGCGATGTCCTCATAGGAAACGGATTTCCCCGAACTCGGGTTTTCGACGTTCATATCGTGCAGTGCAAGGTGCGAGGCCTCGCATTGTAACATGGACGCAGCGACCGAAAGCAGTTGTTTGCGAATCTCTTCGGCGCATTTCTGAACCGCTTTCCCGGAAATATACGTTGTTGAGGAGGCGTATGCTCCGGTATCGAACGGCGTGAGGTCCGTATCGGATGAGAGGACGATGACCTTGTCCATCGGAAGGGAGAGTGTTTGCGCCGCAATTTGCGCAAGAATCGTGTCGGAGCCTGTCCCGATATCCGTCGCGCCGACCATGAGATTGACCGAACCGTCATCGTTCATCTTCATCCACGCGGCGCCCATATCGACGCAAGGAATGCCGGAACCCTGCATCGCCACCGCCATGCCGACTCCTGAAACGTGATCGCCTTTTCGGATCCGGCGGTTCCGCTTCTCTTTCCAGTCGATCTCCCGGGCTCCGATGTCGATGCACTCGGAAAGCCTGCATGATTTGATGATCTGGCTGACTCCCTCGGTCCCCTCGCCTATGGCCTTGAAGACTTCCGATGTTTCCCCTTCACGGATATGCTGCGCCTTGATGAAATCAATCACATCGACACCGAGATGTCTCGAGAGGATGTCGAGATGCTGATTGAGCGCGAAATACCCTTGTGTCGCTCCGTACCCGCGATACGCGCCGCCTACAGGAAGATTCGTATAGACCGTTCGTCCGACGAAAGAGACGTTCGGAACCTTGTTCAAAAGCGGAAGCACTTTCGACCCGCCGTTCGAGAGAACTGTCAGTCCATGCGGTCCATACGCTCCGGCATTCATCAGATCATCCATCGCAAGCGCGGTTATCGTCCCGTCATTTTTGACTCCTGTTTTGATTCGGACCCTGAAGGGATGCCGCGTGCGCGAGTTCATGAAAACTTCTTTCCTGGAGAATTCCGCGACGACGTTTCTTCGCGTCCGGAGGGCGAAGAGCGCAACAACCGGCTCAAGAAGAACCTCCTGTTTTGACCCGAAGCCCCCGCCTATGCGGGGCTTTATCACCCGGATCTGTCCCACGGGGATTCCCGTCAGTTTGCTGACGATGCGACGGGCGTGGAACGGGACCTGTGTAGTCGATACGATCACCAGACGTCCGTTTTCGTCAAACGACGCGCAGGCCGCATGCGGCTCCATCGCACAATGCTGGGCGTACTGCGTGTGATACGTGTGCTCGTCGACGTAATCGGCATCGGCGAATCCCTGCTCACAGTCTCCGAAAGAAAAGAGCACTTCTCCTGCGAGGTTTTCTTCCGGGCGATACGCGACCGGAAGCGGTGCGTATGAACCGTCATCGGCATGCAGTTTTGGAGATTCCGGATTCCGCGAACGCTCAGGATCGAAAAGCGGCGACAAACGGGCGTACTCGACTTTCAGCTTCCGTGCAGCCGCTTCGGCGGCTTTCCTGCTTTCGGCGGCGATAGCGGCCACCCTGTCCCCGACGAACAGAACGCGTTTCGCGAACAACCGGCTGTCGTAGGGGGAAGGTTCGGGATACCCCTGTCCTGCTGTAGTGTGCAGGCGATCAGGAGCGTTTTCGTACGTCAGGATATCGACAACGCCGGGGACGTCGCGGGCTTCGCCCGAGTCTATCGACAGGATATCGGCAAAGGGATACGGTGAATAGGCGAAGGCAACGAAAAGCGGATTTCGAAGATCGGCATCCGCCGTAAAACGACATGCTCCACATGCCAGAGAAAGAGCGTCCGTCTTCGTAACGGACGAACCGATAACCGACGAGGATTGCGTGTCATTCATGGCGATCGAGCCTCCTTGCCGCCTGCTTGACCGCTTCAATAATTTTCACGTATCCCGTGCATCGGCACTGATTTCCATCGAGGGCGCGAAGGATATCTTCATCCGAGGGGTTCGGATTATCGGAAAGCAGCGCATACGTCGCAAGGATCATACCCGGTGTGCAGAACCCGCATTGAACAGCGCCGCAATCGACAAACGCCTGCTGAATCGGGTGCGGCGCATCTCTCGTACCGAGTCCGGAAACCGTAAGGATCTCCTGTCCGATACTCGTCGCAGCGAAGACAAGGCACGAATTCACGAGCTTCTTGTCAAGAAGGACCGCGCAGGCGCCGCAGCTCCCTTCCCGACACCCGCAATGAACATCGGTAAACCCATGCCTGCGAAGGACATCGAGTAACGTTTCGTCGGCTGAGAACGAGAACGTATGGTTGACGCCATTGACGCGGAATTGTCCTTCCATGAGGCTACCCCCTTTTTCTCGAAGCGAGAGAAACGAGTTTCATCACGCAGCGTTCCAACTGGACCGACGCCAGTTCCAGGAGATACTGAGGGCTCCCGAGGGGTTTCTTCGTGAAAGAAATCGGAAGAGACGCGCAGACAGCGCGTGAATTGACTTCAGCCGGGGAACACCCTTCGATTTTTCGTTCAACGCTTTCAAGCCGGGCGAAAAGGTCTGCCACGCCGGTTATGACGACGCGGACGTTCGTGAAAAGATCTCTTTCGAAATCTGCACAAATCGTTATGGTGAATGAAGGATAATCGAAAGCAACGCGTTTTTCCGTGTGAAAAACGGCCACGGAATGACGAACCGGAATTCGAATGGAGTGAATCAGAGAACCTTTCAAGAGAAGTTTGTTTCGCTGGACATCAGCGACGGGATACAGTCCCCGGTTCATGCCTTCGAGCGAAACGATCGCATCCGTTGCAATTGCGGGCCCGAGCACATTGGACCACGGAGGAAGCAGCGCCAGACTGCCGCCTATTGTGATTCGATTTCGCAAGGCAGTGGATGCGGACCGGGAGAGGGCATCAACGAGAACATTTTCCGGGAAAGAATTCCTGAGAGCTCGGACAATATCGGCGTATGTCGCCATCGCGCCAATATCAATCCACTCTTTGCTGATCCGCACAAAATCCAGATCCAGTTCAGAAAGATCGATCAGCCCGCGAATCGATCCTTTCCAGTTTCTCAGAAGATGCGTTCCGCCGCCATGCACATGCAGCGATTCATCCTTCACATATTCGAGTGCTTCGGATAACGTCCTGGGGCGAATCCACAACATTTCCGCCATTCGCAGCTCCTCCCTGTGACTCGGAGATCGTGTACTCATGCATTTTGCGTCCTTTGATACGACTTGCGGAGAAAAAAAATACGTATCCCGGAAAAAAGAGGATTATGGAGAATACATCTTCAACGATTCGACGTCGATTCTCTCCCACAGCGAACATTCTATCACGACAGAAACAGGATGAGGACATTAACAAGAGGATTGTCAGGAAAGATCGAAGGAGAAGGTATCTCCATGAAGGTGCGCGATCGATCGTATTCTATCCAAGGTATTTCGCGCAACGGAAAGCCTGCGTTGCCCTGCTTCGATAGCCTTGGAATCAGAGAATCTTTGAGAAAGCGACTGCGCTCGCTGGTCGAGTGACACCACAACATCCCCGCGAACGAGTTTATCGGCAAGCGACAGAACCTCTTCCTCAACCGACGTCCCGGACGGATCCTGATGGTGCGCAACCACAGCGGCCAATCCGTCGAACCCGAAACTGCGAAGGAATACAGCCCCGGAATGGGCATGATCCGGACTCCTTTTTTTTATATCATGGAGTCGCGCCGCTCTGTCGAGAAGATGGAGATCGATCGGTTCGTTCTTTTCGAGAATTCTTCCGAGCTCATGAGCGACTCTTGCAACAAGCCGGCAATGCCTTCGTACGTTTCGCGGCGTTCCGGCGAGATCCAAAAGCGCCGAACACTCGAATTTCGATGGAAGTTGCTCTCTTGTTTCGGCAAGTCGGCGACAGCGTTCAAGATGAGTCGGCGTATCGGCGTCTATCAGTATCCCCTGATCGGGAACGGCCACAAAAGACACGGAATCACCGTGTGCTTCGAGGAACCCACGTAACCCCCCGTCTTCGTTCCACGAAATCACGCGCTCGAGCATCTCCGCTCCGAGAAGAGGAGGATGACCGCGGCGGCCGCCAAAAGTCGGAATTCGCGCCGATAACGCCGGGAGTGGGTGTTCCTGAAGCGAAAGAAGAGTCTTCTTCCGGAGAAGAGGAATGTCGACGGGAAGGATGTACGTTGCGGACGGATGTTTCAGAATTTCGGCAATCCCGGTCTGAACGGACGAAAACATCCCGGAGTCGAAATGCGGATTCTCTACGACAGTAACATTCAGCGTTTCTGCGAGAGGACGGATTTCAGGCCGGGCGCCTGTGACGACAACGATACGTTCAACGCCGGTTTCACGGAAAAGTCGCACCGTCCTTTCCAAAAGAGATGCGCCGTCTATCTGAAGAAGCGCCTTACATGCGCCCATTCGGGAAGAATATCCTGCAGCGAGAACTATTCCGGATAATCCGAGTCTTCCCATGAAAAAAGACACCATCCTTTGATTTGGATAGCGACACTATATCATGGAAAAAACGAGATATTTTCTGAAAAGAAAGAGGGGGAAGAGGAAAAATCTTCATGGTGCGAGAGGGGGGATTTGAACCCCCACGCCCGAAGGCAACGGATCCTAAGTCCGGCGCGTCTGCCATTTCGCCACTCTCGCGGAAAAAATGACTGAGGGGAATCGTTCAATAAACGGAAAAATGGTGGACCGTGAGGGACTCGAACCCACAACCCCCTGATTAAGAGTCAGATGCTCTACCGGTTGAGCTAACGGTCCACATTGTATTGAAAGCGTAGTGTATAACAAAAATCTTTTACGACACTATTTTTGCTATTCATTTCATTCAAAAAGCCACCTGTATCAAGGTGGCTTTTAAAAAAAATGGTGGACCGTGAGGGACTCGAACCCACAACCCCCTGATTAAGAGTCAGA
>ERZ1645192.4682-NODE-4682-length-10777-cov-7.450009_pt1 | contig 10777 bp, 7 predicted proteins | sample MGYA00575354_ERZ1645192 | MGnify/ENA primary metagenome ERZ1645192 (study PRJEB40844, sample SAMN11349763) | freshwater sediment metagenome | isolation source: river sediment | host: Sediment | place: India: Faizupur Khadar , New Delhi | collected 2017-02-21 ...
GAGTCTCCTTCCGGGCCTCGTTCGCTCGCGTTCTCGTCGTCATCAGGCGCCCGGTGCTCAGGGCACCGCCGCCCGGACGACCAACCGGATCGTGGCGTGGCCTCCACCGGGGCAGTTGAAGAAGACTCTGTCGAGTCCCTCGAACTCGATGGCGCCCGTGACTGTCCGGCTCGAGGGTTCGTAGCGGGGCTCGAGCCGTCGGAACGCCTTGGCCTTGTCGACCTCCGCGACCTCGACGACGGCGGAACGGAACTCGGTCCGCGGAGGGAGGTTCACGACTGCAGTGACAGTCCTCGTCTCGCTGCAACCCCACGAGGCCGTCTGCGTGACCGGCGGCAGCTCCACCTCCCGCAGAAAGGGGGTCGCAGGCGCCGGTGTCGGAGTGGGCGAGGGGAGGGAAAACGTCGTCGCGGCGGGGCCGTGATGGGGCTTGCCCTTCGGGAAGACCCCGGGCTGCGCGGCGGCCGGGGCCGCTTCTGTCGCGGGGTCCGGGGGCGGGGGCCCGGGGAGGGGCGCGGGAGTGACGACGTGAGTGCCGCCCCCGGGCTCTGTCCGATCCTCGGGGAGAGCCTCGCGGGCGCTCCGGATGCCGAGGAACATCATGGTCGCCGCGCCGAGGAGGCCGACGCCGCAGACCGCCGAGAGGACCCGGCCGGCGACGTCGAGCCTCCCGAGGGGCGACCTCGCTCCCGCTCCGAAGACGACGAGCAGGAAGCCGACGAGGACGAAGAGGTGCATCACCGGGGCATCGCGAAGGCTCTGTACGAGCTCGATCATGGAGTCTCCCTTTCACTGTGTCGGGCGCGGGCTCGGCTACCAGAACCGCTTCAGCCAGTCGGCCGTGGCGTGGAGCGGGACGTCCGTCGCGAAGTCGATCAGGTCCTGGATCCGATCGATGTCGTCGAGCGGGAACCGGACGCCCGACGGGAAGACGGGCGCGAGCCGGTGGTACCTCTCGCCGAGGAGCTGACGGCACTGGTAGTCGGCGATGCCGGCGGTCCCGTCGAGCATCAGGTCGATGAGCGGCCGGGCCCACTGGACGTAGCCCCAGTCGTGGGTCGCGCCGGCGACGTACTGGAGGTTCGTCCCCGTGCCGAGGGAGAGGAGCCGAACCTGCTCCAGCTTCGGCGTCGGCGCGTAGCGGGAGTCCTGGGTCTGTGCGAGCGCGCACATCGAGGGGTTGCCGGCATAGACCCCGCCGTCGACGAAGCCGTCCACCGACGGGAAGTAGGTCGGCGCCGCGCTGGTGTAGAGACCGACCTTCCAGGCCACCTCCCCGGCGTCGGAGCCCTTGCCCGGGAAGTTGTGGAAGACCTTCGGCTTCCAGGAGCGGTTCGCCGGGTCCTCGTTGTCGAGGTCGAAGGACGGGATCAGGACCTTCTTCCCGAGCTTGCCGAGGGTGGTCTCTCCGAAGAGCCGCTTGAGCTCCTTTCGGAGGGGGCCGGTGTCGTAGTCCGCGCCCCGGAGCTTGCCGAGGTCGACGAGGTCGTCGCGCCAGGAGTCGTCGAAGATCCTCTCGCCTTTCGTGACGTAGAGGTCACGCATGTCAGCGAGGCTCAGCCCGTGGGCGATTCCGAGGGCCAGGAGCCCGCCGGTGGAGGTCCCGGCGATCAGGTCGGTTCTCTCGAGGAGCCTCTCGAGCCCTGGAGTGGCGACGAGGCGCTCGAGGAGGACGACCGTGACGAGACCCCGGATCCCGCCGCCGTCGAGGGACAGGACATTGAACGTACCCGGCATGGCGGACCTCCTTCCTGCGTGCGATGCCGGCGGCCTCGGATGAGATCGACGCGACGACGCGCCGACGAGGTCCCGACGACGGAACGACTGGTCGAGATCGACCGGTGGAGGGGGAGCGGTGGAACCTACTCGACAGTCGCCGACCGGGCCGACGACGCCGACTCGCCGGGCTCGGAGGTGTCCCAGGCGTACCGGCGGCTCTCCCGCAGCGAACGGTTCAGGGAACCGAGCTCCCTGTCGAGCTTCCGGCGGGAAGCCTCGCAGGAGGGGTCGTCGGAGGCCGCCTGGTCGTGGGCGAGGTACCGGTCCCGCGCGCAGGAGACGAAGCCGTCCACGGCGGCCTGCGTCTTCCGCCACGTCGGTTCGAGAGACGAGTCGCCGTGGTGGTAGTAGCCGAGGAGGAAGCCGAGCGTCTCCCGGTTCCGGCGCCACTCCCGGTCGGCCTCGTTGAACTCGTCCCGAAGGCGTTTCCTTTGCTCCAGCACGGCGTCCCGCTGCTCTCCCGCGAAATGGCCGGCGTCGAAGGCGGGTTCGGTGAGGACGAGGAGGTTCTGGGAAGCGGAGACCATCACTCCGATCTGCTCCCAGACGCGCTGAACGACGCGGAGCTCTCCGTCGGCGTACTCGCGGAACGCCGCGAGTCGTAGCTCCCGCTCCTTCGTCCCGCGCTGAACGAGTCCCGTGATGTACGCGCCGACGAGACCGCCGACGAGGGTCGTGACGAGAGCGGCCCCGCCCGTGCTCTCGAGGAACCGCTGCCAGCGCGGCTTGGCCGGGTCCGCGGCGTTCGTCTCAGCGCTCATCGGCGTAGATGAGAAGGTAGGCGGATGGGCCGAGGACGTGGACGCCGAGGAAGGGGCGGTCCTTGCGAAGGCCGAGCCGGGTTTCGAGGCCGTCGGCGGAGAGGGCCTCGGCGGCGTGGAACACCGAGTACGCGGGGGGCTTCACCCCGGAACCGTCTCGGAAGACGAAGAGGCTCGTCCCGGCGCGCAGGGGAAGGACGGTCTCGAGGCGCTCTTTCGGCTTTCCCTCGAGCCACGTCTGGAGCGACACGTCGTCGGTGAACGTCATCTCCTCGACGGAGCAGGCGACCGCGCTCGAGGTGGCGATCTCGCCGTCGGGAACGGGGGCGGAGACGGGCGTGGGCCCGGGGCTGGGATCGGGAACGGGCTCCGCGGCCGGGACGGGACCGCCCGAGAAGAGAGCGAGCGCCGTCCCCCCGGTGGGAATCGTCACGGTCCTCGTGAATGCGGGGCGCCCGGGAGCGTGCGTCGTCACCTCGTATCGTCCGGGCGGGAGCGGCGGGAGGGAGGCCTGGCCGGTCGCGGTCGTCTCGATGACGACCCTCTCGTTCGTGCCGACGTTTCGGACGACGACCGAGGCGCTGGCGAGGACCCTCCCGTCGCTTCCTCGAAGGACGACCCTGGGCCTGGTGGCATCGCGCGCGACGCCGCCGGGGGGCGTGCGTTCGCCGACGGGCACCGGCTCCTGCGCCTGCGCCCGGGCGCCGTACGCGAGGCAGATGCAGGCAGCCAGTGCGCTGGCCGCGAGCGGGCCTGGTCTCATGCTTCACCTCCGGCTGCGGCGAGGTCCTCGTAGAGCAGCTTCGCGATCACCGGCGCCATGCCGGTCCCGACGAGCTCTCCGAGCTTCCGATAGCTCTCCCACTGGGCCTCGTCGAAGAACTGGTCGCCCGTCGGCTCCTGGGGGAAGTCCGGGTGAGTCCTGTGATACTCGAGGACGTCGTGGGACTCCCTGCCGGTGACGGTGGGCTTGAGGAGGACGAGCCGCCCCTCGGTTCCGTCGGGATACCCGACACGGGCGAGCGCGGCGCACCTCCTCGAGAGGCGCCCGGGGTTGTCCCTGCGCAGGTCCTCGAGAGGGCCGACGAGAGGCCCGAACGCGCCGGACGAGAGCTCCGATTCGTCGAGGAAAGCGATCTCGGTCTGGAAGTCGAGGCGTGCCTTCCGGACGAGGTTCGCGACGTCGCCGAAGCGATACTCGGGGTCGGCCCCGTCGTCGCAGAGCACGATGAGCGGCAGCCTCCTGCGGATCAGCTCGTAGGCGGCGGTGTTCTCGAAGTGGCCGCCGTCCGTCAGGTACCAGCGGCGGGCGTTCGGACCACGGAACGTCGCGAGCAGCTCGTCGACGAGGTGCATCTGGACGGGGAGAAGGGCTTCCAGGGACGCGCGAACCCGGCCGAGCCCTGATGGTGAGACGGCGCGAGGCCGGTCCGACGGGTCCATGCCCGAATCCCACCAGTATCCGAGCCGGACGTTGAAGAACCCGCACAGGAAGGAGAGCCCGAGGCTCGTGCGTGCGCCGAGGCCGGTCGAGACGGCCGCGCCCGAGACCGCAATCCAGGTCTCCAGCGTGAGCGGTTCGGCCGGGATGGTCTCGCATCCCGGGCTCGCGCAGAAGATGGCGTACTCGCCCTTCTGCGGGTCGGCCGGCTGAAGCGGGGCGGAGTCGACGGTCTCCTCGCCGCGAAACGCGTGAGCCCGTCTGCCCACGCTCGTCGCGAACGGTCCGATCGCCATCCCGAGCCCCTTCCGGTCCCGCTGCTCGAGCTGGCTCCTCCCCAGGATCGTCTCGTTCAGCGTGACGTTCACGATGTGCAGAGGCCCGCCCCTCTCGTCGGGCCTGTACGAGTTCATCCGGGTGCCGTCGCCCCCGATCGGCTCGGTCACGTTCATCCCTGCCTCCGCCCAGCGCGCCGGGTTGGAGGCACCCATGTAGGCCCGTGCGAGGCGCGCGGTGTACAGGGCCTGAAGGGACGACTGGTTGAGGAACGGCAGCGTCAGGCCGAACAGGACCGACGCGAGGATCCCGACGGCGAGGGCGCAACGGAACAGGACGTAGAACGACGGCTGCTGCTCGTGCCAGTCCTTGACGAAGCCCCAGGAAAGGACCGAGTGGCCGACGAGGAGGAACGCTCCGAGCGCCAGGGCGGCCAGCGACGCGACGACTTCGGCGGACAGCGAGAGCCTGGCCCCGTTCGCCTTCCCCGCGAGGAAGGCGGCCAGCTTCCGTCCGAACACGAGCAGTCCTCCCAGACCCGCCGTGGCCGTCGCCGACGTCCACGACCTGAGAAGCTCGATCGGATCCCATTGGACGTCGGTGAGGACGCGGAAGAGCTTCAGGCCCACCAGGTCCACGACGGCGAATGCGAGGGTCGCCAGGGAGAAGATGCAGGCCGTCGCCAGCCAGCGGGAGAGGCGGTTGTTCCGGCTTCGATCCCGTTTCGTATCGGATTCCGCGGAAGCGGGAGCGTCACCTCCTGGCGGCGGCCGCCTCCCGGGGAGTCGCGCGACGCGCAAGGCGGCGAGAGCGACGAAGGCAATTCCACCCACGGTCAGAAGGATCGGGCGGCAGGACCGGGGCAGAGCCGCGGGCTGCGCCTGATCGAGGAGCACGAGAGCGAGCGCCGCCACGAGGACGGCAATTCCGCCGGCTTCTGGGTAGAGCGACCGCCAGCCTCTCTGGGATTTCGGCTGACCGAGCCAGTACGCCCAGCCCAGAGGGACGACGACGAAGAGCCCCGAGAGCGCCGGTAGTGTGAACCATCCCGCGGCGACGATCCCGGACGCGAAGCCCCCGACGCCGGTCGAGAGGTAGAGCGCGAGAAGGCGGACGGCCTGGGCGAGGAGGAAGAAGGTCAGGAGGAACGTGCCGAGAACGACGTGGACGGCTGCCCAGTTCCGGAGGGCGACGGCCCCCGCGAGGACCAGGTCGCCGGACCCGTTCGGAGAGAGGTACCGTCCGTTCTCCCGAAGGAACGAGAGCGGCTTCGACGTGGGATCGGTCAGGATCCGCTCGACGAGGTCGGCCGCCGGGGTGGAGGCGACCTCCTCGGCGCGGGGAGGAGGGGAGAGCGCCTTGCGCAGCTCTTCGGGCGATCGTGAGAAGAGCCTCCCCAGGAATGAGCCGACATAGCCCCCGCCGGAAACCGTGGAGAGGTAGTCGAAGCGGCGAAGGAGCTTCGCCCTGGCGAACGCCTGCAACACGCCGAGCGCGAAGGTCGCGCTCCGGATTCCGCCGCCCGAGAGCGCGAGACCGAGGGGAGGGCCGCTCTCCGGGTCGAGCCCGGCCGTCTTCCTCCGAGACCTGACGGCCTGGCCCTCCAGCGAGGCCAGCCGCTCGGGCATCGTCGAGGACGAGCGAGTCGGTGGAGCGGGGTCGCGAGCGGGGAGCGGCATGGCACCTCCATCTGTTTGCAGATCTGGCGTCATTCGTCGGCGCGGTACTCGACCGCCGCGCACTGGCGTTCGACGTAATCGCTTTGCGGGTTGTCTCGTTCGAGGAGGCAGAGCCGGGACATCCCGCGGGACCAGTCCGACGCCAGCAAGGGGCCGAGCCAGAGAGCGGCCCATCTCGTCTCGCCCTTCCCCCTGCCGGCCATCACGACCGTCACGAGGCTCTCCCCTCCGTCGTCGTCGACACAGCGCCAGCTGCCGTCGGGAGCCTTCTCCTGGACCTCGATCCGGCGCAGGCGACCGGCGATGAACGGATCCCGCGCTGCGGGTTCCGTCCAGGCGATGGAGGGCAGGTTCCTGTGAGGCGTGCCGTCGAGCCGGAGGAGGACCTCCTCGAGCTCGTCGTCCGGATGAGGGCGCTCGTCACCGAGGAACTCCGGGCCGAACTCGCGTCTCGCCGGTGATGCCGGGCCCGGACGGAGAGTCCTTCGTGGCACCTGACGCGCCTGGGCGGGAGCGGCGCCCCGGAGCGTCTCCAGCGCCCAGCCGAGGGTCTCCCCCTCGTTGGGGCCCCAGATCGTCGACGCCGCCATGTAGTCCTGGCCGGCGTACTCGTCGCAGGTGGAAGCGTACGAAGCGTACTCGTTCGCGAGGCCCACGAGGTGGAACCGCCCGGCGCCCTCGCCGAGAACTCGCCGGACACGAATGCCCTGCGCCGTCGTCATCTCCACGGGGACCGCGCCGAGGACGAGCTCGCCTCCGAAATCCACCCAGCGGACCGGGAGCGACTTCGGGAAGGTGCTCGCCGGGGCGAACAGCCTCGTGAGGCGAAGGCCGGGAAGGAGCGGCGAGTCGAGGGCCCCTCGCTTCACACCCTGGCCGTAGTGCGGGATGTCCCGGCTTCGGTCCCTGAAGCCGAGGTCGTAGAGCGCGGTGCGATCGCCCTCCGCGCCCCCGAGCGTCGCGACGCCCATCATCGGGTCCGTCGACAGGGCACCGTCGCGGCTCTCACCTCCGCATCGAACGGCGCCGCGGTCGGGCTCCAGGTCACAGCCGGAGACGCGCAGTGCGCTCGTCGGGACCATCCGTTCGTCGCTCCGCCGTGCCGCGTCCACGGACTCCCGAAAGGCGCTCGCCAGACCGAGGACGTCCGCGACGTCCCGTCGGCCACGCCGGGCGACGACGTCGCCTTCGGCGCCGTTGAAGAACCCCGCGACGATTCCCTCGGCGCGTTCGATCCTCCGCATCGCGATGCCGACGAAGTCCGAGTTGTAGACGGGCGCGGACGGAAGCAGGGCGGTCGGGTGAATGGCTCCGAACACCAGGATGGCCTCGACGCGCCGCGCCGCTCCCTCCTCTCTTCGGATCTCGAGGACGGTCAGCGTCCGATCGACCGCTCGAAGCCTCGGGCAGCCCGGGAGGTCCCATCCCGCAGGCGGGTCGAGCTCCCGCGGCGTGCAGTCGGTGTCGGGATTCCCGAGGGCCGCGAGGATCTCCCGCTGGTCGCGGTTCAGGAGGAACGACCTCGGTCCGCGGTTGAGCGCGAAGCCGTGATCGAGCGAGCCCGTCCTCCGAACCAGGACGAAGGGGCGGGGGTCTGCCGCCGCACGGGCGATGGCGTTCTCTGCCGCCAGCCCGATTCGCTCCGCGAGGAACTCGTGCAGCTTTCGGCTGAAGCCCGGGCGCGAGCTTCCGAACTGGTTGTAGACGGACGCGCTGAGGAAGTTGCCCGGGCCGTGGTGCGTGTGGGTCGCGGCGACGATCACCGCTTCCGGTGGAAGGGAGATGCCGAACCGGGCGGCTGCCTTCGCGGCCCGTGCCGCGACCTCGGCCTGCAGACCGGCAGGGACGGCAAAGAGCTCGCACGACGCCAGCAGCACGGCGTGGCCCTGAGCGTCCTGGAAGAAGAAGGCGCGCGCCCAGAGCCGGGTCCAGTAGCCGCGAGCGACCGCACCCGCGGGCCCGTGCCCTCCGGTGGGGAAGCCCGGAGGCGGGGTGATCTCGACTGCGGCCGCCGCCGCCAGCGGCTGCGTCGTCTCTCGGGGAGGCGGGATCAGGTATCCGGGAACGCGCAGTGAAGGCGCGAAAGCCTGGCAACCAAACGCCAGGAGAGCCGCTGCGGCCCCTGCGACGGCTCCCGTGGCTCGGGGGACGCTCATACACCTCCTCCGAGCTGGTAGATCCGGATCTCGTTCCCGAGCTGGACGCCGAACTGCCCGGACGGGGCGACGTCCGGGGCGGCCTTCGCGCTCTGCTTCACGAAGCACCGCTCCACCCAGGCGCCGCAGTCCATCGTGACGAGCGGCTTGTTCGACGCCGGAGCGCGATCGACCAGGATCCTGGCGTGGTGCGTGTGTCCGATGACGTAGAGCGTGTGGTCCGCGAAACGGCTGGACTCGTGTCGGTAGATGTCGTCACCGAACGAGAGGTAGTCGATGAGCTCGAAGTCGTTCGCGGTTCCCGCGCCATGCCGAAAGCCGCCGACTTTCAGGTGGAAGTGCCTGCTCTCGAGCAGGCGCGTCACATCCTCCCCGCTCCGGACCCGTATCGCGCCTTCGGGCTCGACCAGGGGCGTCAGGGTCTTCGGGAAGCCTGGCCTCCTCCGCAGGGCATTTCGCCCGTCGATGCGCTTCATGTCTCCTCTGGAGAAGGAGCCGATCCGGAGCCTCCGGGGCTTCACCGCGTGGGCCAGCTGCACGACGAGCGCCTGTACCGCGTCGGGCAGCAGACCTTCGAGGTTGTCGAATCGATGGCCGTGAACGAGGCAGATGCGGCTCCCCGCAGCGACGTGCTCGTCGGCGAGCGGCAGCTTGTGCGGAACGCCCGCGAGCCAGGCGTCGTGGTTGCCCCTGACGAACCTCGTGCCGAGTCCTTCGAGACGGTCCGCGAGCGGTCGGACGATGGGGTCCTGGCGCACGCGGGAGAAGGCCGAAGCGACGTCGCCGTTCGCGTCCCACATCTCGCGCCAGAGATCGAACGAGTCGCCGAGCTGGTAGACCTCCATCTCGTCCTCGAGGGTGTCCTTGCAGTCCTCCAGGACGTCCAGGAGGGTCCCGAACAGGGGACGTCCATCGGGGAGAGCCCCCTGGTTGAACTCGTATCCCCTCGAGAACCGCGCCAGCGACGCACGGCTCATCCAGTGCAGGTCCGGAATGAAGATCCGGAGGACGTCGTCCCCGAGGTCCAGATCGGGGTCCGCGAAGTGGCCCACCAGGAAGACGTTCCCGGGGAAGCCCTTCAGCAGCAGCTCGAGGAGCTCATCGTGCGTCGTGGCTGGCCTTCGCGTGCTGCGTCGAGTTGCGCCAGCGAGCGAGGGTGTCGGAGGGGGGGGCGTCGAGCCGGGGCCCGTCGATCTCGTCTTCGGCATCGCGGCTCCTTTCGAGCACGATCGTCAGGGCGGGTGGGGAGAGCGCGGGGATCGGGACCTCCTTCGGAGGGTGGAGGCGCGTGATCCGCGAGGAGGGAGCCCCTCGAGGCCGCGACCGCCCTACTCGCCCTCGATCAGCTGCTTCAACGTGACCGACGGGATGAACGCCTTGTCGGAGTAGAGCGTCACGAGGTCGTCCTTGTCCCTCGCGGTGAGCTTCGACCTGGCGATGGCGTCGCCGTTCCCCTCCGCCCAGGCGCTCTCCCAGAGCATCGCGAGGGTGCGGGCGCCCTCGACGCACGTGGCGATGGTGGCGTCGCCGAAGCGGTCCCAGAGGTCCTCGCCGTCGGCGAAGGCGTCGACGATCGCCTTTGGTGAGAGGTTCTCGAAGGTCTTCCGCATCAGGGCGACGGCGGCGAGGGTCGCGTCGCGTGCGCCCGAGACGTTCGGCAGGGGAGCGGCGGCGGCGAGGCCGGCGTCGATCCCGGCGACGAGGGCGGCCGTGTTCGCGTTCAGCATCTTCCCCTCGTACGCGCTGTGGACGCCCTCGCCTTTCGTTTCGCCTCCAGGCAGCGGCTCGCCGTTGAACATGTGCGAGATGTGGAGCGGCTGGCAGGCGTCGCCGACGTAGTGGGAGAGGATGCCGGCCGCGCAGACGAACCGGTCGAGGTCATTCGCCGCGACGGCGGCGACCATCTCCTCGTAGATGAGGCCGATGCGGAAGGGGAGGATCCCCTTGCTCCGGTCGTCGACCCGCTCGTAGTAGTCCTTCCAGACGGCCGGGTCGACGTTCGCGGGGTCCTCGGTGCAGAGGTCGAGGAGCGTCTTCCCGGCGCCCGGTCCGTCGGGGAGCGGCTTGTCCATGTCGGCGAAGTGGGAGGGGTTGTCGCTCGCCCGGCGGCCGGGGTTGCCGGGGATCTTCCAGAAGTAGTCGGGGACGTCGGCGAGGGGGACGAAGTCCCTTTTCGAGAGGCCGGAGAACGTCGACGGCGCCAGACGCGAGGGCGGATAGGAGATCCGGGCGACGTTCCTCCCCATCAGGGTCTTCAGGCGGTTCTTCACGAAGCCGCAGGCGAAGGTCGCGATGGAGTAGTGCCCCATCGCTCCCCAGTACTCCGGAAGGCCCGTGTTCCAGTCACGGACGAGGTCGAGCTGGAGCTCGCGCAGGACGGTGCTCATGAACGTCGCGAGGGTGAAGCCGCGCGCCCGGCCGCCGGACGGACCCTCCGCGATGACCTGCCCGCCCCACTGGAGGGCGATCGGGTAGAGGCCGCCGGACGGCTTCGCGTCTCGCGTGTCGAGGCACCAGAGGGTCCCCGAGTCGCCCGGGTGCGTCTCGCGACCCGCGTCGGGCGCGATGAGGAGATCGGAGACGTACTCGAACCCGCCGATGGCGTGGTAGCGGAAGAAGAGAGCGCAGATGCGCCCCGAGAGCGGCCCCGAGGCGGCGCCGAAAGCCCGCACGGGCTTCTCGACG
>ERZ1645192.4684-NODE-4684-length-10775-cov-6.719683_pt1 | contig 10775 bp, 10 predicted proteins | sample MGYA00575354_ERZ1645192 | MGnify/ENA primary metagenome ERZ1645192 (study PRJEB40844, sample SAMN11349763) | freshwater sediment metagenome | isolation source: river sediment | host: Sediment | place: India: Faizupur Khadar , New Delhi | collected 2017-02-21 ...
AGTCGAGGCCGTCCACGGCCCGGGACACGAGTTCCTCCAGGCGCTCCCGGCCGAATTTCTGCAGCACCGAATCCACGTCCTCTCCCTCGGGCAGGCAGACCACGCGGCATTTCAGCCCCTGAGTCAGAATCATCTCCGCGCTGCGCAGGGAGGCCTTGCGGCCGGCACTGTCCCCATCGAAAACCAGATCCACCCGCGCCACCAAACCGGACAGGCGGTGGACCTGCTCGGCTGTGAGGGCCGTGCCCAGCACCCCGCAGCTGTTCTGAAAGCCGAACTGGTGCAGGCTCAGGACGTCCACGTACCCTTCGGTCAAAAGCACGCTCTTGGCATGGGACATGGCCCGCCGGGCCTGGAAGAGCCCGTAGAGGTGCTCGCCCTTGGTGTAGATGGGCGTCTCGCTCGAGTTCAGGTACTTGGGGCCGTCGCCGTCCACCAGGCTGCGGCCGCCAAAGGCCACCACTTGGCCGGACAGGTTCATGATCGGAAAAATGAGCCGCTCGCGGAACCGGTCGTAGTAGCTGCCCTTGGCGGACTTGCTGACCAGGCCGGACTTTTCGGCGGCCTCGTACCCGATCCCTCGGCTGCGCAAGTGGTCGCGCAGTTCGTTCCAGCCCGCTGGGGCCCAGCCCAGAGCGAAGGACTCCACGATCTCCGCGGCCAGCCCACGCCGCGCAATATAGTCCCGCGCGGCCTGCCCGGCCTGGCCCTGCAGCGCGCGTCGGTAAAAGACCGCGGCCAGGGCGTGCGCCTCCAGGCACTGGGTCCGCGACACTCCGCCGTCGGCATTGCGCTCGGGCCGGCGGCGAATGGGGATCCCGGCCTCATGGGCCAGGGCTTCCACGGCCTCGCCGAAATCGAGGCCGCTGATGGCCCGATAGAATTCGATGATGTCACCCGAAGCCTGGCACCCGAAACAGTAATAAAAGCCCCCTTCCGGATTGACCGAAAAGGACGGCTTGGTCTCCTGGTGAAAGGGGCACGGCGCCACCAGCCTGGTGCCGACATGGCGCAGTTCGACATAGCGGCCGATGACATCCTCGATGCGCAGACGATTCTTTATCTCTGCGATCAGCCCCTGGTCGAACGTGCTCATCCGGCTCCGCCTTGCATGTTTACCCGGCCAGGACCACCTTGGTCATGCCGTCTCCACCCTCGTCCGCTCTGCCCAGACTGAAACTGGCCACAGCTTCGGATCTGCGCAGATGCTCGTGCACGGTCCGTCGCACGGCGCCGGTACCCATGCCGTGGACGATCTCCACCTCGGTCCGCCCGGCCAGCAGGGCCTTGTCCAGAAACCGGGCCAGCTCCGCTTCGGCCTCGTCCGTGCGCATTCCGCGCAGATCGAGGCAAAGGGGCGGAGCTGCGGCCACGTCGCCCCGCATGGCGGTCGTTCCCGGAGCAGGGATGTCCATCTTCCCGGCGGGCCGCACGTCGGCAAGTCCCACCCACAGGCTGACCCCGGCCATGTCCAGGCGGATGCGCTCCTTCCTGGGATCCACCTCCATGACCCGGCCGGTTCTGCTCCAGGGTACATAAAACAGGACCTGCCCCTGGGCAATGACCTGCAGGGAAAGTTTCTGCTCCTCGTCCCCAGGAGGACTCCCCGGCTCACCCACGGAACCACGCAGGTCGGCCAGCTCCTTCAATGCCTCCTTGCGGCCGCGGCGGCCCTCGCGCCACTGGCGCATGATCTCCCGCGACGTCTCCCGCACCTCGTTCAGCACGCGGGCCCGCTCCTGATCGAGCTTTTCCAGCTTGCGGGCGTATTTCTGCTCCAAGGCGCGTGTTTCGGCCTTGAGGGCGGCCAATTCATCCTCCTTGGCCGCGGCTACGCGGTTCAGGCGCTCGAAGATCTCTTCGCTGTTCCCGGCGTCCAGGTAGAGGTATTCCTGGGCCCGTGTCAGAATGGTCTCAGGCAGGCCCTGTTCACGGGCCACATCCAGGGCCCGGCTGGCCCCGACCTGATCGTAACCCAGTTTATACAGGGGCTTGTGACTGTCGGGGGAAAATATGACCGAGGCCGCGCGGACGCCCTCCCTGGACAGTCCGTAGGCCTTCAACGCCGGAAAGTGGGTGGCCACACCGACCCAGGCCTGCCTTTCCAGCAGCCCGTCAACCACGGCCTGGGCCAGGGCCGCGCCCTGGCTGGGATCCGTGCCGACCCCGAACTCATCCAGAATGACCAGGGTGCGGGCGTCAATGCGCGGCCACACCTCGCTGAAATGCCTGATCTGGGCCGTGAATGTGGACAGACTCTGCTCGATGGACTGCTCGTCGCCCATGGAAACCACGAACCGGTCCCAGAACGGCAATGTGCTGCCCTCGGCCGCCGTGACCGGGAGGCAGGCGTGGGCCATGATCCCCAGCAGACCCAATGTCTTCAGGCACACGGTCTTGCCCCCGGCGTTGCCGCCAGTGATGACCAGGACCCGCTGCCCCTCCTGCAGGACGATATCCACGGGTACGACCTGATCATGGCCAAAAACCAGGAGCGGATGGCGGGCTTCACGGAGGTGCAGGACAGAGTCCTTGGCGATGTCGATGACGTGGGCATCTGTCTGCCGGGCGTAATGGCAGATGGCCAGGAGCACGTCAAAGCGGACCAGCCCGGCAAAAGTACGCTCAATCTCGTCCTGCTCGGAACGGATCAGGTCGGTCAGGAAGCGCAGAACCTTCTGTTCCTCTGCCCGCTCCTCCTGCCGGTGCTCCTGCAGGTCATTGTTGAGCTCCACCAGAAACAGGGGCTCGAAATAGCAGGTCTCCCCGGTCTGGGAATAGTCGTGCACGATGCCCTTGAGCCGGCCCTTGAAATTGGTTTTCAGCGCCAGGACGTAGCGGTCGGAAGAGACGGTCAGATATTCGTCCTGCAGGATGGACTGCAGGTCCCCGCCCTGCACAAAATCCTGCACCTTGCGGGTGCACATCTGCTGGACGCGGCGGATTTCCTGCCGCACGGAATAGAGTTCTGGCGAGGCCTCATCCTTGATGGTCCCGTCCGGGGCCAGGCAGCGCCTCAGACCCGACCAGGACTTGGGCGGCAGGGTCAGGCCGGCCGCAAGACTGGCCAGACCCGGGTATCGCCCCGCGTCCGGAGCGCCGATGGCTTCCCGCAATGCAGCCGCGGCCGAAAGCATCTCCCACACCCCCACAAGGCCGTCCTGGTCGAGGAAGGCCAGGGGGTTGCGCAAAAAGGAAAAAATTCCGGCTACGTCGGGAAAGGTGGCCAGGCGCACATCGGTGTGCGCGCAGAAGTGCACGGCCTCACGCACCAGAGCCGAACGCTCGCCGATCTCGGCCATGTCGGTCCTGGGCAAAAGGGAAAGGCAGGCATCCCTGCCCGCCTCGCTCACGGCATACGACGAAAGGTGCTGCAGGACCTTGGGAAATTCCAGCAGCTGGATTGTTCTTGAATCCATAAGATTACGACGAAAGTTTCGCGCGCACCAGGGCGCTGAGTTCCTTTCCGTCAACACGGCCGGCATGGGCGCCCAGGATGGCGTTCATAACCCGGCCCATGTCTTTCATTCCGGCGGCACCAAGGGATTGAATGGTCGCATCGACGACCTCCGCCATTTCCTGGGGAGTGAGCGCCGTGGGAAGATAAGCCTGCAGGATGAACATCTCGCGCTCTTCGATTCCGGCCAGATCGTCCCGGCCCGCAGCCCGGAACTGATCGATGGACTCCTGACGCTGCTTGACCTGCCTGGCCACAACGTCAAGCATCTCGCTCTCGGTCAACTCCCGCCGGAGCTCGACCTGCTTGTTCTTGGCGGCTGCCTTGAGCATTCTCAAGACAGCCACCTCGTCAGTCTTTTTCGCCTTGAACGCGACGATGAAGTCTTTTTCAATGCGTTGAGCAAGGCTCATCAGATCACCTGGAGTTTGCGGATCTTTTTCAACAGCCGTTTCTTGGCCGCAGCTTCCTTCTTTTTCTTCTGGATGCTGGGCTTTTCGAAATGCTGACGCTTTTTCAGCTCGGAAAGAATGCCTGCCTTCTCGACCTGCTTCTTGAACTTCCGCAGGGAGTAGTCAAACGTATCGCTGTCACCCATGTATACACCTGGCAAACGGATCACCTCCCGTCCCGTTCTCGCTTCCGGCGTCTGGCGACGCGCAGGAAATTTTGATTTCTACGCAAAGCCCTGACCCGTGGCAAGAAAAAAATCGCATAAAAAAAGGGCGCTCAAGGCGCCCTCAAAAACACATAAATCAGGCTATTACAACTTTTCTTTCACGGTTTCGGCAATAGACTTCAGAATGACGACTCCAAGGCCGGACCCGATAATGAAAAGCACCGCGTAGAGAACTCCGAAAAAGATGGCATGGTCAGGCTGCCACCAGGGCAAATCCTGGGGCAACGGGCTCTGAACAGTTTCCCCGTGCAGCATACGATCCCCCTTGCGGCCTTACTTGATTGCGTCCTTCAGATCCTTGCCGGGCCGGAACTTGACGACCTTGCAGGCGGGAATCTTCAGCTCTTCGCCGGTGCGAGGGTTGCGCCCGGTGCGGGCCTGTCGCTCTTCGACAACAAATGTGCCGAAACCGGTGAGGGTCATCTTCTTTTCTTTCACCAGGGTTTCCTGGACGGCCTTCAGAAATTCGGTGAGGGCGCGTTCAGCGTCAGCCTTCGTCAGCCCAGCCTTTTCAGCCATTTTCGCTACCAATTCTGCCTTCGTCATCAGTCTTCCTCCTTTGCAGTAATTCACCAACGGATGCGGAAGGTTCTCCAGAAACCCCATAGCCCGCAGCCGTCAACAGTTTGTGATTCAAGCCTGATCTCGAAATTTACGGGCCCGATGCGCCATGTGATACTGGAATACATGGCGTATGTCCAGGGAGGCACCATACGGACCGTGCCCCCTCGCGCGCAAATGTTCAGTGCGCAGGCAAACAGATTTTTCCTTGCAAAGTCAAGCTTATTTTCACGCAAGGCAGTCACAACGAGAGCTCTCGGGCAAGTTCGGGTCGCGTGGCCCACCCACGTCCACGGCAATGCAGGCCAGGGCACGCAGCTGGTCGGGACCCAGGTCTTCGGGGCGGACCCGTCTGTCCACTTTGTTCAGGGCGCACCACTCCTCCATCTGTGCGGACCAGCCGGACTTCAGAATGGTGCCCAGCTGTTTGCGCCGCCGGGAAAACAGGGTCTTGAGCAGCACGGACAGTCTCCTGGCCTCGGCCCAGGCTGCATCGGGCCGGGGCGATAACCTGACAACGGCCGAATGGACCTTGGGTTGGGGGCGGAACACCTGGGGAGGAACCGTGAACACGAATTCCGGGCGCACGAAATTCCCGACCCAGGCCGAAATGGCCCCGTAGGCCCTGCCTCCCTCCCGTGCGGTGAGCCGCTGGGCCACTTCCTTCTGGACCATGAAGACCATGGTCTTCCAGTTCCGGCACCGGCTGACCATTTCCCAGATCATGGGCGAAGCCACATTGTAGGGCAGGTTGCCGACCAGACACAGACCGGGCATGGCCGCTGTCCCTTCCCAACAGAATTCCAGCCCATCGGCATGGATCACCCCCACGCGCGGAAAGGTCTGCCGCACATGGCGGACAAGGTCCGAATCTTTTTCCAGGGCCATGACCAAACCGGAATGCTCATTCAGAATCCTGGTCAAGGCCCCGCGGCCGGGTCCGATCTCAAGGACCGGGTCGCCTGGTTCGAGTCCCAGGGTGGCCACGATGCGCCTGCAGATGTTGGGGTCGGCCAGAAAATTCTGGCCCAGGGATCTCTTGGGCGAGGCGAAGTCCGGCATGCTAGTCACGATGCAGCTTCCCGCGCTGCCGTTCAAGCTTTCGCCTGGCCCTCTTGTCGTGATAGAGGCGCACGGCCCGCAGGGCCACGAAATAGGAGCCCACGGCCAGGGGTATGCCTGCGATGCAGCCGCCCAGGGTCGTGATCAGCAGCCATTTCCAGCCCTGATGCAGGAGTTCAAGAAGTGGCAGGTCGGCGAGTTCGGCGATGCTCAATTGCACGATGTCACCCGGCACGAAGATCTTGCCCAAGATATAGAGCAGAGGAAAGACGATGGCCCAGTTGAAGGGGTTGGTCCACCAGGTCCCAAGGGCCGCGGCCACGATATTGCCGCGCAGGAGCAGGGCCAGGGACACGGCGATGAACATCTGCAGGGACAGAAACGGCATGGCTCCGGAAAACACGCCCACGGCCAGACCCAGGGCGATGGACTCGGCCGGGGCCTTGATGCGCACGATGCGCAGGTAGGCATAGCGACTCATGCGCGAAATCTTGACCCAGATTCGTTCCATGCGAGTACATTCAACGGTTTGGTTGCCCAGACAGACTTGGATCTGCCACCCAAGGCAGTTCGAGGGTCTATGGCCCTGGTCGTGACCTTGTCAATGCATTTCATGGTGCGCTCCGCAGCCCGCCTGCTGGGAGACAAAAAAGGGGCAGGTCGCCCTGCCCCGTCACACGTAGTATGTCATTCAACCGTCGCAGCCTATTCCGCCGGAGGCGTGAAGACCCGGGTGGCCAGGTCCCGGTCCATCATGAACAGCCCGCCCCCGTGGGAGCCGAGCAGGCGCAGTTTCTGCACGACTTCGTTGACGCTGTCCTCTTCCTCCACCTGCTCGTCCACGAACCAGCGCAGAAAGCTATTGGTGGCATGGTCCTTTTCCTTGATGGCCAGATTGACCAGATCGTTGATCCGGCCGGTGATGTAGGCCTCATGCTTCTGGGCCGCCTCCATGGCTGCCAGGGGGCTCTCCCATTCGAACTGGGGTTTTTCGATGGCCTCCAGGCTGACCCGGCCGCCCCGCTCGGCAATGTAGCGGAAGAACTTCATGGCGTGAAAGGTCTCCTCCTGGTTCTGGACGTTCATCCAGTTGGCGAACCCGCTCAGATTCTTGTCCTGAAAATAGGCCACCATGGCCAGATAGAGATAGGCGGAGAACATCTCCGCGTTGACCTGATCGTTCAAAGCTTTTTCCATTTTGTCTGAAAGCATGGCGCACCTCGTTCTTTGATCGTGACCGATTACAGCAAGTTCTTCACCGCGTTCAGCACAGCCGCGTAGTTCGGCTCGTGGGTCATTTCCGGAACCATCTGCACGTAGGCCACCTTGCCCTTGGCGTCGAGCACGAAGATGGCCCGGGCCAGCAGGCGCAGTCCCTCGACCAGCACGCCGTAGGCCTGGCCAAAGGAGGCGGTCTGGTAGTCGGAAACGGTCTGCACGTTCTGCACCCCGGCATTGCCGCACCACCGTTTCTGGGCAAAAGGCAGATCCATGCTCACGGTCAGGACCTTGACCTTGTCCCCCAGGGCCTGGGCCTCCTGGTTGAATCGGCGCGTCTCCATGTCGCAGACCGGCGTGTCCAGGGACGGGACCGCCGAAATGATGGTCACCTTGCCGGCCAGATCGGCCAGGGTGACCGGACTGAGGTCGTTGTCAACCACGCTGAAGTCCGGGGCGGTCATGCCCACGCTGATCTCCGGGCCAAGCAGGGTCAGGGGGTTGCCCAGGAAGGTGACGACGTTATCTCTTTTGTTCATGTGGTACTCCTGAGGGGGCACGGCCATGTTCGGGGTGCATGGCTGCAGCCAACGTTGAGGTTCAAAGTGTCCTTTGCCTTCTAAGGCCCGGACGCGCTTTTGCAAGGGGGAAAACCCCGCATGGCCGAAAAAAAGCCCCGCGTCAGGCGGGGCAGCACTACTGGTGGCTCACGCAGGTCTGGCTCTTGTGCAGGGCCTTGGAGATGGGCATGACATCGGCCTCAGTGCAGAAAAGGCTCTCCCTGGTCACGTTCAGCAGGGCCTCGCACAGGACCTGGTCCATGCTCTCCACGAGCACGACTTGGAGGTCCTTGAGGATGGTTTTGGGCACCTCCTTCAGATCGCGCTCGTTCTCCTTGGGCAGGAGCACACGGGTGATCAGGCCGCGATGGGCGGCCAACAGCTTCTCGCGCACCCCCCCGATGGGCAGGACCCGCCCGCGCAGGGTGATCTCGCCGGTCATGGCCACGTCGTGTCTGACCGGAATGTCCAGCAGGGCCGAGGCCAGGCAGGTGGCCAGGGTGATTCCGGCCGAGGGGCCGTCCTTGGGCGTGGCCCCTTCGGGCACGTGGATGTGGATGTCCACGTCCTTGTAGAAATCCCGGCGTAGGCCGAACATCTCCGAACGGGAGCGGATGTAACTGATGGCGGCCCGGGCCGACTCCTGCATGACGTCACCGAGCTTGCCTGTGATCTCGATCTTGCCCGTGCCCGGCATGAGGGCCACCTCGACAAAAAGGAGCTCCCCGCCAGTCTGGGTCCAGGCCAGACCCGTGGCCACACCGACCTGGGCCTCTTCCTCGCGCTGGTCGTGGCGGACCTTGGGAATGCCCAGATAGGTGCCGACCATGGATTTCGTCACGCTCACGTTCTTGTCCAGGTCCTTGCCTTCCACCAGGGTGCGGGCCACCTTGCGGCAGATGGAGGCCAGCTCCCGCTCCAGGTTGCGCACCCCGGACTCCCGGGTGTAGCGGCGGATGATTTCCAGGATCGCACCCTTGGACAGGGTCAGGTTCTGCACGGTCAGCCCGTGCAGCTTCGTCTGCTTGGGCAGCAGAAAATCCGAGGCGATGCGCTCCTTCTCGGTTTCCAGATAGCCGGGGATGGAAATGATCTCCATGCGGTCCTGCAGGGGCAGCGGGATGGTCTGCAGGGAATTGGCCGTGGTGATGAAAAAGACCTGGGACAGGTCGTAGTCCATGTCCAGGTAATGGTCGTTGAAGGCAATGTTCTGTTCCGGATCAAGCACCTCCAGCAGGGCGGCCGAAGGGTCACCGCGGAAATCCATGCTCATCTTGTCCACCTCGTCCAGACAGAAGACCGGATTGTTGGAGGACACCCGCCGCAGGGACTGGATGATCTTGCCCGGCAGGGCCCCGACATAGGTCCGGCGATGACCGCGGATCTCGGCCTCGTCCCGCACTCCGCCCAGGGACAGACGCACGAACTCCCGCCCCGTGGCCCGGGCAATGGACTTGGCCAGGGAGGTCTTGCCCACACCGGGAGGGCCCACCAGGCAGAGGATGGGGCCGCGCAGCTTTTTGACCAGGGCCTGCACGGCCAGGTATTCGAGAATGCGCTCCTTGGGCTTTTCCAGCCCGTAGTGGTCGTCGTCCAGAATTTTCTGGGCCTCGGTGATGTCGATCTCCAGCTCGCGGACCGCCTTCCACGGCAGGGCCAGGATCCAGTCCACATAGTTGCGCAGCACGGCGTATTCGGCCGACGAGGGCGGAGTCTGGCGCAGCTTCTTGACTTCGGCCATGGCCTTTTCCCGGGCCTCCTCGGGCATGTTCTTGGCCTTGAGCTGGGCCTCCAGTTCCTCCACATCGGCTTTGGGGTCGAAATCCCGGCCCATCTCCTTGTGGATGGCTTTGAGCTGCTCACCCAGATAATAGTCCTTCTGGTTCTCCTCCATCTGCTTCTTGACCCGGCCCTTGATCTTCTTCTCCAGGGAAAAGACCTCGATTTCCTCCTGGATCAGTTCATAGACCCGCTCCAGGCGATGGATCGGGTCCAGGATCTCCAGCACGGCCTGCTTGCGGTCAAAAGGCGCCTTGAGGTGGGGGGCGATGGTGTCGGCCAGGCGGCCGGGCTGGGTCACGCCGGTGATGGCCATGACCGTCTCCTTGGCCAGTTTGCGATTGACCTGGGCGTATTCCTCCACGGCCTCGTGGGTGGCCCGGACCAGGGCCTCGCCCTCCAGGGAACTGTCCTCCCTGTCTGGCAGGGAGGCCACCCGCACCATCTGGATCTCGTCCCGGATCATGAGCCCGCGCTCCCGGTCCCAGCCTGCCCGGTACAAGCCCTCGAACAGGACCTTGATTGTCCCGTCGGGCAGCCTGAGCATCTGCAGGACCTTGCTGACCGTCCCGACCTCGAACAAACCGTGGACCTCGGGGCGCTCCTGGCCGGGGTCCTTCTGGGTGACCAGGAAAATCCGCTTCTCGTATCTGTCCAGGGCCATCTCGATGGCCTTGATGGACGAATCCCGGCCCACGAACAGGGGCACGATGGACTTGGGGAACATGACCACTTCCCGCAGGGACATGACCGGAAGGATCATGCTCTCGGACGTGGCTTTCTCGAAAATGATGGCATCGGACATGACTGGTCTCGCTGAGCCGTGCTGGCCGGCTGGGTCAGGCGCTCTTGGCCTCGGGTTTACTCAGGATGAGCGGCTCCTTGCCCTCCTCCACCACGGCACTGTTGATCACGCACTCGGCCACGTTCTTCATGGACGGCACGTTGTACATGATGTCGAGCATGATGGATTCCATGACAGACCTGAGGCCGCGGGCCCCGGTCTCGAGCTTGATGGCCTTGGCGGCTATGGCCTTCAGCGCGTTGGTCGTGAACTTCAGCTCCACGTTCTCCAGCTCGAACATCTTCTGGTACTGCTTGATCAGGGCGTTCCTGGGCTCCTGCAGGATGCGCATCAGATCGTCCTCGGTCAGCTCGGTCAGGGAGGTGATGACCGAGATGCGGCCCGTGAACTCCGGGATGAGCCCATAGCGGATGAGGTCCATGGGATGGACCTGTTTCAGGAGGGCGTCGGTGTTCGCGTCCCCCTTGCGGCGGACCTTGGCCTCGAACCCCATGCCGGACCCCTGCACGCGCTGCTTGACCATGTCCTCCAGGCCGATGAAGGCGCCGCCGACGATGAACAGGATGTTCGAGGTGTTCAGCCGGATGAACTCCTGCTGGGGGTGCTTGCGGCCGCCCTTGGGGGGGATGTTGGCCACGGTGCCCTCGATGATCT
>ERZ1645192.4685-NODE-4685-length-10773-cov-9.259657_pt1 | contig 10773 bp, 7 predicted proteins | sample MGYA00575354_ERZ1645192 | MGnify/ENA primary metagenome ERZ1645192 (study PRJEB40844, sample SAMN11349763) | freshwater sediment metagenome | isolation source: river sediment | host: Sediment | place: India: Faizupur Khadar , New Delhi | collected 2017-02-21 ...
CCCGCAACCAGCACCCACTAACCAGTACCCAGTACCCAGTACCCAGTACCCAGCACCCAGAACCATGACAATAACAATTATAGGAATCGGACTAATCGGAGGCTCACTGGCCCTCGACCTGAGAAAACGGAAATTTGCCGGCACGATAATCGGCGTTGATTCAAACCTGCAGCATAGCAACATTGCAAAGCTGTGCGGCATTATTGATGAATCCGACACTCTCGAAAATGCGGTCGACAGAAGCGACCTCATTCTGCTTTGCACTCCGGTAAATATCAACTGCCAGCTGCTGCCGGTGATACTCGACAGGGTTTCAGGGACAGACAAGGTTGTAGCCGACATGGGGTCAACAAAAGTCAGTATTGCCGAAGTCTCAAAAGATCATCCTGCCAGGGGTAGATTTGTGGCAGCACACCCGATGGCCGGAACCGAATATTCAGGTCCTCTGGCAGCGATCGGAAAACTTTTTGATTACAAACAGGCTATAATATGCGATCCCGGGCTGTCCGATACCGATGCATTGTCGGTTATCGAGAAGATGCTCAGCACTCTCAATATGAGGATCACCTATATGAACTCGGCAATGCACGATGTTCATGTAGCGTATGTGTCGCACATCTCACATATCACATCTTTTTCACTGGCTCTCAGCGTCCTCGAGAAAGAACAGGAGGAGGAAAACATCCTTACACTCGCCGGTGGTGGTTTTGAAAGTACAGTAAGGCTTGCAAAGAGTAATGGCGATACCTGGGCACCGATCTTTACCGAAAACGCCGATTACATTATCGAAGCAATAGATACCTACATCGAGAAAATGAATACTTTTAAGGAACTCATTGCCAAAAAAGATACCGAAGGATTGAAATCGCTCATGGAAGAAGCTAATAAAATACGGAAAATACTTAACTAAACACCTGGAAATCTGGTCACTCGTAACTCTAGTCACTCGTAACTCAACTATATGGTACTCAAACTCGAAACATCAACAATAAAGGACTGGAACGGATATAACGGCAGGCCCTTTCTTATAGCCGGTCCCTGCAGCGCTGAAAGCGAAGAGCAGGTAATGGAAACTGCGCGTGAACTTCTAAAGCTTAAACAGGTGAGCATTTACCGCGCAGGGATATGGAAGCCGCGTACACGTCCAAATTCTTTTGAAGGTGTGGGGGTGAGCGGCTTAAAATGGCTTCGCAAGGTGAAGCAGGAAACCGGGCTCATGACCGGCACTGAAGTAGCCAATGAAAAACATGTTTATGAAGCCCTGAAATATGGTATCGACATGGTTTGGATAGGCGCCAGGACATCTGTTAATCCTTTCACAGTACAGGAGATAGCCGATGCCCTTAAAGGTGTTGATGTAATGGTTTTTATCAAGAATCCCATAAATCCCGACATTGATCTCTGGACAGGAGCAATAGAACGTATAGCAAAAGCAGGGATTAAAAGAATAGCAGCTGTCCACAGGGGATTCTCGACATTTGAAAAGACGACATACCGTAATCAGCCCAACTGGCAGCTTCCGATAGAACTGAGGCGCCGTATTCCTGACCTGCCTTTGATTTGCGATCCCAGCCATATCGCGGGAGCACGTGAATATATCCATGAGATCTCACAAAAAGCCATGGACCTGAACTTCGACGGGTTGATGATCGAATCGCATATCAATCCCGAGAAGGCCCTTAGCGATGCCAGTCAGCAGGTCACACCTTCTGAGCTTTATGAATTGCTAACAAGGCTGATCTTAAGAAGCCCTTCAACGAACGATCCGAAGTTACTCGATGTACTTGGAGAGCTCCGCCAGCAGATAGATGTCTATGATGATCATCTTATCGACCTGCTTGAAAAAAGAATGAAAGTGGCAGAGAAGATCGGACATTATAAAAAAGAAAATAATATCACTATCTTACAAAGCGCCCGCTGGGACGAGATTGTAAGGAAGGCAATGGTGAAGGGAACAGGCAAAGGCCTCAGCGAGGAGCTTATCGACACTATCTTCAAAGCGGTCCACCAGGAATCCATTAACCGCCAGATGAGGATAATGAACGAAGACATGAAGAACCATAACGGATCAGATAAGAAATAAAAGTTGATATGGAAAGAACCATCGCTCCATCGAATATAAACGGCACATTAAAGGCTCCTGCATCAAAAAGCATGACACAGAGAGCTATAGCAGCCGCGCTGCTGGCAGCAGGTGAAACCACAATAATAAATCCCTCATACTGCGACGATTCACTTGCCGCAATGAGCATAGCCGAAGGACTCGGTGCAAGGGTGAAACCCGGAAAAGAAGAAATGTCAATCACAGGTGGTGAGGAGCTGAGGGTGAGCAAGCTCAACTGCGGGGAATCGGGACTTGCGATCAGGATGTTCTCACCTGTAGCTGCTTTATATCCCCGGGAGATACACATAACCGGTGCCGGGTCGCTCAAGAACAGACCCATGAATATGATCGAAGAGGCTTTGCAACAGCTTGGAGTCGAGTGTACAACAAATAATGGATTTCTTCCTATCACAATAAAAGGACCTTTGAAGGGAGGCAAGTGCGAAATAGACGGATCAATAAGTTCACAGCTTCTCACCGGGCTCCTGATGGCGCTTCCGGCAGCAGAACAAGATTCCACAATAATAGTAAACAGCCTGAAGAGCAAGCCATATATCGACATGACCATCCAGGTGCTGGAGAAATTCGGAATTAAAATTACTAATGATAATTACAACAGGTTTCTGATCGGTGGAAATCAGAAATATAAGGCAGCAAGGTTCGTTGTAGAAAGTGACTGGAGCGGCGGGGCTTTCCTGCTGGTGGCCGGGGCAATTGCCGGTGATATTACTGTTGAGGGACTAAGATCAGACAGCCGGCAGAGCGACAAGTCAATACTCACAGCCCTCGACAGGGCCGGTGCAAAAATGAGCATCAGTGATAATTCGGTTGCCATCATGAGGTCAGATATGGAAGCATTTGAATTCGATTCAACTGAATCGCCCGACCTCTTCCCTCCTCTTGTTGCTCTGGCATCATATTGTAATGGTGTGACTGGCATCAAAGGAACCAAACGGCTTATCCACAAGGAGAGTAACAGGGCAGATGCACTGGTTGAGGAGTTTGGCAAGCTTGGGATAAAGGTTGAGGTGAGCAATGATTATATGATTGTGACAGGAGGAAAAGTCAACGGTGGGAAAGTAAACTCTCATGAAGATCACCGTATTGCTATGGCACTGGCTACAGCAGCTCTCGGTGCCACAGGAAAAGTGGCTGTCAGGGATTCACATTGTATCGGTAAATCATACCCTGAATTCTTTGATGACCTCAGGAAGGCAGGGGCCCAGGTTTATGAATAGGTTAATCTTGAATGTTTTATGATATATTTTCAATTATTTTCACTGAAATTTTGAAAAATATATATCCTTTCTAATATTTTTGTTTACATTTGCATTCATGATAACAACAAGGGTAAATAAATGGTCGTGGCGCAGCAAAATAAATGATGCTGTGAAACAAGCCATATAGTTTATCCGTATAAGATATTTTAAGGGCACACTGTTCACAGCGTGCCCTTTTTGTTTTTGAAATTTATTAACCACTAAAATATCAAACCAATGAAAAAATCGACAAAGATCCTTTTATCCGAAAAAGAGATGCCGCGCCAATGGTATAATATTGCGGCCGACATGCCAAACAAACCCATGCCCCCGCTCCACCCGGTAACACGCGAACCAATCGGCCCGGATGCCCTGTCAGCCGTCTTCCCTATGGAGCTGATCAAACAGGAGGTATCTACAGAAAGGTATATCGACATCCCCGAAGAGGTCGTAAATCTTTACAAAACATACCGCCCGTCACCACTATACAGGGCTTATAACCTCGAGAAATCACTGGGCACAAAAAGCAGGATCTATTACAAGTATGAGGGAGGAAACTACTCCGGCTCACACAAGGCTAATACCGCTATCGCCCAGGCCTATTATAATAAAAAGGAGGGCATCAGGAGGATCACAACCGAAACCGGAGCCGGACAGTGGGGTAGCGCCATGAGCTTTGCCTGTCAGCACTTCGGTCTTGAACTGCTGGTCTTTATGGTGAAGGTAAGCTACCACCAGAAACCCGGACGAAAGCTCCTGATGAACAGCTATGGAGCTAAAGTCGTTCCCTCACCAAGTAACATGACAGAATCAGGAAGAAAGATACTTGAGAGCGATCCCGACTCACCGGGAAGTCTCGGTATTGCAATATCGGAAGCCATGGAGATCGCCATGCAGGACCCGTACACAAAATACTCCCTCGGGAGTGTTCTTAACCATGTTATCCTTCATCAGACAATTATTGGACAGGAAGCTCTTGCACAGATGGCTAAGACCGATGACTATCCCGATGTTGTTATAGGCTGTTTCGGAGGCGGATCAAATTTCTCAGGCATTGCATTTCCGTTCCTGCGCGAAAATCTTGTCAATGGAAAGAAAACAAGGCTTCTGGCTGTAGAGCCTGCTTCGTGCCCCAAGCTGACGAAGGGTAAATTTATGTACGACTTCGGCGACTCGGCAGGCATGACACCCCTCCTCCCGATGTACACTCTCGGACACGATTTCATCCCCGCAGGGATTCATGCAGGAGGTCTAAGATATCATGGAGCAGGCGTTCTTGTAAGCCAGCTTCTTAAAGATAAGCTTGTTGAAGCAAAAGCAAAGCTGCAGAGGGAATGTTTCGAAGGCGCTGTGCTCTTTGCCAGGAACGAAGGTATATTGCCGGCTCCCGAATCATCCTATGCTATCGCCGGCGCTCTCGATGAGGCACGTAAAGCAGATATTGAAGGGGTATCAAAAACCATTCTGTTCAATCTCAGCGGCCATGGACATTTCGATATTTCGGCCTATGAGAAATATTTCGAAGGCAACCTGCCCGATCATGAGATGACTGCTGCCGAAGTGGAAGAGGTGATAGCAAAAATCAAGCTGCCTGACTAGCTCCCCTGCATCCCCCTAAAGGCTATGACCCCCCTGCCCCCCTAAAGGGGGGTTAAACCCATTAGTCATTCAAATCTTGTATTGGATTATAGCCCCCCTTTAGGGGGGTTGGGGGGTTAGGCGGATGGGGGGCTGAAGATCTAAAAGTCCGAATAATCCGTCGGATGACAGAGAAATGCTTTTGTCGCTGAAGTATTTTTCTGGTACTCTTCCTTTGCTTTAAGAGAGAGCCAGTCGGGATGATTCCTGAAAGCGTTCCAGTGATCATCGTGCGACTTCATGTCGGCATAGGTGGTAAGATACATAAGTCGCGGCTTAAGAGAGCCCAGCATTACCTGCCCGTAAAAGACGGCATTCGATCCTACCTTTTCAAAGATGGCTATCTCACCGCCCTCATTGAACATGTGGATCTTATTGAGGGCTTTTGCATCTGTGGCGCTCTCATAGCTGCGAAGCTCATAGATCCTCTCTGACGGAGGTGTTGTGTAATTATAAACCTTCATCTGCGGCATGAATTTAAATGCCTTCAGGAATACACTTTCATACCTGGTAAAAGGAGGTGTGGCTACCGGTGCGTCGAGAAAATCTTTTCCTGCCTGCTGGTAAGCCTGGTCCTTCTCAAGGATGTCGGCAACCTTAAAATACTGATCTGAAGTCTTATAGGGTATGAATACATATATCAGCTTTCCAAAATCAGCATCTGTTTCAACAGGTTTAAAAACACCTACCGGTTGAATTCCTGCCTTGTGCATTGCCGGTATGAAAGCATCTTTCAGATACTTATCGATTGTTGCAGCCTGCGACGGTTGTTCGATCCTGAAGATCTTAATTTCGTAATACATCTGTTTAGCGGGTGCTTTTGCGTTGAGTAATGATGAAACTGAAATAATGCAGATTAACAGCGTCGTCAGAATAGTCTTTTTCATAGATGAACATATTAAGCAGCCCCCTCTTTGCGTTGGCAGAGAAGGGGCTGAGTGTAAGATCAATACAATTTAGAGAATTCTCCGAATATCTGATTTGCTTTCTCAGGAGTCAGTGCATCACCTGACGTCACATAAAACCTGTGACGAAGGGTTATCGATTCTCCCTGCTTAAGGGTTACAACGATCTTCTCATGGTCTTTCACATACGACTGTGAACCCAGGTTGTTGGTAGAGAAAAGGCCATAGCCGCGGGCATGTGAGTGCGCCGGGTAACCCAGGTTTTTTGGATGATCAAAAACACCCATGGTCGTAAGAACATTATCTTTTGTCCCGGAAAGAAGAACCCAGTCGTTCCTTGAGCTCCATACCTTGTCGCCCTGAAGTCCCGAGCTGGAAGTGTACATGCCTGTTACGCCGGTGTTGTCTGTGGCCCTTACTGTTGTGGGATTTCCTTTATCGTCGGTAAAGATAAGTGATTCATTTGAAGGCATTTCGAAAGCCCTGTCGACCCTGATAGCAATCATACCCTCCTTGTTATCGGTGATTGTCACCGTTCCGTTTGCTGCAGTAAGGGTGGCAATATGGTCGATTGTCCTCGAGTTCTTGTCGGCAGAGAAAATATATTGTGTATTCTCTACAAGAAGGGTGTTTCCCTTGTTGTCGTTCCAGTTTGAAACAACCGAAAGGGTGGCCTTCTTACCGCTTTTGGCCTTCACTATCTGTTTCACAACAATATTTCCGTACATATCTTTTCTGGCAGCCGGAATTGCTGAAGAGTTGTTCCAGAAATCAAGGCCGTTAACATTGCCATGGTTAAACCAGATACCAATATGATGAGGATGGTCAACCCTCTCTCCTTTTCTTGGTTCAAGGGGAAAGCCCCTTGTTATTACCGAGCCTGAGGGAGCAACAACAGGGAAAAGGTATGGCTTCTCCATATTTGAAGGATACTGGTATGAGGTAAAGAGTTTACCTTCGACCATCACATCGACTTTCTGTTTATCGTCGGCTCTTACGAGGGTTACCTTCAGTGGCTGTGCATCGAGCATATTCACTGCAAGGAATAATATTAGAGCAACGACTGATATTTTTTTCATCATAATAAGATTTTTAAGAATTAATACTGGAATACTTTTCCTCCTGCCAGCACCTCCTGTGTTTTCTCATCGAAAGATGCTTTTTCGCCCGTTCTGAGTGCTGCGGTACACATGATACATGCAATTGCATGGTTATATCCTGCAACCACATCAGCATGAGGCTTCTTACGGTCGCGAACACACTCCATCCAGTTCCTCATGTGTGCTGTTGTCATAGGATCGCCGCCAGTGTTGGCGTTTGTTTCAATTTTCATACCCGGGAGTTCAAAAGGCTCAAGCAGGTTGGCTTTCATATTCATGGCTTTTGCTTCACGCTCTGTAAGTCCTCCTTCGGGGGTGATCTTATTGGTGTCGAGGTTCAGCATACCTCCGTTTGAATAATAGTATTCCTTGGTTCCGCCTGCCGAGTTGGTGAACCTTGATGAATATACTACCTGGAATGCTGCATCTGGTTTTGCCGGATCGACATATTCCATAACCGCTGTCATAGTGTCGAAGTTCGATCTGCCGTCTTTCCAGAGATAAATGCCTCCGTTGGCTGCCACGCTCTTCGGATGTGCAATGCCTGTGAACCAGTGTACCGTATCGATCTGGTGTGCCATCCACTGTCCGGGTATACCTGAAGAATATGGCCAGAAGAGCCTGAATTCAAGATATTTTCTCGGGTCGAATGCTGCTTTTGCGCGGTTCATCTGGTATCTTGTCCAGTCAGTATCGGCTTCCTTAAGCATAGGAACGACACCTGGTCTTCTCCATCTGCCGGGCTGGTTGACGTTCCATGTCATTTCAACCATTACGATCTTTCCGAATTTTCCTGAATTGATATATTCGTTTGCTGCAATATAGTTGGGAGCGCTTCTGCGCTGCGATCCTATCTGTACAATCTTTCCGGTCTTCTCAACAGCTGCACGTGCAACTCTTGCATCGGCCATCGTTTCAGCAAATGGTTTTTCAACATAAGCATCACGCCCTGCATTAACAGCTTCGGCACAATGAAGCGCATGCTGGAAATCGGCTGTGCTTATGATCACTGCGTCGGTATCTTTTCCGCTGTAAAGCTCATCGTTGTTTCTTGCAAGACGAAGGTTTATACCCTGTGCCTTGAAAAATTTATCAGCATCTTCTCTCCTCATGCTCCACAGGTCAGAAAGAGCTGTGAATTCAAAATTTAATTCACCTTTCAGACTTGTGAAGGAAGGAAGCAGGGACTGCCTGAAACGATCCGAATAACCGACTATCCCTACCCGTATACGGTCGTTTGCACCGATTATACGGCCGTAGCTTTTTGCTGTGAATGCTACTCCTGCTGCACCAAGAGCCGCTGTTCTTACGAAATTTCTTCTGGTTGTCATAGTTTTATATGTTTAAGTGTTAAGCTATTTATGCCCCTGATACCTGTCTAAAGGGGGATCATCGTAAAAATACTTTAATTCCGTTAACGTACACATACAAAAAGCGTGCTTTTTTTCCGGCAGAGACCCTTTAACCTTTTTTAACATGCATTTTGAAGGTTTAATATACTTTTGTTTCAGAACCAATTTGTTCAGTGACATTCTTTATACAATTGATTATGATGAAGAGAACCGGAAAGATCATTTCGATGACATTAATGCTTTTGCTGATACTCCCACCGGTAACTGACGGACAGGAGAATTCCTGGACACCTGTTGCACCGGGAGTATGGAGATCGGTCATTGGCTCTCCTGAATATTTTAATCTGATAAAGGCTTCAGGAACAAAACCATTTACTGAAGGACTCACAAAAATGGGAGATGCGATATTTCCTCTTAATGAAGAAGATATTGCAGGTGAGGTGGCAGACGGAAAAACCTTCCTGCGATTCCCGCTGGAAAGAGGAGAACAGATTTTCGGATTCGGTTTGAATTTCAAAACAGTACACCAGAGGGGCAGGATACTTCAGCTTCACGTCGATCATTACGGTGGAACGGATAACGGACGGACACATGCCCCGGTTCCTTTCTATGTGTCAGACCGCGGCTATGGCGTTTTCATCAACTCTGCACGATACCTGACTGTTTATGCAGGCACAGGAGTCAGAAAGGATAGTCCGGAGGCTCCTGCTGAACGTGACCGCAACACTGATAAGAAATGGTCCTCAAGGCCATATTCCGACGCTGTAGAAATTGTTGTCCCGGCACCGGGTGTTGAAATATTCATATTTTCCGGTCCGACAGCCATGGATGCCGTCCGAAGGTTTAATCTCTTTTCAGGCGGCGGCTGCCTGCCTCCACGCTGGGGACTAGGTTTTACACAAAGGGTGCCAACCCTTTATACATCTGACCAGGTAGTAAGAGAAGCAGATATGTTTTCCGAGAAAGGATTTCCTCTCGACTTCATCGGGCTTGAACCAGGCTGGCAGAGCAGGGCATATCCATGTTCATTTGAATGGGACACCTCGAGATTCCCCGATCCTGGAAAATTCGTTAAGACGATGAAAGACAGAGGAATACATATTAATCTTTGGACAAACCCCTATATTTCATCACAATCACCTGTTTATGAGGAGATACTCCCCTATTCAGGCACACACACAGTTTGGGGTGGTATCGTACCAGATCTTTCAATAGAGAAAGCCAGGGAGATAATCATGAAACAGCTTGTTAAAAGCCAGGTAAGTATAGGTATCAGCGGTTACAAGATCGATGAATGTGATGGCTATGATCACTGGCTTTGGCCCGATGTGGCAAAATTTCCTTCGGGCATCAGCGCTGAACAAATGAGACAGACTTATGGCCTGCTTCTTCAGAGTCTGACCACCGAGATTTACAGAAAAAATAACACCAGGACTTACGGTCTGGTACGTGCATCGAACGGAGGTGGAGTGACCTTTCCTTATGTGATATATAACGATTACTACAGCCATGAGGACTTTATCACTGCACTTATAAACAGCGGATTCAGTGGTGTTCTATGGACACCGGAAGTAAGAAATTCAAAGAGTGCAGAAGAGTGGATACGAAGAATGCAGAGTGTGATATTTTCGCCGATGGCAATGATCAACGCCTGGTCGAGCGGTACTAAACCATGGTCGTTCCCGGAGGTGGAAAAAGAAGCCAGGGATATTGCCATGTTGAGAATGCAGCTCATGCCATATTTCTATACCGAGTTCGCCAGGTACCATTTCGATGGTATCCCGCCTTTCAGAGGCATGAGTCTTGAGCCTGGGTTCTCAATGCAGGCAAAGGCAGAACTGAAGAATGCAAACCTCGATGAGAATCCGTATGCCGAAGCAGTGACCAAGGAAATAAAAGATCAGTACATGGCCGGAGAATATCTTCTTGTGGCACCTCTCATTGCCGGGCAGAAGACTCGCGATGTGGTCCTTCCCGAAGGAAAATGGTACGACTTCCACACAGGAGCTTATGCCGGGAGCGGTGAAATTATAAAAGTCACCCCCGGACTGGAGAAGATACCTGTTTATGTTAAAGACGGAGGCATAATCCCCATGATGCCTCCAATGCTTCATGCACCGGCTCCCGGAGAGAAATTCGACCTGGAGATCAGGTATTACGGAACCAAACCGGGATCATATCTCCTGTATGATGATGACGGTGAGACATTTGATTATGAAAAAGGGATACTGTCATGGCGCGAAATAAAAGTCGAGGCAGATAAGAAAGGTAAATTAAAAGGAACCATTTCCAGGGCTGAAAAGGGCAAACCCGACAATATCGGCACTGTCACCTGGAAATTTATGACTAAGTGAGGGTCTTGGGTCCTGGGTCCTGGGTCCTGGGTCCTGGGTCCTGGGTCCTGGGTCCTGGGTC
>ERZ1645192.4687-NODE-4687-length-10772-cov-12.182514_pt1 | contig 10772 bp, 10 predicted proteins | sample MGYA00575354_ERZ1645192 | MGnify/ENA primary metagenome ERZ1645192 (study PRJEB40844, sample SAMN11349763) | freshwater sediment metagenome | isolation source: river sediment | host: Sediment | place: India: Faizupur Khadar , New Delhi | collected 2017-02-21 ...
AAAACTGTCCACTATGTCTCCGAACGCCTGTCCACTATGTCCCCGGTCCATACACAAGGGGAGAAGGGAGGGCCGAGAGCTTGTCACCCCAAGCCGAAATCGCTCGTCTCCGCCTCCTCCGGCGCAATCCAGCGGAAATCCGGCAATTGGTGGCGGGCGAAGGTGAATTGGCGCTTGGCGTAGGCGCGGGTGTCCTTCTTGCCGCGCGCAATGGCGTCGTCCAGCGTCGCCTCGCCGCGCAAATAGGCCATCAGGCCGGGCGCGCCATGCGCCCGCATGATCGGCAAGGCGGGGTCGAGGCCGCGCGCGGCCAGCGCCCGCACCTCGTCCAGCGCGCCTTGCGCCATCATCGCGTCGAACCGCGCGTCGATTCGCGCGTTCAGCGCGCCCCGGTCGGGCGCGAGGAACAGGCAGAGGCAGGAGGCGACGTCCAGCATCGGCGTCTGGCGCGATCCCTGAAACGCGGCGAGCGGCTGGCCGGTGGCCGCGAAGACCTCGAGGGCGCGGATGATGCGCTGCGGGTCGCTCCGCCGCAGCCGCGCCGCCGTCAGCGGATCGCAGGCCGTCAGCCGAGCGTGCAAAACCTCCGGCGCGACGCCCTCGGCCTCGGCGCGGACCCGCGCCCGCACCGCCTCCGGCACGGCGGGAATGTCCGACAGGCCTTGCGTCAGCGCCTTGAAATACATGCCGGTTCCGCCGGCGATCACCGGCGTGACGCCCGCCGCCCGCATCTCCGCCAGCAGTGTTTGCGCGTCGGCGAGCCATTTGCCGACGGAATAATTCACCGCGCCATCGACATGGCCGAAGAGTTTGTGCGGGACGCGCGCCTCCTCCTCCGGGCTCGGGCGGGCGGTGAGGATGCGAAGGTCGCGGTAGACCTGCATGGAATCGGCGTTGACCACCCAGCCGCCGGTCATTTCGGCGAGGCGGATCGCCAGAGCGGACTTGCCGCTAGCCGTCGGTCCTGCGATGAGGATGGCCGAAATCATCTTGAGACGCTCCGGGCCTCGGGCTCGGGCCCCCGCTTGTCGGAATCGCACGCCATGACCTATGTCGCAACCCTCGTCGCCGCCCCCGGCAGCATCGCGCTCAGCGAAGACATTCTCGAGGCCGTCGCCGATTACCTGCCGACCTCCCGCGCCATCTGGATCGAGGACAACGAGGTCGCCGACATTTTCTTTGCCGGCGGCGAATTGTCCGAGCTAGGCTTCGAGGGCGAACGCGCCATGCTGCGCGCCATGGCGCAGGAATGCCGCCAGCTGGCCGAGGGCGCGCCGGTCGACATGATTCTCCAGCCCGTCGCCCATCGCCGCAAGAAGCTGTTTCTCGCCGACATGGATTCGACCATGATCGGTCAGGAATGCATCGACGAGCTGGCCGCCGAAGTCGGGCTGAAGGAGCATGTCGCCGAGATCACCGAGCGCGCCATGCGCGGCGAACTCGATTTCGAACCGGCCTTGCGCGAGCGCGTCGCTCTGCTCAAGGGCCTGTCGGAAGACGTCGTCGAACGCGTCATCGCCGAGCGCATCACGCTGACGCCGGGCGGCCGCACCTTGGTGCAGACCATGCGCGCCCATGGCGCGATGACGGCTCTGGTGTCGGGCGGCTTCACCCTGTTCACCCAGCGCGTCGCCGACATGATCGGCTTTCACGAGAACCGCGCCAACAAGCTGATCATCGACAACGGCGCTTTCGCCGGCAAGGTCGTCGAGCCCATCCTCGGCAAGCAGGCCAAGCTCGACGCGCTCAACGATCTCACCGCCCGTCTCGGCCTCGACCCGCGCGACACGATGGCCGCTGGCGACGGGGCAAATGATCTCGCCATGCTGGAAAAGGCCGGCCTCGGCGTCGCCTATCACGCCAAGCCGACGGTGGCGGCGGCGGCGCACGCGCGCATCGACCATGGCGACCTGACCGCCCTGCTCTACGCGCAGGGCTACAAACGCAGCGATTTCGTCGCCTGACGCCTGCAAAGGCTGCGCTTCCGGGCCTGCGGCCAATTGGAGGGATGCCTTGCCGCGCCTGAGCGCCTATCATGGTCGGCATTGAATCGCCGCAAGCCGTGGAGTGATATGAGCGCCGCCTTTTCAGCCGCCCCCTACAAGGAAGCCCTGTTGTTCCTGGCGACGGCCGGCGTCGTCGTGCCCTTGTTTCGCCGCCTCAAGATCAGCCCGGTGCTCGGCTTTCTGGCGGCTGGCGTCATCATCGGCCCCTTCGGACTCGGGCGGCTGGCCAAGCAATATCCGCTTCTGGGCTCGCTCTCTTTCGGAAATATCGAGGAAATCGCGCCGCTCGCTGAATTCGGCATCGTCTTCCTGCTGTTCATGATTGGCCTCGAACTATCGTTCGAGCGACTGGCGCGCATGCGCAAGCTGGTGTTCGGCTTCGGCGCGCTGCAAGTGCTGTCCTGCATGCTGGTGCTCGGCGCCGTGGCGATGCAATTCGACCAGACGCCGAGTTCGGCGATCATTCTCGCCAGCGCCCTCGCGCTGTCGTCGACCGCTATCGCCATTCCCGAACTTGTCGATCGCAAGCGGCTGAAGACGGCCTCCGGCCGTACGATTTTTTCGGTGCTGCTGTTTCAGGATCTGCTCGTCGCGCCGCTGTTGTTCATGGTGAGCATTCTCGGCGCGCGCGTCAGCTCCGGCGCGGGCCTGGGCGCGGGGCCGCTCTATGCGCTGCTGCCGGCGGCGGCGGCCCTGGCCGTGATCGTCGGCGTGGGCCGCCTGCTGCTGCGGCCGCTATTCCATCAGGTGGCGCTGACGCGCTCGACCGAATTCTTCATGGCCGCCTGCCTGCTCGTCGTCATCGGCACCGGCGTCATTTCCGCCGCGGCGGGCCTGTCCATGGCGCTTGGCGCCTTCATCGCCGGCCTGCTGCTGGCGGAAACCGAATATCGCCGCGAGATCGAAGTCACCATCGAGCCGTTCAAGGGCCTGCTGCTCGGCCTGTTCTTCGTGTCGATCGGCGCGAGCCTCGACCTGTCGCAAGTCTGGGCCGCCCCCGGCCAGACCCTCGGCGTCGCCGCCGGCCTGATCCTGCTGAAGATGCTGACGATCTATCTGACCGGGCGGATGATGCAGCTCAATGCCTCGGTGGCGCGCGAGACGGCCTTCCTGCTCGCGCCCGGCGGCGAATTCGCTTTCGTCATGATCGCCGCCGCCATCGCCGCGAAAGTCGTGCCCGGCCCCATCGGCCACTCGGCCATGGTCGCCGTCACCTTGTCGATGTTCGCCATTCCGCCGCTTGCCGCCCTGGCGCAGCGCCTCGCGCCGCCGAAGGTCGAGACGGATATCGACGTCTCGATCGCGCCAAACCCCGATGACGGACCGAGCCGCGTGCTTGTCGTCGGATACGGCCGCGTCGGCCGGCTCGTCGGCGAAATGCTGGCGCGCCATGACATTCCTTACGTCGCCTGCGACGGCGACGCGCGCGTCGTCTCGCTCGAACGCAAGTCGGGCGCGCCAGTCTATTGGGGCAACGCCGCGCGGCCGGAATTTCTGGATAAGCTCGGCCTGTCCAAGGCGCGCGCCCTGGTCGTGACCATGAATGCGCCGACCGCCATCGAGGAAATCGTCGCCCACGCGCGCGCCGCGCGGCCTGACCTGACGATCATCGCCCGCGCCCGCGACGCCCATCACGCCACGCTGCTCTACAAGCTCGGCGTCAGCGATGCGATCCCCGAAACCATCGAGGCGAGCCTGCAATTGTCGGAGGCCGTGCTCGTCGATCTCGGCGTGCCGATGGGTTACGTCATCGCCTCGATTCACGAGAAGCGCGACGAGTTCCGCAAGATCCTGCGTCCGCCGGGCGCCGAGGGCGCGCCCCGCCACGCCATCCGCATGTCGACGCGCGTCAAGGACATGTCCAAGGCCAAGAAGCCGGAGGCGCAAAAGAAAACGCCGGAGGCGGACGCCCCCGGCGCGATGTCGTGAATTCTCTGGCCTGCCGAAGCGTCGGTCAGTTCAGCGGCGCGACAACGAAGCGCACGTCGCCCTGTGCATTGGCGACGAGCAGCAGCGCCGATTTCTTGCCGGCGTCCTTCATCGCTTTCGCCTTGGAGATCAGCGCGTCGGCGCCCGTCACCGGCTCCTGATTGATCTCGACGATCACGTCGCCGGCCTGCACCTTGTCGGCGACAGACGAGTCGCGATCGATCTCGGTGACGACGGCGCCGGCCTTCACCGAATCCTTGATCTGATATTTCTGCCGCAGGCTGTCGTTGAGCGTCGAGAACGACAGGCCCATCGACTTCTGCACCGCGCTCTTGGCCGGCGCGTCGGCATCCTTGCCGCCATTGCGCTCGTTGGCGGCGATTTTCTCGCCGTCCTCGAGCCGGCCGAGCGTGACCGACTTCGTCACCTCCTTGCCGTCGCGCATGACGACGACATCGACCGCCTTGCCGACGGGCGTCGCGGCGACGATCTTCGGCAGGTCGCGCGATTCCTTCACGTCCTTGCTGTCGAAGCGCACGATGACGTCGCCAGTCTTCAGGCCGGCCGGCTTGGCGGGGCCGCGATCGTCGACGCCGGCGATCAGCGCGCCGCGGGCCTTGCCGAGGCCGAGGCTTTCGGCGATGGCGTCATCGACATTCTGGATGCGCACGCCGAGCCAGCCGCGCCGCGTTTCGCCGAACTCGCGCAACTGGTTGATGACCGGCACGGCCGTCGCGGAGGGCGAGGCGAAACCGATGCCGATGGAGCCGCCCGACGGCGACAGGATGGCGGTGTTGATGCCAATCACCTCGCCGGCCATGTTGAACAGCGGGCCGCCGGAATTGCCCTTGTTGATGGAGGCGTCGGTCTGGATGTAATTGTCGTAGGGTCCGCTGTCGATGTTGCGGTTGCGGGCCGAGACGATGCCCGCCGTCACCGTGCCGCCGAGGCCGAACGGATTGCCGACAGCCATCACCCAGTCGCCGACGCGCATCTTGTCGCTGTCGCCGAACTTGACCGCCTTCAGCGGCTTTTCCGGCTTCACGCGCAGCACCGCCACGTCGACCTTGGCGTCCTTGCCGAGAACTTCGGCCTTCAGCTTCTGGCCGTCGTTGAAGATCACCGTCACTTCCGTGGCGTCGGCGATGACGTGATTATTGGTGATGACGATGCCGGCGGCGTCGATGACGAAGCCCGAGCCGAGCGAATTGGACTTGCGCGCGCGCGGCGGCTCCTCGCCGCCCGGCGCGCCGGGTCCGCCGCGCTGGCCGCGCCGCTTGAAGAATTCCTCGAACAGGTCGTCGAACGGCGTGCCGGGCCCAAGCTGCGGCAGGCCATGCGTGCGACGCTCTTCGATTTTCTGCGTCGCCGAGATGTTGACCACCGCGTCGCTCACCTGTTCGGCGAGATCGGCGAAGGATTCGGGCGCGCGCGCGGCCGCGGCCTGCGGCGCGAGAACCGCCAAAGGCGCCGCGCCGGCGCCGAGCACGAGCGCCAGAGCCAGCACGCTGGAGCGAACCGCCGGAACTTTCATTGCGAAACCCATCTGATGTCCCCTGCCTCGGGCGATGCGCCGCCGCCCAGAAATTCGCATTCATTCGATTGAAAAAGAAGGGCGTCATTACGGCGCCCTTCCCTGATGTCGTCAGCGCGCCGGCGCGGCCTGCGGCTTCTCGGCCGAGTTGAAGTACTGGAAGAATTCCGACTTCGGGCTCAGCACCATGCGCGTCGCGCCCGGCTTGAGGCCGGCCTCGTAGGCCTGCATCGAGCGGTAGAAGGCGAAGAAGTCCGGATCCCTGCCGTAAGCCTCGGCGAAGATGCGGTTGCGGTCGCCTTCGCCCTCGCCGCGGATCTGGTCGGCCTTGCGGGTCGCCTCGGCGCGGATGATCGTCGCTTCGCGGTCAGCCTTCGAGCGGATTTCCTGGCTCGCCTGCTGGCCTTGAGAGCGGATGTCCGTCGCCTGCTGCACGAATTGCGACTTCATGCGGTCAAACACGGCGTTCGACGCCTGAGCCGGCAGATCGACGCGGCGCAGCCGCACATCGACGATGGCGACGCCGAACTGCTTGGCCTCGGCGTCGACTTCCTTGGCGATTTCGGCCGTCACCGCCGGGCGGTTGGACTTGACGATATCGACGAAGGAGGACGAGCCGATGACGCGGCGCGCCGCCGACATGACGATCGTGCCAAGACGGTTTTCCGCCGCCGCGATCGAGCCCACCGCCTGATAGAACTTCAGCGGATCGACGATCTTGTAACGCGCGAAGGCGTCGACCGCGAGGCGCTTCTGTTCCGACGAATCCGCCTTCTGGTCGGCGGTGATCATCTCTTCGCCGTCGGGCTTGGCCGGGCCCGGCACGTCGAGATCGAGCACGCGGTTGTCGACGAGCACCACCGTATCGATCAGCGGCACCTTCATGTGCAGTCCGGGCTGGTTGACGATGCGCACCGGATCGCCGAGGCGCAGGATCAGCGCCTGCTGCACCTGCGACACCTGATAGAACGTGCCGCTGGCGAGGAAGGCGATGGCGCCGAGGACGACGAGAACGGGAAGACCGAACTTCATTTGGAGCCTCCCGACTTCATCGCAGGCAGCGGCAGATAGGGCACGACCGGCTGGCCGGAGCCCGACTGATCAAGAATGGTCTTGTCCATGCCTTCCAGCACGCGCTCCATGGTTTCCAGATAGAGGCGCTTGCGGGTGATGTCGGGCGCCTTCTTGTATTCGTCGTAGACCTTGAGGAAGCGCGCCGCCTGACCCTGCGCCTCCGCCACCGTCGACTGCTTGTAGGCTTCAGCCGACTGCGTGATGCGCGCCTCGTCGCCGCGCGCCGCCGGAATGATCTGGCTCTGGTAGGTGCGCGCCTCGTTCTGCAGGCGGCTGTAGTCCTGTTGCGCGGCGTTGACGTCGTTGAGCGCCTCGCGCACCTGCACCGGCACGTCGGGCTTGCGCAGCAGGATCTGCGTCACCTGCACGCCGGCGCCATAGGAGTTCAGCGCCTTCTGCATCAGCGCCTGCACTTCGACAGCGATCTGGTTCTGCTTCGAGGTGATGTCGCCGATGTCGTTGTTGCGGCCGATGACCTCGCGCATGGCGCTTTCGGCCACGGCGCGGATGGTGCCTTCGGGGCGCGCCAGATTGAAGACGAAATCCTGCGGCCGGTCGGGCTGGATCATCCAGAACACCGTGAAGTCGATGTCGACGATGTTCTCGCCGCCGGTGAGCATCAGGCTTTCATTGGTGACCATGCGCGGTCCACGCCGCGTCTCTTCGACGCGCGCGCCGATTTCGATGGCGTTGACCGCCGTGACGCGCGGCTTGACCACATGGCCGATCGGATAGGGCCAGTTCCAGTTCAGGCCCGGCTGCGTGCGGCCGGTGTATTTGCCGAACACCTGATTGATGCCGATCTCGTCAGGGCGCACCGTGTAGAAGCCCGAGAGCCCCCACAGCGCCAGCGCCGCCAGCGCCAGCAGCGCCGTCGTCGCGCCGCCGAGCGCGCCGCCGCCGGGCATCATCTGCTTCAGCTTGTCCTGACTGCGACGCAGCAATTCCTCGAGATCGGGCGGGTTCGGCGGCACGTTCGGCCCCTGGCCCCACGGCCCCTGATTGCCGGGCTTCCAAGGCCCGCCGCCTCCCCCTTGACCTGTCCAGGGCATAGAAACCTCGCCTTCCCCTCGATGCGCCGCGCGCGCGGCGCGTCTGAACCATTTCGAATTGCGCCAACCTTTATAGACGACGCAACAGAGGCGTGCGACCTGTCGGCCGCCGCCTCTGCCTAAGCGACTTAGGTACGGTTAAGAGCAAATTCAACGCCGGTTTTTGCGCCGGTAGGTCACAAAAGCGCAATCGGCGTCGTCATTCGCTCCCCTCGGCGGCGTTTCGCGGGCGATTTCCTCCCATTGCGTCCAATCGACGTCCGGGAAAAAAGCGTCGCCCTGCGGCGCAAGGTCGACATGCGTCAAAACCATCCGCTGCGCCCGGTCGAGCAGCGCCGCATAAAGCTGGCCGCCGCCGGCGAGGATGATTTCGTCCGCGCCCATCGCCTCGGCGCGCGCCTGCGCCAGCTCCAGCGCCGCGTCGAGCGACGCCGCGACATGCACGCCCGCCGGCGCGGCCCAGGCGCGATCGCGCGTCACGACAATCGTTTCGCGTCCCGGCAACGGCTTGCCGATCGATTCGAATGTCTTGCGGCCCATGATCATCGGCTTGCCGAGCGTGACCGCCTTGAAATGTTTCAGGTCGCTCGACAGCCGCCACAGCAGGGCGTTGTCGGCGCCGATCGCGCCGTTGCGCGCGACGGCCGCGACGAGCGCGAGATCGGCGCTCACGGCGTCGCCCGTTCTTCATGCGCCAGCCGCCAATAGCCCTCCGGGCCCAGCGTGCAATGCAGCCAATCGTCCATCACGCGCGCGCCGGTCGAGCGATAGAAGCCGAGCGCCACATCGTCCCAGTTGCGCGCGATCCATTCGAGGCTCGACAGGCTCTCCGTAACGCAGCGGCGCGCCAGATGCGCCATCGCCGCCCGCGCCAGTCCCTTGCCGCGATGGCTTTCGCGGACGAAAATTTCCTTCAGCATCAGGCTGCGCCGCCCGCGCACGCTGGAGAAGGAATAGTGCCAGCAGACGAAGCCGACAGGCTCGCCCCGCCATTCGATGAATTCGACGAAGGCGCGCGGATGCGGCTCGAACAGCGCCGCCTCCAGCCCCTCTTCCGTCGCCTCCAGAACGCCGGCTGCGCTGTCGCCGGCGGCGAAGTCGCGCACCAGCGCCATCAGCATCGCCATGTCGGCGGGCTGAACCATCCGCATGGAAATCGACGCTTCCGTCAGCTTGTCCCTCGACATCGCTTCCCCCCTGTCAGACGGCGACCGGCGCCTTGATGGCAGGCGCCGGATCATATCCGACAAAAGCGATGTCGTCATAAGCAAAGGCGAAGAGATCGCGCACGTCACTGCTCAATTTGAGCTGGGGCAAGGCTTTCGGCTGCCGCGCCAACTGCTCGCGCGCCTGATCGAGGTGGTTGAGATACAGATGCGCATCGCCGAATGTGTGGACGAACTCGCCCGGCGCCAGCCCGGCGACATGGGCGATCATCTGGGTCAGCAACGCATAACTTGCGATGTTGAACGGAACGCCGAGAAAGACATCGGCCGAGCGCTGGTAAAGCTGGCAAGACAGCCGGCGCACGCCGTCGGCATGTTCGGCGACATGGAACTGGAACAGGCAATGGCACGGCGCGAGCTTCATCGCCGGAATGTCGGCCGGGTTCCAGGCCGAAACCACCAGCCTGCGCGAGAACGGATTGTTCCGGATGTCGTGCAGCAGATCGACGATCTGGTCGATGACGCGGCCGTCGGGCGCTTCCCACGAGCGCCATTGCCGGCCGTAGACCGGGCCGAGATCGCCGTTCGCATCGGCCCATTCGTCCCAGATGCTGACGCCGTTGGCCTTGAGATAGGCGATGTTGGTGTCGCCTTTCAGGAACCACAGCAATTCATGCACGATCGACTTCAGGTGCAGCTTTTTCGTCGTGACGAGCGGAAAGCCCTGCGCCAGGTCGAACCGCAATTGCCGGCCGAACACCGAGAGCGTGCCCGTGCCGGTGCGGTCCTCCTTGCGGACGCCATTGGCGAGAATATCGGCGAGAAGGTCGAGGTAAGCGCGCATGGATCCGTCTTCATGAAAGCGCGCACTTTACCCCGATTCTGACACGCGCGTCGCCTGCCTGTGGACAACCGCTCAGACCGCCACGCTCTTGCGATAGATGTGCCAGGTGCCGTGCCCGAGCGCCGGCATGGCGATGAGCAGGCCGAGCAATCCGGTCAGGATCGAGAAGGCCATCAGCAGGGCGATGAGGAAGGCCCAGGCGAACATCTGCAGCGGATTGGCGACGACAACCTTGAGGCTCGTCAGCATGGCGGTGACGAAATCGACGTCGCGGTCGAGCAGCAATGGGCAGGACACGACCATGATCGAGAACATGAAGAAGGCGACGATCGCGCCGAGCAGATTGCCGACGAGGAAAAACGCCTGGCCCTTCGGCGTGGTGAAGATCAGCACCGCCATGTCGGCCAGCTTCGGGATGTTGAGACCGTAAAAGAACAGGTAGACGAAAAAGGCGAAATCGAGCCAGATGATCAGGCCGAACACGGTGACGAGGCACATCCAGCCGAGATCGCGCCCGCCGCTGGCCTTCACCGAGCCCAGCACCGCGCCGAAGCTCAACGGCTCGCCGCTCTCCTGCCGGCGGCTGACCTCGTAAAAGCCGGCGGCGACGAAAGGCCCGATCAGCGCGAAGCCCGTCAGCAACGGATAGGCGAAATAATAGAAGCCCGCCGCATTGGCGAAGGCGAGGATGGTCCAGCCGCCGAGCATGTAGAGCGCGCTGAACGCCAGCCCGAATTGCGGCGCGGCGCGAAAGTCGCGCCAGCCGGCCTTCAGCGCCCAATAAACGTCGTCCTTGCCTAGCTTGAGAACCTTCGGCGTGACGCGCGCGATGCTGCCGGTTGCCGCGATCGTGGCTGAATCTGACATGGCGTTCCTCCCCAAGAACCCTGCAAGGCTAGAATGCATGCTTGATATAAAGCAAGCGTCCAAAAGACCGGGGAGATTGACGCCTTGCGACGACGCGGCCCTTTCGCTCGGCGCGCGAAGCACCTATATTCGTTTTGCCGCTTCACGGCGGCTATGGCGATAAACGATGCCGAAATAAGCTCTTCGGACCCGGGGGCGGTACCCGGCGCCTCCACCAAAGCCCGCTCAGGCGGGTTTTGGCGGGGGCGAAATAGGTTCGACGGGGAGTGTAAAGGGTTGTCTTTCGCCCGGCATGATACC
>ERZ1645192.4688-NODE-4688-length-10771-cov-16.152482_pt1 | contig 10771 bp, 11 predicted proteins | sample MGYA00575354_ERZ1645192 | MGnify/ENA primary metagenome ERZ1645192 (study PRJEB40844, sample SAMN11349763) | freshwater sediment metagenome | isolation source: river sediment | host: Sediment | place: India: Faizupur Khadar , New Delhi | collected 2017-02-21 ...
ATTGAAGTATGCGCCTCTCCCATGAAAACTGGATAAGGCAATAAGGTGAATTGTATTCTGCTGGGGAACTATAATGCTGACTTTCGAATAGCAATCATTGATTCTCAGAGTTGCGGCCAAGTGTGACTCGCAGGTGAATGATGCAAGACGTGACCATTCCCTAAAATTAAAACATCGATGATGGATTTATCCTATGATGTTCTTCCTGAAGTCGAGCATTTAGTAATTTTGGCTGTCTTACACCCTTTCGAAACAGTAATCTTTACTGAATCTTCACAAACTTAATCAGCCTAAAGTAGTATTTACACACTCACCTTTCCGTTGTAAGAGTATCCAACTTTTTTCCACATAATGTTAGATAAAATCAAAACTGAATAGGAGGGAAGAATTTTGAAAAGAACATCTTTTATTGTTGGGATCGGAATGATTGTGACGTTTTTATGTGTTTCATTGATTGGCTGTGCGACAATGTTTACTGAAAAAACGCAACAACTTTCTTTTAAGACAAAACCAGCTGGAGCTGAAGTAGCGTTGGGCGTTCAAACATGTATATCTCCGTGCACTATGGTCGTCCAGAAAGGGAAATTAAATCTACATGTAATGGTGACAAAAGACGGATATAGAGCACAATCAACGGTTTTATCTCCTAATGTTGAACCTTGGTTCTGGGCTAATTTTGCAAATCTTGGTTTTGGAATGATTGTTGATGTTATAACAGGTACAGCGATAAAATACGAACCTGAGTATTATATTCCGCTTTCAAGAAACTAGGTTTTGGCATTCATAGTCTGGATTCGGAAAGCGTTATTTATTTCTATGATTTCAGATTGGCTATAGATTTTTCCCTTGAAACGTATTTTAGTTTCTAATCCAATATGATGAGAATTATTTTATTGGCGAGGGGATATGCGTCGTTTTGCTGATCATTAGGATAATAACGTAAAGGCGAACGGGTCAAGTCTTTGTTTAGATTATTGTACCATAATGTTTTCAAAATGGCACGAATCCAAGGCCAATTAGTTAAATGGTCTTGGATTGCTGATTTGTTAGCCGCCATCCCTCGGCCACCCCCAGTTCAACTTGGCTCGTTGAACTGCTTCGTTACTTAATAAAAACTTGATGCATCTGAAATGTAGTGCAAGGTCAGGACTGCACAGGTATAATCGGATGAATCATAAAAAGCACTGTCAGGCAGGTCTAATAAATTATTCGTAAGGCAGAGAAGGTTATCAGTGCTACTTTTATGAAGATATTTACCAAATATATAAAAACATTTTTCCTGATTGTATTTTTATTTATTATCTCTAACTGTGCTCAGTCTAGGCCTATCCCTTCACAGGCGATGGACTTCGAAAGTGGTATGCAATTGCTGGCGGCCAGCCTTGCAGATCAACTGGAGAGATCAAACATCGGTAACGTACTGAACAAGGTTGTCATCAATCCTATAACGCAACAGAAGCAATTGAAGAAAATTGTTATCGATCCTTTTGTTGATGTCGAATCCGGCTATCCAGTCAAAGTTAATGCGAAAATCAAGGACATCATGACAAAAGAAATCGGAAAGCGATTCGCAATCACTGGAGTGATGGAGCCGGAGAATCTAGAAGTTTCTGAATATGTCCTGAATGGTATGGTGACGATTGAGAAAAAAGTGGGAAAGCAGGGAAATATTTACAAAGTAAATGCATCCGTCTTCGAAAAAGCCTCAGGGAAAGTGCTGGCATCCGCTGCATTGCGCGTCAGTGGATTCGACACAACCCCTATGGATATCTATAAGGACAGCCCCGTGTACCTGAAAGGCAAAAGTTATGAGCAACATATGTCGTCTGTTAAAAGAATGCCAAATGAAGAAGTTAATCAGGAATACCAAAACAGATTGGCGATAAAAGCTATGCTTGTCAAAGGTGATTTATTATACGAACAACGCGAGTTTAAAAAATCCCTGACCTATTACAATCAGGCAGCGGGAAGCCAAACCAGCCAACCGATGGAAGTGCTGAATGGCCAATACACCAACCTTGCAAAACAGGAACAATGGGCGGAAGCAGAAGAAGTTTATGGCAAACTGGCTGCAGCCAGTGTTCATGAAACGAATGACGTAACAAGCAAGATCACGTTTGGCCCAAATTCTAAGCAACCTTTAGCCAATAAGGCCTTACAGCACAATATCTATATGAAAAAGATTGCTAATCTTGTTTCAGCTAATCGCTCCTGTACTATTAAAATCATCGGGCACTGCAGCAGGACCGGATCAGCAACTTATAATGATAATTTATCATTGCAGAGGGCTGCATGGATTCAGAAACAAATGGCAACTTATGCTCCGGAGATCATGAATAAATCGCAAATCCTTGGCCGTGGTTTCCGGGAGAATATTGTCGGTACGGGAGCGGATGATTTAACTGATGAAATTGATCGACGCGTTGAGTTTAGATTTAACAATTGCAATTAAAAATTCTTATCTGATTGCGTTCATTAGGAGAACATATTTTAAATTGAAAATCCATAAGCGACGCCATCATATCTGCAAAAAATTTTCACCCACCATTCTAGTTTTTTTTATCTTTGTAGGTTTGCCTGTCATGAGTTGGGCAAACATTGTTACTTATACCCATACAGTGCGGCAACCGTTCAATGGCAGCCAATCCCCTGATGATGCCAGAACAGCGGCAATAGCCAAGGCTAAGCGTGAGGTGCTGGAAAAAGCAGGCACCTATCTCGACAGTGTAAAAATTGTAAAAGATCGTCAGTTGGTTCAAAATCAGATTACCGCCCTTAGCGCCGCCATTCTGCAAGCAGAAATAATTTCGCAGAAAAACTACGTTGAGGGTGAAACCTTTGGGATAGAAATCGAGGCCAAAGTTAGTGTTGATACGGCTACTCTGGAAGATAGGATCAACAATTTTCTAAAAGATCAGTCGGCATTGGCAAGGGCTGAACGGCTTGAGAAGCGTGAAAAAGAGTTGCTTGCGAAGGTCAAGGAACTGGAGAAACGAAGTGCGCCGTTGGATGCAGCGAAAACAAAAAGCAGCGAAGCAGAACAGCAGAGAGGAAAGCTAACCAAAGAATTTGCTGAAGTCAGCAAAAAGCTTACGGCCGTCGAGGCCAATAGAAGGGCGATGGCCCTTTGGGACCAAGGGAAATACTCCAATCCGGAAAAGGCACTGGCATATCTTAATGAAGCCATTCGCAAAGATGATCATTTTGCCGAAGCCTTCAACAACAGAGGAATTGCTCTGGCCGACCTCGGACAATGGCAACAGTCGATTCAAGACTATGACAGAGCCATAAACCTTGAACCGCGCTTTAGCGATGCCTTTAACAATAGAGGGTCAGCGTATGCAAACCTGGGAGAAATGCAAAAAGCCATCCAGAATTTTGATCAGGCAGTGAAACTGAATCCGAGCAACGCCGTATTTTATTTTAATAGAGGCACAGGGTATGCAAATCTCGGTCAATTCGAGACTGCCTGCCGTGACCTGGACAAGGCTATCGAGTTGGACCCAAAAGATATTTCCGTGCGCACAAGCCGTGGAATTGTTCTCTTTAAATCTGATTTGTATCAGGAGGCAATCAGCGATTTTGACCAAGTCATAGATCTTCAGGCAAATGATGCAAAGGCCTATAAGTATCGGGGTCTCTGTTATCTGATGCTTGGGGAGCAGAAAAGCTTTTGTTCTGATCTGGAATCCGCCTGTAAATATGGAGATTGCGAGGGACTAGAGAAAGTGAAAAATGACGGATACTGCAAATAATTATAATTTTAGCTTGTATCACAATAAAACTGAAAGTTAAAAAAATATTTTAAGGAGGTTTTTGTTATGCTTTGCAAACGTTTGTTCTTATCAATTGTTTTATTGTTCTGTCTGTTATTCCTACCGTTGGGCAACTATAATGCATTCTCTGGGGAAAATGAGGGCAGCGTTAAAGGCACCGTACATAAAAATTCAGCAACAGGGCCGAAACTTTCAGGAGTTAAAGTAAAATGCGGTGGAGAAAGTGACAAAACAGATGATAATGGGAAATTTAAGATTAAGGGTATAAAGAAAGGCGAACATACGATTAAATTTTCTAAAGATGGTTATGAAAACTATGAAAGGAATGTGAAAATTAAAGCCGGACAAACAACCAATATCGGCGACCGGTGGTTGGTTAAGAAATCGTCAGCCAGTGCAACTTCCGGATCCGGTTCCTGCCCCAGCGGCAACGGACTCTATTGCGGCGATTCAGGCAAGGGACAGAATACAAATTACCTTTATCAGTGCACTAATGGATCATATTCGTTGAAAAGTCCTTGCAGCAGTGGTTGTCAGAGAAATGCAGCAGGGAAAGACGATAGCTGCAAAGCAGCACCCGACTCCACTCCGACACCAGTTCCCGTGCCATCCTCTTCACAGTCCGTCGGTTCTGTAAAATATAAACCAAATTTTAAGAGTACAGCATATACAGCCCAAAATCCTTTTTATAAAGGATACGAGGGCCATTGTACTTGGTTCGCTTGGGGTAGAGCAGTTGAATTAATGGGTAATACAGGACTCCCTCGTAGCAATGCCTGTGAATGGTGGACGCAAGCATCTCAAAAAAAAGGACAATCACCAAGAAGAAACTCAATCGCAGTTTGGTGGTCTGGAACAGAATGTGATCCTAAAAGCGGCAAATATGGTCACGTGGCATATGTTGAAGATGTATTTAGTGATGGCAGCATAGTGATAAATGAAGCCAATTATAGTCCTACATCATTTAAAGGCGAAGGTTATGAAAGTCAAAAGAGTAATCCAACAAAGCTATCAAGTGCTCAGATAAAAACACATCTAAAATATTTTAAGGGTTATATATATTTAGACTAATGATATTTGAAGGATAATAACATGAATAGGTGTATTAAAAAGTTAAATTATAAGTACATACTTTTAGGGATTTTTATAACCTCCGTTGTACTTATTTTCAGTTGTGCACCCGCCACCATTTCCGATGTTCGCACGGGCATCGGACAGGAATACCATGTGCTGAAACTTCCGGTCATGCAGCATAACATAGGTTCGGAATGGTCGAAAAAATTCGGAGCCACCGGAAAGGGGATGCTGACCGAGGATAAAATCAAGGTGGAAAAATCTTTAAAGCGCTTGGATCGAGGTACTGCAAACCAGGTGGCTGCGGGTATTTCCGCTTTGAGCGAGACAGGAGTAAGCGGCGGCGTAGGAGTCGGCGGCGACGTTTTGAAGCAAATCAACCTCCATGGCCTGCAGATTGTAAAGCCGGTTGCCATCGGCTACATTCCTTTCAAACCAGGAATTACGTATGTGACGGAAGCGTTGAGGTTGGAGGGCTTCGCCATTGACAACGACAAAAGGATCAAACTGCAAATCGGCGCGTCGGGGCATGGCGACTCGAACAACCCGGTTTCGGCAGGCTTTGAAGCGGGGAAAGCTGATAACAGCGGATACGGAGGTGAAGGTTTGGTTATCGGCTACATTCTGCAGATGGTTGACAGCAGTTCTTATACCAAACAGAAATATGGGCCTACCGTATTGGCTCTGAATGGGGGCCGTGTTTCCGTTGGGGCGGCCAACGTGTTGGCGGGCGCATCCTACGAGAAGACTGTTGCCGGATCGGGAAAATCACTGCCCAAGAATCTCTTCTGGGCGTGCAAAAAGGCGGCCAGTAAGAAAGACGCAATCAGCGCCGCCTGGGTGATAACGCTCAACATCACAGGCGATGAAAAGAAGACGCTGAAAATCGCCTTTCCGGCCCATCCGGAAATTGAGGATTGCAACGAGTTTGAAAGTGTGATCGTCACCGGTATCAACTCCGTCACTGATCAGATCGAGCGGACGGTTGCTCGGATTATTGTTGACCGGTCATATGTCAATGAGATGCTCGATCCGCTGGAGTTTAAAGCAACGTTAACCGCTACAAAGGAATCTTTCACGGTAAAAACCGTTCCACCGGATTTATAATTAGGGGAGGCGCAAATGTTTGAGAAAGTATACTGCAAATATCTTTCCATGATCATTATCCCCTTACTGGCAATTATGCTTCTTGTGCCGACAGTGATGGCGAAGAGTCCTGTGATTATCCGATATGATGCGCATCTGATGGAAAAGGACGTCCGGATTAACCTGGCATGGCAGTCCGATGAACCTATCGTGAAAATTATTGCCTCGGCCGGCAAGGAACAGGTGGTCATTGTGGATAATATAGACAATGAACGGAATGAAGGTGGATACAGCGGCGAGATCGATATTGTTGTTCCCGCTTATCTCTATAACGCCTCAGGCGAGCGCACCTTATACATGAGCAGCCAAAGCTCCAGTGTATTCCAGCAGCGCAGCACGGAGATGTATGCGAATTCGTCATCTCCGCATAATGAAGCTATCCAGTACACGGTGCAGATTGTGGATGAAGTCAATCAAAGAAGCATCCTCGTGAAGGATAAAGTCAGACGAATTGAGCCGAGCCGTCCGCATGAAGCGCAAAAGCCAATTCAAAAGTCAACCATCAATACAGTAACCATTAACACGAAAGATCCCTTGAACACCGCGCTTAATACGACGATCGGCCTGGCTGGTAAGATCGGTCAGACACCAATAGTAAAGAATGTCACAGTGAAAAGCTGGACGGAAAACCGTGTTTCCATTGGTTTTGAAGCAACCGGCAGCAAAGGAATTGACAAGGTTGCTTTTGAGGTGCGGGATGCACGTGGTAATGTTACTAATCAAAGCACGATTTCATGCGATTCAGAAAAATCATGCACGAAACAATCAGAACCGTTTCCGTTAACGAAGGGTAATTATACAATTTCCGTCGTGGCTACGGATATTGAAAAAAATAAGTCGAATACCATAGAACAGGAATTTCAATTTGCAGGAAACACTGACTCTGCCCAACAGACCAGTAAAACAAAGCCTGAGACGGAAACCCAGAAAACAGAGTCTGTTTCTTCTTCGACAAGCGATTCAGACGGTGACACTTATGAAAAAGAGTAAATGGCTCAATATCCGAATTATGTCGATCTTTATTCTTGCTTTGCTCTTAAGTGTAATGTCTGTTGAATGGTGCGGCGCTCAGAATATAACAAAGGTCAACTGGATCGAGGGATATGTCAGCGCCATCGGACACGGATACCAGAAGAAAACAGGCGGTCCGATGGACATTGATAATGCCGTCAGCGCAGCCAAAATCGTGGCTCAAAGTGACCTGTTGGAAGCCATCAAAGGCGTCAAAATCGACCGGCAAACCGCAGTCAGCGATATTATGGAAGAAAAGACGGAAACATCGGTGCGCGTTCAAGGTTTTTTGCGCAACGCTGTGATGTTTGGTGAGCCGCAGATTAAAGAAGAAGGTCTTTTTGTGGTTGCTGAAGTTGAGATGCGGGTCTGTCTCCATGACAACAGCGCAGGATGTAAAGCGTTACAGCCTTTAACAAGTGTGTTGCCAAAATTAACGGGCAGTAAAGACCTTAAGGACACTTCCTGTGATTTATTGCCAAATCTCTCTTCTACCCAGGAGATACTGCCGCGGATTTCCTATGACACAACCAAACCTCTCGAGATGATCATAATAAATCTTGGCGGGAAACCTTTTAATACTGGCTCCAAGGATTTTGCAATAGGCTTTGAACCGATAAGTGGACAAAACTGTTCGGTCTATACGCCTGACAAGGTTGATCCAGTTATTCGTCGGGATCGGGGGACCGCGGAAGTGTTTCTGCGCGTTTCCGATGCCGAATATAGATACGGCAAAAATGTTCTCACCGTTGCAGTAATATCGATCAACTATGACAATTATATCATCATTGACAGGAAGGATGCCTACTTGATCAATCTGATTAATGACCAGGCCAAAAATGAGATATTCCGCAATGCTAAAATTGGAATTGCTGTGCATTAATCACAGTGCTCTCTGACGAAATGAGGAGTTTTATAGCACTGTTTAATCAAATAACAAATGAAATGGAATATGATCATATGCATTATGCTAAAAGTATTATATTATGTAATTGAATTCTCTTGCTTTTCAAATTTAAGAATTGTAAACAAACAGACATTGATAATAACAAAAACTCCTGAAAGGAAGAAATCATTATGAAAAAATCATTATTTAATGCAACAATCGGAATGTTGGTGGCGTTTTTAAGTATTTCTTTAACAGGTTGTGCTGCTCTCATAGATAACAAAGTGAAAAATTTTACTGCATCACAGATTGGCTGTCCTGCAGAAGAAATAATAGTTAAAGATTTCGCATTAAGCACTGAGACATGGATTGCAGAGTGTCGCGGTGTAAAATATTATTGCTCAAGTACATCCTGTACAAAAGCATTGAAGTAGTTTAGTTTCTCAGTAACAAACTTCGAGCTTTCTTGATAAGAATATTATTTGATATCGTTACAAGTTTATACCGTTGACGATACAATGGAAAGTTATATTAGTTTAAAAGGTGTATTAATCACACAGAAGTTGGATCCGTTAGATAATATTCATAGGCATGCATAGGACTTTAATGCTAGAAGTTACTTTGTTTCAATCCTTAATACTCAATTTTAACAACGACACGCCAATCAACATTCGTAGGTGTAATGAATGGCCAGGCTTTTTTTCAGTACCTTGACTTTGTTTGATTTGAAAAGAAGCAATAGAGGGGAAAAGGTTTCATAAAAAACGACAGCCCCATCACTTATAAACGGCGATGGAGCTGTCATTTCAGTAGAAGTCAGGAGAATCTTTTCTGCTTTAGATTTCCCGTTCAATATTGAGATTAATCAAACGTAAAAGCGTCCGGACGCGATGATCGGCGGATCCTCATGATCGATTGCGTAAATGATATCCTTGTTCATTTCCGCTTTAATGAGGTCAACCACCGGGCGTCGCTTATTCTGAAGTTTGGCAAAATTCATGACCTCGTCCATCAACTGGTCAATGTGGCAGGCCTTGGTAATAATATGATGCTCTTCGCATTCCTGCGCGGCGCAACGTTTTCCGGTCAGCACCATCTCATCGAGTTTGTAACGCGGAATGGCCTTCTTCATGGCCGTCATCATGCCCGGCAGAAACGGAATACCCAGATCGACTTCCGGAAAGCACATAAAGCCCCGGTCCGACCGCATGAAACGAAAATCAAAGTAGCAGCACATGATCGCGCCGCCGGCGAAAGCATGCCCGGTCATCGCGACAATCGTGGGCATGGGATACAGCGCAATTTTTCGGAAAAGCGCCATCATGTTTTCAATAAATTTTTTTGCCGTTGCCGCATCGTTTTTCTGCATAATCGGCATCAGCCACTCCAAGTCAATCCCGTTGCTGAAGATTTTTGCATCTGCGCCGCGCACGACCAGGACATTGGCGTTCGTCTCTTTTTCAATGTGATTCAATGCGTCCGTAAACTTTTGCAGGAAATCCAGATTCAAACGGTTTTCCCCTTCATTCAACGTAACAACGGCCACCTGGCCTTCCATCTTAATTTCAATCGGCATAATTTTTCTTCTTTCTTATTATTTTTTTACTGTCCAAGACAGTTTGTATGTTACCCTATATACAGCCCAGCGTAAGTTCTATCCTGTTCATGAAATATTTTCAATACTATTTTGACGTTTGCGGGGGCAAAATATTTTCGTGTAACCTGGAGCGCCCTCGCGTCACCTTCAGGTGATGAGGGCACCAGGTTATTGCCCCCTGATTTATTTATCCTTTCTTTTCCAGCGCCTGCCTGGCTTCTTCCTTGGACTGAAAGATGTGTGGCGCAAGATGCCTTTTTTTCAGTTCGTCCCCCAGTTTCATACGTAGAAAAGCGCTGGTCGTGTAACGGGTCACGTCACTGTAATATTCGGACACCACGAATTTGACCATTTTAATGTATTCATCTTCCAGTTCCGGGACAATCGAGAAGTTGTCATAGTTGACTATCGTCTTCACGCGCTTGCCCAGCGGGGCGCAGATTTTCGTAACCTGCGAGCGGATCGCCTCGATATCGTTTTTGGTCTTAACGGCCAATCCTTCAAAATTGACATAAAAAATATTGGTTGTTGGATCGTAGGTGAGCCGCTCATTAATCGGAATGCTTAAGAGGTCGTCTTTCAATCCCATCGGCGCCGGCTTAAAAATCCGTTCATCCATCAAGCGGACGTTTTTAATGATGGGTTTAAATTCCATCTGCAACAGAATGTCTTTTTCCAGATCGACACCGGGGGCGATTTCGATAAGCTCTACACCTTTTCTCGTCAGTGTAAAGACACACCGCTCCGTGACGTAATAAACTAATTGATTGCCTTGCTGCGCGGTTTTGCCGCTGAAAGTAATCTGTTCCACATCTTTGATGATTTTTTTAAGGCCGCCGTCCTTGACGATTTTCAACTTGCTGTCCACAATGGACAGTTCGGCCGCTCCCGCAGTGAAGGTTCCCGCAAAGACGATTTTTTTGGCGGTTTGAGTGATGTCGATAAAACCACCGCAGCCGGCCAGTTTGGTGCCGAATTTACTTACGTTAACATTGCCATGTGAATCCATCTGGGCCAGTCCCAGACAGGCCAGATCCAAGCCTCCGCCGTCGTAAAAATCAAACTGGGAATGCATATCAATCAAACAGTCCATATTGGTAGCCGTACCAAAGTCCAGACCGCCGGAGGGAATGCCACCGATGGAGCCTGCTTCCGCCGTCAGTGTGAGGTAATCGAAGATGCCTTCCTCATTGGCGACATTGGCCACACCTTCAGGCATACCAATTCCCAGATTCACCACCATGTTCGGCTGAAGCTCAAAGGCGACGCGCCTGGCAATGA
>ERZ1645192.4689-NODE-4689-length-10769-cov-5.162124_pt1 | contig 10769 bp, 10 predicted proteins | sample MGYA00575354_ERZ1645192 | MGnify/ENA primary metagenome ERZ1645192 (study PRJEB40844, sample SAMN11349763) | freshwater sediment metagenome | isolation source: river sediment | host: Sediment | place: India: Faizupur Khadar , New Delhi | collected 2017-02-21 ...
TCAGGGCTTCCGGTGCCATCGATGACCGCCGTTAAGGACGTGCCCATGGGGAAGATTGAGGCGAATGCCCTTTCCGACTCCGTTGCGCAGCTGCTCAAGGAAGGCATGGTCAAGTCGCCGTTGGTCGCGGAGTTCCTTGCTCAATGGCATGACGAGACGCTGGGGGAGAGGCTGGCCGAAGCTTTCAGGGCTGAGTATGTGCGCTTGCATGGCGTACATGGCCCGAACCAGATCTTTACCGAGCTTCAGTCGTGGGCTGGCGGGGGGCAGCGCGGAACACCAGAGCACGAGTTGGCTGTGCTCACCGTCATCGCGTACTACTTCGAGCGCTGCGATGTCTTTGAAGAACCTCGAGGTGCCTCGTAATGATCCTGCCATCCAAACACCTACCCCAGGATCGAGCCCTCCTGACCGTGGGAGCAGCCATCCTGAAGCAAATGTCGCATCCACTCACGGTGTCGGCCTTGTGGGAGCAGATGCTCTGCTCTTCCGGTGAGGCGAAGGTACAGTCACACCTTCGCTACGACACATTCGTGCTTGCGCTCGACCTGTTGTTTCTTTTGGGTGCGATCGAATTGCGTGACGGGCTGGTACTTCGGGAAACACCATGATCCACCGCATCTTCAGCAGCCTTTCATCCTTCAAGTCGCTAGAGCTGAAGAGCGGCTTGAATGTGCTGATCGCCAAGAAAGAGTCGGATGCAAGCGACAAGCAAACCCGCAACCGGGCGGGTAAGACCAGCCTGATCGAGATCGTGCACTTCCTGACGGGCGCGGATGCCGGGTCAGATTCTCTTTTCCGATTGGAAGCGCTCGCCAATGAATCTTTTGGCATGATCTTCGATCTCGGCGGAGCGCAGCTTTGTGTCGAACGGTCAGGTCACCAGAAATCCAAGATCCAAGTTGAGGGTGGTGGTTTTCTGAAGAGGGGGACGGTCCTTTCGAATTCCGAATGGGTGGAACTACTTGGCGACAAGATGTTTGGATTAGGTCTGGTCCCCGATACAAATGGCCGTGCGCCAACGTTTCGCTCTCTCTTTGCGTATTTCGTCCGACGGCAACTCAGTGGGGCGTTCACAACGCCTGAAAAGCAGGCGGTGATGCAACAGGCTGGTGACTATCAGGTTGCCCTGTTGTTTCTGCTCGGCTTGGATTGGAAGATTGCCAGAGATTGGCAAAAGGTGCGAGATCAAGAGAAGACGTTATCTGAGTTGAAAAAGGCCGTGGGTGCCGGCGCGTTCGGCAACATCATTGGAAAGGCGGCTGATTTACGCACTCAACTTACGGTGGCGGAGGCCCGACTGACAGGGCTAAAGTCTCAAGTGGCCGCATTCCGCGTGCTGCCTAAATACGCAGAACTGGAAGCGGAGGCCGATCAACTCACGCACGCAATCAACGAGCTTTCGAATGCCAATGTGATCGACACTGCCATGATCGGCGAACTGGAACGCGCAGGCCGGGTTGAAGCGCCTCCTTCACTTGCGGATCTTCAGAGTGTTTACTCTGAAGCTGGTGTTGCACTGCCGGAGGTCGCCATAAAGCGGTATGACGACGTCAGGAGCTTCCACCAATCGGTTATTCGCAACCGGCGTGATTACCTCGCTGGAGAGCTGGATGCGGTGAAACTGCGCACTGCCGCGCGGGAGCAAGAGAAACTCCGGCTCGACGAACGGCGCTCTGTCTTGATGCGGATTTTGCAGAGTCATGGCGCGCTGGATCAATTCTCCCAGCTTCAAGGGGAAGCCAGTCGCATGGAAGCGACAGTTGAGTCCCTGCGACAACGCTTTGAAGCTGCCGAACAGTTGGAGGGCACCAAGAATGAGCTGGAAATCGAGCGAAACCGCCTCACGTTACGCCTGCGGCGCGACTTCTCCGAGCTGAGAATGCGATTGTCCGCGGCGATTCTCGCGTTTGAGGAAACGTCGCGAAGACTCTACGAATCCGCCGGCAGTATGAACGTGGAAATAACGTCGAATGGGCCCGCTTTCCAGTTTCCGATCCAGGGCTCGCGCAGCAAGGGCATCAAGAACATGCAGATCTTCTGCTTCGACATGATGCTGATGCGCCTGTGCGCCAAAGGTCGTCTCGGCCCTGGATTCTTAATCCATGACAGTCACCTCTTCGATGGTGTCGATGGCCGCCAGATTGTGAGCGCATTGAAGGTAGGTGCAGAAACCGCTCAAGAACTGGGCTTCCAGTACATCGTGACCATGAATGAGGACGATGCATTCAAAGAAAGTATCGCAGGTTTCGACCTCCGCGAGCACGTGCTGCCTGTTGAGTTAACCGATGCCGAGGAGTCTGGCGGACTCTTCGGATTCCGATTCTGAGTGATAGCGGATCTGCAATAGAGAACCATTAAAAGCATATGATGAATCACATACTCAGAGATAGGAATATTTTTCGCGAAAAATCATTTTCTACTTGACAATCGAGGAATAATTTTATATTTTATTCAAATTTTCTCTTGAGGTGTAAAATGGCTCAATACAGTGGTTCCATCCAAAATAGTGGTTTCAATCCGGTCTTGTTTGGCGATAATTGCAACGCATGTTGGCTCTGTTTGATTTGCGGTGTCCCTTTTTTAATTGCTGCGGTTCATGTCGATCATCTCATCCATGTTGTCAGTAATCCAAAGTAACCTTAATTTAATCTCAGACATACTTCTCAGTGTTCACGGCATCAGTTGATGGTGTGGAGATTAGAGTGGTTTGTTATTGGCCGTGCTTTAACAGAGGTATAGTTTAACTGAAAAAAATACAAGACCCAGTTCGATCAGATCAGCATTAAGTTTTTTTAGATTGAGAGTGACATATGAATCAGTATCAGAGTCTACTTGATTCCTATCTTGTTTTTAACGATTTACTGAAAATCTGTGTATCAAATCAGTTATGTGAGATTATGGAGGGTGACAGGACTTTGTCAACTGGCAACAATGACCTGAAGAGATTGTTACTCAAATGCACAGGGGCTATGACCTGCGAACAGATAATTCGATCTTTCGCAGATAACGAAGAAGCCTATCAGGCTTGTTTGAATCAAGTCTTATCAGTCATTCAAGATTTATTAAACAGGAGTGTCATTTTCTCAGAAACTGAGCCACGCTTTGTGTCTGTAAAAATGGAAACTTTGGAGTATTTACGGCCAGCTGTAGTCAGTTTGGAATTAACAAATAAATGCAATCTACATTGCTCATATTGCTATCAAGAATGTACTCCACAAAACAATACATTTCTTAAAAATCCGATGAATTTATTAGAGTCATTCAAAGAAATGAGAGTGAGTGGTCTGGAATTTACAGGTGGGGAACCACTTCTTCATCCAGAGATAATTCAGCTGTTGAAATATAGTGTTCAGAATTTTCAGATTATTGGCCTTATAACAAATGGAACTCTAATTTCAGAAAACATATTATCTATCCTGAAAAAAGGCACAGCGCGAACTAGTTTACAAATATGCTTAGATGGTCCTAATGCTGAAATCGTTGATAAAATAGTGGGTGTACGTGGATCGTTTAATCGTATTATCAAAGCGATAAAAATGGTAAAACATCATGGATTATTTCTTCATGTTGGAATGGTGCTTGGAAATAAAGAAAGTATTAAGAATATTGAGGAAACAGTCAAACTTGTGAAGGACTTGGGTGCTGACAGTTTCACCGCCTCTCCACCTTTGGCATGGGGCCGTGCGAAGAACACCGATTTCCATGAAGCGAAATCTGAATTCATCGAAACACACCTCAGGTTGCAGAAGGAATATTCTAATTTCTATCTTTCAGAGACAGGAATTGTTCCAATTGAAGAATATAGAACAAAAGGCTGTGGTGCGGGAACCAGGAATATTTCGGTCAATTGGAACGGTTCGATTAAAGTATGCACACTACAACCAGTCGAGATGTTTGCTTTTGGAAATATTACTGATTATCGTTCAAATTCGATTCAAGATAAACTTTCGAAAGTCTCGGGACTATCCACACCTGGACCTGAGAACTGCGGCGGTTGCTCTCACTTGAGTACATGCACAGGATGTCTTGTGAGAACTCTTTCTTTATTGTTGAAAAACGATGTTATTCGCACCAAATGCAATTGGTACCGACAGAATTCGGCAATCCTTAACGATCTTCAGCTGTGTTAATGTGGTTTATTTAGCTGCACACCAGCCAACTTTCCCGATTTAGCACACCGGATTCAGATAAATGTAAACATACACTTAATTTCATGCTTCAAGCATCGGGGATGTTTGAAGTCTGGGAATCGTCGAGAGAGGTGTGTCCTTGATAAAAGCAATGCTGGCAAAAGAATGGAGATTGATGAAGTCTACGTACCTGATCGCCCTATTGATCAATTTCGGATTGTTTGGTTTCCTGACGATCACCTTGCTCTACATACCGTTTGAGATCATATCCGCAAATTCCGTTCACGGCGTCATGGATCGCTTCATCATTTATTGCCTTTGCACCATCAGCTTTTCCACAATCCTGTTCGGTAATGCTGCATCCTATTCCATTATCGAAAAAACATCGGGCATCCTCAGAAACCTTTTTGCTTACGGGATTCACTTTGAGTCAATCGTATTCACGAAGGCCGCCTTCGCCGCAATGCTCGGTGTGGGAAGCTATGCGTTTTGGTCGATACTGGGCTTCCTGTTATCGCAACATTCCGACAGACCTTTCATTCCGATTGCTTTTCTTGAAAGAGATTTAGTGGTAGGAGTATTAATCACCCCTCTCGTGGTGATCCTGATCGCGACCATTCATATTACGCTATCATTTGTATTTACACAGTTTGCGGGACTCATCAATCTCGCTTTACTCGGAGTGGCCATTACAACATTTCTTAATATCGTTCCTCTTTTCAATCAGATGACGGCGGTCGGGGTGAGTGTCTTGTTGTTCTTTATGGTATTGATGCTGGTCATTCTTGGCGCGTTATTTTTCATCATCAAAAACATCCAGATTGAATATATTTTAAGAACTTGAGGACGCCTCTCAATGGACAAGATTACGCATGAGACCGAAGATGTGGTTCTCTCCGTGAAAGAGATCCGTAAGACCTATCGCGGGAAACACCCCGTCTCAGCCTTGAAGAGCGTATCCTTCGAGGTGAGGAAGGGAGACATCGTTGGCTATCTGGGACCGAACGGATCGGGAAAAACGACCACAATCAACATATTGCTGGGGCTGGCCGCCGCGGATGAAGGGACGTTCTCGATTACATCCGACAGGGTCGGATTCATCCTTGATTCTCCAAGTCTCTATCCCCAATTGACGTTCAGAGAAAACCTGCTTTTCTACTGCGGAATGATCCATGCGGATTTGGATTCTGCAATGCAATGGATCGAACGAGTCGGACTTTCCGATGTCTTGGATCAGAAGTTATCCGAGTTTTCACTGGGAATGAAGAAGCGGGCCGAAATCGTTCGCGTCTTGTTGAACAATCCGGATTTGATTTTTCTGGATGAACCGTTTTCCGGCCTGGATCCATTCGGGCAGAGAAACGTGCGGGAGGAACTCACGGAATTAACTCGGAGTGGGGCGACCTTGTTCATCACCGGACACGATCTGTACAATATCCACCAAATGTGTAACAGATTCCTGTTCCTGGATCGAGGAAAATTAATCAGTCAAATGGACATTGCCTCGTTGAAATCGGCAAAGGAACTCGAGGATTACTACGTCGAAACATATCGTACTTCAAGTACAGCCGATCATAAACCTGAGCATTGACATGAGGCCGCGGGAACTGCTCATCGACAAAATGCAAGGTCCGATGACCGGCCCGCGATTTCCCCGGTGGCCGTGAAAGCAAGATCGACAAGAACTCCCCGGGCGAGAGGTGAAAATGCCGCTTGTCTTCCTGATCTGTCTGATCGTTTTGGCCGTGGTCATACTCGGGCTTGTGCTCGCGGCCGGTTTACGCGAGAAAAGACTGGGGCGCGATCGAGACGACGTGTATCGCCGATTGAAGGACGCCTACACTCGGGCGGTTCTCGACCATGAGCGCCACCCTGGCGATGCGTCCATTCAAAGGGAAATGGACCGGTTGGACCACGAGCTCAGTTTATTCTCCAGGAGCATCTTCCGCCGGCGGCGCCAGAAAAATTTCCTTGGCCGGTGAGGCTTGATCGCGGGCATCCGACCCGCGCCGCGGGTCGAATATGGGTAGCCCCGGCTGAAAGCCGGTGGTAATGCAACGGTGCGAACGCCAACCGACCCCGCACAGGGGTCGAATATGCGCAGACTGAATGTCTTTTCCGGTCGATAAAAGACGAAGATTGGTTGATAGTCGTGACAACACCAGGCACAATGTCTTTACGGGGAAACGGGTCGTCAGACGGCCGGGAAGGAATCCAGCAATGTACAAAATTCCGATCAGCGTATTTCTCCTCGTTGTTGCGGCCGGCGCGGCCAGACTTTTTCAACAGGACGCCGAGTTCTCGAGCCCAAGCGCGGCGGCTGCCGTCATCCATGGCGGGTGCGCGAGCGGGCTGATCGCCTGGAAGACGAAAGAGGGTACGTCGCTCAAAGAGCTTGATGAGATGTCCTAAATAATCGGGGATCCGAACTATCCTATCACCCGGACGGGATTCCGCTGCGCTCCACCCCACCGGTGAAAGCAACGATAGCCTCTAATGGCTGGAGGTATCCAGTGCCAACACGTGTCGCTTTGGTCTCATGCGCGAAGCAAAAGCGCGATCGAGCAGCCCCCGCGAGAGACCTGTACTTGTCGCAGTTTTTTCATGGCCTCCGGATGTATGCCGAAAAGCATGCCGACGCATGGTACATATTGTCTGCGGAGCACGGCGTCCTTCGTCCTGAACAAGCCGTTGAACCCTACGAGCGTACACTCAACACGATGCCCAAAACGATATTATCGAACGATTCTACTCACTTGTCGCGTGTCTCGCCGAGGCAAACGGGAAGCAGAAGAGAGTCCGGCGCGCACCCATGATCGACGGGATGCCTGCCGATGAGTTTGACTTGCTCAAGGGGTGTTCAGGCCTTCAGGTTCATGAGCATGGATTTCAAGACGTCGTGAATGGTCTGCATGATATTGCTGATGGTTTGAGTTGTGGATTGAGATTTATCCATCAGGTCGGTTAGATCGAGATTCTCGAGCTGGCTCATGTCATCGGTTGTTTGGATCAATTCCTCCATGCCGGTCATGAGATTCTCCGCCTGCTCTCGAGTGATCTGCACGTCGCGAGCCACAAACTTGTAAGTGCCGTCCGGCTGCCGCTCCAGTTCGTGAAGGGTGAAGGACGTCTCGTCCGCGCCGGGCGGCCAGTCTGAAAGCAAATCCGCTAACATTTTGACATCTTCCCGCAGTTGGCCCTTCACGTCATCGAGGGAGAGACCGCCGGCCCCGGCGGCCATCGCCCCGGCCACCGCGACCGGCACCCAGACCGCGGTGACCGGGTCACCTGGGGCCGATAGATCGGCGGGCGGTGGCTGGAATCCGGCCACTACGGCCGTGAGACTCCCGCCCGGGATGAAGGGTGCGCCGACTTGGCCGGCCGGCACCGGCTCAAACTGGAAAGGCGTCTCCGGCAGCAAGCCGGCGAGGCCGGCTTTGGGGAAGGCCACCATCCGGTCCGCTTCCAGGGGGCGGGTGTTTTGGATCTCACCGGGCGGCGACCCGGATTTCCCGCCTGCCTCCAAAGTTTCCAGTTGAGGCTCCGACAAGTTGCTGATCAAATTCTCGCCTTTGATCTCCATAATCCCTCCTCGGCGGTTGACTGATTAATTTATCGTCCAATTTATGAAGAAGTTGCCTTCCGCATCAAAACATGTCTCCGGTCTCCAATTTCAAATCGGGGCTCCCTCGGTGCCTGAAACCGGAAATTAAAAGCTTTTCTCTCCGAGCGCTATGGCCAGTCGGTGCATGAACTGAACCTGGCAGACGGGACCGATGGCCGAAGAGTATGGTATCAGTATTTCGACACCCAGCTCACTTTCCTGAATTCGTATTACGCCCGGCTCCATTATGTGCATGAGAATCCGGATTCGGGGTGGGGCGTGTTCCGGCCGCGGCCCAGCCACGCCGTGGCTATCTCGGGGCCGGTTCTTCGGCCGCCGCCGGGGCCGGCCGGGCATGCTTTGGCGAGTTGGCGATCCGCCGGTCGATCGACTTCTCTGCCGGCTGACCGTAGAGTTCCGGGTGCATGTACCAGCCCTGATCTTCGGCCGGCTTGTCCTCCTCCACCACCAGGCGGTTCGCCTCTGCCCAAGCGTCCTTTCGGATCCCCGTGACCTGCCAGCTCACTTCCAGGCCCGGGCTACCACCGGCGATCCGGAAGCGGTTGCCGGAGATCTTGGTGGCGATGTAGACCGGCGCGAAGCCCCCGATGCAGGTCAACTGGTAGCGGAAGTCGCGGTTGAGCGCCTCGAACCACTCCGGCAGCACCACTTCCGCTTCGCCCCGGCCGTCGAGCACCGCCACCCCGTCGTAGACGTTCTTCATGTCGGGCGACTCGACGAAGGAATGGGACAGGTACCGGCCGGCCGGATCCAGCGGGTGGTCGATCCGGAACCCGCCGCCGGCTTTGGTCAGAAGACCTTTCACGTATACCGGCCCGTTGAAGTAGCCGGCGTAGCGGTTGGCCAGGCCGGCATTGATCCGTCCATAAACCCCGTCTTCGCCTCCCATATACCCCACCGCTGTGTTATCACCGGTGCTGCCATACACGCCCCAGCCGGACGAGCCCAGGTAACCGTAGTTTCCGGTGTGGTCGTGCTCACCGTAGGCGCCATAAAGCGAAGAGCCCAAGTAACCGTAGGTCTGGCCATAATCGTACTCCCCATACGCGCCATAGTTTGCCGAACCTAAATAACCGCGGTTGGCGGCGTCATAGTGTTCACCCCAGACGCCATAATAAAATCCACCTAGAAAACCGAAATTTTTGTTTTTGTTTTGCCCCCAAACACCCCAGTTCTGCGAACCCAGGTACCCGTAATTATCGGAGGTGTCGTGATAACCATATGCGCCATAGAGGTCCGACCCGAGGTAACCGTAATTTGCCGAGTTCGTCTCGGTTCCCCACACTCCGTAACCATCGCTGTTTTCGCTACTGCCGTGCACACCCGCACTTTTTCCGCGGCTAATGCCCACAACTCCTTCGCCCAGAGTAGGATTATTATTTTTGCCATAGACCGCGGCATCATCATCGCTATCGGTGGTGGCCAAGATCGTGGGCCCATGGGAGTTGGCATAGATCGCCCCCGCCTGTCCCGCGTACTGGTTGTAGATTTGAATCATGGCCACATAATAGGGGCCTTCAAGAATTTCAGGAAGATTCAAACCATAATCCGCCCAAGTCAGGGTGCCGCCGCTGCCCACCTTCAGGAACTGGCCTTCGCTGCCTGCGCCGGCGGCCAGGTCCACCGCAGCCACCGTTCCGTCCAGGATCTTCCCCGTCGTGACCGCGTTATTGGCCAACATGCCGTTTTGCACGCCTTGGCTGGGTATTGAGAGGGTGGTCCCGGAGAGTTGCAGCCCGGACCCGGCGGAGTACTGGGTGTCGTTGTCCACCCCGTCGGCAAACCCGGCCGGCATGCCGCCGAGGCCCGCCCAGGGGGCGCTCTGGGCCGTGGCCGCCTCCCCCGCCGCGGGCGCGTACAGGGCGTACGGCGCCGCCAGCAGCCTCTGGCGCGGCGCGAGCGTGGTGTAGCCGCCGCTCCCGGCCGGGCAGCGCACCGCCACCTCCAGCCAGCGTTCCGCGCCCGCGAACGCCCCGGCGCCGAAGTCCAGCTCCGCCGTGAACTCGCCGCCGCTCGGGAGCACGCCGGCCACCGTCAGCGTCGAGCCGACCTGGCTGCCGCCCTCGCCGGCCGTCCACAGCCCGAACTGCAGGTCGCACGCTTCATTGAGAGGCAACCCCTCCAATCTCAACCTCCCCTGGTAGCTGAAGGCGGTTCCGAGTTCCGCCGCCCCGCTCCAATCCACCATTCCGAGCCACGCCGACACCGCCGCCAGCACCACCAGACTGACCCGCTTCATGGCGATCCTCCTGTCGCGCCGAATGGGAAATACCCACTGCAGGAATTTAAATTGCTCTTAGTATACTCGCCGAAAACAGGAAAGTCGACCGGGTTTTGCGGAAGGGGGGACGGCATTCCGGGCGCTCCGCCTCGGGCGGGGCTATCCCGGAGTTGCAAAGCGGGGCGGGATTCTTTATAATGGCCCTCCTCGACGGCCGGGCCGTGAGCCGAACCGATCCGCGAGGCCCGCGTGGCAGGGCCGGCTCCTCCGTCCGCCGTTACTTCTAGCGTAGGGGATTCATATGCTGCAGGAAGTTTTGAAACAGACCGAAGAGAAGATGAAGAAATCGATCGCCGAGTTCGAGCTGGAGCTCAAGTCGCTCCGAACCGGCCGGGCCTCGGCCCAGATGGTGGACCACATCAAGGTGGACTACTACGGCACCCTGACGCCGCTCAACCAGCTGGCCACCATCTCCACCCCGGAACCAACCCTGATCCTGATCCAGCCCTGGGACACCTCGTGCATCTCCCTGATCGAGAAGGCGGTGCTTTCCTCCGACATCGGCATCACCCCCGGCAACGACGGCAAGGTCATCCGCCTGCCGGTGCCGCCGCTGACCGAGGAGCGCCGCAAGCAGATGGTCAAGAGCGTCTCCCAGATGTCGGAACTGCGCCGGGTCTCCATCCGCCACATCCGCCAGGCCTCCCGCGACCAGATCCAGAAACTCCAGAAGGACAAGCTGATCCCCGAGGACGAAGAGAAAAAGGGACTGGACAAGGTGCAGCGCCTG
>ERZ1645192.4694-NODE-4694-length-10762-cov-11.249183_pt1 | contig 10762 bp, 11 predicted proteins | sample MGYA00575354_ERZ1645192 | MGnify/ENA primary metagenome ERZ1645192 (study PRJEB40844, sample SAMN11349763) | freshwater sediment metagenome | isolation source: river sediment | host: Sediment | place: India: Faizupur Khadar , New Delhi | collected 2017-02-21 ...
AGTAATCGCCGCTCGGCTGCTGCAACATCGATGATAAACCGGCTCGAGGCAGCCTATCCGCTGTCCGGCCGGTTTTCGATTACATGCTACAATTGGCAATACTTATGCCTCAAACCATTGGTGAGCAACTCAAACAAGCGCGTGAAGCCCGCGGCCTCAGCCTGGAACAGGCCGCACAGAGCACGCGCGTGCGCGTCCACTATCTGAAGGCCCTGGAAGACGATCGACTCGATCAGCTTCCATCGGCCGTGCAGGGGCGCGGCTTCCTGCGCCTGTATGCCGATTATCTCGGCCTGACGGTTCAGCCGCTGCTGGACCAATGGGAGGGCCGCGCGCAGCCAGAAGAATTGCCCGTTCCGTCCGTTTCCGCACCGGCGCAACCGCCAGATCAGGATGAAAATACCGAATCCGGGCCTATGCCGGCCGCGGAACTCGCCAGCCAGGAGCCGCTCGAAGCGTCGGAAGAGGATGCAGCCGGGGAAGAAACGGAAATTGAGCCGGCGGAGGACGAAGAGCTTGCCCCTCCAGGCGAAGTGATCCAGCTCAGCCCGCGGGAAGAAAAACCAGGCGCGCCGCCGGCCGTGCAATCGCAGGCCATCCTGAAAGAAATCGGTGCGGTGCTGCGCCAGCGGCGCGAAACCATCAGTCTTTCCCTCAGCGACGTGGAGCATTACACCCGCCTGCGCCAGCATTACCTGCGCGCGCTGGAAGAAGGCCGCATCAACGACCTGCCTTCGGCGGTGCAGGGCCGCGGCATGCTCAGCAATTATGCCGAATTCCTGAACCTGGACGTTGACAGCCTGCTGGGGAAGTTCGCGGACGCGCTCCAGGCGCGCCGGATTGAGCTTCAACCCGCCGCCAGCCGGCCCATTTCCAGCCGCCCGGTTCAGCCCGAAGATGGACCCGCTGGCAGCCCGGCGAGCGCCGGCAAAACCGTCGCGCGCGCTCCTGCGGGAAGCATCCCGCTCCCGCGGTTGGTGACGCCTGATTTGCTGATCGTCGGTACCCTGATTGTTTTGCTGGTGATCTTTGTCATCTGGGCAGCCTCGCGGGTCACTGCGCTCAGCACAGCCGCCGACGAACCCACCGCCCCGCCGCTCTCGGAAGTGTTGCTGGGAACCGGCGAACCCGGCATCACCGCCACACTGGAGCCGACCGCATCGACGCCCATCCCGCCCGGGCTATCCAATCCGACGGCCGGCGGGCTGGAAACCGGCGCCGTGATCGATGAAGGCACGTTACCGGCGCAAAGCAATTCGCCGGTTCAGGTTTATGTGGTTGCCCACCAGCGCGCCTGGATGCGCATCATGGTGGATGGCGGTGTCGCCTTCAGCGGGCGCGTCATTCCGGGCAACGCCTATCCGTTCTCAGGCTTGGAGCGGATCGAGCTGCTCACCGGCAACGGCGCCGCGTTGCAGGTCTTCTACAACCAGAGCGACCTGGGCACGCTGGGCACCCCCGGGCAGGTGGTCAGCCTGATCTTCCTGCCCGATTCGCTCATCACCCCCACCCCGGCGTTCACGCCCACCCGCACCGCCACGCAACCGGCCACGCTCACCCCGCAGCCCACCCCCACGCAGCCAACGGCTACAATAACGCCCTTTATTCCTTAACAGTGAGTTCGCATGAACGAAAAATCCTTTTACCTGGTATCCCTGGGATGTGCAAAAAACACGGTTGATTCTGAATCGATGGCTGCCCTGCTGATGAACGCCGGTTACGCGCCGGTTGAAAATCCATCACAGGCAGGCGTTTTGATCGTCAACACTTGCGGTTTCATCAAGCCCGCGCGCGATGAATCCATCTTTGAATTGCGCAAACTGGCGCGCAAAAAGCGCCGCGGGCAGTTTCTGATCGCTGCCGGATGCCTGACCGAACGCTACCGCGAAGAGGTGGCGGCGCAGGTGCCCGGCGTGGACGGCATCATTGGCACGCGCCGCTGGATGGATATCCTCGACGTGGTCCAACAATTGCGCACCGCCCCGCCCAAAACGCTTTACCACCTGCCGGATGCGCCTACCGTCGGCACCGACGAGCGCGGCGTGCTGCGCGTTTCGCGGCAGGGGCCCAGCGCCTACCTGAAGATCGCCGACGGCTGCCGCCGCCCGTGCGCTTATTGCTCCATCCCGCTCATCAAGGGCACCGCGGTCAGCCGTCCACCCGAAGTCATCGCGCGCGAAGCCCGCCTGCTGCAAGATTCCGGCGTGCAGGAATTGATCCTCATCGCCCAGGATACGACCGATTACGGCCACGACCTGGGCATGCGCGACGGTCTGGCCGAACTGATCGGACAAATCACCGCCGCCGCGCCGCGCCTGCCCTGGCTGCGCATCCTGTACGCCTATCCGGGCTATGTCACTGACCGGCTGATCGAGTTGATGGCCACCCACCCCCAGGTGCTGCACTACCTGGATATGCCCCTGCAGCACGCTCACCCCGACACGTTGAAACGCATGCGCCGCCCGGCCAACGTGGAGTGGGTTCACCGCACCCTGGAAAAAATGCGCACCGCCATGCCCGATCTCGCGCTGCGGACGACCTTCATCGTGGGTTATCCAGGTGAAACCGAAGAAGAATTTCAGGCGCTGCTCGACTTCATCGCCGAGGTGAAATTTGACCGCGTCGGCGTGTTTCCATTCTCGTTTGAGCCCGGCACCACCAGCGAACCGCTGGGCGATCCCATCCCGGCGGATGTAAAACAGGCGCGCGCCGCGCGCGTGATGCAACTGCAGGAAAGCATTTCCCTGGCGCGCAACCAGGCGTTGGTAGGTAAAACCCTGCCCGTCCTGGTCGAAGAAATCCGCAACGGGGTAGCCGTTGGACGCTCCTACCGCGACGCCCCGGAAATCGACGGCTTTGTGTACGCCGAAGGCAATGCCAAACCCGGCGAGATCGTCCCCGTGATGGTCTCTGGCGCGATGATTCACGACTTGATGGGTAGCGTGGTTACACCTGTCTGAAAATTAAGCAGTGATGAACAAAAAACCGGCCCCGAAGCCGGTTTTTTTATCCTACACCGCCCGCGCCCAGGCGGTCAGCCCCAGCACGGCAATGGAAAGGCCCACGTTGATCCAGAACAGCGCCTGTTCCTTGCGGCGCAGCCGGGCCGTTTCAATCTCCGTCCCGCCGGCATTGTGCGCCATGCGCAGCGCCAGCCGGCGCATCTCGGGGCCCAATCCCCAGGTCAAATAGGCGCTCACCAGCACCATGCCGCCGATGGCAATGTGTTTCACCAGGATCGCCACCGCCCAGGAATTATCGATCGCCAGCATGCCCGTGTAATTGGGCGACGCGCTCATCTGAAACATGCCGGTTGCCGTCAACACCAACAGGCTGAGCCAGCCCAACCATTGCAAACGCTGTTGCAGCGGTCCCAGGAAAGCCTGATAGGCTTCCGCATTCAGCGATTTCCGCGCTGCCGGGATGACCAGCAGCGCCAGGGCCGACAACCCGCCAATCCACGCGACGGTTGCGAGCATGTGCAACCAATAAGCCAGCGTCAACGCCCAGGTGGGAATCTGACCGCTCATGGCGTCTGTTGCGTGGGTTCCGGCGTGATCTCGGGGGGAGGCGGCTCGGTGGGCAGCACCTCTCCGGTCGGCGAGGGCGTCACGGTGATTTCAGGCTGGGGTTGCGGCGGCGGCGCATTGGCCTCGTCGCACTTCCGCCCGGCTTCATCCGCGGTCGGCTGAACCATCGGATCCGGCGAGAGGTTCAGCGCATTCATGTACATATCTTTCGCCTGGCAGTATTCTTCCTGGAGCATCAACTGGTCGGCATATTTGATGGCGGCAATGCGGTAACGTTCGGTGGCAGTCATCATCGAGCCGTCGCGCAAATTCGGGAAAGCCGGATAGATTTCGGAAAAGATGGCCACGACCCGGCCCCAGTCCACGCCCCAATAACTGGCGCCGTTCAAATAATAACGCGCCCAGGTGCGATAGCTGTTGGCATCGGCGTCGATGGGGGCAAACTTTTCCGCCAGCGTCAGGTTGTAAATACCGCCTTCCAGGTTGCCTTCATTCAGGATCATTTCGACGCCGCGATAACGAAGCACGATATAGTAAAGGCCGTCGACATCAATGGCTCGATAGTTGGCATCGGTGTTGCGCAGCGCCTGCAAGGAATCAAACGCCTGAGCCCACTGCTGGCTCTGCACAAAACCCAGTGCCTGATTGAAGATCTCCTCTACGCCGCGCATGTCCGGCGTGGGTGAGACGGTGGGCGACGGCGCCGGCGTTGGGGTGAGGATCTGCGCCTGCAGGATCATGGCTTCGGCCAGCTTTTCCGCCGCGCCGGGGAAGGATGGGTCCAGGTCAAGCACGTATTCAAAACGCTGCTGCGCCAATGTAAGGCGGCCCTCACGCAAATCTGCCAGGCCGAGTTCATACTGGGTTGTCGCTGCCGCGGTCACCTGCCCGGCCTGCGCGGCTTTGCGCTGCTGCATGGCGCTCTGATAGCCCAACCAGCCGCCCGCAGCAGCGAATAGCAGCACCATCAGAATGCCCAGCCAGATCCATCCCCCACGGCGGGGTTTGGGTGGCCGGGGCGGTTCACCTTGGGCTTCCTGCGGAGCGTTCGGAAGCTTTTCTTCTACATTAGGAATCGTCATAGCGGCAATTATACCGTACTATAAGCGTGCCAGCAGTTTGAGCTCTTTCCATACGAACGGCATGGCAACCAGGACGCCAACTGCCAGGGCAATCAACGCGCCCAGGGCCTGCGGCCCGGGCAAAGGCAGGTTGACCAATGCGTAAGCTACCCCGCCGCCCACCAGTGCCGCGGCAGCCGCGCGAAGCAATGCCGGTATAATGCGCAATCTGGCCTGCATACGCCGGTTGAACAGCCAGGCGAGCAGCACGGCTTCGAGTGTAAAAGTGATCGCGTCCGCCAGGCTGATTCCGGCCGCGCCCATCCAGCGGTACAACTGGCTGGCCAGCAGCGCGTACAACCCAAAATTCAATCCAGCCGTCCACAGCGGCGTGATCGCATCCTGGCGGGCGTAGAATGTACGCACCGCCACTTCCTTCAGGCACTGGCCGAACAATCCCAGCAGGTAGCCACGTGTGACCCACAACAGCAACTCGGTCCCGGCGGCATCAAAGCCAAAGGCCAGCCCAAGCAGCGGGCCCAGCCCTACCGAAAGTATGGCCGCGATGGGCAGCGTCAGCGCCAGCAGCACCTGCACAGCCCGGTCGATGGTCGCCCGGAAGGTGTCCCATTCCTGTTTGGCGATCATCTCGGCCAGCGAAGGCAGCATGGCGGTGGCAATGGCAGTGCCGATCAACGTCTCCGGAACCTGCATGATCATCCAGCCGTAGGTCAACGCCGAGGCCGATCCGGCCTCCAGGCGCGACGCCAGGTTGTCGCGCACGATAAAAATCAACTGGATAAAAAACATGGTCACCAGGCGCGGACCCAGCAGGGCAAGCACTTTGCGCACCGGTGCAGTGTTCAATCCAATCGCCGGCGTCCAGCGGAAACCGTATTTAACCAGGCCGGGAATCTGGATGGCGAGGTGAAGCACCGCGCCCAGAATGACGCCGTACACCAATCCATGCACGCCCAGGCCGTAAGCCGGCAGCGTGATGGGGCCAAGCCGCACGCCGGTTTCGGGCGAGAGTACCAGCGCCCCAAAAACCTGCCCCAGGTTGTACAGGATGGGCGCCAGCGCAGGCAAAAGGAAATGCTGGTTGGCCTGCAACCCGGCGATAACCAGCCCGCTCAGCGAAAAAATCAGGGTGGCGATCAGGTTCAGGCGCATCAGTGCGGCCACCAGGGTTTGCTGCTGCTGCTCAAAGCCCGGGGCAATTCCCAGACGCCAACCCACCAGCGGCTCCGCAAAAATGGCAATTAATACCGAAAGAGCAGCCGTCACCAGCAGCGCCAGGTTGGCAATCCGGCTGAACAGGTCCCAGGCTTGCCGCCGGCCCTCCCGGGTGAGCGTTTCGGTCAGCACAGGGATGAATGCCATCGCCAATGCGCCGCCGGAGATCAACACAAAGAGCATGTCAGGCAGGTTGTTGGCGACGTTAAAAGCATCCAGCTCGCGAGAAAGCCCAAACTGGCGCGCAATGATGATGGTGCGCGCGAAGGCAACGATCTTGTCGATGCCAAAAAATACGGTCAGCAGAATGGTAACCTGCGTCAGGTGGGAGAGCTGGATTTTCTTCATCCCAGGGCTACATCCAGGATCATCATTAAGGCGAACCCGATCATCAAGCCCATGGTTGAAATATCGCCAAAATCGCCCTGTTGCGATTCCGGGATCAGCTCCTCAGCGACCACGAAGATCATTGCGCCGGCGGCAAAAGCCAGCGCGTAAGGTAGCAGCGGGCGGATGAAAAAGACCGCTGCCGCGCCAATCACGCCCGCGATCGGTTCGACGATGCCGGATAGCTGTCCATACCAGAAGCTGCGCCCGCGCGAGAGTCCCTCCCGGCGCAATGGGGCTGCGACGGCCAGCCCTTCGGGGAAGTTTTGCAGGCCAATGCCAATGGCCAGCGCAACTGCCGAGGCAAACGAAGCCTGGGGCACACCGGCCGCAGCCGCGCCAAAAGCCACGCCCACCGCCAGGCCTTCGGGGATGTTGTGCAGGCTGATCGCCAGCACCAGCAGGATGCTGCGGTCGAGCTTGGTTTGGATGCCCTCTTTTTGCGAATCCGGCAGATCGATGTGCAGATGGGGAAGGATCTTATCCACGGCAAACAGGAAAGCCCCGCCCAGCAAAAAGCCAACCGCGGCCGGTAACCAACTCGGCGTACCGCTTCCTTCGGACATTTCGATGGCCGGCGCCAACAACGACCAGTAACTGGCCGCGATCATCACGCCGGCGGCAAAACCGAGCATGCCATCCAGTAATTTTCGGCTCAGATTCTTCTTTAGAAAAACGCCGGCCGCGCCAAGCGCGGTCACACCCCAGGTAAATATTGTTGCCAGAAGAGCCTGCATCACAGGACTAAATTGAGCCAGAGAATCCAACATCTTGCACTCCTTAAAAAGGTCTCCCAAGATGGCGTTAATATAGCATAAAACCGGGATGAAAACTGAAAACTGGCCTTTCTCCATGATTGCGGTACAATTCCTGGTTACAAAGAAGGAACCATGAAAAACAGAACGCATGAACTGATTGACACGGAGCCAGCCCGGCTGGACCTCGAAAATGTGGTCGTTGCCTTCAACGGTCACGCCATCCTCGATAATTTAAGCTTTGAAGTCCCGCACGGCGCGCAGGTTGCCGTCGTCGGGCCAAACGGCGCCGGTAAAACCACCCTGTTCAAGGCCCTGGTCGGCCTGCTTCCTTTGCGGCGCGGTCACATCCGCATCCACGGGCTACCGCTGGGCCAGCATAAAGATTGCGTCGCCTACATCCCACAGCGCGAGGAAGTGGACTGGCGCTTTCCGGTGACCGTGGAAGAAGTGGTGATGATGGGGCGCTTCAACGATTTTGGCTGGCTCGGCAGACCCGGCCCGGAGGATCATGAAGCCGTGCTGCGCAGCATGACCCAACTGGGCATCACCAAACTGGCCAAACGTTCCATTGGAGAATTGTCCGGTGGACAGCAGCAGCGCGTATTCCTGGCGCGCGCCATCGCCCAGGAACCGCACATTTTACTGATGGATGAACCCTTTACCGGTGTGGATGTCTCCACCCAGGAAGCGACGCTCGATCTATTGGATGAACTGCGCTCGCGCGGCGTCACCGTGATGGTTTCGACCCACGATTTGAACATGGCGGCGGAACGCTTTGAGCGAATTTTGCTGCTCAAGCGCCGCCTGATCGCCTACGGAACGCGCGAGCAGGTGTTCACGCGCGAACACATCGCCGCAGCGTTTGGAAAGCAGGCGCTGATCCTGGATAACATCGTCGTCGTCGATGATTGCTGCCCGGGCGACGAGCACGAGCACGGACGCACCGAGGAAATCCCATGACCTGGCTGGTGGAACCGCTTCAATACGCATTCATGCAACGCGGCATGATCGCCGCCGTGTTGGTGGGACTGATTTGCGCCGTGGTGGGCACTTATGTTGTCCTGCGCTCGATGGCTTTCCTGGGCGACGCGCTGGCGCATGCCATTCTGCCGGGCGTGGCCATCGCCTACCTGCTGGGCGGCAATTTGCTGGTCGGTGCGCTGATTGCAGCCGTCCTGGTCGCGTTGGGGATTGGCTTCTTCACGCGCGGCGGAACCGTGCGGGAGGATACCGCCATTGGCATCCTATTTTCGGCTGCGCTGGCGCTGGGCGTCGCGCTTATCTCGAGCATCCGCTCCTACGCCGTCGATCTCAGCCACATCATCTTTGGCAATGTGTTGGGGGTCGGGCCGACGGACCTGTGGTTGATCGCGGGGTTGACGGTGTTGGTGTTGGCGACCGTGGTTTTGCTCTTCCGGCCGTTATTTGTCGTCTCGTTCGATCCGGTCATGGCCAAAACCCTGCGGCTTCCGGTTGAATTGCTGCGCAATCTGCTGCTGGTGCTGCTCGCGTTGACCATCGTCGGTTCGATCCAAACCGTGGGCATTGGCCTGGTGGCCGCCATGCTGGTGACTCCCGGCGCAACCGCCTACCTGCTCACCCGCCGGTTGGCGCCCATGATGGTCATTTCGGCCGCGCTGGGCGTTGCCGCCAGCGTCATTGGGCTGTACCTGAGTTATTATTTGAATATCGTTTCAGGATCCGCAATCGTCCTGGTAGCCACGGCGTTCTTCCTGCTGGCATTCTTCTTCGCGCCGCAAAAAGGCTGGGTCTGGCAGCGGCTGCACGTTCAGCGGAGGTGAAAAAAATGGCACAAACAGGCCGCCTGTATATCGTTGCGACGCCCATCGGTGACATGGGCGATATCACCCTGCGGGCAATTGAAACCCTGCGCAAGGTGGACGGCATCATTTGCGAAGAAGCGCGCGTGGGCACCACCCTGCTCAAAAAGCTGGAGATCCCGGTTAAGGAACTGATCTTGCTGAACGAGCACAATGAACAGGAACAGGCCGCCAACCTGGTCATTCGCATCGCCAAAGGCGAATCTTTCGCACTGATCTCGGATTGCGGCACGCCGGTTTTTGCCGATCCAGGCGCGTTTTTGGTCCAGCAGATCAGCCTGATGGAGCTGCCCGTGGTGCCCATCCCGGGCGCATCCTCGCTCATGGCGGCGCTTTCGGTGCTGGATTTCAAGCTGGAGCGCTTTGTGTACGCCGGCTTCCTGCCGCGCGACCCGGTTCAACGCCGCAAGCAGCTCGAATCGCTGCGCTACTTGAAGATGGCCACCGTGGTGATGGACACCCCCTACCGGTTGGGCGCACTGCTGGAGGATGTGGGCAAGGTCTTCGGCGGCGGCCAGCGCATCACGCTGGCGATGGACATCACCCTGCCGTCGGAAACCATCCTGCGCGGCCGGCTGGACGAAGTGCGTAAACGCATCGGCCCGCGCAAGGCTGAATTTATCCTGATCATTCACCCGCCCGGTGCGTAACCGGGCTTTTTTTTATAACGAATACCCGCACAACGCCAGCGCCCGCGGACCGGTATGCACGCCCAGGATGGGCGAAGTGATCGAGATGAACACTTCCGCCGCAGGGTATTCGCGTTTCACCCGCTCCGCGATTGCCCGGGCTTCTTCCAGGGCAGCATTGTGCAGCACCGTGATGTGCATCGGCGCGTTCAGATCGATATGATTGAAGAATTCGCGCCAGATACCCTCTATGGCATTTTGGCGCGAGCGCGCCGGGATCGACGCGGCTACCGATCCGGTTTTGGGATTGACCGAGATCAACGGTTTGATTTTGATGATCGATTCAAGGAATTTGGTGGCCGTGCCGATGCGCCCGCCCCTGGAAAGATATTCCATGGTGTCCAGGGTGACGTAATAGGAAATCCGGTCGCGCACCTGTTCGGCTGTTTCCACCATCGCCGCCAGGTCGCCGCCCGCCTCGCGGGTGCGCGCCGCAGCGATGACCTGCCAGCCCAGGCCCATCGAATTATTCTTGCCATCCAAAACCCGCACCGGGATGGGCGAGACGGCGGCGGCTTCGCGGGCTGAATTGATGGTGCCGCTCATCGCCGAACTGATCGTGATCGCCAGGATTTTTTGATAGCCTTTCGCCGCGGCAGCCTGGTAGGCCATCAGGAAATCGCTGGGCGAAGGTTGCGACGTGGTGGGAAAATGCCCGGCGGTCGGCAACAGCTCATAGAACTGCTCCGCGGTCAAATCCACGCCGTCCTTGTACTGCTGATCGCCGAAAATGATGGTCAATGGTACCACGCCGATATCATAACGCTCGCGCCATTCCTGCGGGATATCGCAGGTACTGTCTGTGATCAAAGCTACGGTTTTCAGATCCATCGCAACCTCTGGAGAGACTGTTCTTGATTGGAAATTCTATCAAAAATTGTCAGGATCATGCATGCTTGAAGTCACAAACGGTGTCATGATTTGGTCATGGATTTGGTCTTGAGAATGTAATACTTTTTGTGCGCCCAGCGCACAGCCACGCCCTTCGGGCGCAGGTCAAACCCCGGTGATAGCCCCTGTACCTCGATAGTCTCAAAGGACGAATAAACTCCTCCTTTCGGCATGTGTAATGGTGCCTCTACGAAAGAACTGTACGTCAATATGTCTTGACCTCGATAGAATGTGAGCAATCCAGACTGGCTTGACTTTTTGCTTTTTGGAGTCGTATAATTACATCAGACTAGTCTGACTAGTCTGAAAGGAGCGCGAAATGAATAATATTTGGCAGCTTCAAGAGGCAAAAAGCAAGTTTAGCAAACT
>ERZ1645192.4695-NODE-4695-length-10762-cov-7.065751_pt1 | contig 10762 bp, 9 predicted proteins | sample MGYA00575354_ERZ1645192 | MGnify/ENA primary metagenome ERZ1645192 (study PRJEB40844, sample SAMN11349763) | freshwater sediment metagenome | isolation source: river sediment | host: Sediment | place: India: Faizupur Khadar , New Delhi | collected 2017-02-21 ...
GATCGCGGTGACGGGCGAGGAGATCGAGCACCCGCATCGAGTTGTCGATCGCCCGAGGAATGACGAGGTGGCGTATGATGAGACCGCGCGGCAGTAAGCCCAGATCGTCTTCCTCCCACGGGATCTTCGCCGCATGGATGACATCGAGCCCCCGCGTCATCGCATCGACATAGCCCGGCGCACGGCTATAGCGCGCCGCAAGCGCCGGATCGAGGTATTTCACATCGTAGAGGAAGATGTCGCTGAACCGCAGGACGATGGCGAGCGCCTCGGCGGTGAAGTAACCGGAGCAATTGTAGGATATCGGCACAGTGATATCGGCGCGCATCGCGGCGAGCACCGCGAGCACCGGGTAGAGATAGTGGTCGGCGGTCGTCAGGTTGAGATTGTGGACCTTTTTCGCAAGCAGTTTCCGTATCTCACCGGCGAACTCATCGGATGAGTACAGCCTGCCGTTGTTATCGTGCGATATGGGCCAGTTCTGGCAGAAGATGCAGTGCATGTTACAACCGGAGAAAAAGACATTCCCCGCGCCGTTCCAGCCGCTCACCGGCGGCTCTTCGCCGTTGTGCACCGCGAACGAGGCGACCTTGATGCCGACGGACGATCCGCAGCAGGGCGGCTCGCGGTCGGCCGCTGTCCCCCACTGCCGCGTGACACCGCACCGCGTCGGACAGCACTGTCCCGACTCCCACAGACGACGCGCCCCGTCGAGAAGCGACGCGAGTTCGGCGGCGGAAAGGCGGTTAAGCAGGTTGGCGGTCACGAGACGATCGTATCGGCGAATTTCTGATAGTAGAGATGGGCCTTTTCCAGTTCTTCGACGCGGAACGGGTCGAACAGCTTCGATGAGGCGAAACGATCCTTTTTGAGAAGCAGTATCGATATCAGGAACAGCAGGTACGGGCCGTTCTGATACGCCGGGGTGGCGTCGGCCAGTTTTTTCACTTTTTTGAAGAAGGAGAGATGCTTGAGCGACACGACGAACGAGGCCTTCGCCTGCACGAAATGGATCTGGTCCTCCTTGCGGTCGAAGATCGAGAGTATCAACTCGCGCCGGTCGAACCAGCCGAGATCGTCGCGCGCCTCGTCGTCGAATTCCAGCGGCGTCCCGGAGAAGTAATCCAAACCTTTCATGCGGTTGAAAAAGGATGGCGTGTAGAGCAGTATCTGCGCCGGCGGCAGTTCGCGCCGCTGGGCGAGGGTCGTCTGAGCGTCACCCGACCGGACATGGTAGATGAAGAAAAGATTGAGGAACTCCTGCCAGCGGTTGAAGTTCTCGAAATCCTCGCCGGTGCTGTAGAAGGCCTCTTTTTTGAAGGCGAGAAGCTGCGACTCCTCTTCGCGGGAGAAACTGGAGAAGACCGCCGTATTCTGCGATACCGTCATGAACCCTCAGTAGGCGCGGGTGTAGACCGTCTTGCCGCCCGCGATGGTGCGGAAAACGGCCCCCTTGACATGGAAGCCGTGGAACGGTGTGTTGCGGGCCTTTGAACGGAACATGTTCTTGTCTATCGTCCACTGATATTCGGGGTCGATGATGGTGATGTCGGCGCGGCCCCCTTCGGTGAGCGTGCCCCCCTCAAGGCCGAAGATGCCGTAGCCGGCGGTGAACAGTTCGACGAACCGCTCGACGGTGATATGCTTGTCGTGGACCAGTTTGTAGACCAGCGGAACAGCGGTCTCCAGCCCCACCATCCCCGACGGGGCGGTGTTGAACTCGACATTCTTTTCCCGTTCGTGGTGCGGCGCATGATCGGTCGCCAGCGCGTCGATGATGCCCGATTTGACCGCGGCGATGAGCGCCTGCCGGTCCTCTTCGGACCTGAGCGGCGGATTGACCTTGGTGTTGGTATCGTAGGAGCCGACCGCCTCGTCGGTGAGCGACAGGTAGTGCGGCGCCGTCTCGGCGGTGACCTTGACCCCCTGCGCCTTGAAATAGGCGATGAGATCGACCGCCATCTTGGTCGAGACATGGCAGATGTGGACCGGAAGGCCGAGATACTGCGCCATGAGGCACTCACGCGCCACCGACAGCGCCTCGCCGACCGCCGGGATACCCTGCATGCCGTAGAGGGTTGAGAAGTAACTCTCGTTCATCTGGCCGCCCTTCGAGAGGTAGGTGTCCTCCGAGTGCGACACATACATCAGGCCGAACGAAGAGGCATACTGCATGACCCGCTGAAGAAGCGACGAATCGGTTATCGGTTTCCCGTCGTCGGAGATCGCGATCGCGCCCCCCTCTTTCAGTTCGCCGATGGGGGCCATCGTTTCGCCCTTGAGCCCTTTTGACGCGGCGGCGATGGGATAGAGGCGGACGCCGTTCCCTTCTCTGGCCGCCTTTTTGGTCTGATACTCGATGGTGCCGATATTGTCACAGGCCGGACTCGTGTTGGGCATAGTGCAGACCGCGGTAAAACCGCCCGCCGCCGCCGCCTCGAGGCCGGTCAGAATGTCCTCCTTGTCCTCAAAACCGGGATCGCGGAAGTGGACGTGGAGGTCGATGAGGCCGGGGGTGACGATCATCCCGGCGGCATTGACCGTCTCGGCGCCGTCGGCCGCGAGATCGCCCTTCGCGATCTTGGTTATTTTCCCGTTCTCGACGAGCAGCGAGCCGATGAAGCCCTTTCCCGCCTTCGGGTTGACTATCGTGCCGTTCTTGATAAGCAGTTTCATGAGTTCGATCCTCCGAGGAGAAGATAGAGTACCGCCATGCGCACCGCCACCCCGTTGGCCACCTGTTCAAGGATGACCGAGCGGTCGCCGTCCATGATGTTGTCGTCGATCTCGACGCCGCGGTTGGCGGGGCCGGGATGCATGACCGTCGCGTCGGGCTTCGCGTAGGAGAGCAGTTTCTCGTCGAGGCAGAAGAACTTCGCGTATTCACGGCGGTCGGGGTACATGAGGCCGCTTTCACGCTCTTCCTGAATGCGGAGCATCATCACGATGTCGGCGTCCTTGACAGCCTCTTTCGGATCGTAGGTCACCTCGACGCCGAGTTTTTTGATGTCCTTCGGGATCATCGTCGCGGGACCCGCCACCGTCACGTGCGAACCGGTCTTGGTCAGCAGGTGGATGTTCGACCGGGCGACGCGGCTGTGGGCGATATCGCCCATGAGCGCCACCTTGAGGCCGTCGAGTTTGCCTTTCTTTTTCTGTATCGTGTAGGCGTCCAAGAGCGCCTGCGTCGGGTGTTCGTGGAACCCGTCGCCGGCGTTGATGATGGAGCAGTCCATGATCTGGGCCAGCATGTGCGGCGTTCCCGACACCGCGTGGCGGATGATCAGGCAGTCGGGGGCCATCGCCTGCAGGTTGAGCGCCGTGTCGGAGAGCGTTTCGCCCTTCGTGATGGCGCTGCCGGATACGGCGATGTTGTATGAATCGGCCGACAGCCGCTTCTCGGCGACCTCGAACGACATGCGCGTCCGGGTCGACGGTTCGGCGAAGAAATTGATGACGCTCAAACCCTTGAGCGTGGGCACCTTCTTGATCTGCCGCTGATTGATCTCCTCGAACGACACCGCCGTTTCGAGGATGTGCATGATCTGGTCGCGGTTAAGGTTCTCGATACCGAGCAGATGTTTCATGGTATTGTATCTCCCTGTGAGCGCTTATTTCTCGCCGACGACGACCTTGTCATCGTCATCGACCTCTTTGAGATAGACGGCGACCGCCTCGTTCTCGCCCGTCTGTACCGCCTTGCCGACGAAATCGGGCTGGATGGGCAGTTCGCGGTGGCCGCGGTCGACCAGCGCCGCGTACATGATGCTGGCGGGACGGCCGTAATCCATCACCGCGTCTATCGCGGCGCGGACGGTGCGGCCGGTGTAGAGGACATCGTCGACCAGCACGATATTGGCGCCGTCGACATTGAAGTTGAGGTTGGAGGGGCCGACCTCGGGACTCGCGAGACCTTTGAAGAAGTCGTCGCGGTAGAGGGCGATGTCGATGGTCCCCGACGCGACCTTGACCTTCTCCAGTTCCTGTATCTTTTTAAGGATGCGTTCGGCGATGTGAACGCCGCGCGTCCGGATGCCGACGATGGCGACATTCTTTTTCGGTCCGACCCGCTCGATGATCTCGTGGACCATCCGGTTGATCGTCCGCTCCATCTCCTCGCCGTTCATGATGACCTTGGTGATCTTGAGCCCCTTCCGTTTCATCACCCTCTCCGTCAATTGAAGAATTTGTTATGCTCTTCCCGTTTGGTGACCGCTACCTTCATGCGGTAGGTATGCAGCAGGTTGCCGAAAACCTCAACCTTCGCATCGTACTCGCACTTGATCGTGACGACATTGCGCTCGTCCTTGTAGACGTAACAGTCCTGCCCCGTTTTCTGGATGCCGTAACCGGCAAAGGCCTCGGTCAGCAGGCCGCGAACCTCTTCGATATCGCGTTTGGTGCCGTAGATCGCCGTCTTTTCGACCTCTTTGGAGAGCCAATATTTGTTCCAGTAAGGATCGGCGAACTGCCACCCGAACCAGATCAGACACAAGATAACGAAGATCTTGACAAGATCCAGCATGCTCATGTTATGCCTCCCGCATCAGTACGCCGAACCTTGTAGCAAAAAAAACGGGACAAGTCAATCATTCGGAGATCGCTTCCAGCAACCCTTCGAACAGGGCGATACCGTAGCGCACCGCCTCGTCGGGAGGATAGATCGCGGGGGTATGAAGCGCCCGCGCCGGCTCCCCTTCGCGGCGGGCGCCGAGCCAGAACAGGAGCGACGGCCACCGAGCGCAGAAAAAGCCGAAATCCTCCCCCACCAGTTTCGTCTCCGAGGGGACGAACCGCGTCCCGGTCGCCGCACAGACCTTTTTGAGCCGCTCCACCAGCGCGCCGTCGCAGACCACCGGCAGGAACTCGCCGAGCGTTTCTATGCGGTATGCGCCGCCGGTGAGCGCCGCCGCCTCGCGCGCCGCCTCTTCGACCACCGCCGCGCCGCGCCCCATCGTTTCGAGATCGAGCGCCCGCATCGTCCCGCGGAGACAACAGCGGTCGGCGACGATGTTGCGCGCCGTACCGCCCTCTATCTTCCCGATATGGAACAGGAACGGACGCATCGGATCGAGCCGCTTGGCGAGCGTCCCGTTCACATTGCGGACAAAGTGGGCCGCCGCGAACAGGGCGTCGCTCGCGTTATGCGGAAAGGCGGCGTGACCGGCCGTCCCGGTGAAGACGACATCTATTTCGCGCGGCATGGCGAAGAGCACCCCGGCCTTGGAGGAAACCTCGCCGAGATAATGATCGTCGGTCACATGGAGTGCGTAGCAGGCCGCGATGGCATAGCGGTCGAAGAGCCCCGCCTCGATCATCCGCTTCGCGCCGCCCGCCCCCTCTTCGCCCGGCTGGAAGACGAACAGGATATTGCGCTTCGGCCCTTTCCCGGCAATTCGCGCGACGAGTCCTGCAAGCGTCGTCATGTGGATGTCGTGGCCGCAGGCATGCATGAAGCCGGGCCGCCGCGAAACGGCCGGATGAGACGGCTCCTCGTCGAGCGGCAGGGCATCCATGTCGGCGCGGAACAGCGTGAACGGGTCGTCAGGGGCGCCGCCGCGATATTCGACCACCAGCGCCGTTTCGAGCGCCCGGAGGAGCCGGAACCGTTTGTCGCCCGCCGTCGCGGCGGTCACGAACCGCTCGATGATATCGCGCGTCCGGTGTTCCTCGAAGGCCGTTTCGGGCCACTCGTGCAACTCTTTTCTCAGTGCGGCGAGCGCGGCGTCCAGCGGCATGACGAATCCCTCCTACCAGCCCAATATCTTCAGCAGGTCGTAGTTCTCCGGATCGGGCAGATACTTCTTGGCCGCCTCGTAGTTATGCGGCTTGATGAAGTGCAGGTTCTTGAAGACGATGCGGAAATCCTCGGTATCGGTCTCGACCAGCCGCGGCTTGATCTTTCCGTCGGGCCCTTCGACATCCTTGAGATACAGCGGCGCGATGGTCCCGTCGTTCTTGGCCACCACGATACAGCCGCTCTTTCCGTGATCGAAGAGTTCCTTCACCCCTTCGCCGAGGATGGTGCAGTACTTGAGATCGAACGCGACCGGCGTGCCGCAGCGCACCTCGTAGCCGATCTCGACCGGACGGCTCTTGATATTGATCTTGAGTTCCTTGAGTTTCCTGCTCAGAAGCATGTTGAAGATGTGCGCCTTGCTGACATTGCCCAGTTCGGGATGGCCGTGGTCGTCGTAGGTGAACTGGATGCCGGAGCGGAGCACCTCCTCGTCCGACATGAAGTGGAACACCCCTTCCGACACGGCGATGCAGCCGTAGTCGATCCCCATGAGTTTCCGCTTGACGATGGTGCCCACCATCATGCGGATCATCCGGTCGAACGAAACCTCGACCTTGTTGAACATCTCGGGGATGATGATCATCGGGTAGTGACACGCCGTGCCGACGCCCCACGCCAGATGGCCCGCCTCGCGCCCCATCAGCGACACGACGAACCAGTTGCCGCTGGTCCGCGCATCCTCGTAGACCGTCGTGCCGATGCGGGTCCCTTCGTTCTTCGCGCTGTGGTAGCCGAAGGTCGGGAGCCGGTCGGGCAGGGGCAGATCGTTGTCGATGGTCTTGGGAACATGGACATTGCGCACATCGAGTTTCTGCGTCGCCAGCCATTTGGCGAGCCGGTTCGCGGTCGACGCGGTATCGTCGCCGCCGATGGTGACCAGCAGTTTCACATCGTTGCGCACGAAGAAATCTGCCTTGAACTCGCTGTCCTTCGGTTTGTGGCGCGACATTTTGAGCGCCGAGCCGCCGAGGTTGAAGAAGCGGTCGGCGAATTCGAAATCTATCTCGATGGTGTCGGGCTTGTCGGTGAAGAGCGTCTTGTAGCCGTAGTTGAGGCCGATGACGCGGTAGCCGTCGATGAGAAAGGCCTTCGCTACCGACGCGACGACGGTGTTGATACCGGGCGCCGGGCCGCCGGCGCAGAGAATGGCGATCGATCCTTTAGAAGTCATGCGTTCCTCCATTTTGGAAAGAAATCGGTCCAACGCGCCCATCGTAGCGTGGAGAAGAAAAAAAAGCAACTTGCGGGGAAAACAACGTCACGACTGACGGCGGGACTTTTCGTTCTTTCGTTCGGCGACGAGTTTTTCGACGGGGGAAAGTCCATCGGCCCCGCCGTCGGCGGCATCCAGCGGCAGATGGACCGTGATGCGGGTCGCCTCGCCCACCGCGCTCTCCACCGTTATGCGGCCCCCCATCAGATCGACCAGTTCCCGCACAATGGCAAGCCCCAGTCCGGTGCCGCCGTAGCGGCGCGTCACCGAATCGTCGGCCTGCCGGAACGGCTCAAAGACGGCGTCGATTTTTTCCTGCGGTATCCCGACGCCGGTATCGGCCACCGCCAGTTCAAGAACCCCGTTCCGGTGGCCGACCCGAACGGTGATGCTCCCTTTTTCGGTGAACTTGACCGCGTTCCCGATCAGATTGAAGAGTATCTGGCGGACCCGCGTCGGATCGCCCGTGAGCCGGAGCGGCAGGGAGCCGTCCGAATCGACGGCGAGCACGAGTTTTTTGGCGTCGGTGCGGTGGCGGAAGATATGGACCGTCCGATCGACGATATCGCCGATGTCGAACGGGACCGATTCGATGCTCATCTTCCCCGACTCTATTTTGGAAAGGTCGAGTATGTCGTTGATCATGTCGAGCAGCATCTGCCCCGAATAGCGAATGTCCTCGAGGTACTCTTTCCGTTCCTGCGGGGTTGCCCCGCCCGCAAGAAGCAGTTCCGACATCCCGAGTATGCCGTTCATCGGCGTCCGTATCTCGTGGCTCATGTTGGCGAGGAACTGCGACTTGGCGAGGTCGGCCGCCTTTGCCGCCTCTTCGGCCCGCCGCCGCGTCTCGACCTCCTGTTCCAGTTTTTCCTGCTGACGGAAAAACAGCGTGATGAGCCCCGCGATCTGGCCGAACTCGTCGGCGCTGCCCGCCAGCGGTTTGAGGATCGCCGGATCGCTCTTCTCCATGCTTCGCGAAATGAGGCTGAGCGGCCGCGAGATGCGGGTCCGCAGGTAGTAGAACAGGACGCCGAAGATGAAAAGTATCATTGCGCTGGCGGTCATGAAAGTGACGCGCCGCTGTTCTTCGAGCGCCTGCACCTCGGAAAGTTGGGTGGTGAAGACCAGCGTCGCCGCCGCCTGACCGGTGGAACCCCGGAGCGGCAATGCCAGCGAGATCGCCCCCCCGTCGCCGCGGACGAAATCGGCTTCTGCCGCACCGCCGACACGCACCGCCGCCCCCGAGAGGAGGGCCATCGAGTCGAGATACCTTTCGTCGACCAGCCAGCCGGTGAAGAGAAAGCCGGCCGGCGGCTGTTTCCGTTCAAAATCGTTTGCCGGATGGATGGTCGCGCCGTAGACCTCCATAAGGCCCGCCGCGGTCCTGTGGAAGAAATGGGCGAACCGGATATCGCCCGAGAAAAACTCGTCCGGGACCTTTTTTTCGTCGAAAAGCATCAGGTCGTGCCGGAACTCCTCGGCCGGTTTGGTGACGCCGTAGAGCGGCTTGCGCGCGGTGTCGTAGACCCACAGGCCGTAGGCGTGAAAGGTGTCGAGGCCGGTATCGAGGTTGTCCCCGGCCCACTCTTTGTCGGGCTTGGCGACGAAATCGACCATGTCGTCCCAGAAGGAGTAGTCGTTGGCGAAATACTGGAGCGGCTGTCCCTTGAGGGCGACCAGTTTCTCGAAATGGAACCGCTTGGTCTTCTCGTACCCCGCCGCTATCCGTTCGTTCTCCTGCGTCACCACGACATTGAAGAAGACATAGGCGACCAGAAAGAAGGCGGCGGCGAACAGGAAAAGCATCAGCAGGATGCGATTGTGGACCTTCACGCGATACCCTCCCCCGCGAACGGTTGCGGAACGCTCCGAGTGTAGTGGGAAGCGCCTCCTTTTGCAAATTTAATAAAAATCGGGTAGAGTGATCACTAAACGGAGCGGCGATGGCGGTTGGCCATTCCCCGCCGCGTGTGTAAGGTGCGTTATTTTTTGGAGATATCTCCGGGAGGAAGTCCATGCGTTATTTGTTGGCAAGCGTTCTGATCGCGGTGGTCCTGACCGCCTGCGGCGAAAAGAGCGACACGATCAGCCGGTGCGGCGAAGGCTACACCGATGCGGCGACGGCGGCCGAACTCACCGCCCTGCTTGCCGGCGAGGCGGAACGGATCTGCCTGCTCGAAGGAAGCTATCAGAGGCAGTTCGTGCTCGATACGCCGAAGACCCTTCAGGGCGTCAGCAAGGAGACAACGGTGCTCACCTCCGCCGCCGGCACCCCGCTGACGGTGAACTCGGGCAATGTGAGCATTACCGATATCGGCTTCAAACTGGAACTCGCGACGCTCGCCGAGACCCCGGCGCTCCGGCTGGAACCGAAGGAAGGGACCGCGACGCTCGCCAATGTCGCCCTCTCGAACATCGCCGTCTCGACCGTCAACGGCGGCGGCATCCGGGCGACCGATATCGTTTCCTTCTCGCTGGCCAACGCCACGGTCACCGCCGACGCCAAGGGGATCGTCCTGCTCGGAACGACCGTCGCCACCCTGTCGGGCGTCACCGCGCAGGATTGCGGCCGGATGGGGGTCGCCTTCGCCAACGGCGCGCAGGGAAGCGTCGTCAACTCGACCCTTCAGCGCAACGGCTACACCGGCCTCTGGATACAGGACACCGCCAAGGTCAGCGTGACCGATTCGACCATCACGGATAACGCGCTGGCGGGCATCAACATCGTCAACGCGAAGAACATACTCATCGAGAACAGCGAGATCGCGGCGTCAAAGGAACTGGCCGGTACGCCGGGGGCCGACGGCATCGTGGTCTACACCCCCGAACTGGCGGGCGACCCGATCATGGCGGGCGACCCGATCATGCAGCGCGCCTTCACGCTCCTCAATTCGACCGTCAAGGACCACCCGCGCGCCGCCCTCATCTTCGACGGCACCGCGACCTCGACCGGGATGGAACTCAAAAATATGCTGCTTGACGGCGTCGACATATTCCGCATGGCTTACGGCGTCGTGTTCCAGAACGGACTCGCCCCCGAAAGTTTCAGCGACAACGCCGGGGCGGTCAGCGAAGACTATTCCGACGGCTACGAGACGGGGACCTCCGATGTCGATACGATGAACGGCGGTTCGGATGCGGTCGCTATCGGCGACGCCGAACCGGCCTCCGACGGCGAGATGCCCGATGTCGATACCGCAGCCCCTTCGGCAGAACCGCTCCCGATAGAGAATTCCGAAGAAGAGTTTTAACACCCCTCCTGCCTCCCCTGCATCAACACCCCCGCAAGCCCCCTGCATCAGGGGGCCTTCCAATGACACCTCCCTGTCGCAGGGAGGTGACGCGTAGCGGCGGAGGGTGTTTATCTATCCCAGAAGATCAGTTTCGAGAAGGAATCGGCCTTGAGCGACGCGCCGCCGACCAGCGCCCCGTCGATATCGGGCATCGTCATCAATTCCCTGACATTATCGGGCTTGACACTGCCGCCGTAGAGGATGGAGATATCCTTGCGGCCGTAATGTTTATCCATGAACTTGCGGACATAGTCGTGCATCTCCTGCGCCTGCGCCCCGGTGGCGTTGACGCCGGTCCCGATGGCCCACACCGGTTCGTAGGCGATGACCATATCGTCGGGCGGACAGGTAAGGTTGTCGTCGAAGGCGGTGGTGAGTTGGTGGTCTATCACCGCGAACAGTTCACCCTTCTCGCGCTGGGCGAGCGTCTCGCCGATGCAGAACAGGACGCGGAAC
>ERZ1645192.4698-NODE-4698-length-10756-cov-6.963742_pt1 | contig 10756 bp, 8 predicted proteins | sample MGYA00575354_ERZ1645192 | MGnify/ENA primary metagenome ERZ1645192 (study PRJEB40844, sample SAMN11349763) | freshwater sediment metagenome | isolation source: river sediment | host: Sediment | place: India: Faizupur Khadar , New Delhi | collected 2017-02-21 ...
TCGGTGAAACCGCCGGTGGACGCTCCGACATCAAAGGCAACCATGCCCTCAACGTTCAAATGAAATTCCTTGAGCGCCCCTTCCAGTTTTAGTCCGCCGCGACTGACATAGGGATTGTTATCGCCCTTGATCTGTATGTCCGCATCAGCCGGCACCGAGGCACCTGCTTTATCAATATAAGCATCATTGACTTTCACCGCCCGCGCCATGATCAGCGCGCGCGCTTTTTCCACCGAGGGCGCTTCGCCGCGATCAACCAGCAATTTGTCCAGACGCACTTTCTTAGCGGCCATACTCATCCATTCTATACAGGAAAAATTTATGGATTATTTCGTCAGCATTTCTTTTATTGCGAGAATGATGCCCTGTTCATCAAGGCCGTATTTTTGACGTTGTTCGGCCTGGGTGGCATGCTTGACAAACTCGTCAGGGATTCCCAGTCGTTTGACGAAAACGCCGGCGATCCCTTTTGCCGCCAGCAATTCCAGGACAGCGCTCCCGAAACCGCCGTGCAGCATGTTCTCTTCCACGGTGATGACTTTTTTAATTTCCGCCGCGGTTTTTGAAATGAGTTCTTCATCAAGCGGCTTCACAAAACGGGCGTTGACGACTTGAATATGGAAACCCTCCACGGAAAGTCGCTTTGCCGCGGCAAGCGCCGGATGGACAGAGGAACCGATGGCGATAACGGCAAGATCCTTGCCGTCTTTCAAAACTTCGCCTTTGCCGATGTCCAGCTTTTTAAGATCTTCATCAAGAGGAACACCGGCCCCCTTGCCGCGCGGGTAACGCAGCGCCACCGGCTTCCCGCAATCGACAGCGGTTTTAAGCATATGTTGTAATTCGTTTTCATCCTTGGGCGCCATCATGATCATATTGGGAATGGAACGCAGATAAGACAAATCAAGAATGCCCTGATGGGTGGCGCCATCTTCGCCGACCAGACCGCCCCGGTCTATGGCAAAAACAACCGGCAGATTCTGAAGACAGACATCATGAACAATCTGGTCATAGGCTCTTTGTAAAAACGTTGAATAAATGGCCACGACAGGAATAAAGCCTTCCACAGCCATGCCCGCGGCAAACGTCACCGCGTGCTGTTCCGCAATCCCCACATCATAAAAACGTTGGGGAATGTCTTTGGCAAAAGCGTCTAAACCTGTTCCCTCGCACATAGCCGCTGTAATCGCCACAATACGGTTATCCGCATGCGCCAGTCTAACCAAGGTTCTGCCGAATACTTGTGTGTAGCTTGGAATATCGGACGGAGAAGCAATGGCCTGACCGGTTTCCACGTCAAAGGGGGCGACGCCGTGGAAACCCAGCGGATCCTCTTCAGCGAATTCGTAACCTTTACCTTTTGTTGTAATCACATGCACCAGGATGGGGTTTGTCATTTCCTTGATATTTTCAAAGTTTTTGATGAGATAATTGAGATTATGTCCCTCCAGCGGCCCCACATACGTAAATCCCATCTCTTCAAAAAGAGCTCCGGGCACCATGAGTGTTTTTAAAATTTCCTCAATCTGCCGGACAAATTTAATCACATTTCCGCCAATACCCGGGATGCCGTTAAGAAAATTTTTAATATCCGCTTTCAACGTTGTGATCGTATGGCCGGTCATCACGCGGCTTAAATAGGACGACATGGCGCCGACATTGGAAGAAATGGACATTTCATTATCATTCAACACAATAATCATATTCTTCTTGCGATCTCCGGACCAGTTCAGTCCTTCAAAGGCCATTCCCGTGGTCATGGAGCCGTCGCCGATGACAGCGATTATTTTTTTCTTGTCTCCTTTTAAGCAGCCGGCTTCTGTAAATCCGGCAGCGGCGGATATGGACGTTCCGCTGTGACCGACATTAAAGGAATCATAGGGACTTTCCTCCCGTCGGGGAAACCCGCTGATCCCGTCCCTTTTGCGCAGATGATCAAATTCATTTTTCCGCCCCGTGATAATTTTATGAGCGTAGGCCTGGTGGCCGACATCCCAGATAATTTTATCCTGCGGCGTGTGAAAAACATAGTGAAGGGCCAGCGTTAATTCCACGGCGCCCAATGATGACGCCAGATGACCGCCACGGGAGGACACTGTGTTAATAATCAACTCTCTTATTTCCCTGGCCAGACTATTGAGTTCAGCGATGCTGAGTTTGCGGATGTCAGCGGGAAACTCGATATCTTTCAAGACACTGTAATTCACTGTCTCCGGTTGTTTTACCAAAATCCATTCCTTTCAAGATCACTATTTTTTTATTAGGATTTTCTTTCCTTGATGTACCGCGCTATGACCACAAGCGGCATGGCCCGTTCATCAAATCCGGAAAGGCTTGTCACCGCCGCGTCTATGTGCTCAGACAATTTTTCTTTCGCCTTCTCCATGCCCATAAGAGACGGATAGGTCGGTTTATTGCGGGCGGCGTCACTACCGGTCTCTTTCCCCATCAATTCCCGATCGCCTTCGACATTCAGAATATCGTCAGCGATCTGAAACGCCTGCCCGATATTCATTCCATAGTCGGTCAGAGCCTGAATCTTTTCTTTGCCGGCATTGAAAATAATGGCGCCCGATTTTACCGCGGCAACAATCAGCGCGCCCGTTTTGCGCCGGTGTATTTCAACGAGGGTGTTTTCATCGGCTCCGGATTTTTCCGCAAGGACATCCAGGGCCTGGCCGCCGACCATCCCAAAAATTCCCGCCGCCGTGGCGATTTCCTGAATAACGGCCAGACGTCTTTCCGCTGAAACTATAACTTTTTCAGCGCGGGACAGGAGGGAGAACGCCTCCGTGAGCAGTGCGTCCCCCGCGAGGATCGCGATATTTTCTCCAAAAGCCTTATGACAGGTCGGTTTTCCTCTGCGGAAGTCATCGTCATCCATGGAGGGCAAATCGTCATGAATCAAGGAGTACGTATGAATCAATTCCAGGGCGCAGGCAACAGGCATGGCCGGCGCCAAATCACCGCCGACAGCTTCCGCCGCCGCCAGACACAGAATCGGCCGGATTCGCTTGCCTCCATTGAAAACACTGTAATGAATCGCTTTAAAAATTTCAGAAGAACTATTCTCTTCGGGAAGATAGCGATGCAGCGCTTCCTCAATAATATTTTGTCTGTCCTGCAAATAGGCTTTTAAAAACAAATCATCATCTTGTATCACTGTCTTCTCCCTGAAACCGCTTTGTGTGCAGTGTATTATCCTTCTCCAGGAGGACTTCGACGCGCCGTTCCGTTTCTTCAAGTTTCAATGAACAGAAACGAATCAATTTGATCCCTTCTTCGAAAGACTTTAACGCCTCCTCCAGAGGCATATCGCCTGATTCCATTTTCCGAACAATATCTTCCAACTTTTCCAACGCCTCTTCAAATTTTTCTTTTGCCATAATGACCCCTGATTCCGATAGACGGGATAAGTCCCGTTCGTGAATTTGCTTTATAGCAGAAAGCTCATGCTATAGGATTAAAATATTTCTTCTATTTTAGCGTTAAAATGGCCTTTTGCCAATCTTACATTGACGTTGTCACCCCATTTTAAATCATCTGTTTGTCTGATAACGGACCCATCAGCAATACGGCGTGTGATGCTGTAGCCTCTCTGCAAAACATTTAAAGGACTCAGGGATTCCAAGACAGCGGTGTCTTTCTGTAATCGTTCCTTAAACGCCATTAACCGGCGGGAAAAACCGCCGATCAAATCCTTTTGCATATTTTTTAATGAAATGTTTCCTTCCATGATTTTGAATGCCGGACTCTGGTGTTCAAAGCGTAAGACCAACCGATCAAATATATTCTGCAGATGTTGTTTCTTGAAATTTACAGCATTGAACAATCTTTCTTTAAGATCATCCAGATTGATTTTTAAATTAATAACGAACCTGCGTGGATCCTTGAGTCGCTCCTGCAGAGAGGCAAGCTGATCTGTCGCGTCATTCAGATGCCGGTCAAAACCGGCTATCATCCTTTGCTGGAGGGAACGTATTTTTGACAGCAAATCCAAACGCTGGGGCACAATGAGTTCCGCCGCCGCCGAAGGCGTTGGGGCGCGCAGATCCGCCACAAAGTCGCAAATCGTGAAATCCGTCTCATGGCCGACAGCGGAAACAATTGGAATGGATGAACGGTAAATTTCCCGCGCAAGCGCCTCATCATTAAAAGGTGCCATGTCTTCCAGTGAACCGCCTCCACGGGCAATGATAATCACGTCCACATTCCCGTAAACGTGCAAATGACGAAGGGCCTGAATGAGTTCCGCCGCCGCACCGTCGCCCTGCACTCGCGCGGGAGCTATTAATATGTGCGTCGCGGGGTAGCGGCGTTTTGTGATATGTAAAATGTCCCTGATGACCGCACCGGTTGGCGACGTCACGATGCCGATTTTCGCAGGAATAAAGGGCAGCGGTTTCTTATGTGCTTCATCAAACAAACCTTCTGAAGAGAGCTTGGCTTTAAGCTGTTCGAAAGCTTTCTGAAGAGCGCCAATGCCGAGGGGTTCCACCGATTCCACCACCAGCTGATATTCGCCGCGTGGCAGATAGACATTTACGCGCGCCCGGCACAGAATTTTCAATCCTTCTTCAAGCTCAAACGGACTCCGTTTTGCATATCCGCCAAACACCCTAAAAAAAACTGCTTTAATCTGGCTTTTATCATCCTTGAGCGTGAAGTAGATATGACCCGACTGCGGCCGCCGAAGGTTGGAAACCTCACCTTCAACCAGCAAACCTTCAAAAGATTCTTCCAAGATAAGTTTAATATTATTATTCAGTTGTGAAACAGTAAGAATGTCTTCCATGTTGATCACGATAGCTCCGATTTCGAAATTATCAGATATTGAATGGTAAAACAAGATTGAATTAAATAATGACGCGACTTCTCTGCGGAAGGTCAGTATTTCGTTGACAGACAAAACACTTCTTTATATGTTTGTTATACAAAAAATTGCGGACGGAACAGAATCAGGAAGAATCATATGGATCCATTCAAACAAGTATTACTATCCATTGTCTGTATTGTGATGATGCCGGTTTTCTTCGCCCAAGCAGACACAACAGACAATAACGCAGCACTGATGAAAGCAGCGGAAAAAGGCGTCCTCCAAGATGTACAGAAGGCGCTCGACAGCGGCGCTGATATTAATGCATTGTCCACGAAAAAGTACGACGGTATTTTCCCGAAAAAAATGACGGCGCTGATGGTGGCATCGGAAAATGGCCATGTGGAAATTGTTAAATTCCTTTTGGATAAAGGGGCGTCTGTAAAAATCCAAAGATTTCCCGACGATGCCACGGCGTTGATGCTGGCTTCGGAAAATGGCCGCGCAGAAATTGTCAACATCCTTCTGGAAAAGGGCGCGGATGTCAACGCGAAAAGCAACTATGACGGCATTACCGCTGTCATGATGGCCGCACAGAACGGCCATGGGGACGTCGTAAAAATTCTTCTGGAAAAGGGCGCGGATGTCAACGTAAAAAAAATTAACGATAAAGTCACGGCCTTGATGATCGCTTCGGAAAACGGCCGCACGGAACTTGTCAAGCTGCTTTTGGACAGGGGCGTTGACGTCAATGCGAGAAACGCAAAAGACGCAAGTGCCCTGATGTTGGCATCCGCCAGAGGACATGCCGAAGTTGTCAAGCTTTTGCTGGACAAGGGCGCGGATGTCAACGCAAAAAACTCCCTTGAAATAAATTCTCTGATTGCCGCATCAGGGAAAGGGTACACTGAGATTGTAAAACTCCTTTTGCATAAAGGTGCGGATGTCAATGTTAAAACGCTGACGGGATTCACCGCCTTGCATGCGGCGGCGGAAAATGGCCATGTGGAAATTGTCAAACTTCTTTTGGATAAAAACGCCCACGCTGATGTAAAAACGAGAACGGAAAAGAAACTGGATACGATAACTCCTCTCATGATTGCGGCACAAAACGGTTATGCGGAAATTGTCAAAATCCTTGTGGAAAAGGGAGCAAATGTTAACGCAAAAACAGACCTCGACGATACCACGATACTCATGGTCGCGGTGCAAAATGATCGCGCCGATGTCATAAAAGTTTTACTGGATAAAGGAGCGGATGTTAACGCAAAAAGAGAAAAAGGATTCAATGCTTTGATGATCGCGACGGCAAAAGGATCTAAAGAAATGGTCACCTTGTTGTTGGATAAGGGTGCGGATGTCAATGCTAAAGAAGACAGGGGATTAAATGCTTTGATGGCGGCCGCTGAAACGAATCATCCGGATTTAGTGAAACTCTTTCTGGATAAAGGCGCGGATATCAATGCCAAGGATGAGGGTGGCGTCACGGCCTTAATTGTGGCGGCGCAAAACGGTTATGCGGAAGTTGCCAGGCTGCTGATCGATAAAGGCATAGATATAAATGCAAAGGCGACTGTTGAAGGTTTTGACGTGACTGCTCTAAAAATTGCCAGAAAATACGGCCATACCACTATTATAGAGATGCTGCAGAAAGCCGGGGCCAATGAATAACTGGCTTCCCCCTTGTGCATCCAAGCCGTCTTTAGACGGAAAACAAATTTTTACACCTGTCGCAAAACGCTCTATTTAGAATCATAAATAAACAAACGCAGGCCTTCCCGCAACGCAAAAGCACCGTGCACATATAATCCGCCGAGCCAAAATGGAACATGAAACACATCAATATAGCGATACGTCACCAATCCCATGGCTGCCAAAACGCCTTCCGCAAACATGCCCCCGATGGCCATTAAAACCGCCAGCAAAAGCAACCATAGCCTGTCATAACTGAATATCCATCGTACCGCAAACGTTCCGTAAAAAATAAATGATAAAAATACCGGTTCAAAATTGCCGAAACCGCTGAGCAAATAAACAAGGGCAAAAACGACGATCGACTCGGCCAGATCGCGCACATTCCCTTTAGAAATACTTTGCCGAATACTCACCCCATCAGGTAAACGTTTGACCACAAGCAGGTAGGACATTTCCATCACCAGAAACGCCAGCACAAAGCCGGGGAAAACCCACGCCGCCTGACCGAACAGAAACGGATTGGGGTAGGAGAGGGTTTGAGTATGCACATGGACACCGTCGCCGAAAGTCGCCAAAACCGCTCCCATGAAAGCAAATAAAAAAATACCCACCGATTTTTTACTAAGCATTGTCTTCACCTGTTCCTTGCATTGTTTTTTTATTGGATGACACTGGTTTATACTTTACCATTTTTATTTATTTTTGGGTTCAAACTGATTTTTTGCCGACCAGAAAGACGGCAGGTGGCGCAACAAATACATCAGGCTCTTGCGATGTTCCAAGATGCGTTTGCGAAATTTATTGCGCCATGCTTTGTCGGAATAAAAACGCTTTACATGCTCGTTATAGAGCTGATCGAGTCTTTCCTTCGATGCAATGCCCTTGGGCACAAAAACAAAATTCAGACAGTTCATCAAGCGCCAGTCCTCGTCAAATGTTCCCTCGTTTCTTATCGTATTCCAGAGCGGAGCGCCGGGAAACGGCGTGAATTTGGCCATGTTCATGTCGTCCAGTCCCAGCGATATGATGAAATCGGATGTGCGCCTGATGGAATCTTCCGTCTCGCCCGGAAGTCCCATCATAAAAAGTCCCTTGGCACGTAGCCCGGTCTTTTGAATTCTCTGCACCGTGTCGCGAACCTCGTCCAATGATACGCCGGATTTGTGACGGGCAAGCATTTCCGGATCAGCCGATTCAATGCCCAGCGACACCATCAGGCATCCGGCATGCTTGAGCATCTTCAACAAATCATCGTCCGTGTAACCGACGCGCACGGCGCAGTTGAAATGCATACCCAGGGGCTGACGGGTTAATTTTTCGCAAAGCTCCACAATCCGTCGGCGGTCGGCGGTAAACAAGTCGTCGTAAATGTTGATATGCCGCACACCGAAGTTTTCCCGTAAATATTTCATATGCTCATAAACATAGTTTGCGGAATTATAGCGGAATCCTTTTTTAAACACGGACCGGTCACAGTAGGAACACTGATACATGCAGCCGCGGGACGTAATCATTGTTGCGCCCGGTGTGTTGATATAACTGAACAACGGCAGATGATAATCACGAGGGAAACCTCTCAGTTTTTCGTAGGCCGGAAATGGCAGAAAATCCAAATCTTCTATCTTCGGGCGCGGATCGTTAACGATGACGTCTTGATTACTTCGCCAGATCAGGCCTTTGATTTCAGAGAGCTTATGGCCCGCGGCAAGTTCGGCTATCGTTTCTTCGCCTTCTCCCGGAATAAGAAAATCAAATGCGGGATAATCAAGAAGAAGTTTTTCTTCAAGCGCGGAAACATGAACACCTCCGCACACCGTTAGTATGTCAGAGGTGTGTTCCTTGATCATACGCGCAAGATCGACTGCGTCAGGAAACGATGATGTTGTCGTCGAAAAACCGACGATCTGCGGTTGATAAGCAAGAATTGCCATGGCCTGTTTTTGCAAATCCAATGGCGCTTCCGGTCCGAGACAGTCATAAACGAAAACATCATGACCCTGTTTGATCAGATAGGCGGCGATGGACAAAAGTCCCTGCGGGACCATCCGGTTGGCAATGTCCGTCATATCACGCTTGCCCGGAAACCAGTTGAATCCCCGCGGATGCACAAGAACGATTTGTTTTCTTTTTTGGGAAGCGGCCATACTTACTTTATAATTCTATTTGTGTCCCAAGTTCAACAACTCTGTTGGGTGGAATTCCAAAATAAACGGTGGGATTCCCTGCATTCCTGGACATAAAAACAAAAAATGACTTACGCCATCGCATCATTTTTGATTTTCCGCCGGTCAGGAGAGTTTCTCTGCCCAGGTAATATGTTGTCGCCATCGGATCAGTAACCAATCCATGTTGCGCAACGATTTTCATGATTTGCGGCACATTCGGTTTCTGCATAAAACCATAGAAGGCCTCAACACGGTAAAATCCTTGTCCCAAATCTGTAATTTTGATTCGATCGCCCGCGGGAACAATCGGGATATCTTTGGACATAATGGAAAGAAGCACAACCTGTTCATGCAATACATGGTTGTGTTTAACATGATGTAGCAGTGTCGGCGGCGTTCCGACAGGGGATAAGGTCATAAAAACGGCTGTGCCGGGTACCCGGGGCATACGATGTACGGACAATTCCGCAAGAAAACTTTCCAGCGGGAATCTTGCACCGACCAAATTGCGGTAGAGTTCTTTCCTCCCTTTTTTCCAGGTCGTCATGGCTACCGCGATAACCGCCGCAACAAATAGAGGGAACCATCCTCCATCGGCAATCTTGAAAGTATTGCCGGCGACATAGGCAATATCAAAAATAACGAATACTCCGACCAAGGGAACAACTTTCCACAGAGACCATCGTCGATAATGGCTCAACACAAGAAAATAGAGAACGGACGTGATGATCATGGTTCCCGTGACAGCAATACCATAGGCACCGGCCAGCGCATCGGATCGTTGGAAACCGATGACCACCAGGATACAGGCAATCATTAATGCGTAATTTACAAACGGAATATATATTTGTCCCTGCACCTCGCTTGATGTGTGAACAATCCGGACCCGCGGACACAAGCCCAGCTGCACAGCCTGCTGCGTCAGAGAAAAGGCACCCGATATCAACGCCTGGGATGCGATGATGGTCGCAACCGTTGAAAGTCCGATCATGGGGTACAGCAATACGTCCGGCACGATATTATAAAAAGGATTGACATTCATTTCGGGATGTGCGAGCAGCAGCGCCCCCTGCCCGAAATAATTGCACAACAGTGAAGGAAACACAAATAAAAACCAGGATAGACGAATGGCATTTCTGCCGAAATGTCCCAAATCTGCATAGAGGGCTTCACAACCGGTGATGCAGAGCACCACGGATCCGAGCACAACAATGCCGTGAATACCGTTATTCATAAAAAACGTAAAAGCATAGACCGGATTAAAAGCAAGCAATACGGCTGGTGCACGCGTTACCTGGATGATGCCGAAAATTCCAATGGACACAAACCAGAGCACCATGATGGGAGCGAATAATTTCCCGATATGGGCTGTTCCTTTACGCTGAAATGAGAATAAAATAATAAGCACAACACATGTCAGAGGTAATATAAAAGGTGTCGCGGCTTTGGTTGCGACCTCCAATCCTTCAATCGCGGAAAGCACGGATATGGCCGGAGTAATCACACCATCTCCATAAAGAAGCCCGGCACCCAGAATTCCGGCAAACAGAAGAACAGCTTGAATAAGCCGGGAAAGGGTTTTATCTCGTGTATTCAAAAGGCTGACCAGAGCAAAGATACCGCCTTCACCGCGATTATCGGCACGAAGGATGAACGTCACATACTTGATGCAGACAACGACCAACATTGACCAGAAGATTAAGGAAAGAACACCCAGAACATTTATCATATTGGGAACAATGGCATGCTTGCCGTGGAAGCAAGCTTTGATGGCATAGAGGGGACTTGTTCCTATATCACCAAAAACAACGCCGATAGACGCGATGGCCAGAAAAATGATTTTTTTATTGAGCCAGGGGAGGGAAGATTCCCCTTGGGATTCACCGGATGAATCACTTTCAGAATTTGATGATGACATAAAAAACCTCCGAAGTTTGTCTAGGGGAGAATAATCATCCCGGACTCCTCCGGTTGGTTCTCCTCATCGAAGCCTACGAAGTTAGCTGAAGGGCTCGGGCCGAAAAGGTTACCCTACGCTCAAGCGATACGCCCCAAAAAATTGGTTCCTCCGTTCCTGAAA
>ERZ1645192.4703-NODE-4703-length-10750-cov-43.091819_pt1 | contig 10750 bp, 8 predicted proteins | sample MGYA00575354_ERZ1645192 | MGnify/ENA primary metagenome ERZ1645192 (study PRJEB40844, sample SAMN11349763) | freshwater sediment metagenome | isolation source: river sediment | host: Sediment | place: India: Faizupur Khadar , New Delhi | collected 2017-02-21 ...
TCGCCCTGGCGGAGCCTCCTGAGGATTTTCTTCATGGAGGTCATCGAATCGTCGTAGATGGTGTCCACGTGATGGCGCGCGCGGCAGTCCGTCACGTAGTGGTTGAAGTCCTTGTGCCTGCGGGTAAGCAGGTTGATGGGGGCAATCCTGCCCATGTACGAGGCGAGCAGCTCCCAGTTGCCTATGTGGGCGCTGAAGACAAGGGCACCCCTGCCTTTGTCGAGGATGGCGCGGACCCTTTCCTCCGCCTCGGGGTCGGCGAGGATGTGCGACTCGATCTCCTCGGGGTGGAATGAGAAATAATAGAAGTCCAGCATGCACTCCAGAATGTTCTTGAAGGATTCCCGGCAGAAATACTCTTTCTGATCTCTCGGGACGCTCTTGCCGAAGACCCGGTCGAGATTGTCGAGCCCCAGGCCCCGGGAGCTCGCTATGAGATGGAACCAGGCCGATCCGAACCCCGTGCCTATGGCGTGCAGCGTATCGCGGGGAAGGGAGCGCAGTGCTTTGAGGATGAAAGGCGCCAGGATGCGGCCGATGCGCCACAAGACGCCGCGGAAGAATACCCGCAGGCGTCGCTTGAGACGCTTGAACCTTACCCGCAGCATCCCTCTGACAATATGCCGGGCAGCTTTTCCCTGATGTGCCATATGTTCACTTGGACAGATGGAATATTCATTCGGCCGCGTGCACCGGTACGATGCACTCCTCGAGACCGGGACCGGCGCTTCCTTGACGGGGGCATGCCGCCCGCCGGCAGTCGAGCCTGTCCCGGACCCTCCGATTACATCCTGATATAGCACAGGCACGCGGGGCAGGACAAATTACCTTCAGGTCATGTTTCCTTCTGGACCGGACCCCTGTTTCGAGATGTCACAGGATGGCGTTCACCTCTCCATCCGGAACATTGCGAGAATGTCATCTTCGGACCACGTGGATATAATTATCAAAGTATATCGTGCATGTATTGAATAAATAAATTTCATAATTATTCTAATATGAAGATAGGTTTATGGCCTATGGTGATGAAAGCGCTTCCTTTTGAGATGAAATGGATGGTTCTCGCGATCGTGGCTGCGTTATCCTTCATCGGGATCTTCGACCACTCCCTCTGGACGCCGGACGAGCCGCGCGAGGCTCAGATCGTCCGGGAGATGTCGCTGAACGGGGAGTATCTCATCCCGTCCCTGGGCGGGGACGAGTTCCTCGAAAAGCCGCCCCTCTACTACCTGGCGGCCGCGGGTTTCTACCGCCTCCTGGGGAGCCACTTCCCCGAGGCAGGGAGAGTCGCTTCCGCGCTCTTTGCCCTGGGCGCCCTCGCCGTGGTGTTCTTCGTCACGAGGAGGGTCTTCTCGGAAGAGGCGGCACTGCTGGCACCGCTCATCCTTGCCACGTTCCCCCTGTTCTTCCTGGCAGCGCACAAGATGCTCGTGGACATGGGGCTGGTGTTCTTCATCACTGCGGCCATGGGGGCTTTCCTCGTGGCCTGCGGGGAGCAGGGCAGGTCATGGTCATGGTATGCCGCCTTCTGGCTCTTCCTGGCAGGGGCCTTCCTCTGCAAGGGCATCGTGGGCCTGGCCATACCCGGGACGGCGCTGCTGGTCTTCATGATCTGGCAGCGCGACGCGGGTTTTCTCCGCCGGGCCCGGGTCGTGCCGGGGGTCCTGCTGCTCCTGGGGGTCATGGCCGCCTGGGGGGGCGTCCTGTACCTGAAGGGCGGCTGGGAATATCTCCACACCTTCTACGTCTACAACCAGTTCGGCAGGTTCATCCCCCTGGGGGGCATCTACGACGGCGGGCACGTGCGGCCGTTCTTCTATTACCTCACTCGCATCCCGGCCCTGGCCGCCCCCTTCATCCTGCTCCTCATCCCCGCAGCCGCACGGGCGCGGGGCATGAAGGCTTCCGAGAAAATCCTCTGGGCGTGGCTCCTTGGAGGCCTCCTCATCCTGAGCCTCTCGTCCACCAAGCGGGAGATATACTTTCTGCCCATGTTCCCCGCCATGGCCATGATCATCGCGCACTGGGCGGCCACGCTGAAGGAGTCAGGGCCCAGGCCCTGGGAGGTATACCTCCTGCGCGGGATTCTCGCTGTCGTCTCCCTGGCCGTGGCGGCAGTGCCCGTGGCGTATGTGAAGATGGGGGGAGGCCTGATGACCGCGGTCATGGTGAGCGCGATTCTCCTGAGCATCCTCCTGACCCTGTGGATGAACTTCCGGGAGTCGCTGCCGCTGCTTGCCGTTCTCGGCTGGTCGCTGGTGATCCTCCTCTGGGTGCCGGCGGTTATCCCCCAGATAGACAAGGCCAAGAGCTACAAGGGGATTTTTGAAGACATGGGCAGGATCGTCCAGCACCGACAGGCCGTGGGGTACCGCATCACGGAGACCGTGGAAGCGCTCGGCCCTTTCTACGGGGGGTTTCCGGTGAAGAACATCGAGGACCGGGACCTCATGCTGAAGGCCATGACGGATCACGAGGCGGATTTCGTCCTCGTGCTGCCCAGCAGGATGGGGGAGGACCTCAAGCGGAGGCTGGCGTCCCTGGCCCAGCCGGTATACCACGGGGGCGGAGAAACGAGAAGGGAGCTGGAGCTGTGGAAGATGAATTCATCCCGATGAGCAGGCCCTGCATCGGCCAGGAGGAGATCGAGGCCGTGGCCTCGGTGCTGAGGTCCGGGTGGATCACCACCGGGCCGAGGTGCTCGGAGTTCGAGGAGCGCTTCGCCGGGCTCACCGGCGCCCGGTGGGGCGTGAGCCTGACCTCCGGGACGGCGGGCATGCACCTCCTTTTGAAGGCCCTGGGCATAGGCAGAGGCGACGAGGTGATCACCCCCTCGATGACCTTCGCCTCCACGGTCAACCAGATCCTCCTGGCGGGGGCGAAGCCCGTGTTCGCGGACGTCGATTACGACACCCTCCTCGTGGAGCCCCGGGAGATCGCCCGGCACGTCACGAAGCGCACCAGGGCCGTCATACCCGTGCACTTCGCGGGAGCGCCCGCCGACCTGGACGCCATCGGGGAGGCTGCGGGGAGCATCCCCGTCATCGAGGACGCGGCCCATGCGGTCGGCACCCGGTACAAGGGCCGACACATCGGGTCCGGCAACCCGGCGGTGTTTTCCTTCCACCCCATCAAGAACATCACCACCGGGGAAGGGGGGCTGGTCACGGGCAGCGACCCGGAGCTCATGAAGCGCCTGAAGCTGCTCAGGTTCCACGGCATCGAGCGGGACGCCTGGAAGCGCTACGGCAAGGGCTCCGACCCCAGCTACGACATCATCGAGCCCGGCTTCAAGTACAACATGACCGACATCCAGGCGGCCCTCGGACTGGCCCAGCTCGACAAGCTCGATGCGATCAACTCCCGCCGGGCGGAGATCGCGAAAAGATACCTCGAGGGCCTCTCCGGGATCCCGGGCCTCGACCTGCCCGGGAGCCCCGCCTGCGAGCACGTGCACTCGTGGCACCTGTTCGTGGTCAAGGCCCGGGGGATGGACCGCAAGCTCTTCATGGAAGGGCTGGCGGAGCGCAACATCGGGTACGGGCTCCACTTCCCGGCCTGCCACACCCTGACCTGCGTGAGAGAGGCCTGCGGAGAGGTGAGCCTGCCCGTCACCGAGGAGGTGGCAAAGATGATCCTCAGCCTGCCCCTGTACCCGGACATGGAGGAAGGCCAGGTGGGGCGGGTCATCGCTGCGGTCAAGGAGATGTTCGGGTGATTCGCACGGGGCTTCCGGGGTGCGCAGGGACGGTTTTCCATCCCATGGGAAAGCGTGGCGCGAATGCCCGCGCGGCCGGGTGAGAGCATGGAACAGGACAGGATATCGGTGGTGATCCCGGTGTACAACGAGGAGCAGGGTCTCGAGGAGCTCTTCAGGCAGCTTCTTCCGGTGATGGAGGGCATGAGCCGGAGCTACGAGATCGTGCTCGTGGACGACGGCAGCACCGACGCCTCCCTGGAGATCCTCAGGAGGCACGCGGGGGAAAAGGTCAGGGTGGTGGAGCTCACGCGCAACTATGGCCAGCACGCCGCGGTCTTCGCCGGCTTCGAGAGCAGCGACGGCGGGATCGTGGTCACCCTGGACGCCGACCTGCAGAACCCGCCCCGTGAGATTCCCCGGCTCGTGGCTGCCATGGAGGAGGGGGACTACGAGGTGGTGGGCACCATCAGGATGGGCCGGCAGGACACCCTGTTCAGGCGGATCGCGAGCCGGGCCGTCAACGCCATGGCCAGGAAGATCACGGGCGTGAAGCTCAACGACTGGGGGTGCATGCTCAGGGCCTACCGCAGGGAGGTGGTGGAGCACATGGTGAACAGCCGCGAGCGCTCCACCTTCATCCCGGCCCTCGCCACCACGTTCGCCAAGCGCATCGCCGAGATCGAGGTGGGCCACAACGAGCGCTTCGCGGGCGAGTCCAAGTACTCCCTGCTCAAGCTCGTTTCCCTCCAGTTCGACCTCCTCACCTCGTTTTCCGAGTTCCCCCTGAAGCTCATGCTCTACCTCGGCTTCTTCATGGCTTTCTTCGGGATGGGCTTCGGCGCCTTCCTCGCCGTGGCCCGGCTCTACTTCGGCGCCCACTGGGCGGCCCAGGGCGTGTTCACCCTGTTCGCCGTGCTGTTCTTTTTCATGGGGGCCCAGTTCCTGGCCTTCGGGCTCATGGGCGAGTACGTGGGCAGGATCTACCGCGAGGTGAAGAGCAGGCCCTCCTACACGGTCAGGAGGATCTACTAGATGAAGGCGGTGGTGTTCGCCTACCACACCATGGGGGTGCTGGGGATAAAGAAGCTCCTGGCGCACGGCTTCGAGATACCCCTGGTCTTCACCCATGAGGACAGCCCGGACGAGAACATCTGGTTCGGCTCCGTGTCGGACCTGTGCCGGGAGAAGGGAATCGGGCACGCAGCCCCGGAAAATCCCGGCACGGACGAGTGGATTGGCCGTGTGGCTTCGCTGAAGCCGGACATCGTCTTCAGCTTCTACTACCGGCGCATGATAAGCGGGGAGATCCTCCGCATCCCGCCTCTGGGGGCCTACAACCTCCACGGGTCGCTGCTGCCCGCCTACCGGGGAAGGGCCCCGGTGAACTGGGTGCTCGTCAGGGGAGAGCAGACCACGGGGGTCACCCTGCACGAGATGGTGGAAAAGCCCGACGCAGGGGCCATCGTGGCCCAGGAGGAGGTGGCCATCGGTCCGGACGACACGGCGGTCGTGCTCTTCGGCAGGCTCGAGGAGGCGGCCTCGCGCATGCTCGATGCCATCCTGCCCCGCATTCGCAGGGGCGACATCCCCAGAACCCCCCAGGACCTTCAGAGGGGATCGTACTTCGGCGGCAGGAAGCCCGAAGACGGCCACATCTCCTGGGACAGAAGCGCCCGCGAGGTCTTCAACCTCATCCGCGGGGTGACGCGCCCCTATCCCGGGGCCTTCGGATTCCTGGGCGGCAGGAAGGTCCTGATCTGGTGGGCCAGGCCCCTGGAAGGCCCGAGCCCCGGGCCGGGTTCCGTTGCCGTCTCGAAGGGCCTGGTTTTCATCGGCACCGCTTCCGGGGCCATCATGCCTTTGGAGATCGAGGTGGACGGCACGGTCTACAAGGGAGAAGAAGTCGCTGAATATTTCAAAACACACGAAGGGAAACGCATGACATGAAGGTGCTCATACTCGGCGTCAACGGGTTCATCGGATCGCACTTGAGCGCGCGGATACTCGAGAACACGGACTGGCACGTCTACGGCATGGACCTGGGCGTGGACAAGCTCAGAGGCTGCCTGGGCAGCAAGCGGTTCCACTTCGTCGAGGGCGATGTCGCCATCAACAAGGAGTGGATCGAGTACCACATCAAGAAGTGCGACACGGTCCTGCCGCTGGTGGCCATCGCCACGCCCAAGACCTACGTGGAGAACCCGCTCGGCGTGTTCGAGCTGGACTTCGAGGAAAACCTGCGGGTCATCCGGCAGTGCGTGAAGTACCGCAAGCGGGTCATCTTCCCCTCCACCTCCGAGGTCTACGGCATGTGTTCGGACCAGGCCTTCGACGAGCACACGTCGAACTTCGTGCTGGGGCCCATCGAGAAGGAGCGCTGGATCTACTCCTGCTCCAAGCAGCTCCTCGACCGGGTGATCTGGGCCTACGGCAGGCAGGGCCTGAACTTCACCCTCTTTCGGCCGTTCAACTGGATCGGCGCCCGCCTCGATTCTCTGGAGACCGCCAAGGAAGGGTCGTCGAGGGTCGTGACCCAGTTCATCGCCGACCTGGTGGACAACGAACCCATCACCCTCGTGGACGGCGGCGCCCAGAGCAGGTCCTTCACCTACATCGACGACGGCATCGACGCGGTGATGAAGATCATCGAGAACCGCGACGACAGGGCGAAAGGCAGGATCTTCAACATCGGCAACCCGGAGAACAACTGCACCATCAGCGACCTTGCGGACAAGCTCATCACCCTGTTCAAGGCGCACCCCTCCTATGACGCGAAAAAGTTCAACCCCCGGGTGGAGGTGAAGAACTCCCGGACCTTCTATGGGGACAACTACCAGGACATCAGCACCAGGGTGCCTTCCATCGAGAACGCGCGGAAGATCCTCGGGTGGGAGCCCAGGGTGGGGCTCGACGAGGCGCTGAGGTTCACCCTGGAGAGCTTCCTGGACGAGGTGTCTTGCACAGATGCCTGATCTGGCCCTGAAGGTCGATGTCGACACCTTCCGGGGGATGAAGGAGGGCGTGCCGGGCATTGCGCGCATCCTCGACGCCCGCGGCCTGAAGGCAAGCTTCTTCATAAGCTTCGGCCCCGACCGTTCCGGCCTGGCGGTGCTCCAGCTCCTGCGGCCGGCCTTTCTGAGAAAGATGATCCGCACCAATGCGCCGGGCCTCTACGGCTGGAAGACCGCCCTGTACGGCACCCTCCTGAAAGCCCCCCTCATCGGGCTCGCTTTTCCCGACACGGTGCGCGGCCTCATGAGCGCAGGGCACGAGACCGCCTGCCACGCATGGGACCACCGCCTCTGGCAGGATTGGCTCTTCCTCATGCCCGCGTCCTCGATAGGGGCGTGGTTCAGGAAGATGGTCGCCGCGTACGAAGGCGTGACGGGAATGAAGCCCCGGGCCTTCGGCGCCCCCGGCTGGGTCATGGACGGCCGGTCGCTGGAGGCTGCGGCCGGGTACGGTTTCAGCTACCTCAGCTGCTCCCGCGCTTGCGCCCCGTTCGTCTTCGCCGAGAACGGCATGCTGGAGGTCCCCTCGAACCTGCCGTGCATCGAGGAGGCGGGGGTGGACGGAGTCATGGCCGCCCTTAAGCAGCGGGCCTTTGGTGGAGAACCCCAGATACTGCCCGTCCATGCCGAGGTGGAGGGCATGGCGTTTTGCGAGGCGTTCGGAAGTCTCCTGGACCGTGCCCTCGACCTGGGCTACCGGGTCCGGCGCCTGGAAGAGATCGCCCTGTCCCTCGACTCCGCGAGCCTCCCCACGCGGCCCCTTACGAAAGGGCTGATACCGGGGCGCGCCGTGCCGTGCACCGTCTAGAGCTGCAACGGCAATCGAGGCATCATGCCAGGCAATCGCCCGGTGCTCCCCTTTGTAAAGCCGCCCCGACGGTGGCTCGTCTTGCGGCAACCTCCCCGGGCAGTGAAAGGTGTGGCGAAGAGCGACCGCGTGCCCCGGTGCCCGGCCCTACGACGGGGCGAGGGAGGCCGGGACGTCGACGAGCTTTGCCCGCAGGTACTCTCCCAGGGTCTTCGCCTGGGCGTCGAGCTTCACCGACGCGGCCGCCCCTTCGCCCAGGATGCCCCGGATGAAGAAGTTCAGGGCCAGGAGGTTGGGCAGCTCCCAGCGCTCGACCGGGCAGCCCCTCACGTCGCGCAGGAGGTCGAGGAGCCTTTCGGTGGTGAGGAACTCCCGCAGGAAGGCATAGGCCTCGGGCGTCTTCGCCCACACGCCCAGGTTGGCGTTGCCCCCCTTGTCGCCGGAGCGGGTGGCGAAGAGGCGGCCGAAGGGCACCCGCACCGTGGGGCCGGACGGCGCCGGCGGCAGGGCCGGCGGGAGAGTCTCCACCGCGACGCCCTCCACCGCCGGGGGCAGGTTCTCCACGGCATACTCCTTTCCCTCGATGACCACCTTCTGGGCGACGAGATTTCCCGGCACCAGGGCGGGCCAGTACACGATGGCGGGCGTGGCCTTGCCCGGGGGCGCCGTGCCCGCGAAGCCCGGGATGCTGGCCAGGGCGAGCTCCACCACCTTCGAGGAGAGCCGGTCCACCTTTTTCCGGTCCGGGTCCATGGCCGTGATGCGCAGGTAGGCGAAGGCCTCCTCGTTCGTGGCGGGGTCTTCCTTGTCCGAGCGGATGAGCTGGACCACGCACGACCGGAACTGCTCCCTGCCGCCGACGGCGTCGAAGAGCGCCTCCTCCACGATGCGTGCCTTCTTCCCGATGTCGAGGCCGGTGAGGATCACGGTCATGGAGTTCCGGTAGCCCTGGAGCGTGTTGATGCAGACCTTTGCCAGGCCCGTGGGCGGCTCGCCCCTGACCCCGCGCACGAGCACGCGGTTCGGGGCCTCCTGCGAGATGCCGATGGTGTCGAAGCGGGCGATCACGTCCGGGGTCAGGTAGCGGGGGTCGGAGATCTCGTAGAGGAGCTGGGCCTTCACCGTGTCCACGGACACCAGGCCCCCTGTGCCCGGGTGCTTGGTGATGGTGAAGGACCCGTCGGGGCCCACCTCGGCGATGGGGAAGCCCACCCTCCTGAAGCTGGGGACCTCGTCGATGAAGGAGTAGTTCCCGCCCGAAGCCTGGGCCCCGCACTCGATGATGTGCCCGGCGACGCTCGCCCCGGCGAGCCTGTCCCAGTCGTCCCTCTTCCAGCCGAACTTCCAGGCGGCGGGGCCCACCACGAGCGACGCGTCGGCGATGCGCCCGCCCACCACGATGTCCGCCCCCTCCTCGAGGGCCTTCACGATGCCCCAGCACCCGAGGTAGGCATTGGCCGTGATGGTCATGCCCTGCGAGGCGCTTAAGGGCACGCCCTTGTCGAGGTGGGTGAACTCCTCGCCCGAAGCCTGCAGGTCCGCGAGCCGGGGCATGAGGTCGTCGCCCTCGATGCAGGCGATGCGGGGCTTCAGGCCGAGGGTTTCCGCGATGCGGGCGAGCCCGGAGGCAAGGCCCCGGGGATTCAGGCCGCCCGCGTTGGCCACCACGCGGATCCCCCTGTCGAGGCACTCGCCCATGACCCCCTCCATCTGCTTCAGGAAGGTGGGCACGTAGCCTCCACTGGGGTCCTTCATCCTGAGCCGGAAGAGGATGGCCATGGTGAGCTCGGCCAGGTAGTCCCCCGTGAGGAAATCGATGGGGCCGCCCTGGACCATTTCCTTCGCCGCGCTCAGGCGGTCGCCGAAAAAGCCGCTGCAGTTTCCGATGATCACCTTGTCGCTGCCGATCATTCGCGCCTCCTTCATCTGCCCGTGAAGACCGGCGGGCGCTTTTCCAGGAAGGCGGCGATGCCCTCCCGTGCGTCCCGGGTGGACGCCACCTCCACAAGCTTGCCCGAGAGGAAGTCCAGGGCCTCTTCCAGGGGCATGCCCTCCGCCCTGCTGAAGGCCTCCTTGCCGATCTTCATGCCGATGGGGCTTTTCCCTGCCAGCGACTCGAGGATCCCTTCGATCTGGCCGTCGAGGTCCGCCGCGGGCACCACCCGCGTCACCAGGCCCATGTCGAGGGCCTTCCGGGCGTCCAGCCTTTCGCCGAGCATGATCATCTCGCAGGCCTTTTTCCGGGGCACGTTCCGGAAAATGAGCGCTCCGATCATCATGGGCCACAGCCCCACGTTCACCTCGGGGGTGCCGAAGAGGGAGTCGTCGCTGGCCACCGCCAGGTCGCAGGCGAGCATGAACCCCATGCCCCCGGCCAGGCAGAAGCCCTTCACCCGCGCCACCGTGGGCTTGGGGAAGCCATCCAGGCGCTTCAGGAGCCGGGCATACTGCGCAAAAACCCTGCGGCCGCTTTCCGACATGCCGTCACCCAGCTGGGCGCCGGTGCAGAATGCCTTGTCGCCCGCGCCGGTGACCAGAACGGCCCGCACGTCTCCATCCCCTTCCGCCCGGTCGAGGTACTCGAGGAAGAGGCCGATGGCCTCGGGGGTGACGGCGTTCCTCTGGGCCTCGCGGTTGATGGTGATCCTGGCAGCCTGGTTCTCCACCCGGTACAGCAGCTGTTCGTCAGCCATGGCGCCCCTTCCTTTCAGTCCCGAGCCGGCGGCTCTTCTTCCCGCTCGATGTCCATGAGGATCTGGCCGGGCATGACCTTCTCCCCCTCGGAGGTGTTCACCCTCGTCACCGTGCCCGTGAAGGGCGCCTGGAGCGTGGTCTCCATCTTCATGGCCGACACCACCGCCACGGCCTGGCCCTTCTCCACGCGGTCGCCGGGGGAGGCCATGATCCTCACCACCACCGAGGGCATGGGAGGCGTCACCTCCTGCGGCAGCTCCCTGCCCCTCCTGCGGGCCCCCGCCCGCGCGAGGGCGTCCCCGTCCTGGACGAGGTACGTGATGCCCCCCACGCTGACGAGCATGCCGTCCGGGCCCTGGGCCAGGTAGGCGCTCGCGGCCTTGCCGTCGAGCTCGATGAGGATGCGGTTTTCCGAGATCACCCGGTAGCCCGCCTTGACCTCCCGTCCGTCGACGAGGGCGTCCAGCGTCTCTTCCCCGGACAGGTCCGCTTCCACGGGGATGTCCTTTCCTGCAATGCGCAACGTGTACGTCATAC
>ERZ1645192.4706-NODE-4706-length-10749-cov-10.982514_pt1 | contig 10749 bp, 11 predicted proteins | sample MGYA00575354_ERZ1645192 | MGnify/ENA primary metagenome ERZ1645192 (study PRJEB40844, sample SAMN11349763) | freshwater sediment metagenome | isolation source: river sediment | host: Sediment | place: India: Faizupur Khadar , New Delhi | collected 2017-02-21 ...
CCAGCCAGCGAGGAGCGTGTCATCGCTGGCTTCGAGGAAATCCAGCGCTTCGTAGAGCAGCACGGGCGCGCGCCGCAGCATGGCGAAGACCGAGACATATTCGAGCGCCTATATGCCGTGCGGCTTGACCGTCTACGCGCGCTCCCGGATTGCCGCGCCTTGCTTGAGCCGCTAGACCATCAGGGTTTGCTTGCTGGGGCACCGACCGTTGCCGCTTCGGCGGACGAAACTATCGACATCGAAGATCTGGCTGCCGAACTGGCGGATGTTGCCGGCGCGGACGACATCACGGTCTTGCGCCATGTCCGTACCAGCGCCGAAAAGCGCGCCGCCGAGGAGATCGCGGATCGCAAGCCCTGCGAGGACTTCGAGACCTTCCGGCCCTTGTTCGAGCGCGTGCAAGCGGAAGTCAAAACCGGTATGCGCCAGTCCCAGCCCATCGAAGCGGGCCGCCGTGCGATTGAAGTCGGGGACTTTTTCGTTCTCGACGGCCTTACTCTCTACGTCGCCGAGGTCGGCGAGCCGTTGAAAACCACCGCCGGGGAAGTGGACCGCCGCCTGCGCCTCATCTTCTCCAACGGCACCGAGAGCAATCTGCTGCTGCGCTCGCTCCAGCGCGCTTTTTACAACGACCCCGCCGCGCGGCGGCTGGTCTCGCCGGAGAGTGGACAACTGTCCTTCGGCGGCGAGCTGGACGCGGACGACATCGAGAGCGGCACGATCTACGTCCTGCGCTCGCTGTCGGATCATCCATACGTCGCGCAGCACCGCGACATCATCCACAAGCTGGGCGTGACTGGCGGCCGGGTGGAGACGCGCATCGCCAACGCCGAGAACGAAGCGACCTACCTGCTCGCCAAGGTCGAGGTCGTCGCCACCTACAAGCTCGCGGGCATCAACCGCGCCCGGATGGAAAACCTGTTCCACCGGCTGTTTGCGCCCGCGCGGTTGAACATCACCATCAATGATCGCTTCGGCCATCCCGTGCAGCCCGAGGAGTGGTTTCTCGTGCCGCTGTTCGTCATCGACGAGGCGGTCGCGCGCATCAAGGATGGCAGCATCACCGGCTACATCTACGATCCCCAAGCGGCAAAGCTGGTGAAGGCGGGGTAGGTCGAGACAGCTCCATCGCACCATTGGCCGGCACCGCGATCTGCCGGGCCAGTTCGGTCGGGGTGATGTTTAGTTCCGCCAATTTGTCGGCAAGCACTTCGCCGGGATGGATAGGGGGGCGCATGGCGGTCTCCTGGGCAGTGGTAGTTCACGATCTCGACGGCTGATCGACTGAGCGTACCGCAATGTGCTTGCCACCGTCGCTATCATTGCTATCATCGGTAACCCGTTCGCAACAGGAGACCGCCATGGCCAATCTGATCGTGCGCAATGTCGATGACGCCATCGCCAACGCGCTGAAGGTCCGCGCCAGCCGGCACGGCATCAGCGCCGAGGCCGAGCACCGGCGCATCCTGGAACAGGCGCTGCTGCGCCCGCGCAAGAAATCCTTCCTCGAAGTGTTGCGCCAGATGCCCGATGTGGGCCGCGACGAGGACTTCGCCCGGCACGAGGAGCGGCCGGCGGCGGACGTATTCGACTGATGTATCTGCTCGACACCAACGTCGTCAGCGAGTTGCGCAAGGGCCCGCGCGCCAATGCCGGCGTCATGCGCTTCATCGAGCGCATCGCCGGCGAGGACGCCCCGGTCTACATCAGCGTCATCACGCTGGGCGAGTTGCGTCGCGGCGTCGAACTGATCCGCCATCGCGGCGATCTGCCGCAGGCAGAGGCGCTGGAAACCTGGTTGCAGGGCCTGCTCGACGACTACGCCGACCAGATTCTGGAGTTCGGCGCCGACGAGGCCCAGGTGTGGGGCCGGTTGCGGGTGCCCCAGCCCGAGAACGCGCTCGACAAGCAGATCGCGGCCACCGCGCTTACCTGCGGGCTGACGCTGGTGACGCGCAACCTGCGCGACTTCGCCGCCACCGGCGCGCCGTTGCACAACCCATTCGAATAGATGGCCGCCGCCGACCTGTCCGCTCCTGCCGCGGCTGACCTGGCGCGCTGTGAGGAACGGATGAGGAATTGAGTGAAATTACGTCAGTTATCTGCCCAGCGTAATTTTCGAAACATTCGCATAATCCCGGCATGAGCCCCGTCACCAGCCCCTATGCCCCAGGCGCCGACGCGCCGTCGCCGGAACTCGCCCGCCGCGCTCGATCTGCTGGTGCGGGAAACCCAGGGCTATCCCTACTTTCTGCAGGAGTGGGGCAAGCATGTCTGGGACATCGCGCCGGCCTCGCCGATACGTACAGATGATGTGCAACAGGCAACGCGGGAAGTGATCGCGGCGCTCGACGAGAGCTTTTTCCGCGTCCGCTTCGATCGCCTGACGCCGAGCGAGAAGCGCTACCTGCGCGCCATGGCGGAGCTGGGCCCCGGCCCGCACCGCTCCGGCGACATTGCCCAGGTGCTGCACAAGAAAGTGACGTCACTTGCGCCGATCCGCAACCAGCTGATCGCCAAGGGCATGATCTGGAGCCCGAGCCACGGCGATACCGCCTTCACCGTGCCGATGTTCGATGCCTTCATGAGGCGGATCATGCCGGGTGATGAGTGGCGGAGTGAGTGATGCCCCTGTGCTCGCGGGGTACGAAGGCCCGGCCAAAGACGGCGCGAATCAGCAGATGGCCGTGAGCATGACCGGTTCGGCCATGTCGCCCGGATGGTGCTTCTGACCTTCAAGCCACAGGCCGGTCGCCCCGTTCGCGGTACGCACCTGCCCTGTGAGCGGCTCGCGCCACATCATCAACGAAGTGCCGGGTCTCTCCCGCGTGGTCGATTCCCGCCGCAACACCGCCTTTCATGGCATCGCGATGCGCCCGTCGGGGATCGGTGCGCGATCGAGCGAAACCAGTTTCAGTTGCTTGCCGTAGCGCAGCAGCCCGCCGAGGCGCTGTTGCTCCACCTGCTGCAGCGGGCGCGTGTAGGCACTCGATTCGGCGCCGACTGCGGCCACGGCCTCCTTGGCCACCTTGAGCAGGGCGTTCTGCACGGCCGTGAGATCGGGATTGCGCGTCACCACCAGATCGGCGCGCTGCTCACCGTTGACGGTGCGGGCCACCGCCTCGTACACCTCGCCGGTCTGGCCCGCCACGGTTTCCTTCCGCCCAAGCGGGCGCATGCTGACGTCGGTCGGCACGTCGGCAGTGGCGTTGCCCAGCACACCGGCGAGAAAGGTCTCCGCGCCAACGGCCTTGATCTGGCGTGACATCTTGTCGACGTCGATGACCTGCCCCTGCGCCACGGCATAGAGGCGGCCATCGAGCATCAACTGGTAGTTCCGCGAGTCCGTGCCAATGCGGAAGTTGGCGGCATCGCGGTACTCCACGCGCAGTTGCTCGCCGCCCGCCATGGCGTAGACGGCAGTGATGTCGGCAGCGGCGGGCAGGGCAAGCGCCGCGGCAACGGCAAGCAGCATCGAGCGAAACATTGGCTTTATCTCCTCTGTGAAGCAACCGGTTACATTCTGACACGCACCCGGTAGGTGAGCGTTTGACCGCCGCCGGGCGGTATCGTCACCCGCCACCGTGCGCCATGCGCGCCAAATTTCTGGTGCGGCTGAGAGTCATCCACGATTTCCCAGTCGCCGGGCAGCGGCTCATCCACCGTGATCACCACCGGTACCTTGCGCGCATTCTTGAAGTCGAGCCGCCAGGCGCTCTCGAAGCGCGGCCGCTCGCCCTTGTCGACCGTCAGCACCTTGAAGTCGGTCTGCGTGCGCCGGGCGGTGACGTCGAAGGCGTCGCCGAGCTTGATTTTCGCCGTCTCGTTCTCGGGCGTGTGGTCGATGCGGTCCTCGCCGATGAACTGCACGCCGCCGGCCGAGTCGCGCTGGTAGACGCGCACCACGCCGGCCGGCAGCGGCAGGCCGAGCCCGGCCGCCTTGCGGTTGTCGACGTGCAGCAGCACGGCCACCTTGTGCGGGGTGTCGACCTCGCCCAGCCGCGTGCCGTAGTAGTACTCGGCACCGTCGAGGTGATATTCCTTCTGCACCTGCACGGCGGGCGCCGCGAGCAGTGCCACCTGCTTGGTCTGCTGGTCGGCCAGCGTGGTCGGCCGGCCGAGCGTGTAGAGGTGGTAGTCGAGCAGCGACTCCTCGCGCAGGGCGCCGGCGTCGGGCTTGGCCATCATCGTCTCGGCCACCCTGCCACGCCGCAGCGCCGGCTCGACCCGATTCACATCGCCGGCCACCAGTTGCAGGCGCGCGTTGCGATACGCGGTGCCGCTGCGGTTGGTCAGCGTCACCCAGCCGGACAGGGCGAGTTCCTTTTCGTTTGCCGCCAGTTCCGCCACGTAATCGGCCTGCCAGGTGAGGCCACCGGTGAGGTAGGACAGCTCCAATGCCCGCTGTCCGGCGCCGTCGCCGTTCACCGTTACCGCCAGCGTCGGTCGGTCGCGCAGGTTGTCCGGCACGGCATCGAATACCAGGCGCCCCGGCAGGCCGGTCTCGATGCGATCGCCGATCTTCAGCACCACGCCCTCGCCCGCGGCGAGCACGCGGGCCGTCTCGGTGCTGTCGGCGCCCGTGGTGGGGTGGGTGCGCACGACGCGTACCTCGCGGCCGATGTATTTCTCCAGCAGCTTGGCGGGCGTGAGCAGATCAAAGTCGAAGTTCTGTTCCAGCAGCGCGATCGGGTTGCCCTTCGCCACCCGCAGCAGTGCGGTTTCGGGCCGAATCTGCGCGCTCACGTCGCGCAGCTCCAGCACGCTTTCGCCGGCCGGCAGGGTCAGCTCGCGCGTATCCTTCACCAGCGCGAGGTCGCCGTTGTAGACGGTGACGGCGAGCGCCTTCTGATCATCGAGCGTGCTGCGCAGCGGCGCCGCCTGCACCAGTCCCGCCAGCGGCGCCGCGAACGCCAGTGCCCATAGCCGATGTCGCATCCGTCCACTCCTGCGGCCGCGCCGCGTCTGGTATTGCTGAGCCCACCCTGCCCCCACTGCATCTGAGCCAACCGGAAATTCGGCCACGGGCAGAGATCAGCCCATGCTGTCAACGCTGGACAGCAGGGCAAAGGGTGCTGGGTCGTCATTGTCGGGGTGAAGTATCAGGGTGATGGCTCGGCCAAAGCGGCATGACGAAGCTGGGTCTCGGCCAGCCAGGCCAGCAGCCGGCCGATGGCCTGGTCGGTGGCCTGGCCGAGTCCGCGCACCGCGCCGGCGGGGCCGGTCGCGCTGGCCACCCGTCCTTCCAGCAGCGGCGAGGCCCACTGCCGGCGACCGCGCGGCTCCTTCAATACCGCCTGCAGGGCAACCACGGCGGTGGCGGATGGTCCCGTGTACTCCTGTTCGAACCGCAGCAGGCGTACTTCGAGCCGGTAGCGTGGGCTCTGCGGATCGGCGGCAGCGGGGTGAGCCGCCAGCAGCGTCTGTTGCAGGCGATCGAGCAGCAGCTCGCGCGGGGCGGCCAGCCACTGGTCGTCGGGATAGCTGTGCAGCGCCGTCTCGTCCGTGCCCGACTGTCGATAGCGCACGGCCAGATCATTCAGCCAGGGTGGTGCATCGACCGCGAGCAGCGGAACCTCCCGCAGTTCGATCGCGGACGGTGGCGGCAGCCAGCCCAGGTCATGCGGTGTCTGGGGCGGCGGACGCTGGCCTTGCAGCCAACCGGTGCAGCCGCTGAGCAGCAGAGCCAGCAGCAGGATCAGGGCCGGATGGCGATGGTGGGCGGTCATGGCGCATGGCTCCGCTGGGAGGTGGAGGGTTCCGGCTCGGGCGCGCGGCCGCGACCGAGAATCAGGCTGGACGGGTCGCGCCGCAGTTCGTCGCCGAGCCGTTCGAGGTTGCGGGCCGCCGCTTCGATCTCCTGCAGGGTGTTCTGGGTGGCTGGCAGCGTCTCGACCAGCAGCGTCTCTGCGGTGTTGTCGGCCAGGCTGCTGACGGCATCGAGCCGGGCAGTGGTCTGGCGCACCTGAACCAGGGTGGCCTCCAGTTCACGGGCGATCTGCTCGACATGGGCCATGGTCTGGCTGCCATCCTCGCTGATCTTGGGCAACCGTTGCACCATCGGCTCCAACCGCTGGGTGAATTCGGCCAGCTTGCGGGTGGTGACTTCGACGTTGGCCATGGTCTGGCGAAAGCTGCTCTGGTTTTCCGGACCCAGCAGCTGCTGCAGTTGCACCAGCAGTTGCTGGAACTGCGTCAGCACGTTCTGCCCGGCATCACTCAGTGACTCGAACAGCGAGGGACGCATCGGAATGCGGGCCAGACTTGCGGAACTGCTCGGCAACCGTGGCGCATCGGGCGGACCATCGTCGGCCAGCTCGACCTGCGCCAGACCGGTGATGCCCATGTAGCGCAGGGTGGCGTAGGTGTTGGCGGTGATGGGGATGTCGGGCTGAATCTCGATGCGGATGTGGATGTCCCGCGTGCCATCGTGGGCGAAATCGACTGTGGTGACCTGACCGATTTCGACGCCCCGGTAGCGGACGGTGGAGTAAGGCACCAGACCGGAAACCGCCCCCTGGGTGATCAGCAGATAGGGCGTGCGGGCCTGTCGGGTGTCATGCAGCCAGAATGAGGCCAGCGCGGCGGCCAGTCCAAGACCGATCACGAACAGACCCGTCAGCAGGGCATGGGCTCGGTTTTCCATGGCAATTACCGCCGTGTGTCGAGGAGTCGGCCGCCGCGGCGGCCATGAAAATAGCTGCGGATGAAGGGGTGGTCACAGGCCACCACCTCATCCAGGGTGCCGACCACCACCAGCTTGCGCTCGGCCAGCACGGCAATGCGGTCGCACAGGTCGACCAGGGTGTCGAGGTCATGGGTCACCAGCACGACGGTCAGGCCGAGCACGCCGCGCAGCTCGGCGATCAGGTCGACGAACAGCTCACTGGCGACCGGGTCGAGCCCAGAGGTGGGCTCATCGAGCAGCAGCAGTTCGGCATCGAGCGCCAGTGCCCGCGCCAGGCCGACACGCTTGACCATGCCGCCGGAGAGCTCGGCCGGATAACGCAGTCCATCCTCGGGCTTGAGACCCACCATCGCCAGCTTGAGCCGGACCAGCTCCCGGATCATCGCCTCATCGAGGCGGCGCAGCTCCCGCAGTGGCAGGGCGACATTCTCGGCCACCGTCAGCGCGGTGAACAGCGCGCCATATTGAAACAGCACACCCCAGCGTTGACGCAGCCTGGCCGCCGCGCTGCCGCGAAGGTCGAACAGCGGCTCACCGAAGGCAATGACCCTGCCGGCGCTCGGGCGCTGCAGACCGATCATCTGCCGCAGCAGCGTGGTCTTGCCCGAGCCTGACCCGCCCACCAGTCCCAGCACCTCACCGCGGCGCACGGTGAGGTCGATGCCATCATGAACCAACTGCGACCCGAAGCGGGTGACGATGCCACGCAGCTCGATGACCGGCGCGCTGTCGCGGCTCATTCGCTCCAGCCCACGTCACGCAGCGCGATGGCGAACAGCGCATCGGCCAGGATCACCAGCGTGATGGCGGTCACCACGGCGTTGGTGGTCTCATACCCCAGGCTTTCGGTATTGGGCTTGATGCGCAGGCCGAAGTGGCAGGCCACCAGGCCGATGACGACACCGAAGGCCACCGACTTGATCAGCGCAATCCAGTAGGTGGCCACCGGAATGGCGGCCGGCAGGTCGGTCAGAAACTGCCCGAAGCTGATGTCGAGCTCGTTCTGTGCCACCACCATGCCACCGAAGATCGCCGCGGCCATGGTCCAGAATGCCAGCAACGGCATGACCAGGGCGAGCGCGATCACCTTCGGCAGCAGGATGCGCTTGAACGGCGAGATGCCGAGGGTTCTGAGCGCATCGAGCTCCTGGGTCAGCCGCATCACGCCCAGCTCGGCGGTGATCGATGAACCGGAGCGACCCGCGATCAGAATGGCCGCCAGCATCGGCCCCAGTTCGCGGGTCACCGTCAGCCCCATCAGGTTGACGATGAAGCGCTCACCGCCCAGCAGCCGCAGTTGCAGGGCCGACAGGTAGCTGAGTACGACGCCGATCAGCAGCCCGACCAGGCCGGTGATCAGCAGCGCCCGCCCACCGCTCTTGTGGATGCTGGCCGAAATCTCCCGCCACGGAATCCGGGTCGGACGGGTCACGATACCGAGCAGATCCAGCGTCAACTGCCCCAGCAGGGCGATCAGTTCACGCAGATGAACGGCTCCGCTCAACACGGCCGCGCCGAGTCGGGTCACCGGCGCCAGCAGATGGCGTCTGGGTGGCTGAACCGCTGGCGGCAACTGCGCCAGCCGCAGAAGCAGTGGTTCATGCTCAGGGCGCAACCGCAGCTGTGATGGACGCCGTTCGCCCCACTGTTGCCAGAGCAGCAGTGCACCGCTGCTGTCGAGACCGTCGAGCGTTTCGAGGTCCCACAGCGCATCTGCACTGCGCCCACAGGCCGCAAGCTGCTCGCGCAGCCGGCCGAGCGTGGTGGCCGACAGATGACGCAGCACCCACTGGCCCGAGAGCAGGATGCGGCGCTGGCCGTTCTGCGCTTCGACATGCAGGCGCGGGGTGTCGTCGATCGGCATTGTCAGAGGTCAACTCCAGAAGCGCGGCCCACGCAGTGTGGCACCGGTTGCGGCCACCATTCTGCCACTGTTTCACCCGGCCGGTTCGACATCCAGCACCACCGCCCGGGTGTGCCGGGCGATCACCAGCGCTTCATCGGTGGGAAGGCACCAGGCCGACACCGGGCTGCCGGCGGCGGTGATGCAGGCAGCGCCGCGCCGATTGGCCGTCTCGTCCAGCGCCATGCCGAGCCAGGCCGAGGCGGTGACGATGCGTTGGCGAATCAGCGGGGAGTTCTCGCCCATGCCGCCGGTGAACACCAGCGCATCCACGCCACCCAGCATGGCGGTGAGCGCGCCGATCTCCCGGGCGGTGCGCTGCACGAAGTGGTCGACCGCCAGTTGCGCGCGCGGTTCACTGCTCGCCAGCAGCGTGCGCATGTCGCCACTGAGGCCCGACAGCCCGAGCAGACCCGACTGCCGATAGAGCAGTCGCTCCAGCTCTTCAAAACTCATGCCGCGTTCTCCCGCCAGATAGAGCAGCACACCGGGGTCGATCGCGCCGCAACGACTGCCCATCGGCAGGCCATCGAGCGGCGAAAAACCCATGGTCGAATCGATGCTGCGGCCCGCCCGCAACGCACAGAGGCTGGCACCGCTGCCGAGGTGGGCGACGATCACGCGCCCCCCGGCAATGGCCGGTGCCACCTGATGCAGCCGGTCGGCGATGTACTCGCAAGAGAGGCCATGAAAGCCGTAACGGCGCACGCCAGCCACATAATGCTCCCACGGCAGTGCGTAGAGGTCGGCCAGTTGTGAATGGCTGCGATGAAAGGCGGTGTCGAAACAGGCCACCTGCGGAACCTGCGGCCACAGCGCCTCGATCGCACGAATCGCCGCCAGGTTGTGCGGCTGATGCAGCGGCGCCAGCGGAATCAGCCGCTCCAGTGTCGCGAGCAGCGCCGCGTCAACCCGCACCGGTGCGGCATGGTCGACGCCGCCATGCACCACCCGGTGGCCCACGGCCAGCAGCGCTGCATCGGCCAGCCGCCCGCGCAGCCAGCCGCACAGCAGCCCGATCGCGGCCTCCATCTCGCCTGCCTCGGCCGGCGTCAAGCTGCGCTCATCGGTCACCTGACCGGCGCCAGTGCGCAGCCTCCATCGCGGCTCATGGCCGATGCCTGAGATCTCGCCCTCTTCGATCCGTTGCAGGGCCACGGCTTCATCGGGCTGGAACAGCGAAAACTTCAGGCTGGAGGAGCCGGCATTGAGCACCAGGATCGCACCCTGCTGGTGGTTGGCCGCCCTGCCCGGTTTCACGCTGCTGCCATCACTTCGCCGCTGCGGCAAATGCCCGGGCGATGATGGCCTGTGCCTCGTCCTGGATGCGCGCCAGGTGTTCGCTGCCACGAAAACTCTCGGCATAGAGCTTGTAGACCTCTTCGGTGCCCGACGGCCGCGCGGCGAACCAGCCTTGGGCGGTCACCACCTTGAGTCCGCCAATCGCCGCGCCATTGCCCGGTGCCGTGGTGAGCATCGCCTGAATCGGATCGCCGGCCAGTTGATGGGCCTCGACATCGCGTGGCGACAGCTTCTGCAGCGTGGCCTTCTGTGCCGCCGTGGCCGGCGCATCGATGCGGGCATAGAGCGGCGCGCCCAGCTCGGCGGTGAGGTCGGCATAGAGTTCGGCCGGGTCACGGCCGCAACGGGCCATCAGTTCCACCGCCAGCAGGTCCATGATCAGGCCATCCTTGTCGGTGCTCCAGACCGTGCCATCGCGCCGCAGAAACGCAGCCCCCGCGCTCTCCTCGCCACCGAAGCCCATCGAGCCATCGCGCAGTCCATCGACGAACCACTTGAAGCCGACCGGCACCTCCAGCAGCCGGCGGCCGATCCGGCCGGCCACCCGGTCGATCATGCTGCTGCTGACCACGGTCTTGCCGATCGCCGCATCGGCGCGCCAGTGCGGTCGGTGGGTGAACAGGTAGTGAATCGCCGCCGTCAGAAAGTGGTTGGGATTCATCAACCCGGCACGGGTGACGATGCCGTGGCGGTCGTAGTCGGTGTCGTTGCCAAAGGCGATGTCGAAACGCTCCCGCAGCGCAATCAGCCCGGCCATCGCATGGGGCGACGAGCAGTCCATACGAATCTTGCCATCCCAGTCGAGCGGCATGAAGCCAAAGGCCGGATCGATCCGCTGATTGACCACCTCGATCTG
>ERZ1645192.4707-NODE-4707-length-10748-cov-11.171982_pt1 | contig 10748 bp, 9 predicted proteins | sample MGYA00575354_ERZ1645192 | MGnify/ENA primary metagenome ERZ1645192 (study PRJEB40844, sample SAMN11349763) | freshwater sediment metagenome | isolation source: river sediment | host: Sediment | place: India: Faizupur Khadar , New Delhi | collected 2017-02-21 ...
CGCTGTCGCGGGGGTGGAGGCCCACGGTGGGCTCGTCGAGGACGAACAGGGTGTTGACGAGCGACGACCCCAGGGCCTTGGTGAGGCTCACGCGCTCCACCTCGCCCCCCGAGAGCGTGCGTGACTGCCGGTCGAGGGTCAGGTACCCCAGGCCCACGTCGGTGAGGTAGCGCAGGCGCCTGACCAACTCGCCGACAAGCAGCGACGAGGCCTCGTCCAGCGGACCCTCCGACACCGCCCCGACGAAGCGCGCGGCCTCCTCGACGGTCATGGCGTAGAGGTCGGCGATGCTTTTCCCCCCGATTTTCCAGAGCAGCGCCTCCTGCTGGAAGCGGGTTCCGCGGCACTCGGGACAGGGGTGGTAGCCCCGGTAGCGGGCCAGGAAGACCCGCACGTGGAGCTTGTAGCGCTTCGTCTCGAGCCACTGGAAGAAGCCGCGCACCCCGTAGAAGCCGTCGTCCCCCTCGAGGACGAGGCGGCGATGCTCGTCGGCAAGTTCCCGCCAGGGGACGGTGACGGGGATACGCCGCCGCCGGCAGAACGCGAGAAGGTCTTCGAATTCCGCCCTGGCAATGCCCGTCCAGGGCTTCACGGCCCCGTCCCGGATCGACTTGCCCGCATCGGGTACGACGAGGTCCATGTCCACGTCGATGACGCGGCCGAAACCTCGGCAGGCGGGGCAGGCCCCCGCGGGCGAGTTGAAGGAAAAGAAGTTCGCCGTCGGCTGCCGGTAGGCGATGTCGCAGACCGGGCAGTGCAGGGCCGCACTGAACGGCGCCGACCCCGAGGGGGTGTGCACATCGACCTTCCCCTGCCCCGCTCGCAGGGCCGTCTCCAGGGAGTCCACGATCCGTTTCCGGTCGCCTTTTCGGAAGATCAGGCGGTCTGCCACGACGTCCAGGCGCGCCTCGCCGCGTGCCTCTTCGAGGGGGAGCACGCCGCCGCCCTTCCAGACCCGGTCGAAGCCCGCTCGCCGGAGTTTTTTCTCCAGTGCGGCGGCATCGCCGTCGGCTTCCGCCGGGAAGGTCACGACGACCGGGCTGTCCTGGTCGAGGGACTCGATCGCTTCGAAGATCGACTGGGCCGTGTCCTTCCGTACGGGTTTGCCGCACCCCCGGCAGGTCAGGACGGCCATGCGCGCAAAGAGCAGCTTCGCATAGTCCGTAATCTCCGTCATGGTCCCCACGGTGGAGCGCGAGGTCCGCACGGGGTCGCCCTGCTCGATGGCCAGTGCCGGGGGTATCCCCTCGATCCGCTCGACGCGCGGGCGGTTCATGCGATCGAGGAACTGGCGGGCGTAGGGGGAAAAGGTCTCGACGTAGCGCCGCTGGCCCTCGGCGTAGAGGGTGTCGAAGGCCAGCGACGACTTGCCGGCGCCGCTCACACCCGTGATTACGGTCAGGGTGTTGAGAGGGATGTCGAGATCGAAGCCTTGGAGATTATGCTGCCGGGCCCCGAGGACCCGGATAAAGGACGAATCCATGATGGGACATTGTAAACATCGGCCGGTGAAACGGCAACCGGTCTTTTTCCCGGGTCATTATGAACCGTCCCGGTTTGGGATTTTCGTGCATCTCCCCGCAATCATTCATTTCTAATCGGTCGCCGTGCCGAAATGAACCATCCCCGGCGCGGGCCCGCGCCTGCCGCATCGTTCAATATTTACGCAACCGCTTGATATGGTGCGCAATTTCATGATGAGCCGCCTCGGGCACACATGATGCGACATGGCGGTCTCCGGACGGCATGCTCTGAAGCATGGAGACAAAAAAGCAGCGAATACAACATGACAGGAGGATTTTGATGATGATCGGGTACTTAGCAGAAAAAAGGCGGCAAAGAGGGTTTACCCTGGTTGAACTCATGATCGTCGTGGCCATTATCGGCATCCTGGCGGCCATCGCGATTCCCCAGTTCGCATCCTACAGGGCGAGGGGTTACAACGCCACGGCGCGCTCGGACGTGAAAAACGCCTATACGGCGGCACAGGCCTACTTTACCGACTACCCGACGGCTTCGGTGACAGTTGCCAAGATTGCCGGCTACGGCTACTCCCAGTCCTCGGGGATCACCCTCACGGTGAACGACGGCTCCCAGTCGGGCCTTGCCATGACGTCCGTCCATGGAAGCGGCGACAAGACATACTCCGTCAACGCGTCGGGCCAGATCACGCCCTAGGCGTCGGGCCGCAAGGAACGAACCCGGGCGGCGGGGCCTCCTCCGCCCGGGTGTCCCGGCGTGACGGCAATCCGGGAGCACCCGCGGCACGGTCCTGCGCCCGCTGTCACCTTTTGACTTGAATTTCGGATGGATTGCCTTTACATATCCGCTGTGGACAAGCACCATTTCGACATCACCGTCATCGGTGCGGGCGTGGTCGGCCTGGCCGTCGCCGAAGAGCTCTCGAGGCACTTCGAGAGCATCCTGCTGCTCGACAGGAACGAGGCCCACGGGCAGGAGACGAGCAGCCGCAACAGCGAGGTGATCCACGCCGGGATCTACTACCCCGAGGGTTCCCTCAAGGCCCTTCTGTGCGTCGAAGGCAGAAGGCTCCTCTATGAGGCCTGCGAAAAAAGAGGCATCCCCCACCGCCGGACGGGCAAGCTCATCGTCGCGACCGATGCCGGCGAGGAGGAGGCCCTTCACGCCCTCCTGGGCAAGGCGCACGCCAACGGGGTGGACGACATGCTGATGCTGAGCGGCCGGGTCGTCTATTCCCTGGAGCCGGAGGTCATCGCCGCGGCGGGGCTCCTGTCGCCTTCCACAGGCATCATCGACTCGCACGGCCTCATGCGCGCCCTGCTGGTCGCCGCGACGGGCAACGGCGTCACGGCCGCGTTCCGGTCCTGCGTAACGGCCGCGCACTACGACGGGGTCCGCCACGAACTGGAGATCAACGGCGGGGAGAGCCTCGTCGCCTCCCGGGCCGTCGTCAACAGCGCGGGGCTGCAGTCGGACCGCGTGGCGGCCCTGCCCGGCATCGACGTGGACCTCGAGGGGTACCGCCTGAAGCTCTGCAAGGGGAGCTACTTCTCCGCGTCGCCTGCGCCCCGGATCCGGCACCTCGTCTACCCCGTGCCGACACCGAAACACGAGGGCCTGGGCGTTCACGCCACCCTCGACCTGGGAGGCCGGGTCCGCTTCGGTCCCGACGTGGAATACATCGACGCCGTCGATTACCGCGTCGACGAGTCCAAGCGCGACGCCTTCCACGCGTCGATCGTCACGTACCTGCCCGGCCTCGCCAAGGAGTCTCTCCACCCCGACATGTGCGGCATCCGGCCCAAGCTCCAGGGTCCGGGGGAGGACGTCCGGGATTTCATCCTCTCCGAGGAAAGCCGCCTGGGGCTGCCGGGCTGGGTCAACCTCATTGGGATCGAATCGCCGGGGCTGACCGCCTGCATGGCGATCGCGAGGCGTGTGTCGGAACTCGTCCGTCAGATCATGGGGTGAGCCCGATGAGCCCTCTTCCCGCAACAGCCCGCCGCGCGCTCGACGCTTACGGGGGCGAGGCGCTCTGGAGACAGGCCCGGTCGGTCCGGGCCGCCGTTTCGGCCTCGGGTCTTGCCTTCAGCCTCAAGGGGCGCAGCCCCTTTCGAGGCATCGGCGTCACGTGTGACGCCCGAACGCCGATCGCCCGCCTGTCGCCCGTGGACGACTCGGGCGCTGTCGGCATCCTGCACGGAGGGGATGTCATTCTCGAAAACCCACAAGGCCGCGAAATCGGCCGCAGGGAGAACGCCCGTGCCTATTTCCCCTACGGCCGGCGACTCTTCCGGTGGGACAGCCTGGACCAGACCTATTTCGCCGGGTACGCCTTCTGGAATTACCTCTGCTTCCCCGCGCTCCTGCTGCGCGAGGACATCCGCTGGCAGGAAGAGGGTCCCGGCCGCCTGCTCGCGTCCTTTCCCGGCAGCATCCCGACACACAGCTCCGTACAGGAGTTTCTCTTCGAGACCTCCACGGGCTTTCTGCGTCAGCACAACTACACCGCCGAGGTCATGGGGGGCTGGGCCCGGGCGGCCCACGTGGTCGTCGAACACGGCGACTGGAACGGCATCCCCTACCCGTCGCACCGGGTCGTGACACCCCGGAGAAAAGACGGGACCCCTTCCGGGTGGCCCGTCCTCATCGATCTTTTTGTGCACGACTGGGCCGTCGAGCCCGGGCCCTCGTCCTGATCGGTGTCATTCCGAAAGATAAACCCATTCCGAATCAAGCCCTTATTACCCCTGACTGCAGTCAATCTGGTTTGACTTTTGCAAGTCCCCATCGTGAAGACGTGCGTCCGCCGAAACAGAGCGATGCGGCATCGCACCCGGCACAGCCCGTGAAGAAAAAGGAGTCTACCCCATGCTGAATCCCATACTCATCGTCGATGACGAACAGGACTATCTCGACAGCGTGCGACGCGGCCTGATCGGGGCAGGCTTCAAGAATCTCCGGCTGGAGAGCGATCCCCGCAACGCCGCGGCGGCCGTGGCAAACGGGGACAGGTTCGACGTCGCCCTCCTGGACATCAACATGCCCTGGATGGACGGACTGCAGCTCCTCGAACGCATCAAGAACACGAGCCCGAACACGGAGTGCCTCATGGTCTCCGCCATCAACGAGGCCAAGGTTGCCGTGGACTGCCTGAAAAAAGGCGCCTACGACTACCTCACCAAGCCGGTCAACCGCGACGACATGGTCGCCGCGATCCGCCGCGCGCTGGAACGCAAGCGGCTCCTGGAGGTCATCGCCGTCGTCAAGAGCGAGGCCCCGCCGGAGATCGCCCCGAGCAAGATCCCTTCGGCCCTGATCGCCCGGTCGGAGAAGATGCTGCGGCTCCTCAAGGAAGCCGAACTCTACGCTTCGATCACGGTCCCGCTGCTCGTCACGGGGCAAAAGGGCACGGGCAAGGAGACCGTGGCGCGGCACATCCACGACACGGGGTCCCAGAAGGACGGGCCCTTCGTGGTTCTCGACCTCGAATCGCTCAAGGGGGATCAGCACCTGACGGCCCTGTTCGGCAGCGACAAAGGCGGCGCTCACATCGATCAGGCCCGCAAGGGCACCCTGTTCCTCGACGAGATCAGCTACCTGCCCTCCGACGTGCAGGCGATGCTGCTGAAAGCGATGCAGGAAAACAGCTACCTGCGCCCCGGAACGAGCGAGAAGTGCCCCCTCGACACCCGCCTCATCATCTCGACGAGGCTCGACCCCGAGGCGCTTGTCGGCAAAGGCGAGCTGAGGAAGGACCTGTACTACTTCGTCAAGGGTTCGACGCTCATCCTGCCGGCGCTCAAGGAGAGAAAGAGCGACATCCCCCTGCTGGTCGAGCACATCGTGAGCGCCTGTGCCGGCGAGCGCGACCTCGCGGTGGCGCAGGACGCCATGAGCACCCTGTGCGACTACGACTTCCCCGGCAACATCCCCGAGCTGGAAGCCGTCGTGAAGGAGATGGTGACGAAGACGACGGGCAGCGCCGTCACACGGGACAGCCTGCCCGACAGCATCCGGGCGAAGATCCGGGTCAAGTTCCTCGCGGGCCTTCCCGCCCCGAAGGACATCCTGAAGAACCTGAACAAGGATTACCTCATCCGGGAGCGCTGGTGCCCCCTCGAGATGGCGGGAAACCGGATCGTCGTGATCATCGACACCCTCGACGACCTCATCCGGCGCGACGAGATCCAGGCCATCCTGAAGACGAAGGCGGTGGATTTCCGCCCCGCCGAGAAAGAGGACATCTTCAAATTCATCCACCACTTCTACAGCAAGATGGGCGGGGAGATCGAACTGCGCGACATGATCGAGAGAGGGGTCCCCGACGAGTCCGGGCCCGTGGACGACGAGCCGGAGATCACCGAGACGGACAACATCGTCCCGCAGATCATGAACAAGATCATCAACGAGGCGTTCCGGCGCCGCGCCTCCGACATCCACATCGAGCCCAACCCCCGGGAGAGGCGCGTGGACATCCGGTTCCGCATCGACGGGGACCTGACCCCCTACGAGGCGCTCCCGTTCAACTACCGGACGGCCCTGGTCTCGCGGATCAAGATCATGGCGGGCATGGACATCACCGAGAAGCGGCTGCCGCAGGACGGCAAGATCAAGTTCCGCTGCTACAACGGCGAGACGATCGAGCTGCGCGTCGCCACGCTGCCCATCGGGGGCCTGGAGGATGCCATGCTGCGCCTGCTGGCCACGGGGGAGCTGCTGAAGCTGGAGGACGTGCACCTCGACCCCCTGAACTACGAGCACCTGCTGGCAATGTCGGAAAAGCCCCACGGGCTCATCCTCTGCGTGGGGCCCACGGGGTCCGGCAAGACGACGACGCTGCACGCCCTGATCGAGCAGATCAAGCGCCCGGCCCTCAAGATCATCACGATCGAGGACCCCATCGAGATCAGCCAGCCGGGCATCCGGCAGGTCCAGGTGAACAGGAAGATCGGGCTCGACTTCTCGGCGGCCATGCGCTCCTTCCTGCGCTCCGACCCCGACATCATCATGGTGGGCGAGATGCGGGACCCTGAGACGGCGAAGATGGGCACGGAGGCCTCGCTGACGGGCCACCTGGTCCTCAGCACGCTCCACACCAACGACGCGCCGGAAACGGTGGTGCGCCTGCTGGACATGGGGCTCGACCCCTTCCACTTCGGCGACTCCCTCGTCGGCATCGTGTCCCAGCGGCTTGTCCGAAGCCTGTGCCTGCGATGCCGGGAATCCTACGTCCCGACGGAGATCGAATACCGGAAAATCCTGCGAACCTGCGGCGAAACCTTCGTGTCCGAGACCCTGGGCATCACGGTGCGGGAACAGCTCAAGCTCTACCGGTCTCAGGGCTGCGACGCCTGCGGCGGCACGGGCTACTGGGGCAGGTTGGCCATCCACGAGGTCCTGGTGGCAACGGACGTGATCAAGCGGATCATCCAGAAACGGGGCACCGTGGCCGAGGTGCGGGAGACGGCCGTCTCGGAGGGCATGACGACCCTCTTGCAGGACGGGATCAAGAAGGCGATGAAGGGCCTGACCGACTTCGACCAGCTCCGGAGGGTCAGTGTGAGATAAACGTCAGCCGCCGGGATCTGCGAATACACAAATCCCCCTCTGCCCCCCTCACTCGCGCATCATGAGTTCGGCGTACACCTTCCGGTGCAGCGGGACCGGGATGCCGAGTTCCTTGCCCGCCCGGACCATGTAGGCGGTGAAGATGTCGAGTTCCGTCCGGTTGCCCCGCTCGTAGTCGAGCTGCATGGAGGTCTTCGTGGTGGGCGCGAAGGCGGCGGCCTTTCCGAGCGAGGCCTCCACGATGTCGGGCGGGAAGTGGACGCCCTTCTTGCGCGCGACGGCCTCGATCTCCTTCATCATCCCCTCGACCATGGCGCGGTCGGCCGCATCGGCCAGGACGTCGCCGAAGGGCTTCCCGGTCAGCGAGGTGACACCCGCCATGGGGCCGATGAAGATGTACTTTGTCCACAGGGGAAGCAGTGCGTCGGCGGACAGTTCCGCCTTGATGCCGGCATCCTTCAGCAGGGTCTCGATGGGGCGGTATTTCTCGACGTCGGCCGGATTGGCCGGGCCGAAGAAGAGCTGGCCCGTTCCGCCCATCTGCTTGACGAGGCCGGGCCCCAGGATGGCCGAGCTGATGAAAACGCCGCCGTACAATACTTCCCCCCTGGGAAGGACCGCCCGGAGCCGATCGGTGATGTCCACGCCGTTCAGCAGGGGCAGCACAACCGACTCGCCGTGGAGATTGCCGGCGACGGCCCTCGCCGCGTCTTCGAGCCCGTAGCTCTTGGTGCAGAAGATCGCCAGGTCCAGCTGGCCCATCTCGCCGGGGTTGTCCGTGGCCTGCATCGGCCTGACCGTGCACTCGCCGTCGACGGTCACGAGCCTGAGCCCGTCCTTCCGGATCGCCGCCAGGTGGGCGCCGCGTGCATAGAAGATGACCTCGTGCTTGCTGCGGCCGCTATACTTCATGGCCAGTTTGCCGCCGTAAAAACCTCCCACGCCCCCGATCCCGATGATCCCGATTCGCATGGCCTGCCTCCGATGTCGCCGAACGTTCTGTTCTTGGTTCAAGGTATCTTCATACCATCTTTTTCCCGCGATTCCAACATTCCATCATTCCTGCCTCATGCTTTCCGGCCGTAAAAGGCCCCCAGCCTGCTGAAGGCCCGCCTCTTTTCGTGCTCGCCGATCTTCGCAGCGCTGACGACCTCTTTCAGGAACTCGATGGAGCGGTCGTAGAGGTCCCGGTCCACGGGATAGGGGTGCCCGTCCTTGCCGCCGTGAGCAAAGCTGAACCTGGCCGGGTCCCGGAAGGACGGCTTTGCCCCGTAGAGCAGCTCCGAGAGCAGCGCGAGGGCGCGCAGCGTCTTGGCCCCCACGCCGGCCGTCCCGAGGAGCGCCTCGAAGTCCGCAGGCCTCTGCTCGTAGGTTTTCAGCAGGACGCGGTGCAGGTGCGATTCGCTGATCTCGTCCCGCGTCACGGCGTGCCGTGCGGGCAGCTCCAGTCGCGCGATCCCGCCGAGTTCCCTCAGGACCCGCTCCGGCGGCTCCAGCGCAAGCGATGCCGACGCCGCCCGGTTGGCCCCGCCTTCGCGCGCCACGAGGTTCAGCGCCTCGCCCCGGCTGTCGCAGCACACGGCCTGGTGGGGCTCGCAGACGAAATCCACGGGGCCCGTCGCAAGCCAGTGGTAGCGGCGCGCATATTTCGTCTCGTCGTTCATGCCCTGCTGAACAACGGCCCACGCACCCACGCGGTCAAAGAAGAACACGTGATGGTAGAGCTGATAGCCGTCCTGGACAGCGGCGCTGTCCACCTTGGCCGACATGCGGCTGGCATGGACGAGTGCCTCGGGGTCTGCGTGCAGGTGCTTGCCGTGCCCCTCGATCTCCCGCGGCGTGGCCCGCGAGACCCTCCCTTTCCCGCCGCATACGAAAAAGCCGATCTCGTGCTCCATCCCCCGGATGCCTTCCTTGAGGGCCCCGCAGGTCGTGGTGGTGAGGCCGCTGGAGTGCCAGTCGAAGCCGAGGGCACAGCCCAGGGCCTGGAACCAGAACGGGTCCGACAGGCGCCGGAGAAGCTCCCCGGTACCGAAGTCCCGGAGGATGACGAGGACGATCTCGCGGGCGAGCCCCTTCATTCGCCCGAAGAGCCAGGCAGGGGCCCTGCCGCCGTGAAGGGGAAGATGGGTGATTCCGGTTTTCATCCTGCGGCGCTCCGGCTTCGCATCGGGTCGGCGGCGCGGCGGGCGGATGACCACCGCGCGCCCCCTCGCCTTTCTATCGCCAGGCGGCGCCCCGGTCAAGAATGAACTGGCGGCGGGTGTCGAAGCGAAACGGGGCCGCGTTGCGGCCCCGTCGGGGATCATCGTCTCTCGGGGGAAAGAAACCCGAGGTTCTGGATTTCTTCGAAGAGCTGCTCCTTCCGGATCGGCTTGACGATGTATCCGTCGCACCGCGCATTGAAGGATTCCATGATGACGTCGGCGTCGTTCATGGCGGTCGTCATGATCACCTTGACGCCCTTGTCGGGGGCGATGCCCCGCTGCTCCTCCAAACCCCGGATGGTCTTGAGCACGTCGATGCCGTTCACCTCAGGCATCATGATGTCCAGAAACAGCAAATCGTAGGGCTTTCCCTCGCGGAGGGCGGTCTCGAATGCCTCGATGGCCTCGCGGCCGTCGAAGGCGAGATGGCAGAAACAGTCCGCTTCGAGAAATTTCTTCATCAGGCGGCTGCCGATGAAATCGTCTTCCACAATCAGGACGCGCATGGCTCACGAGCTCCGTTCGATGGGATCGGCCGGGGGAGCGAGGCCCCGTCCCCGGATGAAACATGCAGGTTTCCTGCCAGAGCGGATCGCGGGCAGGCCCGAAAAACATGTAGTGATTCCGGGCGTGTTTACGCGGCCGATCCGCGTGGCTCAAGGTATTTCGGCAGAAGACCGATGATCCTTTAGGGACAATTTCAGGATTCGCCGGCCGGGCGTGGCAGCGTATTTGCAGTGAATCCGTTCAGGGGAACATTCATCCAGGAGCGTCCGATGCAGACCGTTTACCCGAGATACACGATGGCCGAACGGCTTGTTCTGGCCATCGCCGCGGTCGTCACCTGGCCGGTCGAGCGTTTTCTCGGCTGGGTCCGCCGCAAGGTCGCCGTCGATCCGGCCCCGTCGGCCGACCGCCGCTGACCCTTCTTACGCTTTTCTTAGCGCACCATCATGAACGCCACGAAAAAGGGCGCCCTTGTCGGGCGCCCTTTTGTATTCCAATCCGCTTCGGCCCGATGCTCTTTCAGGCCTTCAGCTCCGAGGTGCACTGGGGGCAGCGGGTGGCCTTGATGGGAACCGCCGAGAGGCAGAAGGGGCATTCTTTCGTCGTCGGGGCCGCCGGGGCTTCCTCCCTCTTCAGCCGGTTGATCTGCTTGATCAGGATGAAGATGGCAAAAGCCACGATGAGGAAGGTCACGATGGAGTTGACGAACAGCCCGTAGTTCAGCGTTACCGCCGTGGCCGCCTTGGCCTCCGCCAGCGTCGCGTAGGGCCCCGGGACCTTTCCCGCCTTGAGGACGAGGAAGAAATTGGAGAAATCCACGTTTCCCATGAGAAGGCCGATGACCGGCATGAGGACGTCGTCGACGAGGGACTTGACGATGGAGCCGAAGGCCGCACCGATGATGATACCCACGGCCATGTCCACCACGTTTCCGCGCATGGCGAATTCCTTGAATTCCTTCAGCATGAGACCCCTCCTTTC
>ERZ1645192.4708-NODE-4708-length-10746-cov-5.901506_pt1 | contig 10746 bp, 9 predicted proteins | sample MGYA00575354_ERZ1645192 | MGnify/ENA primary metagenome ERZ1645192 (study PRJEB40844, sample SAMN11349763) | freshwater sediment metagenome | isolation source: river sediment | host: Sediment | place: India: Faizupur Khadar , New Delhi | collected 2017-02-21 ...
GGAGGGAGATATGGCCGGGATACCCATTCACTCATGTGAGTAGATAATTATGACTGAAAAAACTCTGCTTTGTCCCTTTGATAAAAATCCCTGCGTGATGGACCGGTGTGCTGTCTGGTCTGACGTCCATGCATGCTGCAGTTTTGCGATGCTTCCGGACCTTGTGCGAAAAAAACAGTCTGACCAGGAGAAACAGGTCCGGTCCAGAACGGATACATCGTCGGGCTCAGGGAAGTTTCGAACACTGCTTTTTGATTGAGGGTGCTACGGCATCTCTTCAATTTTTATCATATTCGTCCGTCCTTCCTTTCCGGAGAAGTTGCCGGCGATTATGACCAGCTGGTCTTTGGACTGTGCGATACCGGTGAACTTTGCAATTTTTACTGCAGCCCTGAAGAGTTCATCTGCCGACTGGATGGGATCAAAGACGACCGGCTGGACTCCCCACCGCAGGAGAAGACGTCTGGCAACGGCCGGGTCGGGAGTAAGCGCAAGAACCGGGGCTCGTGGTCTGCACCGTGAGACCCGTTCGGCTGTCAGTCCTGACCTCGTGAACGCAACGATTGCCGGGCTTTCCAGTTCTTCAGCGATATAGCAGGCCCGGTAACTGATGATACCTTCCACATTCTTTTCATGCCATCCGGATCGTTCATTGAGGATGCGAAGATAGGGAAGGTGCTGCTCGGTCTCGATTGCTATCCGGGACATCATGACGACTGCCTGACCCGGATATTTCCCGACAGAGGTCTCGGCGGAGAGCATGGTTGCATCGGTTCCGTCAACGATTGCATTGGCAACATCAGTCACTTCTGCTCTCGTCGGTCTTCCTCTGCTGACCATTGACTCCAGCATCTCGGTGGCGGTGATAACCGGAATGCCCTGCTGGCTGCATGTAGTGATGATGAGTTTTTGAATGTACGGAACCTCTTCAAGGGGAAGCTCGACACCGAGGTCTCCCCGTGCAACCATGACCCCGTCTGCGTGCAGGATGATGTCAGAAAGCCCTTCTACTGCCCGCCTGCATTCTATCTTTGCAATCAGCGGAATATCACTCATCCCTTCCCGGGTGAGGAGCTCTCGTGCATCCCTGATATCCTCTGCCGAACCGACAAAGGAAAGGGCGATGTAATCAGGCCTGAGTGCTGCTCCCTGCCTGATATACTCGATAAACCGGGGGCCTGCATAGGGAACATCCGGCCTTCTTCCTGGAATGACCACTCCCATCCCTTCCCGGATGGTTCCTCCTGATGTGACGGTTGTGAGCATCGGGGGTCCTGGCTTTAAGACCTGTAACGTGACCGCCCCGTCTCCCACCAGCACCACGTCTCCGGGACAGACAACCGGGATACAGTCAGAAGGACTGACCAGAACCGCTCCGGAAGCCGGTGTATGCTCCCCGGCAATATGGATGGTATCTCCCGGAACGACTTCTCTTGGCGGAGAGTCTATCAGGACCCGGAGTTTTGGTCCGGGTATATCAACCAGAATGCCAATCTCCCTATCCAGTTCGTCTGCCAGTGTTCTGATCTTCTGAACGGTCTCCTCATGCCAGGCTGCCGATCCATGGGAGAGATTCAGGCGTGCGATATCCATCCCGGAGAGGATCATCTCCCTGATAATTCGTGGATGTGCTGAACCAGGGCCTATCGTCGCGATTATCTTTGTTCTTCTCATGGTACCTGACATACCGGGATCAGGAGGACTGGCTCGCCTCTTCATGATGTGGGAGATGTGAGTTCTCGAAAGATAAAAGGTAAACTCTGTCTGACAGGATTTGGGTGGGCTATAAACCCCTATAATGATAACAGAATAATGCGATGGATGTTGCAGAACGAGAGGATACGCTTCTTTCTTTGATGCGCCAGGCACGGCTGACCGGTCAGGGGGGAAAGCCGGCAGATATAGCCTGTCATACCAGTCTTTCAGACAAGCAGGTGCAGGAGATCCTGTCAGAACTGATGGAAAAAGGTGAGGTCACCTATCAGGATGACGGAACCTATCATCTGAGTCCTTCCGGAATACAGGCTGCAGAGACGATTATGCGAAGGCATCGTGTTCTCGAGACATTTCTGCAGGAGATGCTGGGAATGGACCATGAACTGGCTCATGCACAGGCCTGCACCATGGAGCATCACACATCCGATGATACCATTAACCGGCTTCGACGGTTTCTTCGGGGAAATCGTGACTGTCCGGTGACATGTCCGGGTCATGTCAGACGATGCGGGCTTAAAAGTCTGGCAGATTGTGCCCATGGTGAAGTGGTCAGGATTGATGCTGTCCGTGGATGCGGCCGGGGAGGACGACTGGCAGATCTTGGCCTTATTCCTGGTGAAAAGGTGACGGTGAAACAGCGGATGGCAGACACACTTCTTATCCAGGTGAAAGATTGTGATATTGCGATAAGTCCGGAGATTGCCCGTTCTGTTCTGGTTGAGGTGGCCCAGTGAAGATAGGGCTTATTGGGAATCCGAACGTTGGTAAATCACTCATTTTTTCACATCTGACCGGTATCGGCGTTGAGGTCAGTAATTATCCGGGGACAACGGTTGATATCCTCTCCGGAGTCTCCTGTATCAATCGTCTTCCGGTTGAGGTAATCGATCTTCCTGGTATCTATTCTCTGGACGGTGAGGGCGACGAGGAACGGCTGGTCAGGGACATGGTCCTCTCCCATAGCTTTGACGTGCTGATTGTCATCCTTGACGCGGTGCATCTTGAACGAAATCTTTACCTCTTTTTGCAGGTTCTCGAGCACCGTATCCCCATGATAGCCGTCCTGAACATGGCAGATGAGGCAGAAAAGCAGGGAATACATATAGATACAAATGCCCTGTCTCAGATAACCGGAGTGCCGGTCCTGCTGACCTCGGCAACACTTGGGAAAAATATCGCTGAAATAATTCCCGTTGCGACAGAACGTGCCTCGGTCGGGACCTACCAGGTAGCGTATGACCGTCATATCGAGGCTGCGGTCCGGACCCTGATGCGGGTATCTGATTCAGGTTCATCCCGGGCTCTGTCCCTGCTTGCCCTTCAGGGGATTGGGACCGATCCATCTCTTCTGGAAGCAGCAAAGACCATCTCCGACGAACTGGAAGAAGAGCACCGGATGCCGGTATCATCCCTCCTTGCCGGAAACAGGCATCATGCAGCCTCAGAGATCCATCACCGTGTTGTGTCTAAAACCCCTGGAGGGGAGATGCGCGGACTGGACTCCTGGCTGCTCACTCCCTTCCCTGGTGTCCTGATTATGGTCGGGATACTGCTCTCCATGCTTCTTGCGGTCTTTTTTATTGGATCATTCTTTGAAGAACTCATCGTTGAGGCATTTGATGTCTGGGTACTTGTCCCCTTGGCCGCTGCATCCCTTGATCCTCTCGTGTATGAACTTCTCTTCTCCTTTGTTATTGCCATTCAGGCCGGACTTGGGATTGCATTCCCATTTGTCTTCACCTTCTATCTTCTGATGTCAATTGTTGAGGATACGGGGTACATGAGCCGGATAGCATTTCTTGCCGACCGGATCATGCACCGGTTTGGTCTGCATGGCCAGGCCATCATCCCGATGGTGCTGGGACTTGGATGTAATGTTCCGGCTATCATGGCTATCAGGCAGATTGGGACGAAACGTGAACGTCATATTGCCGCGTTTCTGATTACGATGGTCCCCTGTTCTGCACGGACGGTGATAATTGCCGGGATAGTATCGGTCTTTGTGGGGCTCTACGCAGCACTCTCGATTTACCTGATTATCTTTGTCCTGATTCTGCTCTCCGGGCTGGTCCTTTCTAAAATCACACCCGGAACTCAGCTTGGGATGGTCCTTGAAGTTCCCCCGCTCCGGATTCCGTCACCGGGCATGGTTCTGACACGGGCATGGATTCATATCCGGGAATTTCTTGTCATTGCAATGCCTCTTCTGATTGTGAGCAGCATCTTCCTTGGGCTCCTTGGATTTTATGGGATTCTGGATATCATTGAGACAGCAACGGCACCGGTGGTTCATGGTATCCTGGGACTTCCTCCGTTTGCATCAACTGCCCTTCTCTTTGGCATTCTCAGAAAGGAGATGGCATTTGAGACCCTTGTGGTGCTTGCAGGAACCGCAAACCTGACTGAAGTGATGACACGGATTCAGCTTTACATATTTGCCCTGGTCAGCACCCTCTTTATTCCCTGTGTCTCAACGATTGCGGTTCTCTATCGTGAGCAGGGATTAAAGACCGCTCTGCAGATCTCCCTGTATACGGTGTTTCTCGGGTTTGTTGCCGGGGCCCTCGCTCATTGGATCAGTACCCAGATACCCTTATTTTAAAATCCTGGCAGTCCAGGTACTGTATGGATCCCCATCCCCTGATACTTGGAGGGACAAACCGGTCCACTCCTTCTGTCATCCCGGTTTCAAATCCCTACTCACTGGTAACATTTGCCGAGGTCTGTGCAGCCGGGCCTGATGAGGCAGCAGAAGCCATACAAGTTGCCGAAAAAGGAGCACTTCTCATGGCCGAGCTTCCTGCCCACAAAAGGTCAGAACTGCTCTTTCGGCTTGCACGACTGATGGAGGAGGAGGCTGATATCCTCACCGACATTATCGTCCGTGAAGGTGGAAAGGTCAGAAAAATTGCAGCAGCGGAAGTAACCCGGGCAATCGGGACGATCCGGATATCAGCTGAAGAGGCGGTCAGGATCCATGATCAGATGGTCCCGATGGACGGATACCCTGCAGGGGAAGGAAGAATCGGCATGATCATGCGGGTTCCGGTGGGAATCGTCCTTGCCATAACTCCGTTCAACCTCCCGCTGAACCAGATCTGTCATAAAGCAGGGCCGGCTCTTGCAGCGGGAAATGCCTGTATTATTAAACCCCCGTCTGCAACCCCGCTCACCGGGCTCAAGTTTGGAGAGCTGCTGGTTCGTGCGGGTTTTCCAAAAGAGGCGGTCAATGTCATCCCCTGCAGACCTGATGTAGCTGAACTGATGGCATCAGACAAGCGGATCTCATGCCTGAGCTTTACCGGCAGTCCGGCTGTCGGCTGGTATCTTCGAACCATAACTCCTGCACGTCATGTCACCCTGGAACTGGGCGGCAATGCTGCGGTTATTGTGCATAATGACGCGGATCAGGTCCTTGCTGCATCACGGATCATCGAGGGCGCATATTCCCATGCCGGTCAGGTCTGTATCTCGGTCCAGCGGGTCTTTGTGCAGAGGAGTATTGCTGACACCTTCATCTATGAACTGGTATCGCGGTGTAATGCTCTTGTTACCGGTGATCCTGAGGATCCGGCAACAGATGTGGGGCCGATGATCACTCCGGACAAGGCAAAGGAAGCCCTCATCAGGGTTGAAGAAGCGGTCACGAATGGGGCACGGGTTTTATGCGGGGGCAGAATGAACGGTCATCTTCTCGTACCAACCATCCTTGCAGACACCACTCCTGACATGAGGGTGAACTGTGAGGAAGTATTTGCCCCGGTTTTTACTGTAACACCATATGAAACGTTTGAAGATGCGGTTGCCATGGTAAATGACTCCCGGTTCGGTCTTCAGGCAGGAATATTTACGAAAGACCTTGGCCGGGCGATCCATGCCTCAAAGACCATCCAGTGTGGTGCGGTACTGGTGAACGACATTCCGACATTCCGGATTGACAGTATGCCCTATGGCGGGGTCAAAGAGTCAGGAATCGGGAGAGAAGGGCCCTATTTCGCCATCCGGGAGATGACCGAGGAGCGGCTTATCATCATCAGGCCCTGATTTTTTTAAGGGGCAGGAACCAGAGAACATAAATTCCAATACTGAGATATTCTGGTATACTATTCACCGGAAATGGGGTCCGGTGGTATCAGTGCAGATGGGTTCATTCATGAAAGTTGAGAAGAAGCTGCTGATGGTCATAACCTTTATTGGAGCGCTTGTAGTCCTTCTTCTCGTATTTTACCTCACCACCGGTTTTCAGTCCGGAATAAAGGATATGATTGGTGCGGTGTACTTTTCTCTCTGGGTTACTGCCGTGATGGGGCTGTGGCTCTACATAATTCACCCATACATAAAGGGCCGGCCAAAGAAGAAGGAGCAGAAAGGTTCGGTTTCAGAGCCAATAAAAACCATGCCGGTGCAGTCACCCCGGTCAAACCTCCCACTTCGTGACCGCATCCGGGAATATGTGGCTGAACGGAGAAAAGAAGACGGGCTTCCGGTTCCAGAACCACTTCGTCCGTCGAGATCCACAACCTCATCTGGTGCCAGTTCATCATCCGGTTCTTCCGGCGGGTATGTGCCGGTTGCTGCTGCCACTGCAGGAGCCACAGCTGCAGTTGCCGGGGCCGCAGTATTAGCAGGTGACAGCGATCTCCCGTTACCAGATGACTTTGATGAAGGCGGGTCAGCCGACCTCTTTGGCGATGAGTTCTCTGAGGATGAAGAGGGTGAGGCATCCCTTCCGGGAATTGAAGATGATGACTTTGGGTCATATGATGAGCCTGGCGGTGATGAGCAGCCGGTCACCGAGTCTGGCGACCTACCGGATTTCGAGGGAGACCTTGAACCTGACATGTCTGATTCAGGCTTTGGCGATTCTATGGAAGATGACCTGTCCGGCGGAGAGGAAGTAACTGAAGTTGATGATAGTAGCGGCCTTTCAGAAGAAGGCCTCGCTGACTTTGATATGCCTCTTGATGAGTCAATGATGGATGATGATCTTTCAGGTGATGGTGACCTGACCGACATCGAGTTTGAAGACCTTGAACCTGACGAGGTCTGACCTTTTTCTCAATACACCAGAAACATGTTTTTCCTGTACGTGCTACCTGTGTGATCCGATGAATCACCCCATATCAACCCATCCGGTTTTTTCCCTTTTCCTGATATCTGTTCTGCTGGTACTATTCCTCTCCACTTCTGCGAGTGCGATATCCGCTGGCCCGTCTCTGAAAATTACCGATCTTTCCGGTGAGGTATCTGCCCATCCCGGTTATCCCTATGAAGGGACGGTTACCATTGAAAACACCGGTGACCAGACGAGCGGGATTACCACGATATATATCTTCTTTCGATCCCCGGATGATCCAGATCTGAATGCGACCATCAGTGCCATCCCGGTTGATCCCATACGCCCCGGACAGCATATGAGTCTTCCCTATATCGGAACGGTTTCTCCAGATCTTCCCCCTGGAGAGTATCATGTCTATGGGTACATAAAAGGGACCGGGTACCGGGATCCGGAAAAGGCAGGAACAATAGGACGAATTCCATCCCTGATCCCTCTGACGAAAAAACCTCTCCCGAACCAGTCAGTTCTCAATGATGAGGTAATCTCCACCATCCGGGAGAGTACGAATGAGAACCGGATTCACGAAGGGCTACAACCTCTTACCTGGGATGAGGATCTTGCGAGCATTGCAGAAGCATATGCCCGGGAGTCAGCCCGTGTCGGCCGTCTTTCTCATACCGATACAAACGGGGACGGGCCATCTGAACGGGCCTCTGCCTTTGGGTATCCGGTAACGAAGGATATCGAAGGAGGAGTGCGGATAGGGGTTGCAGAGAATCTTGCCTACATCGGGACCGGTATGGTTACCGGCGTCGGGTATGTGGATCCCACGAATGGCACAACAATCGGGATGTCCCTTATGGACGGATGGATGAAGAGTCCCGGCCATCGGAAAAATATCCTAGATCCGCTTGCTGATCGGTTTGGTGCAGGTGTATACTGGAACGATGAGTATTATTACGCGGTTTCAGAGTTCTGGTAACGAATGCACCAACACACATAAGCGGATGAAATCAGAACGTATATAGACTACCCGTACGATGCCATAATACTGGATACCATGGAAGATACACCGATGCCAGATAAAACCCATGAATGGGAACTCCTGCTGCAACCCGGAGTCTGCTGGTTTGTCTGGGCGTATGAGGACAGAATGGAGTTCTGTCTTCCCTCCGGAGAGGTATCTTCCTCATCATTCTCCGACTGCATGGATATTGAAGGGATTTTTCCTCCCGACATTGCATTTCTTCTCCATGAGATCATCCGTGATGCCCAGGAGATGGCCCCGGGAGATGCAAAAAAGATAATGCTTGCAATTCCAGGGACAGACTCAGCATGGCCCGGGTCTCTCTCCCGTCTCTCCTCAGGCCGGTTCTCTCTGTTCTGGACAAAGAACGGGAAATGCGATCCTGAACCAGACTCATGTGATCTTCTTGATCATATCAGGAGTGAAAAGGCGGTCAGGAAAGCAAACGAGAAACTAAATTATTTCAACGCTATCGTCCGTCATGATATCATGAATCTCATGATGGGAATAAACGGGTATATTGATATCATCGATGAGATCGTGGATGATGATGAGGTCCATCTACTCATCAGAAAGAGCCGGGACCTTGGTGAACGGGTTCGCCGAATCACTGAACTGACCCGGACATACCAGGACCTCGGGATTCGTCCCCCCTCCTTTATCGAAGCAGGCCAGGCGGTGCAAAGGATAATCGACCGTCATGAGTTCTCCGGTAAAATCAATGCTGATGTTCAGCTGAACGGGCTCTTTATATATGTTGACCGGATGTTTGACGTAGTCATTTATGAGATCGTGAGAAACAGTCTTCAGTACGGGGGCGAAGGCGTCACCATCAAAGTTACTTTCGATAAAGCCCCTGAAGGTCTGGTGCTGGTAATCGAGGATTCAGGCCCCGGTGTTCATCCTGATTTCAAGGAGAGGATATTCTCACGGACATATGCAGACCGGAGAGGGTATGGTCTGTATCTTGCTTCAGAAATTCTTGATTTAACCGGGGTTGGTATCAGGGAGACTGGGACATTTGGCCAGGGTGCCAGGTTTGAGCTGGTGTTCCCGCCTGATACCTACCGGTTCGGGCCATGAGGACCTGCCTGTATCAGGTGTAGGCCGTTAATGGAGAGCAGGTCTGAAAACTGATCAATGATATGATCCGGAGCACATTCCGGATTATATTGTGCAAAGTAATCGCCGTATCGTGCATATACGGTGACAAACCCAAGTTCCTGTCCGGGGATTACTTCTCTTCTTACCGAGTCACCAACCAGCCAGATGGTCCCTGCTGCAGAGAGTTCACGAAGTGCCATCTGGAACGGGGCATGATCTGGTTTTCTTTTTCCTGACCGGTCCGGGGTGATGAGAACCGGGAAATAGCAGTCGATATCACATTTTTTCATCCGTCTCCTGGCCTGCTCTGATCCTGCATCGGTGACAATAGCCATCTTGATACCAAGGGATGCAAGGTGCCTGAGCGTGTCAAGGACTCCGGGATATGGGTGAATGTGGGCTATCTTCACGTCTTCAAAGAGCCGGGCGGCATGGTCAGCGGATGCCGGGGTGTATACTCCCTTTTCTTTCAGGTAGTCAAAGATGTGGTTTGGATCTTCAAATGAGTGCACCGGCCGTAAGAAATATTGAAAGAGTTCTGTTTCATTCCCTGTTCCGATATAGTCCGTGACCGCACGACATGCTGCATATTTGGCATCGATGAAGGTACACAGGGTATTATCGAGATCAAAGAGGATTGCATCTGGGATACAGCCGGATGAGTTGTTCATGGGCGTGTACATATTGTCATGGGTACCAAAGTATGTTTGTCCATGGATGGGGGTGTGCTGGTGAGTCATTTTCAGGGCCGGTATCGGTAAAACCATATTCAAGTATCGCTCATATTTTCATTCGCGTATCAACGGAGGTGTGCAGGACATGGATTGTCCTGGATAACATGAGGAAGGATCTGACAATATCTCTTGATGAGGAATATATTCGTGCACTGCTGGAGATTGCAGAAAACCAGAAATCGACCCTTTCAGCACTTATCCGCGATATTATCTCGTCATATATACAGGCAGTTACCAGGGGTGCTTCCCCGGATTTTCAGGATTCTACCATTGCTGCAGCTGGAGCGGCTGGATTCCTTCCTGCATCCACGGACCTTTCCGGGACGGTTGCACGGCATGCGGCACTGATTGCCGAGCTTGAACGCCGGGTCGGTCTGCTTGAAGGAAGAGCTCTGAGCTCTCCCCTCCAGCCACAAAAATCCCTGTTTGCCCCTGATCTGATGGCTCTTACCAGTCCGGTGCCCGGGATGTCACCACTCGCCGGGGTTATTGATTCTGATATGCCTCCGGTTGGCAGTCTTGCAGAGGAAGCTCTCGTAAAGGTGCAGATGCAGCCGGTTGCCCCGGTGATGGATGCGATGGAGATGGGTTCGATGAAGATCCGGCCCGACAAGGAGTACAGCCAGACCGAGGCAGCAGTGGCCTTAGGGATCTCCGTTACCACGATGCGGAAGTACATCAAGGAAAAGAAGCTTCCTGCACGGAAAGTTGGCCGATCCTGGCTTATTCATGGGCGGGATATTCTCACCTACAAGGCCTCAACACAGGGGTAAACCAGAGACTATTTGTGCTGCGCCACTAACATACTCTATACCGGGCATTCTCCGGTGCGACTGGTGGGGTTTTTGCACCGGTGTATGCCCTGGGATGCTGCATGCAGGGGGAGCATGCGAATACTTCATCATATTCTGTTTCCTGTACTGTTTTTGATCCTGGTACTGCCGGTTATCATAGTGCCGCCACAGTTGTCAGGAGATCCTGATGAGATCATTCCAACAAGAAATCTGATGCTTCTTGATGAGTATCCAAGTGATATTCCGGTTGTCAGGGAAGAGCCCGGTCCGGCTCTGACGTTTTCAGCCGAGGAAGCGGAGAGTCCTGCTCCG
>ERZ1645192.4710-NODE-4710-length-10744-cov-6.767144_pt1 | contig 10744 bp, 8 predicted proteins | sample MGYA00575354_ERZ1645192 | MGnify/ENA primary metagenome ERZ1645192 (study PRJEB40844, sample SAMN11349763) | freshwater sediment metagenome | isolation source: river sediment | host: Sediment | place: India: Faizupur Khadar , New Delhi | collected 2017-02-21 ...
TTCGTTCTTCCAGTAGTTCGCCCCTGGACAAGGTCGTATAGCGCGGTCATTTCCGACTGACTGAGCACGCCATCGCCGTCCTTGTCGGCGCCGGAGAGGAGGCTCTTCAAGTCCGCCCCGTTATTCGCACCCTGTGCATGCAGTGTGGTGGTTCCTAAAATCAGAGCAAGGCCGGCAACACAACCCAAGAAGCTAATCTTCATAGTAGATAATCTTTACGGCATCTTATCGCATTTCTCAACCGTTATGTTTGTCAGGTTTTTCAGAGCAAATGGCATTGGCGCGTTCGAGGCACTCGACACGGGATCTGCAGGATCGGTTCAAAACCGGCCAAATCTGGCCGACGCCAATACCGGTTCAGCGTTGGGTGGTCGTTTTGACCGAGACGGTTATTTGGACTCACCCATTACCTGGTTTGCCTCGACAGTCCCGAATGTTTTTCTACGCTTTCAGGCGACGATGTATATGAAGCTTTATTTTCAAGTGGTCGCCACCGCGCTCGCGTTAACGGTGCAGCCTATTCGCGCTGCGGAGGTTATCCAGCCGGAGGGTTCGATTCCGGTGCTGCATGAGGTGGATGTGATGGTTGTGGGAGGCAGCTCCGGCGGTGTGGCGGCAGCGGCAGAAGCGGCCAGGTCTGGCGCGAAGGTGTTCCTGGCGGCTGCCCGGCCGTACTTGGGAGAGGATATCTGCGGCACGTACCGGCTCTGGCTTGAGCCTGGCGAAGGTCCATTATCGGACCTGGCGCGCGAGGTTTTCAAACCGGGGTTACCGGCTCCACAACCGATTGGGACAGGCATGCCGTTCCAGTATTCCTCCAGCCAGCGCCCATCGCGAAAGCATCCGGACACCACCCCGGCCTCGCTGCTGAGCAATGGCGAGTGGCAGAGTGCCGCGACTCAAAGTGTGCAATACGACGACGATGTTGTGCTGACTCTGGACCTGGGTTCGGAGCAGGAGATCCGGCGAGTGCACCTGATGGCTTACCAGCGTCCAGGTGAGTTTGAAGTCGGCCAGATGAAGCTGTTCACGGGTGGTGATGGGCAGAAATGGACTGCGGTAGGAACCGTGACCAACGCCGGCGCGGGTAAAGGCAGTTTTGAGTGGGGCGGGGTGCCCATTTCGTCCGACCTTGAGGCCAGGGCAAGATACCTGCGGATCGAGGTAAAGCGGAGCCCGGACGCTACGCGGCTGCTGCTGGGTGAGGTGATTGTGGAAGGCGCAAAGAAGCCCGATGCTCCTTCAAACAAGCTGCCAATTCAGTTCGTAACGCCCATGCAGGTCAAGCGCACGCTCGACCAGGCGCTGATCAAAGCGCACGTTCCTTTCCTGTTTTGGTGCTATGCCACCGAACTGCTGCGCGATGTCGATGGCGGCCCCGCCGGCGTCATCATCTCCACCCGCTCAGGCCGGCAAGCCGTCCTGGCAAAAGTCATTATTGACGCCACAGATCGAAGCAATGTGGCGCGCATGGCAGGGGCAACGTTCACCCCTTTTCCGGCAGGTGCTCAGCGATTCAGCCGGGTTGTTGTCGGCGGACCGCTGCGACAGGAGAAGGGACTGCGCGCAGTCAACGGAAGTCCGTTACAGCTAACGGACCGAAAAGGAACCATTTTTCCCGTGCACGTTTACGAGATGGATCTCCCCATGCCGGATGCGAGCTTTGGTTCGTTTGCAAATGCGGAGCAGCTCGCCCGGGACCTGACCTGGACGCCCGAAGCGGTGGACGGTTCGGAAGTGCTGTTCCAGGTGCCGCCGGATCATTTTCGGGGTGTCCAAACTTTAAAGGGCAAATGGCCCGGTGCGGAGCAGGTGCCGTTGGGTTGTTTCCAGCCGGAGAATGACAATCGGATTCTCGTTCTGGGGGGATGCGCGGATGTTTCACGCGAAGCGGCAGCCGCGCTGCTGCGACCTGTGAACCAGATGGCGCTGGGCGCTCGAATCGGCAAGGCGGCGGCAGCTCTCGCGGCGGCCAAGCCCACGTTGAAGGGGGTCCGGGTGACAGGCAAAGCCGCGGCGCCGACAGCACGGCAGACAATTCGTGAGGTCGCGATTGGTCAGAACCACCGCGCAACCGGCGGACACCTTGCCGAGAAAAGCTACGGCATCCCGGTCATTGGTGAGTATGACGTGGTGGTCGTGGGCGGCGGCACCGGCGGCGCGCCGGCCGGCATCGCGGCGGCCCGGCAGGGCTCGCGAACGCTGGTGGTTGAATACCTGCATGGGCTGGGCGGCGTCGGCACGATGGGCTACATCGCCAGCTACTATCACGGAAACCGCGTGGGCTTCTGCACAGAAGTGGACAAGGGAGTGGCCGCCTACGGCGCCAAAGGACGCGAAGGAAGCTGGAATCCGGATCACAAGAACGAATGGTTCCGGAGCGCGCTGCGCAAAGCGGGAGCGGACATCTGGTATGGCGTGCTCGGGCAGGCAGTCGTTATGGAGGGGAACAAAGCCACAGGCATTGTTGTTCTGACCCCACAAGGACGCGGAGTTGTCCTGGCAAAAACGATCGTGGACTCCACCGGCAATGCGGATATCGCCGCCGCCGCCGGCGCCGTTTGCCGTTACACAGATGATACAGACGTGGCGGTGCAGGGCACGGGGCTGCCCCCGCGCGATCTGGGCCAGCGCTCCGTGAACACGGATTACACCTTCGTGGACGACACGGACGTTTTCGATGTCTGGCGCGTGCTGGTGACCGCGAAGGCAAAGTTCAAGGATGCCTACGACATGGGGCAACTGGTAGATACGCGCGAACGGCGGCAAATCGTCGGCGACTTCTTTTTTTCTCCGATGGACATGGTGCTGGGGCGAACGTTCCCCGACACAATCGTGATTGCCAAGAGCAACTTTGACACACACGGGTACATTATTCACCCGCTGTTCATGCTGCGTCCGCCGAATCGTGACAGTATTACAGTGCGTGTGCCGTGGCGCTGCCTGTTGCCGCGAGGAGTGGAAGGCGTAATCGTGACCGGCTTGGGCGTCAGCGCCCACAGGGACGCCATTCCGTGCATCCGGATGCAATCTGATGTGCAAAACCAGGGTTACGCAGCCGGTGTGGCTGCCGCAATGGCTGCCAGGGCGGATGGCAGGACGCGTGGAGTGGACATCAAGAAACTGCAACGGCACCTGGTGGATATCGGCAACCTTCCCGAAAGCGTGCTGACCGAGAAGGACAGCTTCCCGTTGCCGAAAGAGATGGTGGCGGATGCTGTGCGCCGCGTAGCCAACGATTACGACGGTCTGGAAATCGTCCTGGCCCACTACGATCTCGCCCGGCCCATGCTGCGGGAGACACTCGCGACTGCGGGTTCGAGGCAGAAGCTGATCTATGCGCATATCCTGGGCATGATGGGCGATGGCGCGGGCGCGCCAGTTCTGGCGGAGGCTGTCCGGGGCATGGAATGGGACAAAGGCTGGAACTACACGGGTATGGGCCAGTTTGGCCCCTGCATGAGCCCGCTGGATAGTTTTATTATCGCTCTTGGCCGCACACGTTCTGATGCGGCGCTCGCGCCCATCCTGAGCAAAACAGCAGCGCTCACGAGCGAGAGCGAGTTCTCCCATTTCCGCGCAATCGCCATAGCGTTGGAGACACTCGCGGACAGGTCGGCGGCTCACACGCTTGCGCAGTTGCTGGAGAAACCCGGGATGGCCGGCCATGCTGTTATGAACATCGAGGACGCCTTTGCCGACAACCCGGAAAGCAGAACCGACACAAAGACGCGCAACGAGGCATTGAAAGAACTCTACCTGGCGCGCGCGTTATACCGATGCGGCGATCATGACGGGCTCGGAGCCAAGACTTTGGGCCAGTATTCACGCGACCTGCACGGGCACTATGCCCGCCACGCAAAAGCGGTCCTCCAAAAGGCAGCAGGGCCCGTGGAGTAGCCGATTGCACTGACCAGGAGCCGGTTTCGGGTTCGCAACGCTTGCGTTGCGCGATCGTGGGTTGTGAGGGATTCTGCAGTCGCCGCCTATTTGTTAAGCTGCATGCCCACAATGATTTGCAGCGCCTGCCGAAATTTGCCAGCGTTCGTGGTGAAGGTATTCAGAAATGGGTAAACGGACGGTGCCTCTTTAAGACAAAAGAAAAGTTCGCGTCCGGCATTTTTTGGGGGAGAATACTGGTGTGATCGCTGGCCGGAACTTACTGTGGGCAGTTGTGTGGATTGCCGTGTCGGGCTTGAGCTACGCCGGCGGGGTGACGGTGATTACGCACGGTTTGAACGGGCAGGTGGATGGCTGGCTGCTGTCAATGTGCCGGAGTCTTAGCGTGCATCCCCGGGTTCCAGGCACAAACGCCAGCATTTACAGGGTGTCTGTGACTCGTCCCAGCGGCTCCTACGTTGTGACGGCCTCCTCCGAGAAGGTGAATCAACCCATGAACCCATCCGGAGAGATTATCGTTGCGGTTGATTGGTCCACCATCGCCGGCCTTTTCCAGCCTTCAACCGCGCAGATAGCGGTGCCTGTGGCCAGCGCGCTGCGCTCGACGACGCTGATCCCGGAGCTCGGGGGGCGGCCGCTTGTGGAGCTTCCGTTGCATCTTGTAGGGCACAGTCGCGGGGCCTCAATGATGGCTGAGGTGGCGCGGTTGCTTGGCGCGGAGGGGATATGGGTCGATCACCTCACCCTTTTGGATCCTTATCCCAGCACGCTTGCGAATTCCGATCCAACGCTCCGAAACTATGCGAATGTTTTCTTCACGGAGAATTTTCGGCAGACATATAGTTTTCCCGACGGGGTTACGTTGGATGGGGCCTACGAGCGGATTCTGGCGGGCTTGACTGCGGGTGGCTACGAGGCGGGCGCTGAGCACAGTGACGTCCACCTGTGGTATCACGGGACTCTGGATTTCCGAACGCCGCTGACGGTTGATGGGGTGACAATTTCCGAGGCGGAGCGGACGAATTGGTGGACGGCGATGGAGGCGCGGGGTGTGAACGCGGGTTTCCGTTACTCGCTTATTGGGGGAGGGGACCGGTTTTTGACAAACGATCCTGCGGGCTCGCCCGGCAAGGTGGCCGATGGGATCAACCAGGTGTGGGATTTCGGGGCGGGTCTGAGCGCGAACAGAACGGCTCTGGCCGTGAACAACGGTGCCTGGCCGAACGTCATCCAGTTGATGCTGCGCGGCAGGGTGCTCAGCGAGGGCGCTCTGCAAGCGGAGGCGCGTTATCAGCATGGATTGACCGCAGCCGACGTTGCCGAACTGAGTTTGCGTCTGGATCCGGACCTGAATCCCTGGAATACGAATGAACTTGTGGCAGGATCCGTTGCACTGCCCGGGACAGGAACGGCGAGCGTGGGTTTGTGTATGGCGGAGATAAGCCCGCCTGAGGGGATTGCGCCGGGCGAGTATCACGTGCTGGCCCGAACGGCCCGTGGCGGTTTGCAGCGTTGGTACTATGCGCAAGAGATGGTTGTCTCGCCCCCGGTTCTGGCGAACCCCGATATGGCAGGGAACGCGTTTGCCTTTGATCTTTTGGGAAAGGCCGGGTGGAAAGTAACCATCGAGGAATCCACCGATTTCGAGACCTGGACACCGGCAAGAACGAACATCATGTCGTCCTCTGCTGAGAGAGTCTCCGTTTCAGCGAACGGAGACAGGATGTTCTTCAGGGCCGTGCTGGAGTGAAACGCATGAGGTTGGGCGAGTGGAGAACACTCCAGAAGGCGGTTATAATGTGTTGCGCGCGGCGGGCCGTTTGGCTGATTTACCGCATTTGGGGTGTTTCAGGGGTTGCATTTGATGAGTGTTCTGGTTAGAGGTTGATAAGCCTCTGGATTGGCCGAAGTATGGAACTGTATTATAAAGATCTGATTTCGAAGGAAGCATCGTTGGACGAATTGGTGGACAACATGATGCTTGTTGTGCAAGGCGCGGACGAATTTGCCCAGGCAGCGGGCGCGAACTCTGATCCCGCGAAGAAACAGGAGATTGCGCAACGCCTTGAACGATTGAAGGAGGGATGCCGGAAGGTCAAGAGGCAGACCAAGGCCACCGCGGTGGCGGCGGACAAACTGTTGCACGAGTATCCCTATTGCTTTGCGGGTATTTCGCTGGTTGCGGGCTTGTTGGTCGGCGCGTTGGTGATGCGTTGTACCTCTTGTCGGGACAGGGACAATTGAGGAGCGGCTGAGCGGTTGGTCAGGGAATGGGGCAGCGGGGGCATTTTAAATTTGGCGCGCATTCTCTCGCGAATTTCGGCCGGGCTGGGGCGAGAGGCGCCGGAGGGAAGGGGCGGTTGGGAAGACAAGGTGCTGACCAATTCGCGCCATGACTGGCGTTCCTCGGGGGAGAGCAGCTTCCAACGCTCGGCGTTTTTAAGGAAAGCTTCGCGCTCATTCAGCGGCAGGCTGGCGAATTTCTGGAAAGAGCGGATGCACTGCTCCCGCTGTTGTTCCGGCAGGCTGCCAAACTTCGCGAGTGTCTTTTCGATCTGACGCCGTTCCGCCTCGCTGACGGTATCAAGTGCGCGCTTTCGTTCATCGGGATTTAGGTCGAAGAATTTATTGAAGAGCAGGACCGTTTCGCGGCGCCGGTTTTCCGGGAGTGCCTGCCAATGCGCGATGCCTTCCTCGAGCTTTTTGCGGCGGGCGTCTGAGATTGGCTGAGCCGTTCCCGCATCGATTTCCGTGAAGTATTGGAGTGTGGCCTGGTTTTCCAGAAGATCCTGGCGCACTTCGGCAGGCAGGGCATCCCATTCAGCAAGCCGTGTCAGGAGGAGCGAGCGCTGCGGCTCGGAAATCTTCGCGACCTGATCCGCGCGGTTGGTGGAGGGCAAGCGCATGAGCGGGAGCAGAAACCATCGCAGTTCGGTGACCTGCAATCGCAACTCTCGTTTGTCGGGGCTGAGTGACTCGTATTCGCGCAGCTTGGCCATGATGCTCTTGCGCGCCTCGGGCGTTTTCGAAGCGAGGAACTGCGCGCGTTCGGCGCGGGGCATGGTCAGCAGCTCGCGAAAAGCTTCCACGGGAGATCTGGAGGGCAGGGGCCAGGAGAGCGGGAACACCGACGGCGTGCGCGGGGGCGGGACAGGGGGACGGGTCTGGGGTTCAGCCGCCCGGACCTGGAGCAGCAACCCCCCGGACAAACACACCTGCAGAACAAACCGCTTTAATCTCATTGCATCAATGCCAGAAGATCTTCGTCAGCAACCGGGGTGCGGCTCATCACTTGAATGGCGTCAAAGTCGCGGAGAACCTCTGGCGTGAGCGCGGGGGCAGTGAGAATAGCCAGGCTGCGCGCCATTTCTGCGGCGCGATCTGTCTGTGCCTTGTGGTTCCAGACCAACAAGGCCGCTGCCATCGCACAGCCCGCCGCAAGGCGGGGCAGCCATCGCCGGAACAAGATGCGCCATTGAGCCTGCCGAAGCGTCGCCTCCCGCTGGAGATGAATGCCATTGAGCACTCGCTGCGTGAAGTTGGAAGGTGCTGAAGCATCGGGCAAACGGCGCAAGGCGGAGGTTAGCGCGTTTTCGAGAGCGAGATCCTTTTGGGTCTCTAGATCCGAGGTTTCGCGTAACTTCCTGCGCTCCAACGGGGTGAGTTCCTGCCGCCAAAGGTGCTCGCGGAGGTCATTTATTTCTCTGTTGTCCTTCATTTGCTCGCCCATCTGTATATAAACCGGTTCATCAGCAAAGTTGCGCCTCATTCAACTCCAATCGCCTGTTTTCAGGTAAGGTTTCAGTCGGGCCTTCAATGTCTCGCGGCCTCTGTGGATGAGGGACTTAACGGCCGAGACGGAGACCCCAAGGATCTCGGCGATGTCGTCGTAGCTCTGGTCATCGCGCCTGCAGAGCAGGATGGCGGTGCGCTGGTTTTCAGGGAGCTCCTGAAGCGCCTGTTCGATCTTGGCGCTCAGTTCGCCCTCGAGCAGGCTGTCCGGGGGAGGGGCCGCAGTCGCATCCGCGAGCTGGATGCCTGAAGGATTTTCATCCGACGGGCTGGAGAGCGCATCCAGAGACTGCGCTCGATGTCGTCCGCGGCGTCTGATTTCGTTCAGGCACAGGTTCCGCGCAATGGTGAAGAGCCACGTAGAGAATTTCGAGGATGGCTTGTAGCGATCGGCGGATTTATAAACCTGGACGAATACGGCCTGAGCCATGTCTTCGGCCTCAACAGGGTCCTGTAACATGCGCGCAGCGAGGTTGATCACCGGGCCCTTGTATTTATCCACAAGGCTGGCGAAAGCATCCATGTCACCCTGCCTTGTTCTGAGCATCAGGGTGGCATCAGGGTCCATCTCCACAGCCATCGAGGCAGCATGGCTGAACGCAGCCCTGAGGACAAGATTCGAGAGAAACGCGTCCGGAGAAACGGCGAAACGGTCCACGATCAGGCCGGACATGGGATGGCAGAAACAGGCGGCAGCAAACTTGACAAGCCCGACACGGATTACCATGCTTCGAGCACAGTGCTGCGTGTAACAAAACATCATTCCTTGATCACTGAGGGAATGGCCTTCCATGTCTTTCCATGAAATCTTTTTTGTGCCTTTTCTCCTGTGTCCTGGCGTCAGTATCCATGTTCGGGGCCGCTGTGCCGGATCGCGTGTCCGAGACGAATGCGAATGAGGCCCTTCGGGCGTTTTTGCAGCTTCAGGAGCAACTCCACGCCAATCAACTGGCTCTCGAGGCCGTCCGGAAAGAGGCCGGAGAGGCTGCTGCGAAAAGTGCGGAGGATCTTGCCGCAATTGCATCCGGCAATGCACGGGCGCTCGAGGAGAGTTCGGCTGCGCTGGCGCTGCGGCTCAAGTCCATCGAGGAATCCATCGGCAAACATCGCGATGCAGAGTTGCAGACCATCCAAAGCTCAAGTCGCACGATGCTGTTTATCGCGGGTGCTTTTGCAGTGCTGGGAATTGGCGCGATGGTTTTCATGGCGTTTCTTCAGTGGCGGACGATTGGAAGGCTTGCGGAGCTCTCCGGGGCCATCCCGTCCCGGCAAACCCTGGGACCTTTGTCCGATGTGAAGGCCCTGGGGGCTGGATCCTTGGCGGCTACGCCGCAGGTCCAGGACGTGAATGGGCGTCTGGCCGCGGCCCTGGATCAACTCGAGAGGCGCATCCTCAGTCTCGAGGAACGTGCCCGTTTGCCTTTGCAGGAGTTTGGGGCATCCAATGGGCGTGGGGACCGGCACAACGGGCATGGCCCGGTGCAGGCGCCCGAACCCGGGAGTGTGGGAGACCTTCTTTCGCGCGGACAGACGCTGATGGAGGAAGGGGATGCTTCCAAAGCCCTGGAACTTTTTGAGGAAGCAGCCGAGATGGCTCCGCTGAACCCGGAGATTCATGTTCGAAAAGGATCGGCACTGGAGAAGTTGGGGAAGATGGAGGAGGCGATCGCGTCATTTGATCGGGCGATCGAGATCGACAGTTCCGTCACGATCGCCTACCTGCACAAGGGAGGACTTCTCAACCGCATGGAGCGATTTGCCGAGGCTCTCGAGTGCTACGAGCGGGCGCTTCACAGCCAGGAGAAGCAGGTGGCCTGAACGTCACAGTTACGGGGCGATCTGCCGCAGGCGGTAAAACCGGCTCTTGAATTGCATCGCTGCGGAGTCGGTAAACTTTATCTCCCCAAGGGAGTTGGCAGTGACGGTTCCTATGCCTGTCCAGCTTTTGAGGTTTTCACTCGCCTGCACCTGGTAGGTATAGCCCTGCACGCCCGTGGCCGAAATCGATGCCGCCCCGGCAGGAGTCCTTGCGAGAGACATCACCGCCAGCAGGGGTGGCACATAGATCAACTCTTCCGAAAAATCACTCTCCAGTCCGTACCGGTCGAGCGCTGTGGCCGCAAAGTAATATGTGGTCCCTCGAATGAGGTTGGTGACGACGCAGTTCGTGTAGGGCCCGGTGCTGAGGACCTGGTTGTAGGCGCGCGGGGCGGTGCCGAAGTAAAGGTTGTAGCCCACGACTTCGCTGCTCGGGCTGGGTTCCCAGGCGACGGTGACTTTTGCCGGAGGGAGAGCGTCGGCCGCGACGACAGGTGCAGTGAAACAAGCGACGATTGCCGCCACGAGAACGATCAGAACTGCAAGGCGGCCCGACAATAGCCCGGCCGGGCTGTGCAGTTCTCCAAAAGCAACAAAATCCATGAAAAAATCTTGTAGGAATATGGGGTATTCATCTACTAGCGTGTTCCTAGTTCACCCAAGGAATTTCCTTAGTGCGGTTGACACTGCCGGCATCGGAGTGATTGACTGTGCGGCAATGATGGACAGCAGTGCCAGAGTGGTAAACTGTGTTGTAGAACCTACGGGCAGGAAACCAGCCGACTTAAGACGGTTTCTGGAGTTCAGCTACGGCATTTATGAGGACACCTCTCCGTGGGTGGCCCCGCTGATTTTCGACCTCAAGCATGTCTTCACTGATCGCAACCCACTGTTCAAGCATGCCGAGATGCAACTGTGGATGGCGCAAGCCGGAGGCATGGATGTGGGGCGAATTTGCGCGATCCTGGATCGAACCTATTGCGAAACGTTCGGGCCGGCGGCCTTCTTCGGCTTCTTCGAGTGTGTGGACGATCCGGAGGTCGCGCAGACTCTCGTGAATGCGGCTTGTGAGTGGGCCAGGTCCAGAGGCGCAAAGAAAATACTCGGGCCGATGAATCCCACCACGAACGACGAATGCGGCTTGCTGGTTGAAGGGTTTGACCTGATGCCCGCGTTCATGATGCCTTACAACCCGCCTTACTATCCGCGCTTGATCGAGACGTGCGCCTTTCAA
>ERZ1645192.4711-NODE-4711-length-10743-cov-6.225954_pt1 | contig 10743 bp, 8 predicted proteins | sample MGYA00575354_ERZ1645192 | MGnify/ENA primary metagenome ERZ1645192 (study PRJEB40844, sample SAMN11349763) | freshwater sediment metagenome | isolation source: river sediment | host: Sediment | place: India: Faizupur Khadar , New Delhi | collected 2017-02-21 ...
AACCGGAAGAGATCGCGGCATTGCTGGCAGGGATTGAGGCATGAGCAGGCGCACTTCTGAAGCCCACCGAAACCAGCAGTTAAGTACCGCCCAAGTCACGCCCTGACCCCGTTCAAGATCGCCCTGTTGGCAGCAGACTGATGCTGGGGAGAAAGGAAGACCTCAATCGGTGCGCGCTGCTCATGCCGGGGTTGCTCGCGCCGTCGGCAACACTCGAGCGTCATCGACGACCATGGAGGCCCGTAAGACCGACCTATGACATGCCCGGGCGCCCCTGCCCCAGCCGGGCTCACCCCTCCTACCCCGGGTGCGGGCAAGCCCCGGCCGCACGCCACCGCTCAGCGTTGCCCGACAGGCATGAGGTGTGGTGCTGCGCCTCGGTGGTGGCGTTTATAGGGTCAGCAGGCACAGGAAAGACTCACATCACGGAACCAAGGTAATCATGGATCACTTCGCCCAGGCCCAAGGTCAGGTCCGCAACAAAATGGCGCGCCCCAACCACCTCGATCACTGGCAACTCCGCTACCGGCGCCAAGGCATAGGGAAAAAGGGCCAGGGCCGCCGGACCCGTCCAGGCCCCCTGGACCCTGACCTCCTCAAGGTGATAGCGCACCAGTTCACAAATGCGCACGTGGCCATCCACGTGCGGGATGATTTTGAGCAAGAAGTTGGGCGTTGCCGCCAAACTCGTCCTCACCGCCTCGGCATCCAGCGTCTGGTGCTTGTAGCCCATTGTCGCCGTGGCCACTCGCACCGGCCCATAGTCCAATTCTCCGACCAGGGCATCGGAGCACACCCGCAGCCGCGGACTGCCCAGATTTTTGGGGAAACCCCAGATCTCCCGGCCACCGGCAATCGGCGGTTAGCCGTCGAGATACATGGCATGGGTATAGTTGCCCCGCTCCGCGCCGAGCCGCACGGGGATCACCTGGCCGCTCTCGGTGTAGTCGCGAAACCCCGTCGAGTCGGGCATGCGGATGAACTCATAGTGGACCAACGGCTCATCCAGGCTCAGGGGCTCCGGCACCACGGCGCGCAATTGCTCCGCGTCGGTGCGATAAGTGTCGATGAAGTACTCGGGTTGACGAAGCGATACGGCCCGCGGGGAAAGGCTGGGCTGGTGAAGGGCATGGCGAAAGCCTGCTGGCGAATCGTCTGGCTGTCCATGGTCGCTACCTCTGGGTAGGCTGGTCAGTAACCGGAAAACGTTTCTGCGCAGCCATCATAGCGTACCGCTGCAACCAGATACCTTCACGGGCAGGCCCTCATCCTTGACGAATGGACCGTCTTTGCTGAACAGGGACTTACCCACTGTGTAGCACGCCATGAGCGCGATGACACCATCGGGGTCCTCAGACCCGCCCCCCCGACGGTACACATCACAGTGAGACCTTGCCAGCTGACCTCGTGCCACTCTGTATCGAGCGCCTCATGGGCATGCTGGGGTGCGAGGTTTGTACTGGACCCCCTTGGCAGGAGGCGCCGAAAAACCGCGTAGATACCGGTTCTCTTGGCGTACCCGCTGCATGCCTTTCACGAATCCGACTCTTCCTCCCTGGCCCCCTGCCAGCCTATCTGCAACAGCCTTGGGGCCTAACTAGTGCGCCAAGAGTGGTGCTTACACCAGAAACCCACGATGCCGGAACATGGTGAACTTCAGTCAGAGCGTTGAAAAAAATTTGTCAGTTTCGTCGCGGGGGCCGTTTCTCAAGTTAGAGCCGGTGCCACCGGTGTCAAAGCCACGGCAGGGGGAACAGACATGCACTTCACCAAGCACGCCCAAAACCGCATGCAACAACGGGGGATTATGAACCCTATCATTGACTTATTGTATTCCTATGGTCGCGAGATCAGGCGCAGCAAGGCAGGCGATCTGATCTATTTTGACAAACGCGCCCGGGAACAGCTTAGAAAAGATCTCCCACGGCATGAGTACATCCGCATCCAGCCAAAGCTCAAGGCTTATGTTGTAGAGGGAGAAGACGGTTCAATCGTGACCGTGGGCTACCGCTTTAGGTCTATTCATACCTGAGCACCGCTTGGGAAAACGAAACATTCGGCTCCTGGAAATCTGGAAGGCTGCCATGATCAATGAATCCATTACCCATAGAAATAACATCAAGACCAAAGCCCCTGGTGCCAAGCGTGCCGAGATGGCCCTCTGGTACGCGACCCTGACCGTCACACTCGCTTCGGGTGTCATGTCGACCATCGGCGTTTATGAAGTGTTGGCAGAGAATCGCTCCTACGGCTTACACCTGAGTTTACTGGTCGGTGTGGTCATCACCGCCATGCTTTCAGGGGCTTGGAGTTATCTGTTCCATGCCATGCCCAGGGCACGCGGCGCGGCGCTGGTCAATCTGACGCTGCTGCTGGTGCCTTTCCTTGGCCTGGTTTTTTTGATCTCAACCTGGACTAACGCGACCGCCGTGGTGGGAGGGCCAGCGCTCAACATGCATAACCGCCAGTTTCTCACCGAATATGAACATGCCCTCGAAACCGTCAACCGGCAAGTCGAGGCTTCCGCACGAACACTGGCTGCCATTCGGGCGGAGGCAACGGCTTTCCGAGCTGACGTCGAGGGCGAACTCGCTGACGGGAGGCTGACCGGGTTTGCGGGACGCGGGGTGGTCTCTGGAACCCTTGAGCAAATCGCGGACAAACTCGACGGCATGGTTGCTGAGGTGGAAACTGCAAGCGAGTCAGCCGCGCAGATCAGCGCGAAAGCCAGTACCGCCTTTGGTGAGCTGCAAGTACACCTGGAGCAAGGCAAGAACGACCCGGCATACGTCAAAGAACGCCTGGAACAGATTCGCCAAGCGGTTATTCAGCTTAATGAAAAGTCCCCAGCCGCAGTGCTGGCGGCCGTCCTGCCGACGATTCGCGAGGGTATCGCCTTCCGTAAGGCCGATGGTCGGACCGAAGGTCTGCGTGATCGCCAAACCGAAGCCTTGGAGCGCTCAGTGCTGCCTCGGGTTGAAAAGACTTTTGCAGCGCTGGAGGATCTGGCCCGGCGTACGGCTGGGGAGACCGTCGCGCTGCCCAAGTTCGAGCATATGAACGCCTCCGAGGCCGCCATGCGCTATATGGGACAATTTCCGATCTACTGGGGGATGGCCATTGCCATCGACGCCATGCCGCTCTTCTTCCTCATCCTGTTGGCGGTAACCTCCCCCCGTAGCGAACCGGGTTTTGAACTCTCCGTCAATGAGTTGCATTTGGCGATGGCAACCTACGCGGATCTGCGCCAGATGGTCGAAGGGTCGGACAACGTGAGCCTGCTGCCGACCATCAGGAGGGCAAGGGCATGAAAGGCTTCATGGATCTTAGTGAGGTCGTTGACACGGTGGCGACACACCTGCCAGCAGTCTGGGTAGTCGGAGCCATCACCCTGGGCGGGGCCACCCTAACGAGCCTGGACAGTTGGCCCCAGGCAAACGGCCCGTCTCCTGATACGCCCCTTACCATTCTCAACCCACAACCCACTCCAGCAGCAACAGCCATCATCGAGCCGGTGATCAACGGCAAGGTCACTGAAACCACAAACACGGTGCCAACAATCCAGCTCGATCAACCGCAAGGCGGCAGGACGGAAGGAGCGTCTGTCGGGGATACCGCTCTGGTTGAGGCAACGGCATCGAAACCACGTCAACTCCCGCTGGAGCTAGGCACCGTCGAGCGCATTATCGACGGTGACACCTACGAGATTCGACTGGATCGTACCAACGGACTTGCGCGAGTGCGGCTCGCCTGGCTGGATGCCCCAGAGCAGGCACAACCCTATGGCATGGAGGCCACTACGTGGGCGAAAGCGGCCCTACTTGGCAAACGGGTAGTTTTGACGGTGCAAGAGACCGACCCCTATGGGCGCCTGGTCTCTCAGCTCAATGTCGCCAGCGTGGATCAGATGTGGGACGTAGGGGCAACGCTCGCTCGTATGGGGCTGGCATGGCTTGACCCGCGCTTTAGCGAAGGCCGGGAAGGTTTGCGTGAAGACCAAGTACTGGCTAAGGGTGAGGGTATTGGCCTATGGTCACAACCAAACCCGCTTCCGCCTTGGGATTGGCGGCGAAATCGACCGGAAAATAATCAGAACTAAAAGGCATACGTATGGTAACCAATTACATAAATGGATTCTTACCCCTAGCCTTGTTAAGTCTTATGGTTGGTTATACCAACATGGTCTCAAGCGGGCAGGACTCTGAGTCGGTGTCGCTGGGACGTATCGCTGATTGGGAACTGTCTTACATTGCACCCACTGCCGAAAATGGTGGAGCTTGTCTCGCTACGAAATTTTCCGGGGATACCCTGCACGTCCTGGGCTTGGGTAGTTCCGAGGGTGTCTGGCTTTGGGACATCCTGCAAATCGGTGCCACGGGCATTGAAGCTGGGAGCAGCCATAATTTGACTTTAGAGTTTGATAAGAAGTCAAAGCATACCATTGAAGTCATTGCAATAAGTGAGACTACCCTCAGAAAAATGGAGGTAGACCCCCAAATTATTAATGATCTAGCCCGATATAACAGAGTGTTACTTAGCTGGGGCGGTCACCAAAAGGATAGCCTTGAGTTAAAAGGCACTCGGAAACTCATCGACACGCTCAAGGATTGTCATCACAATAAGATCCTGGCAGAGTCGGCATTCAGCACAAATAAACCTGAAAAATCCGATCAGATCATTAAAATGAATCAGGAGGTGGCCGAACTTATTGCACAAGGCGACAATGAACTAAGTATTGAGCTGGCCAAAGAGACAGTAAAAATTGCGCAACAACTTTTTGGGGTTAATCGCCCTGAAACCGCACTTAGTCTCAGCAATTTAGCGCGCGGATATCATTCACTGGGACGCAATGCTGACGCAGAGCCTTTTTATAAACAATCCCTTGCGATTGCGGAGGAGAGCCTCGATCCTGATCATCCATATCTCGGCATGGTTTTCAACAATATAGCCATGTTCTATCAATCACAGAGCCTCTACACCGAAGCCGAGCAATTATATAAACGATCTATAGGAATTTTAGAAAAAGCTCATGGTCCTGAAGCCCCGAATGTTGCTTTGACCCTTAATAACCTGGCGGAGCTTTATCGTACTCAAGGCCGCTATACCGAGGCGGAGCCACTATTCAAAAGATCCTTGGATCTTTTAGAAAAAGCCCATGGCACTAAGCATACCAACGTGGGATTAGTCATTAATAACCTAGCCGAACTATATAGTAGCCAAGGACGTTACAATGAGGCAGAGCCACTTTATAACCGATCTCTAGCTATTACTGAAGAAGCCCTTGGTCCTGACCATATAGATGTCGCAACCAGCCTAAATAACTTAGCTTCCTTTTACCATCGCCAAGGTCGTTATGCTGAGGCCGAGAGTTTGTATAATAAATCCCTGAAGTTGAGAGAGAGAGCATTAGGTTCTGAACATTTAGATGTTGCTATCAGCCTTAACAATTTGGCTCACCTTCATGATAGCCTAGGCCAATTTTCTTCAGCCGAGCCATTATATTATCGATCTTTGGCTATAATCGAAAAAGTCCTAGGGACTCAAAATCCAGATTTTGCCACCAGCTTGAATAATTTGGCAGCGCTATATCATAATCAGGGACGATATACTGAAGCGGAGTTATTTTATGAAAGATCCCTTGCGATACGCGAAAAAGCCTTGGGGCAAGAGCACCCAGATGTAGCATTGGCGTTGAGTAATCTGGCGGAAATTTATAGTGAATTAGGTCGATTTTCAGATGCTGAGTTGTTGCACAACAAATCTCTATCAATCTATGAGAAGGCGCTGGGATCTGAACATCCCGATGTGGCCACAAGCCTGAATAATTTAGCTCATCTCTATAGCACGCAAGGCCTCTATTCCAAGGCAGAAGTTTTTTATCAAAAATCTATGGATTTAAGAGAAAAATCGCTCGGCCTCGATCATCCGGATATTGCTGCTAGCCTTAACAATCTTGCAGAAAATTATCGATCACAAGGTCGTTATATCGAGGCTGAACTGCTAACAAAAAAATCATTGGCGATACAAGAAAGACAATTGGGATCAGAGCATCCTGATATCGCTCTAGCACTTAGTAATTTAGCGCTGATCTGTAGCGACCTTGGTCGATATTCAGAGGCCGAGCTATTATATAAAAAATCTTTAGCTATAAAAGAAAAGGTATTGGGATTAGAGCATCCCGATATGGCCAATATTCTTAACAATCTGGCAGCAGTATATGTAGAACAGCATCGCCATGACGAAGCGCAGAGTTTATTTGAAAGGTCCCTTTCGATACGGGAAAAATCTCTGGGCGCGGAGCATCCTGATGTTGCTTTAGTTTTGAGTAATCTTGCTGAATTTTACAATCTGCAAGGTCGCGACGCAGAAGCCGAATCGTTGTTTATTAAAGCTCTTGGCTTGTTGGAGAAATCGTTAGGCTCTACGCATCCGTATGTAGCCACAACCCTAAATAATTTAGCCGGACTTTACATGAGGCGCGGCCAATATGCTAACGCCGAGCCCCTGTATGAAAGGGCACGATCGGTACTTGAAAAAGCAGTTGGTGCATTTCACCCTAAAATAGCCCTCCATCTCAATAACTTGGCAGAACTTTATCGGGTACAAGGTAATTACGGCAAAGCTAAAGAATTTTTCGACAGATCTCTTGAGCTATGGGAAGAAACTCTTGGACTCGATCATCCCAATGTCGCACTAAGTCTCAACAATTTAGCCTGGCTCTATAAAATCCAAAATATGCCGGATATGGAGCACCCGCTTCACCGTAGAGTATTGAGTATTCATACCTCTCGCTATAAAAATGGGGTGATGGGAAGATATGGCGAGGGATCGCCTACCCAACGCATTCATTCTTTTCCTTACTTACACCTGCTTTCCCGTCTGGCATCTCCAGACACCGCAGATCGTGCAGATGCTCTTACGGCTGTGCAACTGGCCCGGCGACCGGAAAGTGGGGAGGCATTCCGTTTACTTGCCCAGCGCCTAGCCGCCGGGGGTAGTGGTGAACTCGCTGCCCTAGTCCGAGAGCGTCAGGACCTGTTGCAGCAGATGGAAGCGCTAGAAAAAAAACTGATAGAGACCTATGCCTCACCTGAGGACAAGCGGCCAGAGGGACTCGTTGATCGGCTGCGAGAGCAGGTTGAGCTGATTCAGGAACGAGAGCGCACACTCAGCGAGCGTCTGCAGCGGGAGTTTCCGCGCTATGCCGAATTTGAGGGTACTCGCCTGGCTGATCTCGAAGCCCTGCAACAGGCCCTGAATCCAAGTGAGGCTGCCCTGGCCTGGGTGCTGGGTACAGAAGAAAGTTACCTGCTGATCGTACCCGATGAGGGTGATCTGCGCCTGAAGGCCCTGCCCGTGACTGAGGGCGAGGTTGCCGATCAGGTCAAGAAACTCCACAGTGTTTTGGACTTAGCCGATCCGGCTCATTATGGCGAACTTGCCTCCTTCCCAGCCGCCTTGGCGGCTAAGCTGTTCGAGCAGCTATTCGGCCACGACTGGCAAACCGATCTCAAGGGTATCAACCAATTGGTGCTCGTGCCTGAAGGCCCCTTGACCCGCCTTGCCTTCCCTGTGCTGCTGACCGAGGCGCCCGCCCAAGACGAATATCCCGCTAGCAGTGCCAATTACGCGTCAGCCCCCTGGCTGATCCGTCGCTTCGGTGTCAGTGTCCTGCCCTCCCTATCGGCTCTCACCGCCTTGCGTGGCGAAGTGGTCAAAGGCCAGGCACCGCAGCCCTTTCTGGGTGTTGGCGATCCCCTTCTTGATGATCACCCAGCGAAGACCCGTGATGGGGAGCAGCCCCTTGATGCGCAGCCACCGTTGGTTCGCAATGTCCGCAGCGGGGGGCAGGTCCAGCCACCGCCCGCGAGCCCAGAAGAGATGCGCAGCGTGCGCCTGGCGCGTATCCGCAGCCACCCCTCGTTACCGGATACGGCCGACGAGTTGCAACGCGTCGCCAAACTGCTCGGCGCGGACGACCAGGCCTTGTTGCTGCGCGGGGCGGCCACGGAACAGCGGGTCAAGCAGACCGTCCTCACCCAATACGGCATCATCAGCTTCGCCACGCATGGCGTCTTGGCGGGAGAACTTGGCAAAGGGATCGAGCCAGGTCTGATCCTGACGCCGCCCGCCGAAGCCACGGAGGATGACGACGGTTTCCTCGCCCTGAGCGAGGTGGCTCGACTGGACTTAAATGCCGACTGGGTAGTGCTCTCAGCCTGCAACACCGCCGCTGGCGAAAGTACAGGTGATGGTGCTGCGGCCAAGGAGGCAGAAGACCCATCACGGGAAGCGGAGGGGCTGACCGGTCTGGCTAAAGCCTTCAGCTATGCCGGCGCCAAGGCCCTCCTGGTCAGTCACTGGTCAGTGAGTTCCGATGCTACCGTAGCATTGATGGAACACTTATTCCGTGGATACCGGGAAGGGCAATGGTCGCGGGCTGAAGCTCACCGTCGGGCCATGCTGGCCATGATTGCGACTGGCGATCCCCTGCTTAGCCACCCGTCCTTCTGGGCACCCTTCGTGGTGGTTGGTGATGGGGGATGAAGCCCGGCCGACGGTCAGTCATGCCCCCTTTGCCAGCGGTGCTGACATTGCCCGGTAAGCCCACGCTCACTACCATTGTCCTGCAAGCCGCCATGCCATTGGCGCATGAGGTAGCGGGGCAAGGGGTCAAAACGAGTGTACGACACGGAGCACTGGCTGCGGGAAATCTATTCCGAGCGCTGGACGGCCATCTTTCGCCGTCACTGCCAGGACAAGTTTTCGCGTTTTACGGACCCTGAGCAGCTTATGCAAGATGCCCGACAACACCTAGCCTTGTCACTGCAACGCAAGCGGGGGGGTGGCACCGCTACCTCCCTGACGGCGGGGTACATTCTGGTGGCCTTTCGTCACGCGGTGATTGATCTGCATCGCCAGCAGAGCGGGCGTGCCGAACCCCGGGGCTGGTTGAAAGCCTTCGGGCGTCTCGGGCAGATGCTATTTGAGCTTTACTGCCTGGCCCAACAGCGGCGTGCCGCTATCATCGCCGCCCTACATGCCGATCCGGAACTGATGCGCCAACCCCTCGCCCCCCAGCAGGCCGCGACCCTTCTGGATGAAATAGACCAGCGTGGCGAATGCGAGGGCAAGGGCAACCGAGAGGAACCACTGTATAACGAGGCGGGGGAGCCCTTGGAAATCCCTTGTCACGCCCATCCAGAACAGGCGCTCATTGAGGCGCAATCCCAAGGTCTCCAAGCCTACCTGTTTCGCAGTCAAGGTGGAAATTTCCGAAGTATTGAGCATCTGGTGGCGCGAATGCGGGATTCCCGCGGACAACTGCGGGAATCTCTTGAGCTTGATGACGATCAGGGGTTCATTCTCCAAGCCACCTTGTCCGGTGAACTGACCGAGGCGGAGATGGGTAAGCTCTTGGGAGGACTGAGTGTTCGCCAAGTACGCTATAAGCGCCAACTGGCCCTTGATAAGCTCAAAAAGTTGCTTCAAAGGGCCGGTTTGGGTCTGGAAGATCTCCTTGGTGATGAGGGATCTGTCCAGGAGGCGGCGATCTTCAGTCCGCGAGACCGCTCCGTGTCTTTATCCGACCTCAGTGGAGGTTGAAACACATGCCAGTATCACCGGATACGCCGGAGCCCCGCACCTTGGCGCTGGCCTGGCTATGGTCACGCCCCTCATCCCCAACTGCCGACGACCCCGTCGATTTGGCAACCCTGGATCAGTGGCGTCAAGGACGATTGAGTTCCCGGCGCTTCGCGCAAGTCAAACGCCAAATAGCCAATGACCCTCGCCTAATGCGGCTGCTGGAAGAATTGGTAGCCGCCGATGATCTATTACGTCCACTGGCGGCTGAAGCAGGAGCACCGCAACAGCCGTTCAGCACTTGGGTGGCGCTTCGCCAGCTTGCCGGTTCTACCCTTTCTCACTGGCGCGAGCCGATCTGGATGGGCGGTCTGATCGCGGTAGCGGCTTCACTATTCGTGGCAGCCCTACTGTTACCCGTTGCCACGACACCGGATTTTGGTCAGCAACTCAAGGGGATTTACGCTGAGTTGGATGTCCCCGAAAAAGAACTGACGCTACCATGGGGGCCCAAGATCGCCATGCGGGGCGGTTCTCAGCCTGAACGCGATCCTGAAGCTGAAGCGTCCTGGCAAATGGCACGTCAAGCCTTCCAGGCGGGTATGGTCGAGGGAATAAAGCATCTTAAGGCGCGTTTTCCGGGTGTCACTTTCGACTTCGCTGACCAGCTACATCGCTCACCCCCTCAATGCGCTCAAGGGGATGAGGCGTGCCGGCAAGGGGTTGACCTGGCGGGTATGACCGGAATGTGGGCCTTGGCGGTTCATCTTCAGTGCCTTGGATCGCCTGGCCCGGATCTACCAAAGACACTGGGCTTGTTACCGCAACTTCAATCGATCTGGATCGATCAGTCTCCTGGCCACCCACTTGGCGAGGTCGTGCAAGCCGTTTCCCCCGATCTGAGTGCCTGTACCGCAGTGGGGGGCATGATGCGGGCATGGGGTCGATAAGGACGCGGAAGGATGAGCACTTAGTCATACCCAAGAAGACAGAGAAAGAACCAATTAGACTTTTAAGATAAATCAATTCGGAATTTAATATGATAGGAATAAGTAGAATTGAGCTGAATATTATCGAAGTCCCCTCCCCTGAGTATCCTCCTGCTTTTCAGGGCATACACATCGCAATCAATGGCAAAGATTTTTTAACCCTGGTCTC
>ERZ1645192.4712-NODE-4712-length-10742-cov-7.091700_pt1 | contig 10742 bp, 7 predicted proteins | sample MGYA00575354_ERZ1645192 | MGnify/ENA primary metagenome ERZ1645192 (study PRJEB40844, sample SAMN11349763) | freshwater sediment metagenome | isolation source: river sediment | host: Sediment | place: India: Faizupur Khadar , New Delhi | collected 2017-02-21 ...
TTTCCCAGTACTTCTTCGACAGCACCGGCATCTGACCCATGATCAGCGGCAATTCCCGATTCTCGCCGGGCGCGAAGGTGAACTTTACCTGTCGCTCGCCCAGCTTCTCGGCCTTGGCGACATTGGCGTAATAGAGCCGGAAAAACGGACTGCCTTTAGTCTTCAGCGTCTCGAAGGAAAACAGCACGTCATCGGCGGTGATCGGACCGCCATCGTGAAATTTCGCCTGGGGCCGAATCGCAAAGGTCACTGACCCGCGATCCTCAGCGACATCCACACTCTCGGCGATCAGCCCATATTCGCTGAACGGCTCGTCGGCGCTACTCATCAGCAACGTTTCAAACAGTTGGCCGATACCGGCGGCGGCTTCGCCCTTGATATTGAAGGGATTGAAGGTGTCGAAGCCGCCGATGGCGGCAAACCGCGCCTCCCCGCCCTTGGGCGCGTTGGGATTGACATAGTCGAAATGCGGGAAATTCGGCCCATACTTCGGCTGGCCGTGCAGGGCGATGCCATGGACCGGGGCGCCCAGCCCGACGGTTGCGACCAGCATACTGACCAGCCCGGCCAAGCCAGCAGTCAGCCGCCGAAAGAAACGGTTTTTTGCGCGCGCCATGCACTATCCTTTACAGTTCGCCAAGTTAACAACCACCGTCTAAACGATAACAAAACCGCACAGGAGTTCATTATGGGCTTTCTCGCCGGCAAACGCGCCCTGATCGTGGGAGTCGCCAGCAACCGTTCCATCGCTTATGGCATCGCTCAGGCCATGCGCCGGGAAGGCGCCGAACTCGCGTTCACTTATCAGAACGACAAGCTGCAACCCCGGGTCGAGAAGATGGCCGCCGAACTGGGCAGCGCCATCACCCTGCCCTGCGATGTGGAAAGCGACGCCGCCATCGCGGCGGTGTTCGAGGGGCTCCAGCAACACTGGGACGGGCTGGACATCGTGGTTCATTCGGTGGCCTACGCGCCGCGCGAGGCGCTGGAAGGGGATTTCCTGGAAGGCATCAGCCGCGAAAATTTCCGCGTCGCCCATGACATCAGTTCCTACAGTTTCGCGGCGCTGGCCAAGGCGGCCCGGCCGCTGATGCAAGGCCGGCGGGGCGCGCTGATCACCATGACCTATCTGGGCGGCGCGCGGGTGGTGCCCAACTACAACGTCATGGGTCTGGCCAAGGCCAGCCTGGACGCCAACGTCCGCTATCTGGCCCAGGCGCTGGGGCCGGAAGGCATCCGGGTTAACGCCATTTCCGCCGGGCCGATTCGGACCCTGGCGGCGTCCGGCATCAAGAACTTCCGCAAGATGCTGGATACCTTCGAGCACATCGCCCCGCTGCGCAAGTGCGTCACCATCGAAGAAGTGGGCAACACCGCAGCATTTTTGTGCTCCGACCTGGCCTCCGGCATTACCGGCGAAATTGTCTACGTGGATGGCGGTTTCAACACCGTCGCGCTGGGGGCGATGGAATAATACTCATTTCCGGTAATCCCCCACCCCAGCCCTCCCCCACAAGAGGGGAGGGAGTCTTCATTCCTACAGACGGTCGTTGTAATTCACCACCTTGGTCCTGGCCCGCACGCTATCCAGCAGCTTATCGAACTCATCGGCGCCAGCCCGTTGCGCCAGTTGTTGCGCCAAGGTCTTGCGCTCATCCTCGGAAAGTGAGTCCTTCTGGCCAGGCGTGACCCGAATAACTTCCAGCACCACCTGATCGCCGTTCGCCAGCGTCGTGGAACCTACTGCGACCTGACCGGCGTCTGGTTGCGGCAACCGGAACGCAGCCTCCAACACCGCAGGGTCTACCGTCGTAGCGTCGCGCCCTGCCAACCCGACATTTTTGAACTCACCGCCAAACTCCGTAGCCAGGATTTGCGGATGCTCGCCCTTGGCGGCGCGCGCCTTCAGCGTCTCCGCATCCTTGGCGATGGCTTCGCGAGCCTTCTGCTCGCGCAATGCCTTGACGATGTCCTCGCGGGACTCTTCCAGACTGCGCGGTGTGGCGTCCTTGTGCGCCTTGACCCGGATCATCACAATATGGCCCGGCTCCAGTTCCAGCGGTTCGCTGTTGACGCCGCGCTTGAGCACATCTTCGCCAAAGGCGCTCTCCGCGACTTTGGGGTTAGCGGCGATGCCCTCTCCACCCTTGCGCTCAAACCAACTGCTTTCTTGAACCGGCACATTCAGTGCTTTGGCCGCCGGTTCCAGGCTGTCGGGATGTTCATAACCCAGATTAGCGAGCGTCTGGCTGATTTCGTACAAGCGGTTCTCGGCTTTCTGCTGGCGCAGTTCCGCCACCACCGTCTCACGTACTTCCTCGAATGGTTTCACCTGGGCGGGCGTGAGGTTATCCAGTCGGATAATGTGGAAACCGGACGGCATCCGCACCGGTTCGCTGACCTCGCCCACTTTCGCCAAGGCGAACAGGGCATTTTCAAAGGCTGGACTGTCAAACATGCCCTTGTTGATGACGCCCAGTTCAGCGCCCTCCAGTTCGCCAGACGCATCGGTCTTGGCTTCCTGCAACGCCTGGTCGAAACTCTTGCCGCCAGAGCGGATGCTGTCGGCGATTTGCTGCGCCTTGGCGCGCGCCTTTTCCACGGCCTCTTCACTGGCGTTCGGTGGCAGCTTAACCAGAATATGCGAAGCCGAGCGTTCCTCGGGGCGACCGTACTTGGCAATCTGCTCCTCGTAGGCGGCCTTCAGTTCCTCTTCACTGGTCGTAACGCCTTCGGCGATTTGCGCCAGCTTGAGTTCGATAAACTGGATTTGCACCTGTTCGGGATTGACAAAACGTTCTTTGTTTTTCTCAAAGTATTCCTGGATGGCGCTATCCTCCACCGTCACCCGGGCCGCGTACTGGGCCAGCGGCAACACCACGTACTGCACTTCCCGCTGCTGTTTGAGCAGGGCGATCCATTGCTCCAGCTCCGACGGCGTCACCAGGGCCGACGCAATCACCCCAGTGCGCAGTTGCTCGGTCGCCAGCGACTGCCGCATGCTCTCTTCAAACGCCGCGGCGCTATACCCCTGATTGCGCAGCAACCGTTCGTATAACTCCCGGTCGAAGCCGCCGTTCTGCTGAAAAATCGGTAGCGCCAGAACGGCATCGTGCAGTTGCTGGTCGCCGACCCGAAATCCCTGATCGTGCGCGCTCTGGTTCAGCACCCGCTCATCCACCAGTTGCCGCAATACGTCCTGTTTCAGACGCGGCCCCTCCAGCAACGCCGGATCCACGTTGCTGCCCAGCATGGCTTGCAGACGCTGGCGCTGCTGCTGATAGGCGCGCTGAAATTCCTGGAGCGAAATCTTGCTGTCGCCCACCACGGCGGCATCCATCGGCCCGCCGCCCTCAAAGTAATAATTGATGCCCCATACCGCGAACGGAATAGTCAGCAAACCGACGATGGTATAGGCGAACCAGCCTTTGGCGTGATCACGGATTTTCTGTAGCAGCATGGCGACGACCCGGTTTTACAGCAGAGTGCGGGAAGGAAAAACGCGGCGGACGCGCATAAAAAAGGGTGTCTGAACGACACCCCTGAGTATATGGCGGAGCGGACGGGGCTCGAACCCGCGACCCCCGGCGTGACAGGCCGGTATTCTAACCATCTGAACTACCGCTCCGGCATCCAAACCGTGGTGGGTGCTGAGGGGTTTGAACCCCCGACCCTCGCCTTGTAAGGGCGATGCTCTCCCAACTGAGCTAAGCACCCTCTATGAAAGAGGGCTATTTTACAGTGTCCCGGAACGTTTTACCAGCTTTGAACACTGGAGTTTTGCTGGCTTTCAGTTCCATCGGCTGACCGGTCTTGGGATTATGACCGGTCCGGGCCGGACGCTCGCGCATCGAGAAGGTGCCAAATCCGGTGAGCACCACGGAATCTCCTTTCTGGAGGGCGCCCTGAATCGCATCCAGAACCGCAGTCACCGCTTTGCCCGCAGCGGCTTTGGACAGATCGGTGGCCTGGGCGACAGCATCAACAAGTTCGGTTTTATTCATAAGGCTCTTCCTTTGCGGTGTTGTACGTTATTGGGTTTGGGGGTTAGCCCGCGTGGCGAGCGATAACCCGCGCCCCGGAAGAAAGACAGTGCTTTCATCCTTATAGCAGGGCGTTTCAAGCAGTGTCAATTGGCGACCGACTCCATTTCTCAATGGGCGCGCACGCCATCCAGGACGCCGCCGGTCTTGGCGGCGGGTTCCGGCACAGCCACGGCTTCATCCGGTTCCGCCGTGTCCCGGACCTTGGGCGCCGGTTGCGTTTGCAACGCAATCTCCAGCACCTGATCAATCCAGCGCACCGGCCGCACTTCCAGCCGGGCCAGGATATTTTCCGGGACTTCCGCCAAATCCTTGCGATTTTCCTCGGGAATCACCACGGTGGCGACGCTGCCCCGGTGTGCGGCCAGCAACTTTTCCTTGAGGCCGCCGATGGGCAGCACCTCGCCGCGCAAGGTGATCTCGCCGGTCATGGCGACGCTGGCCCGTGCAGGAATTCGGGTCAGGGCTGAGACCAGCGCCGTACACATACCGATGCCGGCGCTGGGACCATCCTTGGGCGTGGCCCCTTCGGGCACATGAATGTGCAGATCGTAGTTCTGATGAAAATCCGGGTCTATGCCCAGCAGCTCGGCGCGGCTGCGCACTACGGTCATCGCCGCCTGGATGGATTCCCGCATCACTTCGCCCAACTGGCCGGTGTGGATCAGTTTGCCCTTGCCCGGCACCAGCGCCGCTTCGATGCGGAGCAACTCGCCGCCAACCTCGGTCCAGGCCAGACCGGTCACCTGGCCGATCTGATCCTCCTCCTCAGCCAGACCGTAGCGGAACCGGCGCACGCCCAGGTATTTCTCCAGCAGGTCAGCGCCAACCACCGTCCTGTGGTCGGTAGGATGCAGGGTAATATCCTTGACCACCTTGCGGCAAATCTTGGCGATCTCGCGCTCGAGATTACGCACCCCGGCTTCGCGGGTATAGAAGTGAATAATGCCGCGGATGGCGTCTTCGGCGATCTCCAGTTCATCCTCTTTGAGGCCATTGTTGGCGATCTGCTTGGGAACCAGATAACGCAGCGCGATGTTCAGTTTCTCATCCTCGGTATAGCCGGGGATACGAATCACTTCCATGCGGTCCAGCAACGGCGGTGGAATGTTGAGCGAGTTGGCGGTCGCTACGAACATCACGTCCGACAGGTCAAAATCCACTTCCAGATAGTGATCATTGAACGTGCTGTTCTGCTCGGGGTCGAGCACTTCCAGCAGGGCCGACGAGGGATCGCCCCGGAAATCCATGGACATCTTGTCAATTTCGTCGAACAGAAACAACGGATTGCGCACGCCGGCCTTAGCCAGGTTCTGGATGATCTTGCCGGGCAGCGAGCCGATATAGGTGCGGCGGTGGCCGCGAATCTCCGCCTCGTCGCGCACCCCGCCCAACGACATCCGCACGAATTTGCGGTTAGTGGCGCGGGCGATAGAGCGTCCCAGCGAGGTCTTGCCCACGCCTGGCGGCCCGACCAGGCACAGGATGGGTCCCTTGAGCTTGCGCGCCCGCTGTTGCACAGCGAGATATTCAAGAATCCGTTCCTTGACCTTTTCCAGCCCATAGTGATCGGCTTCCAGAATCTCTCCGGCGGCGACCAGGTCCTGATGAATTTTGGTGCGCTTGCGCCACGGCACGTTGACCAGCCAGTCAATGTAGTTACGCACTACCGTCGCCTCGGCGGACATGGGCGACATCATCTTCAGCTTGTTCAATTCCGCCTGCGCCTTGGCCTTGGTCTCCTTGGGCATCCCCGCCCGCTCGATGCGCTGGCCCAGTTCCTCGATTTCGTTGGGCGCATCCTCCAGGTCGCCGAGTTCCTTCTGAATCGCCTTGATCTGCTCGTTCAGATAGTACTCGCGCTGGCTCTTCTCCATCTGCTGCTTGACCCGGCCGCGGATGCGTTTCTCGACCTGGAGAATATCAATTTCGCCTTCCACCAGAGCGAGCAGGTGTTCAAGCCGTTCGGGCAGATCCTGGATTTCCAGAACTTTCTGCTTCTCATCGAGCTTGAGCGTCATGTGGGCCGCGATCGTGTCGGCCAGCCGGTTCGGGTCTTCGATACTGGCGACGGAACTGAGCACCTCGCCCGGAATCTTCTTGTTGAGCTTGACGTACTGATCAAAGGTGTTGAGCAGCGAGCGCATCAGCCCCTGCACTTCCTGGGCCTCCCCTTCTTCCGGCAGTATTTCCAGCGCCGATACTTCGGCGATGAAACAGGACCGGGTTTCGGTGAACCGGTGGATGCACACTCGGTGGGTGCCCTCCACCAGCACCTTGACCGTGCCATCCGGCAGCCGCAGCAATTGCAGAATATTGGCCAGCGTGCCGATCGCGTACAAATCGCTGGTGCGCGGGTCGTCCACCTCAGCGCCGCGCTGCGCCACCAGCACGATGCGCTTGTTCTGCTGCATCGCCAGATCGAGCGCATGGATGGATTTCTCTCGCCCCACGAACAGCGGGATGACCATGTGCGGATAGACGACCACGTCGCGCAGCGGCAACACGGGCATCAGCGCGTGGCTGGGCAAACTGTCAAACGGGATTTCGCTACGCTTCATGAGGCAGGCTCTCCGGGCGCACGCCGGCAGTAGGGATGAGCGGTCACTCGTGCGCGGCGGCGCGGCGTTCGGGATTCTCGTAGATGAAATAGGGTTTGGCGCGCCCGTTGACCACGGACTCATCCACCACTACCTTGCGCACATTCTGCAAGCTCGGCAAATCGTACATGGTATCCAGCAGAATGTGCTCCAGGATGGTGCGTAGACCGCGTGCGCCGGTCTTGCGTTCCATCGCTCGGCGCGCGACCGCCCGCAAGGCTTCTTCACGGAATTCCAGTTCGCTACCTTCCATTTCAAACAACTTCCTGAACTGCTTGGCGATGGCGTTTTTGGGTTCGGTCAAAATCCGTACCAGGGCGTGCTCGTCCAGTTCGGTCAGGGTTGCCACGACCGGCAGACGACCGACGAATTCCGGGATCAGGCCGTACTTGATCAAGTCCTCCGGCTCAACCTCCATCAGCACTTCGCCGAGGTTCTTGCCCTGGTCCTTGCTCTTGACCTCGGCTGAAAAGCCGATGCCGCCTTTCTCGGAACGGCTGCGGATCACCTTGTCCAGCCCGGCGAACGCCCCGCCGCAAATGAACAGGATATTGGAGGTATCCACCTGCAAAAATTCCTGCTGCGGATGCTTGCGCCCACCCTGCGGCGGCACCGATGCGAGCGTGCCTTCAATGAGCTTCAGCAATGCTTGCTGCACGCCTTCGCCCGACACGTCGCGGGTGATCGAAGGGTTATCGGACTTGCGGGAAATCTTGTCGATCTCATCAATGTAGACGATGCCCGTCTGCGCCTTCTCGACATCGTACTCACACTTTTGCAGCAGCTTCTGAATGATGTTCTCCACGTCCTCGCCGACGTAGCCGGCCTCGGTGAGCGTGGTGGCGTCGGCGATGGTGAACGGCACGTTCAGCAACCGGGCCAGCGTCTCGGCCAACAGAGTCTTGCCCGAACCGGTGGGGCCGATCAACAGGATGTTGCTCTTGGCGACCTCGATCTCAGGATCCTTGGCGCGGCCGGCGCGTTGCAGCTCCAGGCGCTTGAAATGGTTGTACACCGCAACCGCGAGGACTTTTTTGGCGCGATCCTGGCCGATCACGTATTCGTCGAGCACCTGATTGATATCGTGGGGCTTGGGTAGCTTGCTCGCGGCGGCCGGGGCGTTTTCCTCCATCTCCTCGCGGATGATGTCGTTGCACAGCTCAACGCATTCATCGCAAATAAATACGTTCGGCCCGGCGATCAGCTTGCGCACCTCGTGCTGGCTCTTGCCGCAAAAGGAGCAATACAACAGCTTATCGTCATCCCGGTCACTTCGGTCTCTGCTCATCAGGCCATCCTCGTCATGGCGCGGTCGGTGGAGCCAGCCAACGCCGGCTTCCAGCGGATATCGCATGATCGGCGCCGCCGGGGTATGCACACCCGGCGACGGCGGGAGATACGAATGGGATCGTTAACTGGCGGGAACGCGCTGGTTCAAGACGGCGTCAATCAGGCCATATTCGACCGCCTCGGCCCCACCCATAAAATTGTCGCGGTCGGTATCAACCGCAATTTTTTCGACCGGTTGGCCGGTATGTTTGGCCAGAATACGGTTGAGCCGGTCCCGAACCAGCAGAATTTCCCGGGCGTGAATGTCGAAATCACTGGCCTGGCCCTGAAAGCCGCCCAGTGGCTGATGGATCATCACCCGCGAATGCGGCAGGCAGAACCGTTTGCCCGCCGCACCACCAGCCAGCAGCAGCGCGCCCATGCTGGCGGCCTGGCCCACGCACATGGTGCTGACATCCGGCTTGATAAATTGCATGGTGTCGTAGATCGCCAGGCCAGCGCTGACCGAACCGCCCGGCGAGTTGATGTAGAGATGGATGTCCTTATCGGGATTCTCGGCCTCCAGGAACAGAAGCTGCGCTACGATCAGATTGGCGGCGTAATCCTCGACCGGCCCCACCAGAAACACCACCCGCTCCTTGAGCAGGCGGGAATAGATATCGTAGGCTCGTTCGCCGCGCGCGGTCTGCTCGACCACGATCGGCACCAGATTGAGCGCCTGGATGGCGGTAGCAGAACCTTTTTCGCTCATTCAACCGACTCCGCCGGAGCTGCTGCGGGTTGCTGACCGGGGGTCATGATCTCGGCGAAGGAGCTGGCTTTCTCGGTGACCTGCGCCCGCTCCAGCACCCAGTCCACGATCTGATCCTCCAGCACCAGAGCGCGCACATTATCCAGCGCGTTCGGCGTTTGCTCGTACCAGCGCACCACCTCGGCAGGCTCCTCATAGGTGGCGGCGATGGCGTCCAGCCGCCCCCGCACCCGCTGCTCGTCGGGCTGGATGCCCTGACTGGCCGCCAGTCTGGAAATCAGCAGGCCCAGCGCCACGCGCCGGCGGGCCTCAGTTTCAAACAACTGCGCCTTTAACTGCTGGATTTTTTCATTATCGCCGCTGGGAGGAAAGCGCAACTGGCTCGCCAAGTGCTCGATTTCGACCCCGATCAGCGCCCGGGGCAGCGGAATAGGGTGGCTATCCAGCAAGCCCTGCATCACCTGATGCTTGATCGCGGCCTGGATGCCGTCGCGCAATTCGCGTTCCATGTTAGCGCGCAGCGACTGCCGTAAAGCGGGAATCCCGCCTTCCTGGACATCAAAACTCGCGGCGAACGCCTCATCCAGTTCGGGCAGATGCGCTTCCTCGACCTCATGCAGCTTGATCTGAAAATGCGCCGTCTTGCCGGCAACCTCCGCCGCCTGGTAGTCGGCCGGGAAGGTCAGGTCAAAATCGCTCTCCGCGCCCGCGCTCAACCCGATCAGTTGCGCCTCGAACTCGGGGAGCATGGTTTTCCGGCCAAGCACCACCTGGGTATTTTCGCCCTTGTTACCCGCAAAATCCTGGCCGTCAATCTTGCCCTCAAAATCGAAACGGACCCGGTCGCCATCGTGGGCTGGACGCTCGACCGCATTCCAGACCGCCCGCTGTTGACGCAGATTATCAATCATCCGGTCTATGTCCTGCTCGGTGATTTCCGCCACCGGCCGTTCGACCTTGATGTTCTCAAATCCGGACAATTCAAACTCAGGCATGACTTCGAAGGTGGCGCTGTATTCCAGCGCCTGACCTTCTTCCAGGTTCTTGGGTTCGATGCTGGGGCCGCCCAAGGGAGTCAGATTTTCCTGTGCCAATGCATCGCGCAGGCTGTTTTGCATCAGTTCGCTGACCGTCTCATAGCGCGCCTGATGGCCGTACATCTGTTTGATGATCTTCAGCGGCACTTTGCCGGGCCGGAAACCGGCGACCTTCGCCTTACGGGACAGGGCGACCAGCCGGTCCTGGATTTCCTTGGCGACTCGTTCGGCGGGCACCTGTACAGTCACCCGGCGTTCCAGATCGTTCAGCGTCTCAACCGAAACCTGCATTGATGTACCTCAAACCTGTCAATCGTTGGTGGTATGTTAGCGGATCGGGTGGGAGCCGCCGCCGGCTTTCCACAAGCCTCGGGGCAAGCCAGTTGTTCCCGGGCGCGCGGTAGAAATGGTGCGAAAGGAGGGACTCGAACCCTCACGGGTTACCCCACTGGAACCTAAATCCAGCGCGTCTACCAGTTCCGCCACTCTCGCAATAAACCCTGCGCCATGACGACGCGAACAAAAAAATCCTGCGGGCCGAAATCGCCGCCGCTCGTTGCGAGTATACAAGACAACGAGCGGCTCCGGGACAGTCATTGAGAGCATCACCTTCGGGGCAACCAGCCGCGGAAGAGGGGAAATGGGGAAAATCAGGGTAGCAAGGATAGTGGGCCGTGCAGGACTCGAACCTGTAACCAAATTGATCAAAATTTTGTGCCAATCCTGCTAAACCCCTGGATTGTAAGCCTTTCTGTTTCAAAGAACTGCGTAATTTATCACGCCTTGGTGGGTTTGGGTAGCAATTTTTTCAATACCGCCCTACGCCCCAGAGCACCGACTCTCTCAACTTTGCCCGGCCCAACATGATTGGCCGCTTCCAGCAAACTATCAATATATGGGGTGAGGTCAGCAATCTGATTAGAACGAGCGTACAATACTACGATACCAAAAGGTAATACTTTAGTGCTCTGTTGGAATTCTAGATTACGGTCAAGCGTGATGAATACCTCGCAAACGTTGG
>ERZ1645192.4714-NODE-4714-length-10741-cov-3.613139_pt1 | contig 10741 bp, 7 predicted proteins | sample MGYA00575354_ERZ1645192 | MGnify/ENA primary metagenome ERZ1645192 (study PRJEB40844, sample SAMN11349763) | freshwater sediment metagenome | isolation source: river sediment | host: Sediment | place: India: Faizupur Khadar , New Delhi | collected 2017-02-21 ...
GAAGCAATCGGGCAAGCAGTTCTTTTCCGGTACCGGTTTCACCAAGCAGTAATACCGGAGAATCGGTTTTCGCATACCGTTCCGCCTGTGAAATAAGCTCTTTCATTGCAGTGCTTGAGTAAATCATGCCATGGGATTTGACAAGCTGCTGGCGCTGGTATTGCTCAATGGTAATTTGTTGACGCAGATGTTCGGAATGGTACGAAATTATTTCAGAAAAAAGCGGTATCAGTGCATCACAGAGCGTTCTGTCCTCTTCTGTGAATGGTTCCCTGTTGTGAAGTCTGTCAAGATATAAAAAACCGATCACCGTAGTGCCTTCACGCAGCGGTGCGCAGAGTATTGATGCAACCTTGTTGCGCGTTATCGATTGTGATGGATCAGCCCAGTGATCCTCACTGTCAAGAATCGTTTTAGATGCGTTTTTTGCCCAGTCAATGGCACTGTTTGAGAATCTGTCAAGACTGCTGTCATGCGGATATTTTGCAACGGTCTGTCGCACTCCGGCCGTGGTATCATCAAAGACAAGCCGTGCAGCATCACTCTTAAGCAGTCGTGATATACTTGCGACAAGATCGGTATAAACATCCTTATCCCGGTTGTGAAGTAAAGAGACGATGGCATGTATGAGTTCATGCAGCGGATTTTGTGCGACGTTTTCGGAAGCTTTGCCAGCGTGAGCAGATTCACCGGAGTAATAAGCGTAAAACACAAATTCATGGGTATCGATACTCAATGTATCACCATGCATGAAAATATGTGTATCCCTGATACTTTTGCTGTTGATCTTTATGTCAATTGATCCGGATAGGGGAGACAGGATATAACGTCCCTGTTGAAACATGATATGACATATCCGTTTGGGTAGTGATCCGCCCGATAGTCGTATTGACGACTGCTCGTCACTGCCAATGGTGGTTATCCGCTTCTGGAGCGGCCAGATTTTTCCGCTGTTTTTATCGGTAAGCTGCGGAAACGACGATGGTTCATCAGGTTGTGCATTTATCATAGTGGTACTCTTTATTGAATAGAGAAATATTTCGTCTGGAATGGAAGAAGTCTGAATTTTTCCTTCCATAGAACACGTCCTGAACTGTTGTTATATTGAAGCACATGGTTTCCAAACCAGGTACTTATTCCGTTTTCAGCAGTCTGTATGTCGATTACAGTACTGTCAAGAAGTATGCTGCCTCCTGCAGGAATTGCTGTAATGTAAATCCGTCCATTCAGATTCGTACTGCCTGTGGTATCTTCACGCAGAAATACCTGTTCCGGGGTGTACGCGGATACTTTAGGCAATTGCAGTTTCCTGTATTTATCTGCATTTGAAATAGATTGTTCTGTCTGTTCAATGACAATTTCCCGTGTTGTAAGTTTTCCTGCAAAAAACGCTACAATAACCGTCAGTATTCCTATGGCAATTGACGCAGTGGTCATGATCCTGATACGATGATTTTTAAGTGATTTCGGGAACTTACTCATATAATCGATTGCATCAGTGTACTCAGGATCTTCCTCAAGGCATTCAACCAGCAACCAGTAGCTTTCATCATAGCGGTTTGCGAATAATAACTCACGTGATGCCGTTAGAAGTTTGCGGGATAGATCGTGACTGGAAAGTGATCCGGAGATCTGTTTCCACCCGGTCCCGGCACCTTCTGCACACGTGGCCGCAGCCCATTCCTCATAAAACGACCGTGCAGATTCCGGGCGATTATTCGGGTTGTCATCAAGTAACGGATTAATAATATCATAAAGACGTTTATCAGGAGGAAACAGCTCTTTGAGAATTTTTCCAAGCGAATAGAGATCGGTACGGAGCGGGTTGACAGCGCTGCTGAAATTCCAGAGTTCCGGTGCCATATACGCCGGAGTTCCCTTGATAATTCCGGAAACTGACTTACGACTGTCGCTAACGCTTTTTGTAAATCCGAAATCTACCAGAAAAAGGCCGTTTTCCGGTGATATCAGTACATTTTCCGGTTTGAGATCACGATGTGCAAAGCCCTGATCGTGCAGTGCGGCAATTGTATTTATAAGGTAATTTGCAATATAATGACGTTGCGCGAGTGGGGGATTGTTGTCAAGAATCTCTCTGAGCGACACCCCTTTTATCCACTGCATGATAATGCAGATGCGATTATCCCACTCAAACGTATCATAGATTTGCGGTATACAGTCAAGATGAATGTTCGCCTGCGTTTTTGCTTCAAGCAGCAGTTCATTGCGCTTTATTTTATCACGCTCGGTAATCATTTTAATGGCAACCCAGCGGTCAAGTGATGTCTGTCGCACCCGGTATACGGATGAGAATGCACCTTCACCGGTGAGTGTCGGATGAGTAAACCCGGATGGCATTCGTGGAATCACTTATGTTGCTCCTGTAATGTTTTCTCCACCATTGCAAGCCAGTACACCATATCATTGTCATCAGGAGACAATTTTGATGCAGCCAGCCAGAAGTTTTTTGCCTGCTCGTAATCATTTTTTGACCAGTATACCATTCCAAGATTAAAAAAAGCCTGGGAATGCGTGCTGTCAATTGAAACTGCTCTCTTGAACAATACTTCAGCTTTATCCGTATCACCCTGTTTAAAGTACAGGATACCGATCGTATTGAGCGAAATGCTGTTTTTTGTATTAATCTCAATCGATCTTGACAATGCAGAAAAAGCCCCAAGCGTATCACGGTGTGTCAGAAGCATCATTGCCCGCTCATACCAGGCATCAGAAATAAGGCTGCTCAGGTCTGCTGATGGCTTTATGTCAAGGGCCGCTTCCAGATTCATAAGCGATTTTCTCCAGAGTGATGAATCTGATGGCATATCAATTACATGTTGCAGGAGTGCTTTTCCATAGCCAAGTCGTGCATCAAAGTTCAATGGATTATCAATGAGAGCCTTTTCAAAGAACATTTCCGCCATCGGATAATCACCAAGATTTAAACAGGCTTTTCCCCGTTCAATACGGCTATCTTTACAACTGAACAGTGTCAGGACGCAAAGTATAAGCAGATACGGTAATTGTGGTAGTAAACGTTTCATAGTGCTATTTGCTCAATGGAAGGTTGATAGTTAAAACTGCAGAACACTCAAATGTCCTGTCAGGAATTGACACCGGTGAAAAATCAGCCATATTTGAAAATACTTTTTCATACGAGCCACCCAGAGCTATTTCACCGATGCGCCATACCTGCCGTGAGAGGGTAATGCCAATTTGAAAAACATTATCAATCCGTCGTTTTCTGAACTCCTGACGCTCAATCGTATCAATTGAAATTCCATCAACACTCAGACTGCTAATGTTGTAAAGTTTGCCGGTCGTAATATCTCTCGCAAGAGCAATATCAGGATATTTTGGAATGTACCAGACATAATCTTCTTTATTAAAAGATAGTGAATAACCCAGTGAAACTTTTAATGCGAGTTTCCAGAATAGTGAAAAGGTGTTGTCAAGTGATGGCGACAGTGAAATCGTGGAATTGGGGATCTGGAGCAGCTGTATTGTTGTATCACGTTGTGCCTGTTCGATTCTTCTGATATAGAGATCGGTGAGAATAAGTGGTTTTGTGATAATATTCATATTGTTACCAAGAAAATCCGATCCGGATATATTGCTTACTTTCACGGTTTCGTCACTGGTTGTTATGTCAATTAACATCGCAAGAATAAATATGTTGATATTTATAGAGTAATGACGGCTTATTTTTGTATCAAAAAAGCCAAAGATCGAGTAGATCTGTTGGGTCAGTTCTGAATGCGAAAGGGTAAATTTACCATTAAGGGAAACGCCGCCGAATTTTGTGAAGGAGGTGTCGGGAATAAAGAGCGATAGATTGAAACTGTTGGATGACGATAATGATTGTGAAAGACTTTTATCGCGTGAAAAGGTGTAGCTTGCAGAGAAGGGGCCGAGGTTGTTTATCTGCAGAAATGCAGACCAGGAATGCGATAGCGAATCGGCCTTATAGGAATTCTGGTCTGATGACTCCGTGTTGGTGTATGATGTTCCAATTGTAAATCGGTCATGGTCAGGCCAGGGGATATTCCATTTTATTGATGCTGAAAGGTCGGTTCCAAAGCCGCTGGTTGTAGATTTATTCATTGTCTGCAGTAATGAATTATCAATTGGCACATGTTCCTGTGCCTGTTTGTACGTTTCGCCAACGGATAATGATAATTTAGGTAATGAGATCGTTTTTTTGGGTACTGGCTCTGAAATAATACCTAAAGAATCGATTGCCTTTGCGGCTTCATTTTTTAATCCAAGCAGCGAGAATATGAGATAGCGCTGTTCGAATTTTTGTTGATAAAGGGGAGATGCTTTGTCCGGTTTGAGTGCGTAATTAAACGCAAGAGCAGTATACAGTACTCCTATTTCAAGGTAGATGGTTGCATACTGATAAAGGAATGAATCTCTTGATAATCCAGCATTTCGTGAAAGATCCAGATAATGGATTGCAGAATCGGTTTGATTGGTGGAAAGAAAGGTGTTGCTTTTATCAAGATAGAACAGGGCAGGGGAGTCCGGATCTGTTGCTGCAAACAGAAAACAGGCTGACACCAGAAAAATGGCAACTATTCGATACATGTAAAGCATCCGTTCAAAATAGTGACCTCATTAGGAAATACTGTCTGTTTCGCATCCGCTCTATCTGTAAGTATTCCGGATACAGATATCAAATGTACTTAAATAGTATACACTTATGACAGTGATAGCTCAAGGGGGTATGTTGATGAAATTGAACGGAGGAATACGTATTGATTGCGGATAGCGTTTATTTACGCTAATACAATGAGAATCATGAGGATCACAATCCATAACGAAGTAGAATATCTGTGTGTTGCGACTCTTGTCACACGGAATCTACCCGATAAGAAAGTACACCGGACAGGCAGATCCGGTGTACTTTGAAAGAAGTATGCAAAAAGGGTCAATTGTAATTTATATCACCATAAATGGTCGCAATTGATCCTGAGCCACAGTCTTTTCCCTCTCTCCTCAGGTCACCTTTACAATAGATCCATTTATCTGATTTGCCAAATGACATATTCAGAGAATAGACGCATCCGGTTGTATCCGGCGTTGAAACCTGAATATTACCGTACAGTTGTTTCGGATCGAATTTTCCGGTTCCCTGAAGGTTGAGATTTAAAACGGTATCCGGACTGTAAATACTCAGATACCCGCTTGCTCTGCCATTGGATGTGATCATCATAGTAAATTTGACTGCTCCGGTGTCTTGTACTCCAGACGGATAAAAATATGCATTGAGTAAACCTGACAGTACGACTGTATCCTGTGGTGGCTGCGTACATTCCACAGAATAGAATTTGTAAAGCAATGCTTTTGTATCCTGGTTGTAAATATAACCGCTTAAGACCGTATCGCCTCTTATGAACAGTTCATACCGTGCATAGAAACCGGCTTCTTTACAGTATCCAACAATTTCAAAGTATTTAACACCTGCGGAATCCTTTTTTGTGTAAAGTTTTTCAAACATAAATGTTTTCAGTACTGTATCGGTAAATTGCATACCTCCTGAGACATAATAGTCGGAATTCATAAAAGATATGGTTCCATCAACCATACCGTAATATGCACTGACTTTTACACAGCTGTTGAAAATAATGGAATCTTTATCACTGCAGCTTGATGGGTAGCCTTCAATCTCGATACAAAGATCAACGGAACCGGTTGCTGACAATTTAAGTGTCAACTTTGTAACAGATCCTGCATAGATCGTGGCAGCTACTTTGCCTGTGTGTGTAACAATGGCACTCTTTTCTGTCAAGTAACCGGCGAAATATCTGTTGACTCCTGCAGGAATACCATTAATCCGTACTTTCTGACCTCTAAGGTCGAACTTTTGCCATGAATACTTTATAGTATCCATATTTGCACCGGTAATAATCAGATTAAGTGAATTTGTGTCAAGCAGTGCATCAGATTTCGACAATGCACCTTTCGACAGATCCGGTAGTGTTATCTCTACAGAGCCGGTCTGATCAGTTGGATTTCCGCTTGATGAAATAGATGCGTTCTGAGAACATGAGAAAAGACCAAATGTTCCAAACAGGAACATCACCAGTCCGCATCGTAGGACTTTGGATTTTAACATAAGGCACATCCTTTGATAAATAGTGATAATGATTACATACAAAAACGGAATTTTTTATGTTCCCGAATTGTATGCGGCTGTCGTTGTAACAGTGTTACCTGTTTTAATATATATCAACTGTTTACAAAAAGACCCGTTATGGTTAAAAAACAATTCACAAAACGTTCTCCGGCAGAGGACCGTATAATGGTTGGCGAAGTGTGAACAACCACAGCCAATATCCCGTAGGGGCGAATCATTATTCGCCCGGGAAAATGTATCGCCCGGAAAAAAAATGTTTCAAACAAAAAAATATTACAAATTAATAGACGGATACCAAATAACGGATAGTACAAATAGAAAGTAGTTTTTGCAGATAAAAACGGCACATTATAATGACTATTAATAAACAACAATAACAGCAGTTAAAGTATTAATGCATTATCAACAATGATGGAGTGATGTTTTCAGTGGAAAAGACGTAAACAATGTTGTTAGTTGACTTAGCAGGAAACAGGGGAGAGGAACCTTCTTACCCTTCATACTCTTCTTAACCTCAACCTTCTCAACCTCAACCTCAACCTTACCCTTACCCTTACCCTCAACCTTACCCTTAACCTTCTTACCCTATTTCTTATTTCCTTTTTTATTTTCCTTAAGTTCAATCTGTTTATTGATCTTGTTTTTTTCTATCTCTTTCATCGCTTTTTCGATTTTTGTTTTGAGCTCATCAGAAATTTCATTTTGTTTCCGTTTCTGTATCTTGTCAGAAAAAGCTTTCTTTTCGCGGGCAATGTTATCTGGTGTTATATAAGGATTGACATTCGGGGCTGAAGTTGTTTTTACTGAATCAAGCTGAACTTTAACATTTTCAGGCAGCGATTGCATAATCTCATTGAAGATGTTATCGGTTTTACTCTTCTTATCAATCTGAGCAGAGGTATCCACTGCTGTTATTGGCTCCATCGCAAGCTCGTTTGCAGCAGATGCATACATTGTCAGAAGGGAGATTAGTACAATCACTTTTAGCATACCGGATCCTGAAAATGAGTTTCGGTTTAAAAATAATTACTTGTTTTTGTTCTTTTCAATTTTTTCCATGATTTCGTTTTTTTTGGCTTCAAGAGCTTTACGTGCTTCCTCAGCCTGTGCTTTACGTTCGTCAAGTTTTTTCTCAAGCTGTGCAAGTGCCTTTTCATATTTCGCTTTCTTTGCAGCGTCAATTTTTTCAAGTTCTTTATTTAACTTTTCACGTGCGACCAGTTTTCTTTTGTCAATAAGCACTTTCATTGAATCATGACGTTGATCTTTGAGATCACGAATGAGTGCAAGTTTCGCTTTGACTGAATCAGGCAGCCCGATATCATCTATATTTTTAAGTGAATCCGGAAGCGTAGCAATATAAGCCTGAACAGCTGCTCTGAATTCAGTCTTCTGCGAATCGATTTTTGCTTTAAATGATGCACGCTGAACCTCGATTTCGGTTTTCAGTGCACTGATTTCCGCTTTATAGGCATCAATACGTACCTTTACAGAATCGGGAATAGTGGTGTTAATCTCCTCCAGTGCTTTTGCTTTGTCTTTCTCAGCCTTTTGGACTGTTGATGTTGAATCACTTGCAAATACTCCGGAAACAAGTAAACCTGCTGCAACTAATGATACTACTCTGATCATATAAAATCCTCGGTTTATTAGTTAAAAATGAATACCTTTCACTGCACTGGTAATAAACATCAAATCCCATGCCAGAAATTTAGTCACAATAAATCAATTACTTATGTGTTGAGGCAGCCTGCGGTTTTGGGGTGATTTAACCCCACACTACTGAAGCTTATGTATTATTTACATAAAATCAATAGCTTATGGCAAATAACCGTATGGGGTGATAAGACATCATTATATAGTGCATATCGCTCTGTACTGTGTATCGCTCTGTAAGTGATTGAATCGGAATGTGTAAATCACTTTTCTTTACTTTTGCAGAAAAAACTATTATTTTATGAATTCGTGACACTAATTTTTTCAGGGGACGCAATGAAGAACATTTCTCTCATTATCATAATCTTATTCAGTTCATTATTCTCAGCACCCAAAGAAAAAACTCTGCCAGAACTTGCAGAATCTCTTTTAAAAACAGCCGAAAAGTATCATTATAAACCTTGCGCTATAAATGATACCTTTTCAGAGAACGTATACAAGTCATTTATGGAGTACCTTGATCCGTATTCAATCATATTTACTAAAGAAAGTATAACACCTCTTGAAAAACTTAAAACATCTATTCCGAATCATATAAAGCAACGCGAAACTATTTTTATCGACTCTGCGATTGTCATCTATAAACGCCAGCTTATGATGGCGGATTCACTTGTTAAGTCTTTTTCGGGCAGGGATTTTGATTTTTCTGTGAGAGATTCGATTGTTACCGATAAAAAGCTGCAGTTTGCTGAGCGTGCGCTTTGGAGTAACAGGATGTCGCAGTGGATCAAATATCACGTATTATGGTCCATACAAAATAAGGCAGATTCCTCCGGGGTGGTTACATTACCTCAAGGTGATGAAAAAAAGAAATTTATTGAAAATGCAATCAGTCGTATCTCCTGCAGGTTTATGTTCAAAATTAATTCACCTGAGGATCTGAAAGCATATGTGGAGAATGCTTACTTAAAGGCTTTGTCGCTGGCATTTGATCCGCATAGCATCTATCTGACCAATGCTGAAGCAAGAGAATTTCAAGGGAATCTTTCAAAAGAGGCCGCAGCATTTGGAATTACATTCTCAATAAATTCAATTGGTGAGATTGTGGTGGATGAGGTTGTACCGGGTGGTCCTGCATGGAGTTCTAATCTGATTAATGATGGAGATATTATTGTTGACATTATCAAAGATGATGGAAAACGACTTGATATGCAATGTGTTTCACTAAAAGATCTTTCAGCATTTCTTTCGACGATCGGGTTTAAGCAGACTAATTTCAAGGTACGGAAGAAGAATGGCAAGATTATTGTAGTAACCCTGCAAAAAGATGTGTTGATTGTTGATGACAACGTGATACGTTGTTATTTACTGAATGGCAGCAGAAATATTGCATATATCTATCTTCCCTCATTTTATCATGAATTTCGTTATTCCAGTTATTTTTCATCAGGGTGTGCAAATGATTTCGCCAAGGAATTGATAAAACTCAAGAATGCTCCAATTGATGCCTTGATACTTGATCTGCGGGATAACGGTGGGGGAGCAATGAATGAAGCGCTTAGAATTGCCGGATCGCTTATTGATTTTGGTTGCCTGAGTATTTCTCATGAGCGAAATAAAAAACCGGAATTATTGAAGGATGCTGCAAAGGGTGTTGTGTTTGGAAAGCCAACGATTGTCATGGTTAATTCAATGTCCGCATCCGCATCTGAGATGCTCGCAGGTGTGTTGCAGGATTACCACAGGGCACTGATTGTTGGATCAAGAACTTTCGGGAAAAGTACCATGCAACAGACTATCCCTGTTGATGCAGGAAACTTTGACTCACTTGAAGCATACAAAGGTACTGTGTCTGGATATGTCAAGTTGACAACAGGCGCTTTTTACAGAGTAACCGGAGAAAGCCATCAAAATAAAGGTATCTATCCTGATATTATGTTGCCCGATATGTATGAACATGTATCATTCAGGGAATTTGCGTTCAGGAATTCTCTTGAATTGCAAAAAATAGAAAAAAACAGCTATTACAAACCACTCAATGAAATGCCGTTAAGCAGGCTCGTTGCATCAAGCGCAATCCGTGTTAATAAGAGTACACAATTTAATTATGTTAAGCGATATGCCGGGATTGTCAGAAAAATGGATGAGTCATCAGTAATTCCGCTGCAATTCAATGCGTTTAAAGAATATGTTCATCGTCTCGACAATTGTGATGATTCCATGAGTGTAAAGAACCCGGAATTCACTGTCGGACTACCCGATTATATAAAAAGCAGAGACAAAATGACATCACTTGATAAAGAGAGTAACCGGCGGATAATGGATGCAATCAGAAAAGATCTTTACATTAACGAAACATACCGCATCGTTGTTGATCTTTTAAATACAACACCAACTACAGGAAGTGCACAATGAAACAATTAATCGCTCTATTCAAATCAGGACTACTGTTGTATATTGCAGGTTTTATAACAATTTGCAGTGCTCAGACTGAGACTGCAGCAGACACAGCCTCTTATAACAGTCAGATACTTACAAAAAATGCAGGTGAATATCTGAAAAGCGTGCATGAAAAACTGTTACCGCAAAGAAAAGCTGTGTATGAGTATCTTCAAAGTGTGACAAAATCAAGAAGAACAAGGGTTGTTGAAAGAAAACGCCAGGAAATGATCATTGCCATAAAGAAAAATAGTGAATATTTTAAAACATTTATTCCTTTCAATAATGATAACGAATTCAAGGATGAACTGCAACACTATCTTGATTTCGAATATAGTATACTCAAAGAAGACTTCGATAAAATAGTTGACATGGAGCAAATTGAAGCTTTGACAATTGATCAGGAGGAAGCGCATCAGATGGCACTTGATCTTGCGTTTGAGAAACTTGACACGTGTTTTGAACAGTTTGAACGTGCTGAAGATGCTTTTTTTGCCAGGTATA
>ERZ1645192.4717-NODE-4717-length-10738-cov-6.930076_pt1 | contig 10738 bp, 8 predicted proteins | sample MGYA00575354_ERZ1645192 | MGnify/ENA primary metagenome ERZ1645192 (study PRJEB40844, sample SAMN11349763) | freshwater sediment metagenome | isolation source: river sediment | host: Sediment | place: India: Faizupur Khadar , New Delhi | collected 2017-02-21 ...
TTCGATCCGCATGTACACCTCGCCGAACTGGCCTGCGCCGCCCGTCTGTTTCTTGTGGCGGTGGTGACCTTCGGCGTTCTGGCTGACAGTTTCCTTGTAGGCGATCTTGGGTGGTTTGGTCTCGACCTGGATGTTGTAGCGTTGCTGCATCTTTTCCAGCGTGATGCGCAGGTGCAGATCGCTCAGGCCGCGCAGCACGGTTTCCTTGGTGTGCGCGTTGTGCTCCAGCGCCAGGCAGGGATCTTCCTCCAGCAACTTATGCACGGTGTCAGACAGCTTCTGCTCGTCGCCCCGGGTGGCGGCGCGGATAGCCAGCCCGAACAACGGCGTGGGGAAGCGCGACGGCCGGAAGCGGATGTCGTTGTCATCGTGTGAATCGTGCAAGACCACGTTGCGGTGAATGTCGTCCACCTTGGCGACCGCACAAATGTCGCCGGGAATGCCAGTCGCCACTTCGGGATGTTCCTTGCCGTAGAGGTGGAACAGGTGGCCGACCTTGAACGGCTTGCGGTTGTCGCCGATGAACAACTGGCTGTCCTTGGTGATCGTGCCCTGATGGATGCGGAAAATGCCGAGCTTGCCGATGAAGGGATCAATCAGCACCTTGAACACATGCGCCACCGCGTGCTGCTTCGGATCGGGGATAGCCTGGAGTTCCTCGACCGCTTCGCCTTCGCCTTTGAGGAACGGTTCGGGATTGCCTTCGAGCGGGTTGGGCAGTAGTTTGACGAATATGTCCAGCAACTCCTTGACCCCTGCGCCAGTGCGGGCCGAGACGAAGCAGATCGGAATCAGGTGGCCTTCGCGCAACGCTTTCCCAAAGGGCGCGCGCAATTGCTCAGGCTGGACATCCTCGCCCTCCAGGTATAGCGCCATCAGCTCCTCATCCATTTCGACCACTTGATCCATCAGGGCGGAGTGGGCGCTGGCCACGCTGGAAAAGTCGCTGTCGCCGGTAGCGCCGAAGAAGCAGTCCACGACCGAGGCGCCGCCGTTGGCGGGCAGGTTGATCGGCAGGCATTCCTTGCCGAAACTTTCCTGAATCTGGTCCAGCAGCGCGGGCAGGTCAATGTTTTCGGCGTCAATCTTGTTGACGATGATCATCCGGCATTGCCGGCGCTCGGTGGCGCGCTCGAACATCCGCTGGGTCATCGCCTCGATGCCGGTCTGGGCGTTGATGACCACCGCCATGGTTTCCACCGCCGGCAGTACCGCAATCGCTTGGCCGATGAAATCGGGAAAGCCTGGAGTGTCGAGCAGGTTGATATGAGCGCCGCTGTAGTCCAGATTGACCAGGGCCGTATCCAGAGAATGCTGGTGCGCCTTTTCCTGCGGGTCGAAATCGCAGACCGTGTTGCCTTTTTCCACGACGCCGGGCGCGGGCAACTTGCCGGCGCGATGCAGAATGGACTCCACCAGGGTGGTTTTTCCAGCCGCGCCATGCCCGACCAGGGCGATATTGCGGATGGATTCGGTGGTATAACTCATCAGGGCCTCCTGTCAGTAGGATGCAGTACGGTATGGTTTTTCGATCAGACGATTCCGATCCAAGACCGGCAAGTTTACAGGAAGGGTCAGGGTTTTTCTCATGCCGGCAGCGGCATTTTTTGCCGGGGGCGGGGGATTTTGGGGCCAACCGGCGATTCAGCCAGCGCCGGCTAGCCGGAGGGTAGGGTAGACATCGAAGCGGGTGTTGGGTGCGATGATCTCGAAACCGGGCGCAGGTCCAGCCAGCGCCGGCGCCCGGCGTGGCCGTTTCACCACGACCCGCCGGCGGGCGCCGCTTAGAGCGGCTGCCAGAAGTTCCGGCGCGTCGTCGTCATCGCCGGCCAGTTGCCGCAGTAACCGCATTTCTTTCCCGACCAGGGCCGTTTTGTGGCGATGTGGATACATGGGATCCAGATAAATAACGTCTGGTCGCTGGTCTTCTGCAAGTTTTCGCAGATAGTCGCGTCCGTCCGCCACCGTCAGAGTTAGCCGCTCTACCGCCAGCAGGCCGACGTCCGGATCGTGAGCAGCGCGCAGCAGGCCATCGCGCAGGAGGGCGGCGATGATCGGCGAGCGTTCCACCAGATGCACCGTGCAGCCGAGGCAAGCCAGAACGAAAGCATCGCGGCCCAGTCCGGCAGTGGTGTCCATCACGGTCGGCATTGCGCCGCCCTTCAGCCCGACCGCTCGGCCTAACGGTTGGTTGCGGCCGCCGCCGAACTGACGGCGGTGCGCCGCCGCGCCGCTGGTGAAGGTGACGTGGACGGGACCCGGCGCCTGGGAACCGGATTTGCGTAATTCCAGCCGTTCGGGTGTCAGAACGAGCAGGTGAGTGAAGCCCTCGGCGGTCTGGCTACAGATGAGGGGAAGCCCCAGTTCGTCGGCCAGGGCGGCGGCGACTGTGGGGTTCGCGGGAGGTTCGCAGGCCACTGCGATCCGGTACGGAACAGGAGGCAAAGCTGTGGGGCTGCTCAGCGACAACGCTTCACCTGGGTGGAGTAACAGTCGGGATCGCGAAAGATCATGCCGCTTTGGGCAGTGTTTCTTGCAGCAAGTTCTGGTTCAGACTCTCCATCTCGGTTTTGAAGCGGGCGACCATGTTGCGCATGATCCTGGCGTCGTTGAGCAGCTTGCACTGCAAGGTTTGGGCGATGTCCATCTGGCGCTGGTAGAAATCTCGCAGGCTGTCGAGATCGGTGATTTCCGCAGCAGCCCGGAGCTGGTTGATGCTGATTTCGAAACAGATTTTCAGCGAGTTCATCTGAAAGAGCAGCACCTGTTCCACATTCTCGATGAGCAGCTTGTTGGCCTTGATCACGGGTTCGGGCAGGGTTTGGGGAGGTGGCAATGCCTGATTGAATAAATAGACGACCATGGCGAACTCCTCATCGAGTGCGGCTGAATTTGCTGCATTGCAGTATAACAAGCTTTATGTTGCGATGCAACATAAGCGGAAATTCAGGATGGACAGCGCATTCGGGTCAAGCGATGGTAAAATTCACCATGCGAAATAAGCGATTTGCCCTATGATTAACGCAACGAAACAGTAAAACGGTTTTCGGTCGACTTTCGATTAACGCAGGAACGCGAATAGTGGAGCGAAACCTGTGGATAACCTGATTATTTCTGGATTAACCGAACCGCGCGGCAGCGATGGTTCGGGGAGCGATGGTTCAATCCCCCACCACGATATCGGTCCGCGGGAGCGTGCGCCGCGCTTGGCGTTGGTGGCGGATTTACAGGGCCAGGACCTGAACGGCATGTTTGTATTATCGCGGCTGGCGGCGTTTCTACGGGATATCGCTATGGGCCAGCGGCGGGATTTGCGCTTGTGTGAGCGGGTCTTGATCATCCCGACCATCGGCAATACCCCGCACACACAGGTGGCTGGCGCCCAACAGGCAGCCTGGTTGCGATGGGCGATGACCGAAGCCGTGGCGACGGTGACGCAGGCGGCTTATTACCGGGTGGCGATTTATCCCAGCGTGGATGTCGAAGAAATGCCACAGGTGTGGCTCTATGCGCCCAACGATGATGAACGGGCCAGCGCCTGCCTGTTCGGGCTGCCGGCGGTCATCGAGCGGCCGCTCGAGCCGGGTGACGCCCCGGCCCTGATTCGTGCCTGGCGACCGCGCGGGGGTGAAAATTTTGCGCTTCATGCCGGGCGGGCCAGCGGTGGTTTGCAGATGGGGCATTGCGAGAGCCTGTTTCGGGCTTTGGTGGCGTTTTTGGATCGAACGGGTATCGTCCGTGGTTTGCGGTTGGCTAATGAAGAGGAATATCTGGGTTATTTTGGGCTGCGGCAGGTGTTCACGGTGCTGGCTGAACAGGCGGGCATTTTCTCATCGTGTCAGGAGGTTGGGCGCTGGGTCCGGGCGGGTGAGGAGTTGGGTCAGGTTTACGATGGATTCACCGGCGGCGAGCGAGCGCGGGTCGTAGCGCCGGTAGCGGGATTGCTGGCGGGCCTGCGCCGGCAGCCATTGTTGCGCGAAGGCGATCTGGTGGCGTCAATTCTGATGCCTGACCGGGTGGCGCGGTGGGAACGGTCGCGGCTGAGGGGAGAACCGCATGAACGACGGGTCAGGGTTCGATCCTGAGAGCGAGCGGCAATATCTGCTGCAGCGGGTTATTGCCGAGACCCGGGAAACCGGCGGGACGACCGGCTGTCCCGTGTTGAGCCGGCGGGTGCTCGAGGCGCTGGCGGCGGTTCCCCGGCATTATTTCGTGCCGGCCGCGCAGCGGGACTGGGCCTATGCGGATATACCGTTGCCGATTGGGCGTGGCCAGACCATTTCTCAGCCGTTCATTGTGGCGCTGATGACCGAATTGCTGGCGGTCGGGCCGGACGCCGTGGTGTTGGAGGTGGGCACCGGGTCGGGTTATCAGACGGCGGTGCTGGCCCGGCTGGTGCGGTGGGTGTATTCGATGGAGCGGATTCCCGAACTGGCTGACGCCGCCGCTCGCCGGTTGCAGGAACTGGGTTACGATAATGTGACGGTCGGCGTCGGCGATGGCGGTCAGGGCTGGGAAGAACACGCACCGTTCGATGGCGTTATCGTCACGGCGGCGGCGGCGGAGATTCCGCCGGCGCTCGTGCAGCACTTGAAGCCGGGCGGGCGGCTGGTTATACCCGTAGGGTTGCCGGGGCGGACCCAGGATTTGCGCCTGCTCTCCAAGGATGAGCGAGGCGTAATGCACAGTCACAGCATGTTGCCGGTGGTGTTCGTGCCGCTGATCCGTGACCTCGCGTGAAGTCAGCCCGTCGGCAATGACATGCCGGTGAGTTTTTTGAACAAGGTCACGGCGTAGGAATCGGTCATGCCAGAGACGAAGTCGGTGATGGCCAGGACGCGACGATAAGGATCCGGGTTGGGGCGGCGGCCGGGGTTGGTGAACTGCTCCGGGATCAGGTGAATGAGCATCCGGCTCTTGGAGGAAGCGTTGGAACCGTGTTCGGCGATGTCGGTGACGGTGGTCATGAACGCTTCCAGTAACCCGCCGAGCACCTCGAAACCAGCGGCTTCCACTTCCACCACGGGGCGGGACACGTAAACCCGGTTTTCGCCGCAGTCCTTGAGGGCGCGCATTGCGTCGGCGGCGGGAATGATGTCCAGCAATTCCTCGGTGAAGGCACCGGCCAGAATCGCATCCTCGTGCGCCATGAAACATTGATGAACCTGTTCGATGATGACGCCGATGGCCTTGGCGCGCAGATACTCGATTTTTTCCCTGGATCGGGTGATCCGGTCCATCTTGCGCTGGGCGCGTTCCGGTTCGCCGGTGAGAGGCAGCAGCAGGTTACGGACTTCTTCGTAGCCCAACTGCTGAAGCCGAAAAGCGTCTTCCACGTCAATGATCCGGTAGCAGATGTCGTCGGCAGCCTCAACCAGATACGCCAGCGGATGGCGGCTCCAGGCGTCTGGCGCGACGGGTTCCAGGCCCAGTTGCCCGGCGATTTCGGCGAACAATTCCCGGTCGTCCTGGTAAAAGCCGAATTTTTTGAAGGCGATGCCGGGCGGTGGTTCGACCGGCAGCGACGAAGCGCGCGGATATTTGGTGAAGATGCCCAGCGTGGCGCAGGTGAGCTGCATCCCGCCGACGTTGTCCGGACTTTGCAAGCGGGTAATGATCCGAAAGCCTTGGGCGTTGCCTTCAAACCGCAGGAAGTCCTGCCGCTGCGTTTCGGTCAGTGCTGCCAGAATGGTCTGCCCGGTGGCGGACGCGGTGAACCAGAGGCGGATGGCGTCCTCGCCAGCGTGGCCGAACGGTGGGTTGCCGATGTCGTGGGCCAGACAGGCGGCGGCGACCACCGCGCCAAAATCCTGGGGATAGACGCCCTTCAGGCCATGGCGTTTGATGACGCTGTCGCCGACCATCGTGCCGAGTGATCGCCCGACGCTGGAAACTTCCAGACTGTGGGTCAGACGGGTGCGAACGTAGTCGCTCTGGGACAGCGGAAAGACCTGGGTTTTATCCTGTAGCCGTCGGAACGCTGAGGAAAACACGATGCGGTCGAAATCGCGCTGGAAATCGGTGCGCGCTTCGCTGTCAGGGTGTTGACGGGACAGGCCCGGTCGGGCGCGGGAAAGCAGGCGGTTCCAGTTCATGGAGATGGGGTCCACGGAAGACACGGAAAGCACGGAAAAGAAAGAAATATTGAAGCATGTTGCTGGAAGGGGCGTGAGTCGTCAATTCCAGTTCATGCGACAGCAAGGGTCCACGGAAGGCACGGAAGGCACGGAAAGGAAAGAAGTGTTGAAGCATGTTGATGGATGGGGCGCAGATCGTCAATTCCGGGTCTGGTGAAATTATGGGTCCTATCTTTTTCCATATTTTTCCGTGCTTTCCGTGTCTTCCGTGGACAGAGCCGTTAGTCCGCTCCGCCATCGGCGGTGAGCGCCTCAATCGCTTCCTGAATCTCCAGCCATTCCGTTTCCAGCGCCTCCAGTTCCCGGTCCACTTCACCTTTGCGCAGCAACCATTCCTTGAGACGGGCCTTGTTGGCGTCGTCGTAACTGGCCGGATCAGCGAGGGTGGTTTCCAGAGTGCGCTGTTCGACGTGCAACTTTTCCATGCGCTGTTCCAGGGCGCGCGCCCGTTGTTCCAGGGGTTTGCGCTTGATGGCGAGTTGTTGGCGGCGTTCCGCATCCTGGCGTTTCTGTTCGCGGCGGTCGGTGGCGCTGTTGCCGTTGCCAGCGATGCGCGGCGCAGCGTCCCGGTTGATGGCGCGCTGGCGTTCGTTCAGCCAGTCGCGGTAGTCGTCCAGATCGCCGTCGAACGGCTGCGCCCGCCCATCCGCGACCAGCAGAAACTCATCGGTGACCGTGCGCAACAGATGCCGGTCGTGGGATACCACGATCAGCGCGCCGTGATAATCCTGCAAGGCCAGCGTTAGCGCGTGGCGCATGTCGAGATCGAGGTGGTTGGTCGGCTCGTCCAGCAGCAGCAGGTTGGGGCGTTGCCAGACCAGCAACGCCAGCGCCAGCCGCGCTTTCTCGCCGCCGGAGAACGGTTCGACCGGGTCCAGCGCCCGGTCGCCGGCAAAGCCAAAGCCGCCGATAAAGTCGCGCAGTTGCTGATCGCTGGCCCGTTCGTCCGGTCCTTGCAGGTGGCGCAGCGCGCTCCAGTCGGGCCGCAACTGTTCCAACTGATGCTGGGCGAAATAGCCGATGGCCAGCCCCTGGCCGGTCTCGATCCGCCCGGCCAGCGGCGGCAGCACGCCGGCCAGCAGCTTGATCAGGGTGGATTTGCCGGCGCCATTGGGACCGAGCAGGCCCAGCCGGGCGCCCGGATTGATGACCAGATTGACGTGGTCCAGCACCCGCCGCCCGTTGTAGCCGGCGGCGACTTTCTCGGCCGCCAGCAGTGGATTGGGCAACCGTTCCGGTTCGGCGAAACGGAATTCAAAGGGTGAATCCACGTGCGCGGCGGCGATGCGCTCCATCCGCTCCAGCGCCTTGATCCGGCTTTGCGCCTGGCGGGCCTTGGTCGCCTTGGCGCGGAAGCGGGTGATGAAGCTTTCCAGATGGGCGATTTCCCGCTGCTGCTTTTCGTAGGCGGCTTGTTGCAGGGCCAGCCGGGCGGCGCGCTGGTCCTCGAAAGCGGCGTAGTTGCCGGGGTACAGCGTGATCCGCCGCTGATCGAGGTGGGCGATGTGGCTGGCGACGTTGTCCAGCACGTCGCGGTCGTGGGAGATCAGCAACAGCGTGCCCGGAAAGGTGCGCAGCCATTGCTCCAGCCACAGCACGGCGTCGAGATCGAGGTGGTTGGTCGGTTCGTCCAGCAGCAGCAGGTCGGAGCGGCACATCAGCGCCCGGGCCAGATTCAGCCGCACCCGCCAGCCGCCGGAGAATTCCGCCACCGGCCGCTCCAACTGCTCGGCGGCGAAGCCCAGCCCGGCCATCAGCTTGCCGGCGCGGGCGCGGGCGCTGTAGCCGCCGATGGCGTCGAAATGGGCGTGCAGTTCGGCTTGGCGCGCGCCGTCGTGGGCGGCTTCGGCGGCGTGCAAGTCGCGCTCGATCTGGCGCAATTCGGCGTCGCCGTCCAGCACGAACTCCAGCGCGGGCGTCGGCAACGCCGGGGTTTCCTGGGCGACATGGGCGATGACCCAGCGCGGCGGCAGGTCGAGATCGCCGGCGTCGGGGTGCAGTTCGTCCAACAGCAGCGCGAACAGGCTGGATTTGCCGCTGCCGTTGGCGCCGACCACTCCGACCTTCCAGCCGGGATGGATCGTCAGCGAGGTGTTTTCAAACAGCGGCTTGCCGCCGCGCTGTAGAAATATTTGGCGGAGGGTAATCAAACGGGGGATTCCTTATGAACCGCCATGGCAAGTATCGGGAGTGGTCCCTTGGGTGTGGACTGATCCGGCGGTCGGTTTTTTGCCACGCGGCGCAACTGAATGGATTGCCGCAGGTCCGCCTTGGGCAACGCAAACAAGCGGGTATTCTGCTCCCAGTGGGCGGGTTGCGTCATGCCCACCAACACCGAGGCCACGCCGGGAATGGACGGCTGAGTAAGCCTTGAGCAGTCCTACCTGAATGGAGGGGTAATCCCAGCGGTTCCACGGCATGGCCAGCAGCAGGACACGGGGTTCGCCGCGCCCGGATTTCATCACCCGCCGTCCTCCAATGCCTGCCGCCCAACGCTCGCGCCAGGCGTTCCTTGCACCGATTTACGCCATGCCAGCATGTAGCCGAACGCCGAGAGCCTTGGTGACTTTCAAGATGGTTGCGAAGCTGGGATTGCCGTTCTCGCTAAGCGCCTTGTACAGGCTTTCACGACTGAGACCTGCTTCCTTGGCAACCTGCGCCATGCCTTTGGCGCGTGCGATATCGCCGAGCGCACGGGCAATACCGGCGACGTCGTCAGGCGCTTCGGTGAGCCAGGCATCGAGATAGGCGGCCCTCTCTTCGGGAGTGCGCAGTTGGTCCGCTATATCGTAGGCAACCGTTTTGGTTACCGTGACGGCATTCTTGCTGGATTTGGGCATGACCGTTACTCCTGAAGGTTGCGAGCAAGCTCTTGCGCACGCGAGATGTCTGCTTGCTGGGACGATTTGTCGCCTCCAGCGAGAAGGATGATGAGGTCATCGCCTCGCTGCGTGTGTAATACACGCAATAGCCGGGGCCGACATCCATCTTGAGTTCAGAGATGCCGTGAGCGAGATTGCGCTGCTGGCCTGGATTGCCGTGAACAAGACGATCTACACGCACTTGGATGCGAGCCCTGGCCGCCCGATCTTTGAAATCGTTGATCCAGTCCCGGTACACCTCTGTCATTCTTATGCGCATAACGCAACGTATCCTATGGGATACTGCTTGTCAAGGCTGCGTTTGGAGGGGGCTAACTGGGTGTCGGCGTGATCCGGGGAACCATCGCCCTTCACCGCTCGACGCCCAGCGCCCGCGCCAGGCGCTCGGGCAAGCCCGCCGGGTCGGCCAGGTAATCCAGTGGGCCGAACCGCGTCTCCTCCAAGGCCCAGCCGCAGCGGCACCCAGCGCACGAAACCCAGGGGTTCGAGCAGTTCGACAAAGTGGGCTTCCACCGCGCGACGGTGCCGGGTAGCCAACTCCAGCAGGCCGGGATCGTGAATGCGCGGTACGGCGCCGACGTAGACCCGGACCCCGTACTCGGCGAGGGCATCGCGCGCCCGCTCGAAGCGGGTGCATCCATCCACCGCCACCGGACCCGGCGCGGCGTACTCGAAACCGGCCACCGCTCCAGCGGGCTGGAACCGGTCGCGATCCCGCGTGATGTGGTACAGGTAGAGCGGCTGTTCCAGACATTCGGCGCGGTCGGCGGGAACCAGCAGGTAGACGAACGGACGGGAGGCGGTCAGGTGATCGACCCCGTGGATCCAGCCTTGCTGGTCGTCGAGGCCGAGACCGAAGCAGGCGGCGAAGCCCGGCGAAGGTGACGCGAACACCGGCCCGCGCGGCGAGGGCGTCAGCGTGGTCATGCCGCCCACCGCCGTGCCGTGGTAAAGCGCGGCGTTGCTCTCGGCGAGGGGGATAGTCCGATGCGCCATCCACTCCAGCGAATCCCCGGCCGGACGCCGGAAATGCACCGCCAGCCAGGCCGCTGCGACGGCGTCCACCAGGGTTTCATCCGCGCCGAAGCATTCGACGAATTCCGCCAGCTTGGGCAAGGGCGTGAAGCCGGGGGAAAACGCGCCGTCGATACGCTGTGGGACCCACTGGGCGCTCGCGGAAGTCAGGAAATCCCGATAGCGCAGCATCTCGACCCGGTCGGCCAGTTCCGGATTACCGTGGTCGAACCGCGCCCGGTAGTCCTCCATCGCCTGCCAGTCCGGCGCCACCCACACCACGCGCGCCAAAATGCCGTCACGCAGGGCAATGAGCAGGTAGTTGCCGTCGGTCACGCAGTCGCCGCGCCGACCGAGCAGCAGGTTGCCGAGTCCCGGATCGGCCTCGTCGAACAGGTCGGGGTGCGCGTCGAAGTGGATGCAGAACCACCCCCGCAGGTCGGCCTGGTCCCACAGGCGCAGGCATTCCCGGTGGTCCACCACCGGCGTGTGCGGCGCTGATCGGTGGGCGTCCAGCAAGACTTCCGGCCGCAGCCAGTAATCCTTGTTCCGATCCTCCAGGACGGTGCGCTCGCTGTCGAGGAAGAGGTCGAAATCCACGTCCCACAGGACGGCTGGTGGACTCATATCCTGATTACTGGGCGGAGAGTAGCTGCTCACAGGCCCACCTCGCTATGCGAGCCGAGGCGGCCAAGCTGTAGCACC
>ERZ1645192.4718-NODE-4718-length-10738-cov-6.406066_pt1 | contig 10738 bp, 9 predicted proteins | sample MGYA00575354_ERZ1645192 | MGnify/ENA primary metagenome ERZ1645192 (study PRJEB40844, sample SAMN11349763) | freshwater sediment metagenome | isolation source: river sediment | host: Sediment | place: India: Faizupur Khadar , New Delhi | collected 2017-02-21 ...
ATCAAGCCTATTTCCATGTGTGCCCCAAAAACACCTTCCGCAATTTTTAATCCGCTTTCTTTCAGATATTTTACGAAAATATTATACAATTTAACAGCAATATCGGGTGATGCTGAATCAGAGAATCCCGGTCTTTTTCCCCTGTTAGTGTCTGCGTACAAAGTGAACTGCGATACTACGGAGATCTCACCGTTGATTTCTTTAACCGACCTGTTCATTTTTCCTTCATCGTCTTCAAATATTCTTAAACCGATTATTTTGTCTGCAAAATGCGGTATCATATCTTCCGTATCGCCATTTTTGAATCCGACAAAAAGAAGCAGCCCTTTTCCCGAAGAAGCTTGGATTTTTCCATCAATCCTGATAAATGTCTCATCTACTCTCTGTACCAGCACTCTCATAAATTTTTCCTTGCAAAATGTACTATATTTGTTGATTATACAATTTAAATAAATTTCGAAGGGATGTAAACATGAAAAGATCAGAAATAAAAATTTATGAATTCAATACGGATGTCTTCAACCTTTGGGGAAAACAGTGGAGGCTGCTCACCTCGGGTGAGATGGAAGGAGATTCATACAACTGCATGACCGTCGCCTGGGGAAGCATAGGAGTAATGTGGAACAAACCTTTCGCACAGGTCGTGGTAAGGCCCACACGATATACATTCGAATTCATGGAAAAATACGAAACTTTTACGCTGTCAGCATTTGGAGAAGAAAAAATAACTGATCTTTCATATTTGGGCAGAGTGAGCGGCAGGGATGAGAAAAAACTGAAGAAAACTTCTCTGACCGTAATACCGTCACAAATAGTTAAATGCCCTTCTTATGATGAAGCTGAACTTATAATAGAATGCCGGAAAATCTATTCGGCAAAATTTATACCTGAGGATTTTATAGACGGTACGATATTGGAGAATTATCCGAAAAAGGATTTTCATAAGATCTATTACGGAGAGATCCTGAGCATATCCGGAACGAATAAATTCAGGAAATAACAGGTTAAATCGCAGTTAAAACAAAAGATATTTGACCTTGACTATATACACATTTTTATTTATTTTTGCTATTTCATAAAAGAACAAGCAGCGAACAGTTTATGTTAGGATATATTAAAATATGCAGAGAACAAAAAAGCAAGTATAAAACCGCCTGAGTCATGGCGGTTTTTCGCTTAAAAAGTGAGGAAAAGATGAAAGAAAAAATATTAGGACTTGGATTGACATTCGATGATGTTCTTCTGCTTCCCCAGAAAAGCTCGGTCAGACCGCCTGAGGCGAATACGGTTACGAACCTGACGAGAAATATAAAGCTCAATATACCTATTATCTCAGCCGCAATGGATACTGTATCAGAATTTCAGATGGGGATCGCTATGGCAAGAGAAGGCGGGATAGCCGTGATCCATAAGAATATGACACCGGAAGAACAGGCTATCGAGGTGGATAAGGTTAAAAGATCAGAAAGCGGAATGATAACCGATCCTGTTACGATAGGTCCGGAAGCTAACCTTAGAGAAGTATTCAAGCTTATGGAGAAATTCTCGATTTCAGGCGTACCAGTCGTAGAAGGCACAAAACTTGTCGGCATAATAACCAACCGCGACATCAGGTTCGAATATAAAGAAAATATCAAAGTCAAAGATATAATGACAAAATGCCCACTCGTCACAGCTAAAGAGGGCACTTCGCTTGAAGAAGCAAAATATATTCTTCAGAAAAACAAGATCGAGAAGCTGCCTATAGTTGACAATAATTTTAATCTCAAAGGCATGATAACTTTCAAAGATATCAAAAAGAAGGAAAGTTTTCCGAACGCATGCAAAGATGAGGGAGGCAGGCTTAGGGTTGCGGCGGCGATTTCTGCCAACGGAGACGATAAAAGGATAAAATTGCTGATAAATGCTAAAGTCGATATCATAGTGATAGACAGTGCACACGGGCATAATACGGATATAGCAAGAGAGATCGTAAGAATAAAAAAGAAATACCCGGGTATAGAGATCATAGCGGGTAATGTTGCAACTACAGCAGGTGCTGAAGCACTGATAAACGCAGGCGCAGACGCGGTCAAGGTCGGGATAGGACCCGGTTCGATCTGCACAACGCGGGTCGTGGCCGGCGTGGGAGTTCCACAAATTACTGCAATACAGAATGCTTCAATTGCCTGTAAAAAACATAATATTCCCCTAATAGCTGACGGCGGGATAAAATATTCCGGAGACATAGCTAAAGCTATAGGAATGGGAGCTGACTGCGTCATGCTAGGTTCGATCCTGGCCGGAACAGATGAAGCTCCGGGAGAGATGATCCTTTTCGAAGGCAGGCAGTTTAAAACTTACAGGGGAATGGGATCTTTGGGCGCTATGAGAAAAGGATCTGCAGACCGTTATTTTCAGGTCGGCGCAGATAAATTCGTTCCTGAAGGTATCGAAGGCAGGATACCATACAAAGGAAAAGTCGGTAATACTATCTATCAGATGGTTGGTGGGCTAAGGCAGGCAATGGGTTACTGCGGGGTTAAGAACATTTCAGAGATGAAGGAAAAAACGAAATTCATTCAGATGACCCACGCAGGACTGATAGAAAGTCATCCCCATGATGTGCAGATTACACGAGAAGCGCCGAATTACGAGATCAGACATTAATTTATAAGAGAGCAGGATTAAACAAATGGCGGAATTTAAAAAAACGGCGATACCGGTCACCAGAGAGGAAGATTATCCCCAATGGTACCTTGAAGTTATAAAAGCTGGCGAACTGGCGGAGAATAGCGATGTCAGAGGCTGTATGGTCATAAAACCATGGGGTTATACTATTTGGGAAAATATTCAGAGAGAACTTGATCAGATGTTCAAAGACACAGGTCATGTGAATGCTTATTTTCCTCTGTTCATTCCTCTGGAATATCTGCAGCAGGAAGCCGATCATGTAGAGGGATTCGCGAAGGAATGCGCTGTCGTAACTCATCACAGACTAAGCGTTAACAGCGAAGGAAAACTTGTTCCGGACGGAAAACTCGAAGAACCTCTGGTTGTCAGACCGACGAGTGAAACAATAATCGGAGCTTCTTATGCCAAATGGGTGAATTCATACAGGGACCTTCCGATACTGATCAACCAATGGGCGAATGTGGTCCGCTGGGAGATGCGTACCAGACTGTTCCTCAGAACCGCGGAATTCTTATGGCAGGAAGGACACACAGTACATGCCACTCAGGAAGAGGCGATGGAAGAAACATATAAAATGCTTTATGTATATAAAGATTTTGCGGAAAATGTACTTGCAATACCAGTGATCGAAGGAGAAAAAAGCGAAGCCGAAAGATTCCCCGGAGCAGTATCAACATACTCGATCGAAGCTATGATGCAGGATAAAAAGGCTCTTCAGAGCGGAACTTCACATTTTCTGGGTCAGAATTTTGCGAAATCATCAAAGATAAAATTTCAGAGCAGAGAAGGGAAAGAAGAGTTCGCGTGGACTACCTCTTGGGGAGTTTCCACAAGGCTTATCGGAGCTCTGATAATGGCTCATTCGGACGATAACGGACTCGTGCTTCCTCCGAGAATAGCTCCGGTTCATATAGCGATCCTTCCCATCTACAAGGATGAAAGAGAAAAGGAAACGGTTTTCAGTTATATCAGAGAGATCAAAACTAGAATCGCAGATCTTAGACTTTTTGAAAGAAAAATAGTCATTCACATCGACGACAGGGATATAAGAGGCGGAGAAAAGAACTGGTACTGGATTAAAAAAGGCGTTCCTTTAAAGCTTGAAATAGGGCCGAAAGATGTTGAGAACGAAACAATATCAATGGTAAAAAGGACAGATCCCGATCTTAAGAAATATTTTATTCCCAGGGACAAGTTCATTTTCGATCTGATCGAAACGCTGACCGGAATCCAGAACGACCTTTTTGAGAAAGCTGACAGGTTCCAGAAACAGAACACTATAACAATCGATGATTATGAAGAATTCAAAAAAGTGTTTACTCCCAGAAACGAGGAGAAACCCGAAATACACGGATGCTTTGCAAGATCGCACTGGTGCGGAAAAAGAGAATGCGAAGATAAGATAAAAGAAGACTTAAAAGTTACCGTAAGAAACATTCCTTTCTCAGAAAAAGATGAAGAAGGTAAATGCATATACTGCGGGGAAAGAAGCGGAAAAAGAGTCATATTCGCTAAGTCATATTAAAAACGGATGCTTAAATGGACCTATTAGGAAAAATAGAACCTTTTGACCGTGTCATAATTCCGGTGGAACCGATGGACAGGTTCGCCAGAAAATTAGCCAAGGAGCTCGATCAGCCATGGAAACCTGAAGGTCTTTTCGCGCATTTTTTTCACGAGGACGATGATTATGATCCCAAACTTCTTCTCGAAGGCAAGGACGGTTTTGTAAACGAACCGATGAACAGGCTCAAAGGAAAGTATGTATATCTTGTCGCCAGTCATAAAGAATGGGAACCCTCTCTTCTTTTCGAGAGGATATGTCATACCGCTGATATCTGCCTGTCGAACGGCGCAAAAGAAGTTAATCTTGTTTGGACGAACATCAGACTCAGCGGAAATCATTTAAGACCTGGACACGGAATTGAATTTACGGAAAAGGATATTAAAAAATATGACGGTAAATCGCTATCGACTTTGAGGATCGCAAAAAGATTTAAAAATGAGGGTATATCTAAGGTGCTTACGCTTCATTCTCATTCAAAAAATCTGACCGAGGCTTTCGGAGAAGTGTATTTCGGAGATGTTTCCAAGGGCAAGAAAGTCCTCATCGATCTTCCAATTGCGCCAATTGTGGCACACTACCTGTACACTTACGGGAAGATAACGGGCAAAGGCGAAAAAGCGGTATTTGTTTCAACTGACGACGGCTCAAAAGATCTCGGAACCGACATTATGAAAAATCTGCAGAACCTTCAGCCTGAGCTGACTGAAATAAGCTGGGTCAGGTTCAATAAAGAAAGAGATCCGGTGACAGGCTACCTTAAAAATATTTACGAAGCGGAAAGTTCGCCGAATTATTCAGGTCATGAGAATAAAGATAAATTCATTTTTGACGATATAGTCAGAAGCTTTGCTTCGATGTACGGCGTGATCGAAAAAATGGGCGGCGACAGGTTCACCATGTTCGCAACTCATGCCCATCTTACAGGCAGATCACAGAATCTCTTAAGGTCGGAAAAGATCAAAGAGATAATTTTCACGAACACTATGGCTAACAACCTCGAAGATCCGTACTACGAACATCAGCTTTTCGGAAAAACGACTGTAATCAAGATCGGTAAATATCTTTCCAACGCCGTTCTAAACATAATGGAAGACGGGAACGATCCTGATGAGTTCTATACGATCCATACACCTGCCGATCTGCAAAAGATCGAAAGGCTTTATGATCTGAGAAAACCTTTTAATTAAAATGCCGATAAGAAGACTCAGCATTCAGAGTTTAGCCATAATCGAAAGCCTTGATATCGATTTCGACAAGGGGTTAAATATTATTACGGGCGAGACCGGAGCTGGAAAATCGATAATCATATCATCTTTAAAGCTGATCCTCGGCAATAAAGCCGATGCGGACATGATAAGGGCAGGCGAGGAAAAACTTATAGTGGAAGCGGAATTCTCTGATCTAAGTCCCGAGATCATTAGATTTGTCAGCAAGAATGAGCCTGATTTTAACCCGCCGTTAATTATTCGCAGAGAAGTTTATAAAAACAGGCGCAGCAGGATATTTATTAACGATACCCCGGTAAGCTCTGATGTCATAACAGAGCTCGGTAATATTATGATAGATATTCACGGCCAGCATGATCATCAGTCGCTTTTAAATAAAGATACGCATATAAACATTCTAGACGAACGGGCGGGAATAACAACCTTAAAGATCGCAGAACTCTATAACGAAGACATCAGCCTGAAAAGAGAGATCGAGAAGGTAATAAAGAACGAGAAAGATCTTAAAGACAAGCGAGAATTGCTCGAATACCACTATAAAGAGATCAATGAGATATCTCCAGAGGAAAATGAGGATAAAGAGATTTCGACCGAACTTAAAAAGATGGAGAACATCGAGGACATAAAAAAGATCTGCCAATCAGTAACCGACACCGTCAGCGGTTCTGAGAGCTCTCTTCTTTCCAAGCTCAATTATATCAAGAATAAGTGCGGACAGTTGTCTGAAATTGATAAGCAGTTCGAACCTTTCATTAACGATCTTGAATCCGCTTACAGTTCAGTTACCGAGTTCGGTAATTCGTCTGAACTGTTCTCGAATTCTCTCGAGTTCGATGACGAAAAATACGCACGAATGAGTGAAAGATATTCGCAGCTGAAAAAGCTGATGAAGAAATTCGGACCCGAGTTGTCAGATGTGATAGAATATTTCGGAAGTATTAAGAGCCAGCTTGATTCTATAGAAAATGTTTCTTTCGACAAAGATAAGCTCATAAAAAGATCTGAAGAATTGAAAAAGGAGATCGAGGCAGAATGCGCAAAGCTTACTTCAAAAAGGAAAGAAGGCATAAAGAAGCTTGAAAAGGAGATAAATGCAGAATTCAAGGATATCGGTCTTCAGAACGCCGAGATCAGTGTTGCGATGACTAAAAAGGAGATCGCGCCTGACGGCTGGGATTCGGTCGAGTTCTATATCAGAACAAATATAGGTGAAGAATCCAAGCCCCTTTCCAAGATCGCTTCAGGCGGCGAGATCTCAAGGATCATGCTTTCAATAAAGAATATCATAAGTTCAGAAAAAGGCGTGGGAATAGCGGTATTCGATGAGATAGATTCAGGGATAAGCGGTCAGATAGCTGAAAAAGTCGGAAGCAAACTTTTAAAACTTGCACAGAACAGGCAGGTGATCGCTATTACGCATCTTCCTTCGATCGCATCAAAAGGAAATACGCATTTTTCAGTCAGAAAAAAAGTAGTTAAGGACAGAACCCTTACCGAGATCATAAAATTGTCAAAAATTCAGAGGATTGAAGAAATCGCCGGCCTGATATCAGCTGGAAAAACAGGTGCAGATTCAAAAAAAGTAGCTGAAAAATTACTTGAGAACTGAATTTTCTCAGGCCTAAACTTATTTTAATATCCCATCACTTTCTATTTGATTAAAAATATCCCTCAAAAGTTGCAGATACATCTCCTCTGTCTTTCTTGTTTCGGGATGGAAAGGGTAAGCAACTGAGAGGAACAACTGCCACCAGTTGGTGATCTGGAAGTTTCTCTCATATTTTGCGACCAGTTTATTCGAACGATCAAGTACTTCGGTATTTACAGTATAATATTTGGTATATGGAACTGGAATAATCGTTGCCGATATTATAGAAACTATCGATCCTGCCGCCCATCTGGCAAAATAGTTCTTTTTCTCGATCCTCATTTTAATTGTATAGTCATAAACCTTCATTAGTGAGTCTTTCTCGGCCCTTTTTTTCGGATTATTGACATCTTCAGCTTCCTCGATGTAGGTTGCGTATTTCCCGATGTTACTCAGTTTTTTATTAGCTTCATAAAAAATATCGTCGAACCCGGAGAGTCTCTGATATCTGTTCTCCAGTTTCGGGATAGCGTCATACCCGACAGTCTCTTTTACATGGCTGAAAATAAAGTAAACGGAGACTTTTTCCGTATTGGGATTTCTTTTTACTTCGCCTTTGTAGGCCATTCCAAGATCGGATTTTGAGGATGCGCAGCTGCTTATAGCAGTTATGATGATAAATGATATTAACGAAGCGATGATTTTTCCTTTCATAAAAAACCTCCTGATATATATTTGTAATATACCAAATCTTTGTATTTAAACAATATATTAAAATTTAAAATACAGATTGACAATCAGACGCTTTTAGTTAAATTTCCTGTATGAAGAAAGTAAGACGGAATAATGATAAAGCCGGTATAATTTTTCTGTTCACGCTGATCAGCGTAGTTTTCTTTATGGATATTTATATTGAGTTAAGCAGGATCAGCGCAGATCACAGTTATTCAAAAAGAACTGAAATTTTACAACTCAATTCAGGTAATTCAGAACATTTTATATCATTCGATACTTCAGAGAATATATTTCCTGACATCCGTCATTACGGTTTGAAGCTGAGCTTATTCTTTTATCTTATAGCTGCGTTTTCTTTTTTCTATTGCTGCGTACTCATCGGCTCAGAGAACAACAATAAAACCCTTTTAAGATACATATCGTTTATAAATACCGGACAATTAAGCTGTACTTCACCCCGCTCGCCTCCCGAATTCATTTAATTTCAGAAGATAAAGATTGAATGTATCTTAACTTAATATCTCAAGGAGTTATAAATGAATTTCGATTACGCAAGCACCGGATTTATGCTGTTGGCTACAAGTCTTGTAATGTTCATGACACCGGGACTGGCTTTTTTCTACGGCGGCCTTGTAGGCAGAAAGCATGTTTTAACAATAATGTTTCAGAGTTTTGTCTCTCTCGGAATAACTACAATTTTATGGGTATCGGTCGGATATTCCATGTGTTTCAGCGGTTCATACGGCAACGGCGATATTTTAGGTATAATCGGGAACTTCGATCTGGCGTTTTTGAACGGCATTCATCTTACTGATCCCAGCCCGGCTAATCCGTCGGTTCCGATCCTTGTTTTCGTTGCCTATCAGATGATGTTCGCCATAATTACACCGGCTTTAATAACTGGGGCTTTTGCTAACCGGGTCAGATTCCCCGCATATCTGATATTTCTGATCGTATGGCAGGTATTTGTATATTTTCCTTTCGTTCACATGGTATGGGGCGGAGGAATTATGGCTTTTTGGGGGATCAAAGATTTTGCAGGCGGTATCGTGGTGCACGCTACGGCAGGTGTAGCTGCACTTGCTTCAGTAATATACATCGGTAAAAGAAGAGTTTCTGATAAGGGAATGCACAGTATCCCGCTTGTCGCACTCGGAACAGGGATCCTATGGTTCGGATGGTACGGCTTCAATGCGGGAAGCGAATTCGGCGTCGATCCTATCACCACTCTGGCGTTTTTGAACACTGACATCGCGGCTTCTTTCGCCGGTCCGACCTGGCTTTTATTGGACTGGATATTTACAAGAAAACCCAAATTTCTGGGATTTTTAACGGGTTCCGTAGCAGGACTTGCCTGTATAACGCCTGCCGCCGGTTATGTTTCAACTCAGTCGGCTGTTATAATCGGAGTTCTTGCTTCCGTAGCCTGCTATATCGCGGTTTATGTTAAAAACAGAGCCGGTCTTGACGATGCTTTAGATGTTTTCGGAGTTCACGGAGTGGGCGGAATACTCGGCGTGATCCTTCTCGGCGTATTCGGCACGACAGCGATGACTTTTGAAGGAAGGGATGCGGCTCTGCTCGCAAGCGGGCTTGTTGACGGGAACATCGGATTTTTCTTCAAACAGACAGGCGCGGCTCTGTTCGCAGGAATATATGCATTCCTGTTTACTATAGCGATGCTCTGGGTAATAGATAAGATCACTCCTGTTCGTGTTTCAGAACAAGATGAAGCTCTCGGTCTTGATGAGAGCGAACACGGTGAAACAGCGTACTTAGGATAAATATTTAACCTAAGCGAATAAATATTGATTGAAAATCCTGTCGGAAATTCTTAAATATAGCATAAATTTTAAAGGACGGACCTGGAATGGCAAATATTTTCAATCCCTGGCATCATGTTTCACCCGGAGAAGACACTCCGGAATTTGTAAACGGTATTATTGAAATACCTAAAGGTACTAAAGCAAAATACGAACTTGATAAGGAAAGCGGGCTTTTAAAGCTGGACAGGGTTCTTTTCTCATCTGTCTTCTATCCTGCGAACTATGGTTTTATCCCGCAGACTTACTGCGACGACAACGATCCGCTTGATATATTGATCTTTTCCCAGATCGATATAGTTCCGCTTTGTCTGGTCAGGGCTAAAGTAATAGGCGTTATGAGAATGAACGATCACGGTTTCGCGGACGATAAACTTATAGCTGTCGCCGCAGGGGATCCGAGCGTAAATCATTATAATGATGTGTCTGAAATACCTGCTTATTACAAAAATGAGCTAAAGAACTTCTTTGAGGATTATAAGAAGCTTGAGAATAAGACATCCGTTGTTGAAGATTTTCTTGGCAAGGGTATAGCTATGGAGATACTTGAAGAGAGCTTCATCACCTACAAGAAGAAGTTCAGAGGGCTGTAACATATAAATAAATATAGATCCAATATACCTAAAGCGTACGCTTATGATTTTTTAAAGAACTTCATGCTGTTCTCAGGCGTGCTTGTGCCGTTCTTCACAGTCTGGGGCGGTATAACTTTTTCCCAGATAATGATCCTGCAGGCTGTCTTTACGACATCAATGTTCCTCTTCGAGATCCCGACCGGAGTGATCGCCGACAGGTTCGGCAGGAAAACCAGCCTGATCCTTTCAAGCGTGGTCACAACTGCCGCCGTTCTTGTTTACAGTTCATATCCTTCATTCTGGGTTTTCGTATGCGGAGAGACCCTGTGGGCTGTCGGAGTCACTTTAGCTTCAGGAGCTGATACCGCGCTTGTCTATGATTCTCTCATTCAGACCGGCGAAGAAACGGGATCAAAAAGCATACTCAACAGGGTCGAAAGCATCGGCCTTTTCGCCATGGTTATAGCTGCGCCTCTCGGAAGTTTAACTGCAAAGTATATCGGGCTTAACTGGGCTATGATACTATCTGCGATCCCCGTATTCCTGTCAGC
>ERZ1645192.4719-NODE-4719-length-10737-cov-10.822318_pt1 | contig 10737 bp, 10 predicted proteins | sample MGYA00575354_ERZ1645192 | MGnify/ENA primary metagenome ERZ1645192 (study PRJEB40844, sample SAMN11349763) | freshwater sediment metagenome | isolation source: river sediment | host: Sediment | place: India: Faizupur Khadar , New Delhi | collected 2017-02-21 ...
GCGCCGCGCTGAGCCTGCCGACGCGCGCGGCGGCCGAGGCGATCGCGGCCGAATGGGCGGCGCAGGGCGAATTCATCGACCCGGCGTCGATGCCGATGACGCGGCTGGTCAATTCGGCGATCGACGGCGTGTCGCGCGCCATGGCCGAAACAGCCGCCGAGGTGGTGAAGTTCGCGGGCTCGGACCTTGTCTGCTATCGCGCCGGCGAACCCGACAAGCTGGCGATCGCGCAGGCGCAGGCTTGGAATCCGGCGCTCGACTTCGCCCGCGACAAGCTCGGCGCGCGCCTCGTGCTGGCCGAGGGCGTGATGTTCGTCGCCCAGCCGGAGGAGGCGCTGGCCGCCGTCTCCCGCGCCGTCGAGGCGATCGCCGATGCGGGGATGGCGGGGCCGTTGCGGCTCGCCGCGCTCAACGTCATGACCAGTCTCACCGGTTCGGCGGTGCTTGCCTTGGCGGTAGCGCAGGGCGCGATGAGCGCCGAGGAGGCCTGGCGCGCCGCGCATGTCGACGAAGATTTCCAGATTCAGGCCTGGGGCGCGGACGCCGAAGCCGCCGAACGGCGTGAACGGCGCTGGCTCGACATGCAGGCGGCGGCCCGGCTTTGCGCGCTGGCGATTGATTCCGATTAAGGCGGTGGTGGATAGGTCGGATTTAGCATGTATTTTCGCGTCAGCCGCGCTTGCGCAGCGCGACGATGCTTGTAGCTTGGCTCCATTCACCAAAAACGGATGATCTCATGACCCGCGCCATCCTCTTCGCCGCCAGCCTCGCCATCGCCGCGGCCTGCGGCGCGTCCGCGTCGCTCGCCGCGCCCGCCAAGCCGAAGCCGGCCAAGGCTCCCGCCGCCGTATCCGTCGAGAACAAGCGCACGACCACGCTGACCGCGCTGCAGGTGGTGTTGCCGGCCGCGAAGGACGGCGACAAGGAAAAGGTCGTCGCGTCGCTCGCCAAGGCCGTGCCGGCCGGCAAGAAGGCCAGCATCAAGCTGAAAGGCGCCAAGGGCTGCGCCTATGTCGTGCGCTGGCAGTTCGAGGACCAGACCGAGGCCGACGAGGCCGATGTCGACCTGTGCAAGGACGGCAAGGTCGTCCTCACCGACTGAACTGAAATTCGGCGTCTCCCCCTTCCGTCGGGTTTTGCCGACTGCGCGGCCCGTGCTAAACGGGCCGCCACGACGTTTGGACGGGCCTGATCCCGTCGTTCGCATTCGCGGGGCATGGTCATGAAGCATATCCTTGAAAGCCTCATTCAGCGCCGTGAGGGCGCCCGCGCCGGCGGCGGCGCCAAGCGCATCGCCGCGCAGCACGCGCGCGGCAAGCTGACCGCCCGCGAGCGCATCGAGCTGCTGCTCGACGCCGATTCCTTCGAGGAATTCGACATGTTCGTGCAGCATCGCTGCACCGATTTCGGCATGGACAAGGGCGAGAAGATCCCCGGCGACGGCGTCGTCACCGGCTGGGGCACGGTCAACGGCCGAATCGTCTACGTTTTCGCCAAGGACTTCACCGTGCTCGGCGGCTCGCTGTCGGAGACGCACGCCGCCAAGATCACCAAGATCCAGGACATGGCGCTGCGCAACCGCGCGCCGATCATCGGCCTGTTCGACGCCGGCGGCGCGCGCATTCAGGAGGGCGTCGCGGCGCTCGGCGGCTATGGCGAGGTGTTCCAGCGCAACGTGCTGGCCTCGGGCGTCATTCCGCAGATTTCGGTCATCATGGGCCCGTGCGCCGGCGGCGACGTCTATTCGCCGGCGATGACGGACTTCATCTTCATGGTCAAGGACACGAGCTATATGTTCGTGACCGGCCCGGACGTGGTGAAGACCGTCACCAACGAGACCGTCACGGCGGAAGAACTCGGCGGCGCCTCGGTGCACACCACCAAGTCGTCGATCGCCGACCGCGGCTATGACAACGACGTCGAGGCGCTCTTGCAGATGCGCCGCCTGATCGACTTCCTGCCGTCTTCGAACACCGACGAGGCCCCGGAAATCCCGAGCTTCGACGATGGCGCCCGCAACGACATGTCGCTCGACACGATCGTGCCGGACAATCCGAACAAGCCCTACGACATGAAGGAGCTGATCCTGAAGATCGTCGACGAGGGCGATTTCTTCGAGATCCAGGAAGCGCACGCCAAGAACATCGTCATCGGTTTCGGCCGCATGGAAGGCCGCACGGTCGGCGTCGTCGCCAACCAGCCGATGGTGCTGGCCGGCGTGCTCGATTCGGACGCCTCGCGCAAGGCGGCTCGTTTCGTGCGCTTCTGCGACGCCTTCAACATTCCGATCGTCACCTTCGTCGACGTTCCCGGCTTCCTGCCCGGCACGGCGCAGGAATACGGCGGCCTGATCAAGCACGGCGCCAAGTTGCTGTTCGCCTATGCGGAAGCGACCGTGCCGAAGGTCACGATCATCACCCGCAAGGCCTTCGGCGGCGCCTATGACGTCATGGCCTCGAAGCACCTGCGCGGCGACGTCAACTACGCCTGGCCGACGGCGCAGATCGCGGTCATGGGCGCCAAGGGCGCGGTCGAGATCATCTTCCGCGCCGACATCGGCGACCCGGAGAAGATCGCGGCGCAGACCAAGAATTACGAAGACCGCTTCCTGTCGCCCTTCGTGGCGGCCGAGCGCGGCTATATCGACGAGGTCATCCAGCCGCACGGCACGCGCCGCCGCATCACCCGCGCGCTCGCCATGCTCCGCAACAAGGAGCTGGAGAACCCGTGGAAGAAGCACGACAACATTCCGCTCTGAGGCGGATCGTCGCAGGTTTGCAAAGAACGCCCGGCCTCGCGCCGGGCGTTTTTGCTTGAGTTTGCCGCATTTACATAAATTTCACGCGATTGGTTGGGCCGGCTTTAACCCTGCGCGGCGATGCGCCCGGCGAATTTACCTTGCGGCAAGGGGGGCAATTCAGGATCGCCGCACCAAATAAGCACTCGGCGATGGAGCAGATAATGTCGGCGCAGGCGATGATGAAGGCGAAGGCTCTGGCGATGGCCGCGCCCGACGCGCTGGCGCTCGACGCCCGCCGCGCCGCCGTCGTGGCGTTGCGCCAGTCCGGCCGGGTGACGCGCGACGACGTGCGCCGGCTGCGCCGCGACATTTTCGCCGACGGCGCGGTGACGCGCGACGAGGCCGACGCCCTGTTCGCCCTCGACATGTCGAAATGCGAACGCGATCCGGAATGGACGGCGTTCTTCGTCGAGTCGATCCTCGACCATGTGATCTGGCAGGCGCGCCCGACCGGCGTCGTCAACGAGGGCAAGGCCGAATGGCTGCTCGACCGCGCCGACCGCGCCAAGACGATCTCGGCCTTCACCGTACTGGTCAGCGTGCTGGCCGAGGCGCATCGCACGCCGATCTGGTTTGTTGCGGCGGTCAAGGCGCGCGCGGCGCGCGGCTGGCCGGGGCTCGACGCCGCGCTGACCGCAGCGGTGAACGAAGCGGCGGCGCTGGCCGAGGAATTCGCCGTCTGAGCGCGGCGGCTTGTCGCGCCAACCCCCCTTTGGCGGTATGGACGCCGGCGCGGCGCTTGACTAAAAGCGGGCAGGTTTTGGCTGCTCTTGCGAGCGGCGCATATTTCGTGCGCCTTTCGTGCTGAGCGTCCTCAAGTTTTTCGGGGCTCGCATGTTCAAGAAGATCCTGATCGCCAACCGCGGCGAGATCGCCTGCCGCGTCATCAAGACCGCGCGCAAGATGGGCATCAAGACCGTCGCGGTCTATTCCGACGCCGACAAGGACGCGCTGCATGTCGAGATGGCCGACGAGGCCGTGCACATCGGCCCGCCGGCGGCCGCCGAGTCCTACCTGATCATCGACAAGATCATCGACGCCTGCAAGAAGACCGGCGCGGAAGCGGTGCATCCGGGCTACGGCTTCCTGTCCGAGCGCGCGGCATTCGCAGAAGCGCTGAAGGCCAACGGCATCGTCTTCATCGGTCCGAACGTCCGCGCCATCGAGGCGATGGGCGACAAGATCGAGTCGAAGAAGTTCGCCAATGCGGCGAAGGTCTCGACCGTTCCCGGCTTCCTCGGCGTCATCGAGAGCCCCGAGCACGCCGTGCAGATCTCCGACGAGATCGGCTATCCGGTCATGCTCAAGGCGTCCGCCGGCGGCGGCGGCAAGGGCATGCGCATCGCCTATTCGCGCGATGAAGTGGCCGAGGGCTTCGCCCGCGCCAAGTCTGAGGCGATTTCGTCCTTCGGCGACGACCGCGTCTTCGTCGAGAAGTTCATCGTCAATCCGCGCCACATCGAAATCCAGGTGCTCGGCGACAAGCACGGCAACGTGATCTATCTGGGCGAGCGCGAATGCTCGATCCAGCGCCGCAACCAGAAGGTCATCGAGGAAGCGCCGTCGCCGCTGCTCGACGAAGAGACCCGCCGCAAGATGGGCGAGCAGGCCGTGGCGCTGGCCAAGGCCGTGGACTACGATTCGGCCGGCACGGTCGAATTCGTCGCGGGCCAGGACAAGAGCTTCTATTTCCTCGAAATGAACACCCGCCTGCAGGTCGAGCATCCGGTGACGGAACTGGTCACCGGCATCGACCTCGTCGAGCAGATGATCCGCGTCGCCGCCGGCGAGGCGCTGACGATCAAGCAGAGCGACGTCAAGCTGAAGGGCTGGGCGGTCGAGAGCCGCATCTATGCGGAAGATCCGACCCGCAACTTCCTGCCCTCGACCGGCCGTCTCGTCACCTATCGCCCGCCGGCGGAAGGCCATCACGACGGCATTACCGTGCGCAACGACACGGGCGTGTTCGAAGGCGGCGAAATCTCGATCTATTACGATCCGATGATCGCCAAGCTGGTGACGCATGCCGGCGATCGCCTGACGGCGATCGAGGCGCAGGCCATCGCGCTCGATTCCTTCGTCATCGACGGCATCCGCCACAACATCCCGTTCCTCGCCTCGCTGATGCAGCATGAGCGCTGGCGTTCGGGCGCGCTGTCGACGGGCTTCATCGCCGAGGAATATCCCAACGGCTTCGCGCCGCTGGTGGCCGAAGGCGAGAGCGCGCATGTCATGGCCGCCGTCGCCGCCGCCGTCGACAACCTGATGAACGAGCGCAAGCGCCAGATCTCCGGCCAGATGGCGACGAGCCACCCGGTGCGCTTCGCGCGCGAGCGCTCCGTCATGCTCGGCAAGCAGCGCTTCGACATCACGCTTGACGAGGGCGACGAGGGCCTGCTGGTGCGCTTCGAAGAGAGCGGCCACGCGCATGAGCTGATCTCCGACTGGACGCCCGGCATGCCGGTCTGGCACGGCACGGTCGACGGCGAGGAGAAGGCGGTGCAGGTGCGCGCCATCCTCAACGGCTACCAGATGGCGCATCGCGGCGTCACGATCGACGCCCGCGTCTACACCCGCCGCGAGGCGGAGCTGGCGGCGCTGATGCCGGAGAAGAAGGAAGCCGACACCTCCAAGTCGCTGCTCTGCCCGATGCCGGGCCTCGTCAAGGCGATCTACGTCGCCGTCGACCAGGAAGTGAAGGCCGGCGAGCCTTTGTGCATGGTCGAGGCGATGAAGATGGAAAACGTGCTGCGCGCCGAGCGCGACACGACGGTCAAGAAGATCAACGCCAAGGAAGGCGACTCGCTCGCCGTCGACGCGGTGATCATGGAATTCAACTGATCCGCGACGTCCTGCGGGACAAAACGCCGCCGCCGCGCCTTGCGGCGGCGGTTTTGTTTTTGACGGCATTTGCCAATCGCCGCGCGAATGACGAAGCTGCGCCAAAACAGGGAGGCGCAGAATGCTCGACGTCAACATCATGCCATTCGCCAAGCTCATGGGCGTCCGTATCATCGAGGCGAGCCCGGAACGGGTCGTCGCCGAGCTGACGGTGCGCGCCGATCTGTGCACGACCGGCGCGATCCTGCATGGCGGCGCCTACATGGCCTTCGCCGATTCCGTCGGCGCCTACGCCACCGTGCTCAACATGCCGCGGGGCGCGATGACGACGACGGTGGAGAGCAAGACGAATTTCGTCGGCGCGATCAGGGAAGGCGAGGTGGCGCGGGCCGAGGCGACCCCCGTGCATCTCGGCCGCACGACGCAGGTGTGGCAGACGCGCATTACCCGCCCCGACGGCAAGCTGGCGGCGCTGGTGACGCAGACGCAGATGATCCTGCCGCCGAAAGGCTGAGGGGAGAAGGGGATAGGCGCCCATGCGACGAGGCGCGAGGAGAACGGAACGATGCCGCTGTATTTCGCCTATGGCGCAAATATGGACGCCGCCGCCATGGCGACGCGCTGTCCGAAGGCGAAGTTCATGGGCCGCGCCCGGCTGCCGCGCCATCGCCTCGCGCTGATGGCGGAGGGCTATCTGACCATCGTGCGCGACCCGTCGGCGATGGTGCAGGGCGCGCTCTACGATCTGGCGCTGTCGGACGTGCCGCCGCTCGACCGCTACGAGGGCGTGGCGCAGGGGCTCTACGCCAAGATTGCGCAGGCGGTGCTGCGCGAGGGCGCGAGCCCGGCGCGCGCGCTGATCTATGTCGGCAAGGGCAAGGGCGGCGCGCCGGGACGGCCGCCGGCCGGCTATCTCGAAGGCGTCGAGCAGGCCGCGCGTGACATCGGCCTGCCGGACCTATATGTGGCGCAATTGCGGGCGCTGCGGACGGGCGAGGCCCCGCAGGCGCAACCGGCAGGGCGTTTCCGCGCCATCAAGCGGCCCGAATTGATTATTCCGAAGGAAGAGCCATGACGCAGCAAGTGCCAGTTTTCCGCGACGTCGCGTCCCTGCGGGCCCAGGTGGCCGCCTGGAAGCGGGCGGGCGAGAAGGTGGCGCTGGTTCCGACCATGGGCGCGCTGCACGCCGGCCATGTGTCGCTCGTCCACGCCGCGCGGGCGCATGCCAGCCGCGTCGTCGCCTCGATCTTCGTCAACCCGACGCAATTCGCGCCGAACGAGGATTTCAGCGCCTATCCGCGCACGATGGAGGCCGACCTCGCCAGGCTCGCCGCCGTCGACGGCGACGGCTGTTTCGCCCCGACCGTACCCGAAATGTATCATGCGGGCTTCGCCACCACGGTGTCGCTGACAGGCCCGGCCTCGGCGGGGCTCGAGGACAGGTTCCGCCCGACGCATTTTTCCGGCGTCGCCACGGTCGTCGCCAAGCTGCTGATTCAGGCGCAGGCGGATTTCGCCATGTTCGGCGAGAAGGATTACCAGCAGCTCAAGGTCGTCACCCGCATGGCGGAAGACCTCGACATCCCGACGCGAATCATCGGTTGCGCCACCGCCCGCGAGGCGGACGGCCTCGCGCTGTCGTCGCGCAACGTCTACCTGTCGCCGGAAGAGCGGGCGACCGCGCCGGCGCTGCATCGCGCCTTGTGCGCCGCCGCCGAGCAGATTTCGCAGGGCGTCGCCGTCGCCGGGCCGATGGCGCAAGCGATGCAGGCCGTCGAGGCCGTCGGCTTCGTCGTCGATTATATCGAGGCCCGCCACGCCGAGACGCTGGCGCCCGTCGTCTCCGTCGCCGACGGCCCGGTGCGGCTGCTCGCGGCGGCGCGGCTCGGCAAGACCCGTCTCATCGACAATATCGCCGTCGCCTGAGCCGTGGCGGCGCGCGTCGTCCATGTTCTGATCTCGGGCGAGGTGCAGGGCGTCGGCTATCGCGCCTGGACGGCGGCGAACGCGCGCCGATTCGGTCTGACCGGCTGGGTGCGCAATCGCCGCGACGGCGACGTGGAGGCGGTGTTTCGCGGGGCCGAGGGCGAGGTGGCGGCGATGCTCGCCGCCTGCCGTCAGGGGCCGCTCTCGGCCCGCGTCAGCCGTGTGCGCGAGGTTGATGCGGACGACGCCGCGACGGACGCGCAGGACTTCCTCGTTCTGCCGACCGCGTAGCTCAGCCGCGCGCGGCGCGCGTCGGCCCGAAAATCGTTTCGAATTCGCGGCGCAGGATCGAATCGACTTCCGGCATGGACAGCGGCAGGCCGAGATCGACGAGGCTGGTGACGCCATAATGGCTCTGGGCGACGCCGCAGGGCACGATGCCGCCGAAATGCGACAGGTCCGGCTCGACGTTGAGGGCGATGCCGTGGAAGCTCACCCATCTGCGCATGCGGATGCCGATGGCGGCGATCTTGTCCTCGGCCATTTCGCCGTTGGGTCCGCGCGTTTTTTCCGGCCGCTTCACCCAGACGCCGACGCGGTCCTCGCGCCGCTCGCCAACGACGTTGAAGGCGGCGAGCGTCGCCATGACCCATGATTCGAGCGCGGCGACGAAGGCGCGCACATCGGGCCTGCGGCGTTTCAGGTCGAGCATCACATAGGCGACGCGCTGGCCGGGGCCGTGATAGGTGAACTGCCCGCCACGGCCGCTCTGGTGCACGGGAAAGCGCGCTTCGACGAGATCCTGCGGCTTGGCCGAGGTGCCGGCGGTGTAGAGCGGCGCATGTTCGACCAGCCAGACGCATTCGTCGGCGCGGCCCTCGGCGATCGCTTCGGCGCGTGATTCCATGAAGACGACGGCGGCCTCGTAATCGACGAGCGCATCTTCGATGCGCCATTCGACCGGCGGCGCGTCGGCGGCCGGCAGCATGGAATCCTGCAGGAAATCACGGCTTGTCACGGCGTCGTCACATCCTTTGTTGCCTGTCGAAGGTCTATGACAGGGAATGACGCGCAGGAAAAGCGTCGGCGATGGCTTGTCAGGGCCAAAACGATTTGTTAGACGACGCCCCTGCCGATGCGGCGCACGTCAAGCGCACCGACACCGGCGGAGAAATCCGCGGCCATGGCGGAATTGGTAGACGCGCTAGCTTGAGGTGCTAGTCCTTTAACCGGGGTGGAAGTTCGAGTCTTCTTGGCCGCACCATTCTCCTGCAGGAGGGTGGACATGAAAAAAGGCGCTCCTCGCAGAGCGCCTTTTTCTTTTGCCGTCAGCGCTGCGGCGCGGGCGCGGCCGCCGGCTTTGGCTGCGGTCTGGCCTTGGCGCCGGAATAGGCCTTCGAGGCGATGATGCGGTCGGTCTCGGAGGTCCAGCCGGGGCCTGCCGCGACGGTCGGGGCGCGGCCGGGGCCGGGGACGAGATGGACGATGCGATAGCCGCGCTTCTTCAATTCGCGCAGGAAGGCCGGCAGCATGTCCACCGTCTGCTGGCGCGAATCGTGGAACAGCAGGATGCCGCGCCGCGCGTCTTCGAGCCGCGACAGGGTCAGCTCCAATTGCGCCTGCGGCGTCATCTGCTTCCAGTCGGAGGCCCAGAAATCGGCGCCGAACGTGGCGACGTTCATGCCATCGAGCGTGGCCAGCAGCGCCGGCGTGTCGGCAAAGCCGGGGAAGCGGAAGAACGGCGTGCGCGGCGCGCCCTCGACCGCCGCGCCGTAGACCGCCTTGTCCACCGCCATCATGCCCTTGAGCAGGTCGGCCTTCGCCGCCTCGGGCTTGAGGCCGCGCAGGGTCTTTTCCGGATGCGAGAAGGAATGATGGGCGATCGTGTGGCCCTCGGCCAGCTCGCGCCGGGCCAGAGCGGGGTTGGCCGCGGCGTTGCGGCCGATGAGGAAGAAGGTCGCCTTGACGCATTCCTGCGCCAGCGCGTCGAGGATGCGGTCTGTCGTGCCCGGCACGGGACCGTCATCGAAGGTCAGCACGATCTCGCGGTCGGCGAGGTCGAGGGCGCGCGGGTAGGATTTCAGGCCGACGGCGAGGCCGCCCTCGGCGCCGACCGCCATGGTGCGCGACGTTCCGAGCGCGTCCGCCGGGCAGGCGCGCTCGGCCGCCAGCGCCGGGGCGCAGCTCAGCAGGGCGCAGAGCGCGGGCCATAGAAATTTCATTTTGTCCTCACAGGTCTTTCGCCGCCGAATGCGGCGCGGGCGGTTGCCTTCCCGCCCGCATGGTTTAAGAACCCAGCACCCGGATGTCGACGCGGGGATTCCAGATCATGGCCGAGACGCAAGACAAGCCGCGCATCGAAGCGCAAGCCGCCGACGCCTTGCACGACGAGGAAGGCGCAATTCGGGCGGAATTCGTCGAAATCGTCGCCGCGGCCATCGCGGCGGAGGACAGCGAGCGGGTGCGCAAGCTCGCCGCCGACCTGCACGAGGCCGATCTCGGCGCGCTGATCGAAGCGCTCGACCACGACGACCGTCCCCGGCTCATCGAACTGATGGGCCGCGACTTCGACTTCGCGGCGCTGACGGAAGTCGACGATTCGGTGCGCGAGGAAATTCTCGAGGAATTGCCGAGCGAGACTGTCGCCGAGGGCATGCTCGAGCTTGAAACCGACGTCGCCGTCGAAATTCTCGAAGACCTCGACGCCGCGGATCAGGCCGAGATTCTCGACAAGATGCCGGCGGTCGACCGCGTCGCGCTGCGCCGCTCGCTCGATTACCCGGAGGATTCCGCCGGCCGCCTGATGCAGACGACGCTGGTGACCGCGCCGCCGCTGTGGACAGTCGGCCAGATGATCGACCATCTGAGCGAGACCGACGCCGACGACCTGCCGGATTCGTTCTTCGAGATCTTCGTCGTCGATCCCGGCCACCGCCTGCTCGGCAATGTCTTCCTCGACACGCTGCTGAAGGCGCGGCGCACGACCCGGCTTGAGGACATCCTCGATACCGACCGCCGCCGCGTCACGGTGGACGAGGACCGCGAGGAGGTGGCGCGGCTGTTCGGGCGCTACAATCTCGTCTCGGCCCCGGTCGTCGACGCAGGCGACCGGCTCGTCGGCGTCATCACCATCGACGACGTCGTCGACGTCATCCAGGAAGAGGCGGAAG
>ERZ1645192.4721-NODE-4721-length-10736-cov-4.153356_pt1 | contig 10736 bp, 7 predicted proteins | sample MGYA00575354_ERZ1645192 | MGnify/ENA primary metagenome ERZ1645192 (study PRJEB40844, sample SAMN11349763) | freshwater sediment metagenome | isolation source: river sediment | host: Sediment | place: India: Faizupur Khadar , New Delhi | collected 2017-02-21 ...
GTACCAGGCCTACATGACCCCGTACCTGATCCTCAGCGGGATGATCATCAAAGACGTCCTGGCCAAGAAAAACGTCAAGGTCCTGATCAACAGCTTCTACAACTATCTGAAACCGACCCGCTACGACATGCTGGTGCTCGACAAGACCAAGATCATTCTGACCTTCTCCTCGGTGGAGGAGTTCTTCTACGACATCCTGTATCCCGACGACAAGGGCAAGACCCGCCCGTTGGAGAAAACCCCGCTCAGGGACCCCGCCTTCCTGAGCAACACCATGTCCAACACCCAGTTCATCCGGGAGAATCCGGCGGGCGTGGACGCTTCCCTGGGCGACCGGATGAAGACCAACCTGGACGTGGGCATCCAGATCTTCCACTTCGAAAAAGTCTACACCATCTACGACCGGCTCAACAACATCATCATCCCCGAGGAAAAGGCCATCCAGGCCGTCAAGGACGACACCGAGCTGAAGAAGTTCATCATCAAGGTCGACCTCAAAAAGTACTGCCTCGCTTCTCTGGACGAGCTGGCCTTCCAGCGGAGCAAGATCTACTCACTGCGGGGCCACTACCTGATCGGCCAGACCTACTACAACAGCAAGACCATCGAAGACACCACCTACCTCATCGTCGAGAAGCCCCAGGTGATCAACACCCTGGAACTTTGTTCCAACACCAAGTGGATGAACCTGCTGGTCAAGAATTTCATCAACAGTTCGTCCATGATCGATGACCGTGAGATCATCAATCTGGTTTACCCCCAGATCCAGGGCAAGCATGTCATGAACTTCCTCAATCTCTCCACCAGCATGCAGATCCACTTCCTCAACAAGGACTTCGTCCTCATCGACAAGGACTGCATCCGGGAAGATGTGGCCGTGGCCAAGATGGTCACCCCGCGCAAGTTTATCGCCAACATGTACGAGGCCAAGTACTTCCTTGAGATCATCAAGAAGGATTAACCGCCGCCCCGGCGGTGGCCCAGAGCCTCCCGCCCCTCCCCAGGACGCGCTCCCAGACGAATGGAATGGCTGAGATGAGTTGTCGACCGACCGATATGGCAGGAATCATCGACCGGGTGCGCGCGGCCGGCGTGGTGGGCGGCGGCGGCGCCGGTTTCCCGACCTGGCGGAAACTGGACTGCCAGGGCCGGGTGGACACACTGGTCCTCAACGGGGCCGAATGCGAACCGCTCCTGTACGCCGATTACTACTGTCTGCTCCACCAGGGGCGGAAAATCCTGGACACCGCCGAACACCTGCGCTCGTGCCTCGGCGCCCGTGAAGTGGTCATGGCCGTCAAGGGCAAGCGAACAGCGGTGGTGGACCATCTCCGGCAACTGCTGCCCGGCTATCCGTCGGCGCGGTTGCTGGAACTGCCCGACGTCTACCCGTCGGGTGACGAGCAGGTCCTGGTCCACTTCGCCTGCGGCCGCATCGTCCCCCAGGGCGGATTGCCGCTGGACGTGGGCGTCCTCGTCCAGAACGTCCAGACAATGGTCTTCATCCACGACGCGCTGGAGGGCCGGCCGGTCACCCGGCGTTTCGTCACCATCGGCGGCGCCGTCGCCAAGCCATTGACCGTCGAAGCGCCCATCGGCACCTCCATCCAGTGCCTGCTGGAAGCCGCCGGGGGCGCCGCCTGCCCCGACCCGCGATTCCTGTCCGGGGGGGCCATGATGGGCAGCCTGGTGGAGGCGAGCGCGCCTGTCCACAAGACCACCTCGGGGGTCCTGGTGCTGCCCGCCGGCAATCCCGCGGTCCAGGAGCGGCGGCAGTCGCTGGAGATCTGCGCGCGGATCTCCAAGTCCGTCTGCGACCAGTGTTTTGCCTGCACCGAACTGTGCCCGCGGTATTTGCTGGGGCACGACATCTTCCCGCACCAGTTGATGCGCCGGGCTGAATCGATCCTGGCGGAGCCGCTCGAAATCGACCATATCGCCCGTTACTGCTGCGAGTGCGGCGTGTGCTCCCTGATCGCCTGCCCGCTCAAGATCTCTCCACGCCGGCTGATCGGCGCCATGAAGGGACTGCGCGCCCTGCCCGGCAAAAAGCAGAAAGCCGCCTACGCCACCCACCCGGACCTTCACCGCAAGCGGCTGCCGCTCGACTACCTCAAGCAGAGGCTGGACCTGGACCGCTACACCACCCCCAACGTGTTTCTGGGCCCGCTCCACCCCGTTCCAGAGGTGGAAATCGGCGTCCGCCAGTTCGACGGCAGCCCGGCCGGGATCCTGGTCCGGACCGGCCAGCGGGTGATCGAAGGGGAGCGCGTGGCCGGGGGGAAGTGGACCGATTTTCACGCCTCGGTGAGCGGCCTGGTCACGGCGACGGACGGTTCGGTCAAGATCGCACCGGACCGGCCGTACTGATCCCCCATGAAGCTCGGATCCCACATGTCCACGGCCGGCGGAGTGGCCGCCGCGCTCCGGCGGGGCGAGGCGCTGGGGTGCGAAACCATCCAGATCTTCACCAAGAACAACAACCGCTGGCAAGCGCCGCCGCTGCCGCCCGCGGAGGCCGCCGAATTTTGCCGGCGGCGCCGGCAGGCCGGCCTTGACCCGGTGATCGCGCATACCGCTTACCTCATCAACCTGGCCTCGCCCGATCCGCTGATCCGGCAGCGCTCCGCCGTGGCGCTACGCGACGAACTGCAACGCGGTGAGCAGTTGGGCCTGGACGGAGTGGTCATGCATCCCGGCTGCCATGGCGGCGACGGGGCGGAAGCGGGGCTGGCGCGGATCGTCGCGGGCATTCGCCAAACCCTGCTGGAGACGGCGGGCGCCCGGGTCCGGCTGCTGTTGGAGACCACCGCCGGTCAAGGGTCGTGCCTCGGGCACCGCTTCGAGGACCTGAAGCATATCCTGGACGCGGTTTCGCTCCCGGAGCGCACCGGGATCTGCCTGGATACCTGCCACCTGTTCGCCGCCGGATACGACCTGCGGACGCCGGCCGCCTACGAAGACACCATGGCGGCGCTCGCCCGGGTGCTCGGGACGGGGACGGTCCAGGCCATTCACCTGAACGATTCCAAAAAACCGCTAGGGTCCCGGGTGGACCGGCACACCCATCTCGGCGACGGTTTGCTCGGCCTGGAAGCGTTCCGGCTGTTTTCTCAGGATGATCGTTGGAAGGATGTTCCGGGTATTCTGGAAACCCCGAAGGACCCCGAGATGCGCTTCGACCGGCGCAATCTGACCATTCTCCGGCGCTTCAGGGGCGATCTCATCGACCCGGCCGGACTTCCCCTCGGGCCGGATCAGCCGACGAAATAAAGGATCCGCGAACAGTTTTCACACTGAATGACGTCGTCGGTGGTGCGCAGTTCCTGGTAGAGCTGGGGCCTGAGCCGGACATGGCAGACCATGCACAGTTCCTCCCGGGCCTCCGCCAGGGCGATTCCGTCCAATCCCCGGGTCAGCTTGTTGTAGAGGGCCATCACCTTGGCCGGCACCTCGGCGGAAAGGATCTCGCGCTGACTGCGCTTGCGCTCCAGCTCATCGGCGAGAAACCCCCTGGAGTCGGCCAGCCGCTTCATCTCTCCGGCCAGCCGGGCGGACCCCTCGGCCAGCCGCTGCTTCTTGTGCTCGTTCTCCTGGCGGGTCACGTCGACCAATTCCATGAGTTCCAGGATCTGGTCTTCCTGCTGGCTGACCTGTTTGGAGAGGTAGTCGATCTCCCCCAGCATGGCCTGGTATTCCTTGTTGGTCTTGACCGCCATCTGCTGCTGGCGGAGCTTGGCCTGTCTCAGGCGCAACGCCTCCACGTCCCCTTCCAGGGAGCGGATCTGCTTTTCCATTTCCCTGATTTCCGCGTCAGCCCGGGCGGAGTCTCCCGACAATTGCTCCATCTCGGCCCGGATTTCCGCCTCCCTGGCCGGAATCTGTTCGAGCGCCTTTTGATGCTCAAGGAGCAACAGGTCGACTTGCTGGATTTCCAACATCTGCTTGATATCTGGTCGCAATGGACACTCCGGGGGAAAATGGTGGGCCCACCAGGATTTGAACCTGGGACCAACCGGTTATGAGCCGGTAGCTCTGACCAGCTGAGCTATGGGCCCAGTCGAACGCATTTATGCCTCAAACGCTTGATCATGTCAACATATTCCCGAAGTCGCTCACGAATTCAGGAACGGGCGCAGCTTCTTGCTCCGGGAGGGATGCCGCAGTTTGCGCAAGGCCTTGGCTTCGATTTGGCGGATCCTCTCACGGGTGACGTTGAATTTCTTGCCCACCTCTTCCAGGGTATGCTCACTGCCGTCGCCGAGGCCGAAGCGCATCTTGACCACCTCCGCCTCCCTTGGGGTGAGGGTCTTGAGTACCGCCATGGTCTGCTCTTTCAGGTTGAGGTTGATCACGGCTTCGGACGGGCTCATGACGGCGTTGTCCTCGATGAAATCGCCCAGATGGGAATCCTCTTCTTCCCCGATGGGCGTTTCCAGCGAGATCGGCTCCTGGGCGATCTTGAGCACCTTGCGGACCTTTTGGACCGGCATACCCATCCGCTTGGCGATTTCATCGCAGGACGGCTCGCGGCCAAACTCCTGCACCAGGGCGCGGGAGGTCCGGATCAGCTTGTTGATGGTCTCGATCATGTGTACCGGGATGCGGATCGTGCGGGCCTGGTCGGCGATGGCGCGGGTGATGGCCTGGCGAATCCACCAGGTGGCGTAAGTGGAGAACTTGTAGCCGCGCCGGTACTCAAACTTATCCACGGCCTTCATGAGGCCCATGTTGCCTTCCTGAATCAGGTCCAGGAACTGCAGGCCGCGGTTGGTGTATTTCTTGGCGATGGAGACCACCAGGCGCAAGTTCGCTTCGACCAGGCGGGCCTTGGCGTCGTTGGCCATGATCTCGCCGAGATGGATGTTGTCCAGGGTCCGCCGGATCTCGTCCCGGGTGGTGAAGTACTTGGTTTCGATGGTCCGCAGCCGCTTCTGCTGGCGTTTGATCATCCGGCGGTGCTCTTCCTTGACTTCATTCTGGCCCGACTGAGCGACGACCTGTTTCAGATCCTCGATCTCCCGCTCCAAACCCTCGACCTCGCACCGGACCGTGTTGACCGCCGCCTTGAAAAAGGCCTTTTGCAAATTGGTGAAATCCAGTTCACGGATGATCCGGGCGATGGGGATGCGGTACCGCGCCAGCTTGAGGGCCAGGAGGCGCTGCTTCTGGCTGTCCCGGACCGTCTGGCGCAGGGCGACGGCGATGCCGTTGGCGTGTGTCTCGAGATCCCCGACCGTCTCGATTTTCTGAATGGTGTCGGTGTATTTTTCCGCCAGCACCTCGTCGGTGTATTCGTCATCGTTGAGGTTGATCACGTCCTTGAGCCGGCCCGGATTCTCACCCAGCAGATCCTTGAGCGCCAGCATCTCGTGCACCACGATGGACGAGCGGGACAAGGCCTTGAGCACGATCTTCTGGCCGCGCTCGATCTGTTTGGCGATCTCGATCTCCCCTTCCCGTTTGAGCAGCGGCACGGTGCCCATCTCGCGCAGGTACATGCGCACCGGGTCGTTGGTTTTCTCCACGGCCTCGGCGGCTTCGGCGTCATCCTGGGCGTTGGGGCCTTTTGAGTCCGAGAGCAGGCTGTCCTGGAAGGATTTCCCGCTCTCGATCAGCTCGATGCCGTTGGAACCGAACAGGTCGAACAGGTCATCCAGATCCTCGGACGAACTGAGGTCGGTCGGCAACAGGTCGTTGACCTCTTCATAGCTCAGGTAACCTTTCTCCTTGCCCCTGGAGATAAGTTGCTTCACTTCATCGAATTTATCTTCGAGAGACAAGAGAACCTCCTAAAATTGCTTAAGTTCGGACAGAAGTTTCTTGCGTTCCGCCATGTGCTGCCTGCCCAGGCCGGAATCATTGGCGGCTTCGGCCGCCTTCAGTTGCGAGGTGAGTTGGTCCAGCCGCCGTTCGAGCGTTTTCCGCCTCATGGTCCGGAGGCAACTGACGGCGTCCGTTTCCGAGACCAACTGGCGGTCCCGGCTGACGACCTGGTGCAGCAGGATTCTCTCGTCCTCTGTCAAAGCGGCTTCAAGTTCCGCTGGTTTGAATGTGCGCCCCTCGCCAAGCAACTCATACAATGAACCCAAGATCTTAGATGAAGCAAAATCCGCGCGGGTTACACCCGCCTCGGTAAAAATCTTCGCGGCCGACTCCGGAAAATGGAACAGGTAGTTCAGCAACTCCATCTCCGCGGGCAGCAGGGTGGGAACGGAGAAGGAGGCCAGCTTCTCGGTTTCGACCTTGCGGGACTTCTGGAACCGTTCGAACTGGCTGAAAAGCGCCTCCGGGTGGATCTGGAGCGCCTTGGCCATGTTGAAGAGATAACTGGAGCGGACCACTTCCTGCGGGATCCGGCCCAGGAACGGGAACAGGGACTCCATGATCCGCGACTTGCGCTCGACGGTCAGCTCACTTTTTTCCGCGCGGAGCTTCTGGTACAGCAGATAGTCCAGGAACGGTTTCGACTCCTCCAGAACGGTCCTGAAAGCCTCGGCGCCTTTCTGCAGGACGAAAGTGTCCGGGTCGTGCTCCTCCGGCAGGACCGCCACCCGGCAATCGAACTCGTGCTCCAGGAACAGTTCCACCGATCTCAGGGCGGCGTTGGCGCCGGCCGCGTCCGGATCGAAACACACCGCCACCCGCCGCGTGAACCGCCCCAGCAGCCGGACCTGGGCCGCGGTGAGGCTGGTGCCGAGAGACGCCACCACGTTGTTAACGCCGGCCTGGTGGGGCGCGATCACGTCAAAATACCCTTCCACCAGCACGGCCCGGTCCTGGTTGCGGATCTCCCGGGCGGCGTGGTGGAGCCCGAACAGGTGGTAGCTCTTCTGGTAGATCGGCGTTTCGGGCGAGTTGAGGTACTTGGGTTCCCCTTCGCCCATGATCCGGCCGCCGAAGGCGATGACGCGGCCGTGCTGGTCCAGGATCGGGATCATCAGGCGGTCGCGGAACGTGTCATAGTGCCGGCCGGATTTTTCCGAGACCTTGGCCAGGCCCGCCTGCTGGATCACCGAGTCCTTGATCCCCAGGGACCGGAGATAGCTGAGCAGGTGGAACCCGTCGCCGGGCGCGAACCCGAGCCGGTGCGTGAGAATCGTTTCCAGGGTGATCCCGCGTTTGGACAAATATTCCCTGGCCGGAGCGCCGTCGTCGGACTGCAGGCCCCGTTCGAAAAAACGGGCGGCTTCTTCCGTGACGGTATAGATGAACTTCCGGTCCTGGCTCGCCTTCTCGTCTTCGTCTCCGCCGTAGGGCACCTTCAGGTTGGCCCGCTCGGCCAGAAACTGGATGGCATCCACGTAGCCCAGGTTGTCCAGCTCCATGACCAGCCGGATCACGTCTCCGCCCTTGCCGCAACCGAAGCAGTGATAAGTCTGGAGCTGTTCGTTGATGGAGAAGCTGGGCGTCTTTTCGGTGTGGAACGGGCACAGAGCGAAGTAGTTGCGTCCTTTCCGGACCAATCGCATGTAAGCACCGGCCACCTCAACAAGGTTGAGGCTATGCTTAAGTTCCTGGACGAACGTAGCCGGTATTCGCATGGCTGGCAGCCACTCAAAACATAAAACGTGAAATATATAAAAAAAATGGGGGGAAGTAAAGCACTTCATCCAGAAAAAATTGTCGGGGCCGCCCGTCGGTACCCTTTCTCCGGACGAGGCCCGCGCGCGGGCGGTAAATTCTTTTTCGCGCCCGCGCCATCTGCGCTAAAATGTTTGTTTGCTGCCAGGAGGAACCATGGTCCCGGTTCTCGAATCCGCCCCTTCCCGTTCCGGCCGGATCTCCCGCCCCGGCCGATTCCCGAGCGTCTTCCTGGCTCTCTGGATGCTCTGGCTGGGAGGCGGTATGCGCGGGGCAAGCTCCGATAAGCCCCTTCCGCCGGAAAAGGAATATCTGGAGAGCGTCTTCGCCAAGATCCGGGCCTGGGAGAAGAATCCACCTCTGCCGACGTTCCGGGAGCGGCGCGTCACCACCGACTTCGACGGCGACAAGGTCGATTCCCGGCTGGAGGAGATCTACGCCATCACCTGGTACCGGGACAAGCCGGTCTACGTGCTCGAGCGGAAGAACGGCAAGGCGATGACCGCCGAGTCGCTTCGCCTCCAGGAGAGCCGCAAGAAAAAGGCCATCGACGAGGAGATCGCCAAACCCTCTTCCAAAGAGAAAATAGACGCCATTTACGTCTCTCCCTTGCTGGACCGCTACCGCTACAAGCTCGTCGGCCGGGAGACGCTCTGGAACCGGCCGGCCATCAAAATCCGCTTCGACCCGATTCCGGGCAAGTTTCCCGAGAAGAAGATCGCTTCCAAGATCATGGAAAACGTCTACGGCTACGGCTGGATCGATGAAGAGGACAACGAGCTGACGAAGGCGGTGGTCCACAATAACGGCACCATCCGGATCGGTTGGGGCATCCTGGCCAGCCTCAGCCATCTGGAGATCGAATACCATCGCCAGAAACGCCCCAGCGGCCTCTGGTACGTGTCTTTTCTGAAGGTGCGGGCCAAGGTGCGGATTTTTTTCTTCAACAACTACAACCGTTTGTCGGAGAGCACCTTTTACGACGTCATGATGCCCTGAGCCAGAATGCATTTCAGGAGGTAACCATGCCCGAACCCTGCTGCCCCGCCGGTTCCTGGCCCCTTCTCATCGGCGGCCGGCCCGCCGGCGAGCGCGAGCCATACGAGATCCGCTGTCCCTGGGACGGCTCGCCCGTGGGCCAGGTCAGCCGGGCGACTCCGGCCGATCTCGACCAGGCCATCGCCCTGGCGGCAGACTCTTTTCAGCTCACCCGGCGGATGCCCGCCCATCGCCGGAAGAGCATCTTGCAAACGGTGGCCGCCCGGATGAGGGAAGCAGCGGAAGACTTCGCCCGGACCCTCGCCCTCGAAGCGGCCAAACCGATCCGCCTGGCCCGCGCCGAGGTCGAGCGGGCGATCTTCACCTTCGACCAGGCGGCCGAGGAAGCCGGCCGGCTGCCGGAAGAATCTCTGGCCCTGGACGGGTTTCCGGCCGGGGAGCAGCACCAGGCCCTCCTGATCCACCTGCCGATCGGCCCCGTCGCCGCCATCACCCCGTTCAATTTTCCTCTGAACCTGGTCGCCCACAAATTGGCCCCGGCCATGGCCGCGGGGTGCCCGGTGGTGCTCAAGCCGGCGTCCCAGACCCCGCTCAGCAGCCTGAAACTGGCGCGGATCATCGCTTCCGCCGGCTGGCCGGCCGGCGCCCTGACCGTCTTGCCTATGCACAGCCGGGACGCCGGCGCCCTGGCCGAAGACCGCCGATTCCGGCTGCTCACTTTCACCGGCAGCCCGGAAGTCGGCTGGGAGTTGAAACGCCGCGCGGTCCACCAGCGGGTCACGCTGGAACTGGGAGGCAACGCCGGGGTGATCATCCACTCGGACGCCTCCCTGGAAAAGGCCGTCCCCAAGGTGGTCGCCGGCGGCTTTTTCTTCGCCGGACAATCCTGCATCAGCGTTCAACGGATTTTCGTGCACCAGGACCTCCACGACCGCTTCGTCAGCCTCCTGCTGCCGGCCGTCAGGGCGTTGCGAGCCGGCCCGCCGCTCGACGAGGCCGCCGACCTGTGCTGCCTGATCAGCCCCGGCGACGGCGACCGGGTGGCCGGCTGGTTCGACGAGGCGCGCCAGGCGGGCGCCCGGTTTCTGCTGGGCGGAGAGGTGGCCGGCGCCAGGGTGGCGCCCACGGTTATCGCGGGAGCGCACTCGGGACTCAAGGTCAACTGCCGGGAAATCTTCGCCCCGGTCGTGACCATCCAGCCGTACGCCAGTTTCGACGAGGCGCTCGAGGCGGTGAACCAGAGCGAGTACGGTTTGCAAGCCGGTGTCTTCACCAACGACGCGCGGCTGGCCTGGCGGGCCTTCCAGGAGCTGGAAGTCGGCGGGGTCATGATCAACGAGGCGCCGACCTGGCGCGTGGACCAGATGCCCTACGGCGGAGTCAAGCGGAGCGGTTTTGGCCGCGAGGGCGTCCGCTGGGCCATCCAGGAGATGACCGAGCCACGCCTGCTGGTCACGAACTTCGCCTGACCGTGGCCGAAGCGTCCCGCCCCTGCGGGATGAACCGGGTTCGCGGCCAATGCGCGGCATCGAGAAGCGGGCAGGCCCGGGAAGCGCTGCATCCCTAAATCGCGCCGCCGGCAGGGGCCATGGCGCGGCAGATGGCGCCGCCGCGTTTCAACTCCCTCCCAACATCCGCTCCAAGTCGGCTATTTTATCTCGCGTGTCCTGGACCAGATCCAGACCAGCTTGGACATCTTCCAACAGGTCATCGATGAGCCTCTCGTTTTCAGCCAGCTCCCGGTCGATTTCATTTATCTTATTCATCTTCTTCATCTTTTTTACGGTTGCCCGCTGCCCGAGCAAAAATTCTTTCTCCGCGATGGCCTGATGGAGCCTGTCCCATTGAAGCAGGACGGCTCGTTCAAAATCGGGAAGTAACTTCTTCCAGGCGTCAAGTTCGAACTGATTCCGCGCCTCGACGGCCGCGGGATCGTTCCATTTTCTCAGTTCTTCAGCTTGCTCCGCCCTTTCTTTTTGCTCCTGAGCCGCCCGAGCCTCCCGCAAACTCTCTAATTCTCGCACGGTCGCTTCCCTCTCCCTGACTCTCCGTTCCTCTTCTTGAACTTTTATTATTTGTTCTAATTTCCGGATCTCTTCCAACTGTCGCTTCAACTGTTCCATCTGGAGCTCGTGCGCAGTCACGAGCCCCGT